>QMCE01000659.1_pt1 | contig 28075 bp, 28 predicted proteins | sample 1821851 | NCBI WGS metagenome assembly QMCE01 (sample SAMN09453174, study PRJNA476694) | Termite gut metagenome, whole genome shotgun sequencing project. | isolation source: worker | host: Odontotermes sp. | place: South Africa:Pretoria | collected 2016-01-28 | reverse complement strand
AAATATATTATTTTGATTTTTACTTCTTACGCTTTAACGTCTGAATACACTCCCTGCAAGGAATGATAACCGAAATACCCGGATATTCAATTTCCTCTTTGATGATTTGTTTCATCTCGTCAAAGTTCTTTTTCAATGGAATGAAAGAGCGGATATGAGCCGGTTCAACGCCAAGTCCGGCGCAGACGGCTTCCAGCTTTCCGGTTCCCGATGAATCCTGTCCGCCGGTCATTGCCGTGGTTTCGTTGTCGGAAATGATAACGGTGATATTTGAGTTTTCGTTCACGGCATCCAACAACCCGGTCATTCCCGAATGGGTAAATGTAGAGTCGCCAATCACGGCAATGGAAGGAAAAAGTCCCGCATCGGCAGCCCCTTTCGCCATTGTGATGGATGCGCCCATATCGACACACGAGTCAATGGCACTAAACGGCGGCAACGCTCCCAACGTGTAGCAGCCGATGTCGCTAAACACCTTTGCTTTCGGGTAATCAGCCGCAAGCACTTCATTCAGAGCCTCGTACAAGTCACGGTGTCCGCAACCCTGGCACATTTGCGGCGGACGCATTTTGATCAACGACGGCACCTGATAGGTAATTTCGCTCTCTTTCCCGAAAACTTTCCCTACGTTGTCCGGATTTAACTCGCCCGTGCGCGGAAGCGTTCCGTCCAAACGGCCTTTTACTGTAATTCCTTTTGCCAGATAGCCTTTCAGTTGGTCTTCTACAAACGGATAACCGTCTTCTAACACCAAAATCGCTTCACATTCGCTTGCCAATTTTTCAATCTTCTTGCGCGGCAATGGATATTGAGCTACTTTTACAACCGGATATTCGCATCCTTGCGGGAATTGCTCCATCAGATAGTTGTAGCCGATTCCGCAAGCAATAATCCCCAATTTTTTATTTTTACCATCAATGTATTGATTGTATTTAGAATTTTCGGAAGCCTCTATCATTGCCGGTTGTGCATCAAGCAACGCCTGATAGCGGCGGCGGGCAATGGCAGGCAACAGAATGAATTGGCGCGGATCTTGCGGCATTTTCAGCTCATTTTGCGCTTTCACTGCTTTGCGCTCTACGCCTGCGCGCGAGTGCGCCAGACGGGTAACAATACGCATCAGCACCGGGTAGCCCAGTTGTTCGGAAAGTTCAAAACCATTGTAAGCCATATCGTAAGCCTCTTGCTGATTGGACGGTTCGAGCATCGGAACCATCGAGAAGTTGCCGTAAAAACGCGTATCCTGTTCATTCTGAGAAGAGTGCATCGAAGGGTCGTCAGCTACCAAAACCAACAGGCCGCCGTTGATTCCGGTTACGGCAGAGTTCACAAAAGCGTCGGCAGCCACATTCATTCCCACGTGCTTCATACATACTAACGAGCGCTTTCCGGCAAAAGACATGCCCAATGCAGCTTCCATTGCCGTTTTTTCGTTTGTCGACCACCGGCTGTGGATTTTCCGGTCTGCCGCCTCTTTTGAGGCTTGTATATATTCGGTAATTTCAGTAGAAGGCGTTCCGGGATATGCGTAAACTCCCGACATTCCACCGTCAATTGCTCCCTGTGCAATTGCTTCATCTGCCAATAATAATTCCTTTTGCATAACTGAATTTATGTATTTATTTTTCTGTTGAAAATTTTTCTATTTCTCTATCAATAAGTTCTCTAATCTCTTTTTGAGGGAATTGCAGCATATATCCGGCAATTCCGACCGGCTTGCGGAAATCGCGCAAAGCCAATTCAATATCGACCTTTCCTTTTGTGGCGCAAAGAATAATGCCGATTGACGGATTTTCATCGTCCTGCTTCATTTTATCGTCAAGCAGTCCGAGATAATAATGCATTTTGCCGGCAAATTCGGGCTCAAACTCTCCGACTTTCAAATCAACCGCCACCCAAGCATGCAACTTCCGGTTGAAAAACAACAAATCTACGAAATAATCTTTATCGTTGTACGTCATACGGTGCTGATTACCGATAAAAGTAAATCCGGAGCCGGGTTCAAGCAGAAAATATTTGATTTTTTCTACCAGCCTTTTTTCCAGTTCACGCTCTTTCAAAGGGTGTTTCAAACCAAGCATTTCAAGATTGTAGGTCGACTTCAAAATTTCGTTTGCCTGCTCTTGCAAATCTTCCTGTAAGGTAAGTGCAAAATTATTGAATTTGGGCTGAATTTTGGTATTCTTATAGCTACCTGCTTTAATGAAATTGAGCAGAACGTTTCTTGATAAGCTATTTTCGTGGGCTAATTTTAGATAATATGTAGCTTCGTCTAAAGACTTTGCTTTTGTTATTATCAGCACATTATGCATCCATGGTAAAAGTGCAGCAAGCTGCTGCACTTTTTCATCAGCCAAAGCATAAAATTCATAAAAGTTCTTCATATTCCACAAATTTCGCGGCGAAAAACCGGTTGTATCCGGAAATTCCTGTTGCAAATCAGCCGAGAGTTGTTTTACAACGCCGCTTCCGTAGCCTTTTTCCATTTTTTCTTCCGAAAGCCGTTTGCCGATATTCCAATACATCTGCATCATTCCGGAATTAATCCGTTGCGCAAGCACCACCCGGGTAGATTTTATTTCAGTAATGATCTGCCGCAGCATTTCATTGTATTGATTATGTTTCAGTTTGTCAGGCATATCTAAACTTAGTTTATGCTATTTTGTATTATGAAGTTTAAATGTTTAAAAATTTAAATGTTTAAAAACGGTTTTGAATTATTTGTACAATAAATTAAAACATAGCTTTACGCCGAAAGCGTTTAAACAAGGATAACACCCTTAAGTTGGCGAAATAGGATTTCAAGATTAAATTTTTATTTTTGTTGTAAAAAAAGATTTAATCTATTTATCTTAAATTCGCCTGTATTCCTGCCACTGCCATTTCGTGGTCTTCCTCTCCTGTCAGTCCGGAAACGGTAAGCGTTCCGATCATTCCCTTTCCTCTTTCAATAATCGGGAATGAACCGCCGCAAGGAGCATATTCGGCAAAAGGCAATCCGTGCGTCTGCTCCAACGTGGTATTTTCGCTCTTTAACTTATATTCGATGTAGAGCGAGCTTTTTTGAAATTTATTCGTTACACGGTTTTTACGGATTACCCATTGATCGTTTTCCTCGCTGGTTCCGTCAAATGAGTAGTGAAAAATCTGATGGTTGCCGCGCATTATGTCAATCGTAATCGTCTTGTTCTCTTTTTTCGCTTTGTCAATCAGAAATAATCCGATTGACAATGCCGTTTCATTTGTAAATTGGGTGAATTGAAGTTCTTTTTCCTGATTTTCCAATTCACGTAAAAATGCAGCGTAATTCTCCATGATTTTTATCAATAATTTTTTTGAAAATAACTATTTAAAAAAACTTCATTTGTGTTTCTTCTTTGCCAGCTTCAAATTAATAAACTCGACAAAAAGCGAGAAGAAAATAGCAAAATACAAATATCCTTTCGGAATGGCTCCCACTTCATTGTCAAAAATAACTAAGTGTGAAACATGTGCAGCCTCAGTAATCAGCATTACGCCGATAAGTATTAAAAATGCAAGTCCAAGCATCTGAATACTTGGGTGTGTGTTGACAAAGCGGCTGACCGGCCCGGCAAAAGCCAACATAACCACAATGGCAGCAACTACTGCTAAAATCATGATACACATGGCTCCAGCGTAACCAAAATCATCGAAACTAACCAAACCAACGGCAGTAAGCACACTGTCGAACGAGAAAACAATATCCAGCGCAACAATTTGAATAATGGTCATGATAAATTTATTTTTCCTTTTGCCGGATAATTGTACCGCCTCCTCATCGACTTCGAGCTTATGATGAATTTCGCTAACGCTTTTATACAAAAGAAACAGGCCGCCGAGAAGAATTATAATGGTTTGTCCCGAAATATATCCGGTTATCCGAGAAAAATCCAAATGAAAAACCGGCTCGGTCAGCTTCATCAACAATGAAATTCCGAATAGTAGGGCAATGCGGAAAATCATGGCTAAAATCAAGCCGGTGCGCCGGGCTTGGGGTTGCTGTTTTTCCGGAAGCTTAGAGGTTACAATGGAGAGGAACACAATATTGTCAATCCCCAGTACAATCTCTAAGAAAGCAAGTGTTAGCAATGCCAGCCATGCGCTTGGCATTAGAAATACTTCAATAAACTCCATGATGCTGTTTTTATTGCGCCTTCTGTTTCTCCCCAGTCACGGAAGCAATTGCCAGCAATACGCCTAACGCAATACCCAGCAATGCGGCAAACAGTACCTGCATATCTGCCGGAAGCAAAAATGTAACGGTGTGCGCCGGAATCCAAAAGAACGGAATGGTTTTCTTGAAGACAAAATTCCATTGGACATTCCAATTCAGCGAAGCTAATAGCTTCCCGAAAGGAAGCGGCGTTATTAAAGCAGATAATTTACCGCCATTGTTGACAATGTGTGTATCCGTAATTTTGTGTATTGTCATAAATACCGGCGCAAAGGAAGTATTCATCAGCAAGCTGATTGCGAATGCGCCCGACAGCTTTTGAACGGAAAAGCCGCCTCTCATGGCATCTACCGCACCTTCTACGCCTAAATACTGTACAATGGCGGGGGCACCAGCGGCAAAAACTTTCATGGCAACGGCAATCCATACGCCCAGAAATCCCCACACAACGGCACGTGGAAAAACGCCGAATCCGGGTGTGGAATACTGTCCGGTTTTAATACGCAGCCCAAGCATTTCTCCTATCGTAGCCAGTATGCCGAATTTCAAAAATGCCATAATGAAAGCGTGTTCTGCGTTAAAACTTTTATATCCGGCATACAATTCCGGAGAAAAGACAAACGGAAGAAAAAGGAGTAAAAGAAACAAAATAAAAATTAAATCATTCTTTTTCATATACTTATTATTTTTTAGTTATACATTTAAAATTTTCTCAACTCTTTTACTCTAACTGCCTTCCCTTCCTGGACAGGTAAGGTGCCCTTATCTACTAATTTCAGGTGAGGAGTTATTAGTAATTCATCTTTCAGCAGGCGGGTAATTATTCTGGTCAGCTCTTGTAAGCGGCTGGAGTCTCCGGTAAAAGAATCGCCAAGTTCCACTTCTATCAGCATTTCGTCACTGCTGTTAACTGTTTCAAGCGTGATTAGGTAATTGCTTGCCAACTCCTTGAACTGCATTAAAATAGTCTCAACCTGTATCGGGAAAATATTCACGCCTTTCAGAATAATCATATCATCGCTCCGTCCTTTGAAGCGGTCTAAGCGTTTATGCGTGCGTCCGCATTTACATTTGCCGGGAAGGATACGGGTCAAGTCGCGTGTCCGGTAGCGGATTAACGGCATTGCTTCACGGCAGAGGGTCGTGAGCACCAGTTCACCCACTTCGCCTTCGGCAACAGGCTCCAGCGTTTCCGGATTGATAATTTCCACAATGAAGTAATCTTCCCAGATGTGCATTCCGTTTTGCTCTTTGCATTCAAAAGCGACTCCCGGTCCGCACATTTCCGACATGCCGAAACTGTTGTAAGCCTTTACGCCAAGCATCCGTTCGATTCTTTTCCGCTGTTCTTCCGAATGCGGCTCCGCACCGATTAAAAGTGTATGTAGTTTGGTATCTTTTTGCGGGTCAACTCCTTCTGCGTACATTGCCTCTGCCAGGCGCGAAGCATAGCTGGGCACAAGATGCAGGCAGGTGGTTCCGAAATCGGTAATAAACTTAATTTGCCGTTTCGAGTTTCCGGCAGCTGCGGGGATGGTTAAACAACCTAACTTCTCCGCACCGTATTGAAATCCCAAGCCTCCGGTAAACATGCCGTAGCCCGACGTATTCTGAAAAATATCCGTATCGCGTATGCCGACCATGTACATGCAGCGTGCTACCTGGTTTGCCCATTCGTCCAAATCTTTCGCCGAGTGGAGTACTACGGTAGGATTTCCGGTCGTACCGCTCGAAGAGTGCAGGCGGACACACTCTTTCAGCGGAATTGCCGCCATGCCGAAAGGATAATTGTTACGTAAATTGTCTTTTGTCGTGAAAGGAAATTTCTTTAAATCCTCCAATGTTTGAAGTGTATCTGCCGAAAGGTTATTTTCAGCATACATTTTTTGGTAAAAAGGAACTTTTCCTGCATTTTCCACAGTTTTCCGCAATTTGGTCAATTGTAATTTTTCCAGCTCTTGCGGATTAATTGTTTCTAATTCTTCCTGCCAATATTCCATATATTTATTTATCATTTTGAAAATTAAGGACACAAATATAGTAGATTATTCAGTATGTTACATTATTTTCAGTAAAGAAAAAGCTTGAGGCATTATTTTGTTTTTCCGGTAATCAAATCCATGAAATTTTATATACACAAAGGTGCGGGGTGGTATTATAACGTATAAAAAACACCGTATTTTGAGGGCATAAAAACCTATTAACCAAAATTTTGGGTAAGGTGATATATCGGAGATAGCCCGAATAGGCTTAATTTTCATAACCCTACGGTCAACGGCCTAAGGACAAAATACCATAAACAACGCTGCCTGAAAGACAGAACTTTTAGTTGTATGCAAGTTGTTCTGCCTTCCAGGCAGTGTTTGTCCCGGCTTTTCCCCCTCTGGTTGCGCTTTGCTTACCTAAGGTTATGAAAATAAAGAACGCAGATGACACAGATTTGCACAGATAAAATTCTTTTTCATAATTTGCAATCATCTTTCTACAAAATAAAAATCTGCGTTATCCGCGTCATCTGCGTTCAAAAGACTTTTTAGACAGCCTCTTTTATTCTATGTTTATTTCCCGCGAATTGCTTTGATGCCCGGAAGAACTTTTCCTTCCATGTATTCCCGGTTGAAACGTAGCTTACTTTGTCTCCCAATTTGTTTTTGTTGATAGCTGCAACCGAGTCGCCGCCGCCGATTAGGGTAAATGCTCCGTTTGCAGTTGCTTGCGCTACGGCGTGTGCAATGGCAGATGTTCCTTTGGCAAATTTTTCAAATTCAAATACGCCCATTGGTCCGTTCCAAAGTACGGTTTTAGAGTTGGCAATCACATCGCTGAATGTTTTGATGGTTTCATCGGCAATGTCAAGTCCCATCCATCCGTCAGGAGTTTCGTTTGTTTTTGAAATTATAGTGTTTGCTTCCGGATCAAATTTGTCTGCGTTAACCGCATCGGTCGGAAGATACACTTTTACGCCTTTTTCTTCCGCTTTTTTCAAGACTTCCAATGCAAGATCCAATTTGTCAGCCTCGCAAAGAGAGTTTCCAATGTTGCCGCCTTGAGCCTTGATAAATGTGTAAGTCATGCCGCCACCGATAATCAGGTTATCTACACGATCCAGCAAGTTTTCGATAATCATGATTTTGTCCGAAACTTTAGCGCCACCCATGATTGCGGTAAACGGTTTTTGCGACTCGTTCAACACTTTATCCATTGCTTTCAGCTCACTGTTGATCAAGAAACCGAACATTTTATTACCGGCATCAAAATAATCTGCGATAATGGCAGTCGAACCGTGAGCGCGGTGTGCGGTACCGAATGCATCGTTTACATAAACGTCTGCATAAGAAGCCAATTTCTTTGCGAAATCTTTTTGTTTAGCATCGGCTTTAGCTTCTTCCGTTTCAAATTCGCCACGCGGTTTTCCCTCTTCTTCTTCGTAGAAGCGAAGATTTTCCAGCAAAAGTACTTCACCCGGTTTCAACGCAGCCACTTGTGCATCGGCTTTCATGCAATCGTCTACAAACTGGATTTTTTGTCCGATATTCTTTTCAATAGCAGGAATAATCTGTTTTAACGAAAACTTCGGATCCGGATTTTGTTTCGGACGCCCCATGTGCGACATTAAAATAGCCGAACCTCCATCTGCTAATATTTTTTTAATTGTAGGAAGCGCACCGCGGATACGGGTGTCATCACTAACTTCTCCTGTTTCCTTGTTCAACGGAACATTGAAATCTACACGAACAATTGCCTTTTTTCCGGCAAAGTTAAAATTGTCAATTAATTGCATAACTATTATTTTTAATCAAATAAAATCTTTTTAACGGACGCAAATATAACTTTTTTTCGGGAAAACAGAAAGAGGAAAAATTATTTAGTAATGTGTAAAAATAAAATTAGGGACTGCCTTTTTTGTAGATATACGAGAGCACTATACAGAACATATCGCTTTTTATTTGTAAAATCAACTGTACCTTTTGATGCACTTTGTTCGGGCAAGGATGTCCTGCATTGGATATGCCGCAGATAAAAAATCTATGCCTAATTTTCAACTTTACCCATTTACTAATACATAGCGAACATGAGAAATCAGTAATATAAATGTTAAATATAATATAAAAAATCTCTTTTTTATGTTTTTGTTTTAAGTACATTTAATTTTGAAAATATTTAAAACAGATAAACGATGCAAAACAATTTGAGATATTTTTGTCAGCCAATTTTGAGATATGGAAAAATAAAAAAGAAGGAGAGCGTATTGTTATAGTATTGCATTCTTGTAGTACAGGAAAAGGAGATATAAATTCTTTTGCGGCTAAAATATCCAATTCTGATGAATTCAAAAATTTAGCTACTATATATGCTCCTTCAATGAACATAATTGTGGCTCCATATCTTGGAAAACAAGGAGAATGGCTATTTTATGATACACCTGCTCCAAGATTTTACGATTATAGTCGACAAGAAAGAACTTATGGTAATTGGAATATGTTTGAAAATGGGAAAATAATGGGAAAATATGCTTGGGACTGGAAATCGTATAATGTAATAAATTTACAGAAGTATGATTACCTTTTAAAAGCTAATCTTAATATTTTAAATGAAAAATAATGTGTATGAAAATAATTAAAGTAATCATTTGGATAGTAATTGGTTTTATAATAGGTTTTTCTGTTATACCAATAATAGAGAGGTGGAAGCACAAGGACGAGCTTAAGATAGATATTAGTAATGCAATATATCCATGCAAGACAAGGCCCAAAGAAGAACTAATACCATTGGTCAAACAAGGCGATGCAATAGCTTATGATGCGCTATCTATCTATTTTTCCTGTTCCGAAAATAGCGAAGAACTTTTACCTTATGCTTTTTTGATGGCAAACAAATATAATTATAAGAAAGCATATTATGATGTTTTTGATTGTTTTTGGTCAATTTATGCTGAAACAGGTAGTATTGTCCTTTTAGATAACTTGGATGCAACAACACGAAATTTAGCATTGGAGTATCTTAAAAAAGGAGCCGAATTGGGTGAAAATAATTGTCAATATAGATTAGGATGTTTTTATTTTGAAGGAAAATACTTTAAACAAGATACAATATTAGGGCAAGAATTATTGGATAAAGGGAATATTTGGAAATAAACATTGATTTAATAATCTGATGTTTAGAAAAAATCTAATTTTATTTGAACCGATAAACGGCAACGCCCTACTATGGTGGCGGTATGGAAACTATCCGCTGCAAACGCCCTGCGTATGTGGAGTTCACACCTACGGCGGACGTTGTTTTTTGTCACAATTCTTATTTATTATGAACTCCAATAAGAATGAAAACAATTTGGGCGGGAATAATGGGATTGCGGGTTAATCCCGCAATAACGAACCGTCTTTCTTGACTTTTGAAACAGCCTCTTATTTACCACCAACTACGTGAACCTCTCGCAAGCATTTTCAATTCGTGTTTTTCGCGAGGTTTACGGTTTATTTAATCATCAACTTATCAACAAAATTTCCCTCAACCGATTTCAGCGTTACGATGTACAATCCTGCCTGAATATTCCCGGTTGAAATCATTTCTCCAGCCATTGCATTTCCTTTTAAAATCACTTTTCCGGTTACTGTTTTCAATTCATAATTTCCCGGAAATAAGAACGAAATATTTTCTTTTGCCGGGTTCGGGCTGAAAAAAGTAATATTGTTGCCGGCAAAATAATCTTCTACGCCATTTGTTTTTGTTTCTTTGAAAAAATTCCAAATTTCGGTTAAATAGTCCATATCGTTTGGACCTGTTTGATAATCGGATTTCATAAAGTCTGTATGTCCGGCTCCGGTAAGGATGTAGAAATGAAGATCCGGATTACAAGGATATGTCTTCTTTTGAACGGTAATTCCATCTGCGGCAATATCCGGAGAAATTACAGGAGGAGCTGCCCAACAAGCGCTTTTCGATGCAATTCCATCAACAGTTTCAGACACAGGCTCATTGAATATACCTCCGTCATACGGAATTACTTCATCGTCTTTGCTGTGGAAAATGCACGCAGGAACATCCAACGGCTTATTATTATCGACTTCAGCCCCCACAAACCCGGAAATAACGGCAACCGCACCGGCTTGTGAGTTTCCGCTGTAAGCATACTTGTAGGTCATTGCTCCACCCATTGAAACTCCGATGACGTAAACATTTTCAATAATAGTATTGACCGAATTTTTGACATCATTAACAATGCGATTAATAAATGCTACATCATCAACGTCCTTGTTCAGCACGATTTTTCCGGCAGCAGCAATATCTCCAAATCCTAAGAGTTGTAATACCGGCTTTAAGTTATCATCCAACGGTGCGCTTACCCCCGCGCTCCAAATGGAATTTACAGGAATTTCCGGAACATCAAGCCCAAACTGCGACAGCATGCCGCTTAACTGCTTAATCTGTTCATTCTGTTCGTCTAATGCCTGCGGAAGCAAGACAATAGAACCGGTTGCATCCGCTATTTCTTGAGCTGTTTCCTTATAACAAATAGCGGTTCCGCAATCGGCAATTTTCCCGCCTATCCCGTGTAGAAACACAATGAGCGAGTTAGAGGATGCAATTTTCGTATCGGGGGTAACGGTCATATATTCACGTTTAACGCCGTTCATATCTACCGTTGATGTGGTTTCATTACCAAATACAGAGACAAAACCGAAAGTAATCAATAAAAATAGAGTGTACAGTTTTTGCATAATGTTTGTGCTTTTTTAAATAAATACAAATGTAAGTATAATATTATAAAAAAACAGAATAAAGAGACCGCAAAATCAGGGCAACCGCATCAAAATCGCCCTACACTTTTTATCCCCTTTATTGCTTTTATTTTCTTCATTAAATTATCTAAATCCTTTGCTTCGCCGACCATAACCGTGATTGTGCCTTGAAACAAGCCGTCGACCGAATTGACTGAAATCGAACGCAACGCAATGCGCGGCTCTTTTTGAATCAGTGAAGTTATATTGGTTACAATGCCAATATCGTCATTTCCGATTACTTGAATCGTAGAAGGATAATTTCCGCCCGATTTGCCTGTCCAACGAGCCTTTACAAAGCGATAACCAAAGCGCGACATCATCTGAGGCGCATTCGGGCAATCGGTTTTATGGATTTTAATTCCGCCCTGCACCGTGATAAAGCCGAAAATATCATCTCCGAAAATCGGATTACAGCATTTTGCCAGCGTATATTCAATGCCTTTTAAATTTTCGTCGATAACCAGCACGTCCTCTTTGGATGAAATTTCTTCCAAGTTGGAAGTATGCTCGTAAGATTCCACACTCCGGCTTTCCTGGTCGAAATGCTGGTGAGTTTCTCGTTTTTCAATTTCTATGTATTGCTCGCGAATACGGTGCAAGTCCAATTTTTCAATTGCCAAGTCCTGATAAAACTCGGAAACCGTCTTGTATCCCAATTTTTTTGTCAATTTGGAAACCAGCGTTTCATCGTATTCTATCTTCCAGTTTTTCAGGCGGCGTTTCAGCAACTCCTTGCCCATATCAACGTTGGCAGATTCCTCTTCGCGCAAAATCTGCTTGATTTTAGTTTTTGCCTTCGATGTTTGAACGATGCTTAACCACTCTTTTTTAGGCTTTTGAGCGGTAGATGTCAAAATTTCCACCTGGTCGCCATTGGTCAGCGTGTAGCGAATCGGAACGTTTTTTCCGTTTACCTTTCCTCCTACGCAGCGAGTGCCTAAGTTGGAGTGGATAAGGAAGGCAAAGTCAAGTACGGTCGCTCCCTTCGGCAAGCGTTGCAAATCGCCCGAAGGAGTAAAGACAAAAACTTCCTTGTCATACAGATTCAGCTTAAAATCATCCATATAGTCCACCGCGTTTGCTTCCGGATTTTCCAGTACTTCACGGATATTGGCAAGCCATGCGTCAAATTCGGACTCACTTTTCACGCCTTTGTATTTGAAATGGGCGGCCAGTCCTTTTTCCGCCACCTCGTCCATTCGCTCGGTTCGTATCTGCACTTCGACCCACTTGCCTTCGGGACCCATCACAGTGGTGTGCAACGATTCGTAGCCGTTGGATTTCGGGATGGAGAGCCAGTCGCGCAAGCGTTTCGGATTGGGCTGGTACATATCCGTTACAATGGAATAGACTTGCCAGCATTCGGATTTTTCCTTTTCCAGCTCACTGTTCAGTATAATGCGAATCGCAAAAAGGTCGTAAATACTTTCAAAAGGAACATTCTGCTTTTTTATCTTATTCCAAATGGAATAGATTGATTTTGTGCGCCCTTTGATGGAAAAAGAGAATCCCGTATTTTTTAATTTTTCTTTCAGAGGGGTAATAAATTCGTAAATATATTTCTCGCGCGAACGTTTAGTTTCGTTCAATTTCCGGGCTATTTCCTTGTATATTTCACGATTGGTATATTTCAGCGAGAGATCTTCCAATTCCGATTTTATACCATACAATCCCAAGCGATGCGCTAAAGGGGCATACAAATAAGAAGCCTCGCGGGCAATTTGAACACGCTCCTGTTCGGGGTATTCATCCAGCTTCCGCATTAAGTAAAGCCGGTCGCAAATCATAATGATAATCACGCGCACATCCTGCGCCAAGGTTAAGAGCAGCTTCCGGAAATTTTCCGTTTCAATGGCGGTGTTTTTTTTGTATAATTGATTTGCCTTTATCAATCCGTTGACGATAGATGCTACTTGTTTACCAAAATCAGGCGCCACATTTTCGCACGTATAAAAGCCTGCATTTATTGCTTCGTACAAGATTTTTCCGGTAACAGCTACTTTCCCAAGATTCAACTCCTCCATCAGAATCAACACCGCACTCAATGCTTTTGACATTGCCGGAAAAGTATCCTCGTCCTGCTTGTGCATTTTTTTATTAAATATAGAACGTAACTTACTAATCTCATCCTTCGTGAACGTGCCGTCCGTCAACCGCAAAAATTTACGGTATTTCCCTGTAAGTTCTTGTCTTTTTTCTTCCATTATTCTTTTTCTTTTGAGTTTCAAAGGTAAAAAAAACGATGAAAATTCACTATGAAATACAACAAATTTGTTTTTTGAAATTTCACTTCGCAAATCAAAATTTTATTTATTATTTTTGTATTATTGAAAGACAATTATGAGAATATTTACAGGACAAACATTAAAAGAATTTTTTATCATTATGTCTGTACATACTTGCCGGCTTTATATATTCTTACTCTCTATGCTGCTCGTAACGGCTTGCAAACCGGAACGCGAGCACGCTGTTGATTTCTACTATTGGAAAACAAACGTATCAATTGATGAAACGGAACAGGAATATTTCGGGAACTTGGATTGCCGGCGTTTGTATACTCGCTTTTTTGATGTGGATAATGACGGAACGGGCATCCGTCCGGTAGCTGAAGTAAAACCCTTCGATAGCAAGGCATTGCCGGCTGAATATGTCCCGGTTGTTTTTATTACGAATCGAACATTTTACGGAATCAGCCGGGAAGGCATCAGTAAATTGGCAAAGAACGTTTTTAACCTGACAAGCGAGATTGCCTCTGCCAATCAGTTACCGCCAATCGATGAAATACAGATTGACTGCGACTGGACAGGCAGTACTCGCAATGATTATTTCCGTTTTTTGGAGTGCTTGAAGGAAGTTTCAAATAAGAAAATTACCTGTACCCTCCGCCTGCATCAGATTGCCGAGCGCGAAAAAAACGGTATTCCTCCGGTCGGAAAAGGTTATCTGATGTGTTATGCCACCTCGTCTCCGGTTGATTTTTCAGAGAAAAATTCCATTTTGGATATTCCGCTTCTGAAATCGTATTTGAAAACGGTCAACGATTATCCGGTGGCGTTTGACGCGGCTTTGCCCATTTACTCGTGGGCAGTGGTAAAAAATCATTTGGGGAAAATCAAGCTCATTAATAATGTAACCGAAGCAGAACTTCGTACAGAAAGCCGTCTTCAAGTAAAAAAAGATAATGTTTATGAAGTAACGCATGATTTTTTCTTTCGCGGCTTTTTCCTGAATAAGGGTTTTCAAATCAAAGTGGAGGAAATTTCACCGGAATTGCTGCAAGAGGCAAAAAGCTTTTTGAACAAATACATTGACCGCGATTACCGCATTGTCTATTACCATCTTGACCAGCCTTTTTTAAAAAAATATACTGTCGAACAACTGAAATAAATGTATCATGAGAAAATTGTATATACCATTTTTATTACCGCTTTTAACTGTATTTCAATCGCTTGCCTGTGGAGGAGGCGATTTCGAGGAAGATTATTATTACAACTTCTTTAAACAGGAACTTGTTCAAGCACAAGAGTATCAACCATTTTTAGCATCTTGGGAGCGTTATTATTCTCCGTATAAAAAAGGAAAAAACGAAAATATCGAAGCGTGGCAATCGCATTTGGGGTTGAGTTACGAAGATGCCGGATATTTGGTATTTAAAGCTGCGAAAGAACAAATTGATAATTTAATAGAAAAACGGGCGGTTTCAGATAAAAAATTAAATTTTGCTACCCCTTCGTGGACAAAAAAACACCTTCAAGCCTTGCGTTACTTGTCATACGCCAAATATTTGGAACCCTATATGATGATTATCCCCAGTAATGATGATGAATGGTCGTATTCCTATTACAGGGATGAAAATACCGCAGATGCTTCCGGTTTAGATTACCAGGAGGTTATGAACCTGTTGCAACGCGAGTGGAATGCGCAAAAGGACAAGGAACTCAAATTACGCTACGGTTATCAAATGGTGCGTTTGGCGCATTATACGCGCCGGTATGCCGAAGCGGTTGATTGTTTTAACCGTTATGTGGCATCGCTCAACTATCGTCCGGTAATGTATTACTACGCTCTTAGTCAATATGCCGGTGCCGAGCGCGGACTTGGCAACACGGATGTCGCTAATTATCTGTTTTCCAAAGTCTTTTCCAATACAAAAAATCTAAAAGAAATGGCGCTGACTTCTATTAATTTTTCATCGGAAGTTGACTTCAGCGAATTTTTAAAACAGGCAGAATCGAAAAATGAAATCAACGATGCCTATCTGCTTTTGGGATATATGTCGTTCAATAACCCGGTTCCAATGGCTGAAAAAATCGTAGAAAAATCGCCCAATGCTATTCAGGCTAAAGTACTTGCGGCGCGAGCTATCCACGAGTTGGAATGGAAGTATAACCGGAAATCGTCCGAAAATACAATGCTTTACACAGAAGAAGGACGCTATGCCTCTTCTCTTGTAAAAGAGGATGACTTCTTTGCGCAAACGCTTAATTTTGCTCTAAAAATGGCTAAAAACAGGAAGATTAAAGATAAAAACTTTTGGAACTTAGCCGCAACGTATCTTCATTTTCTGAATAAAGATTTTGCTGCCGCGAAAACATACTTGGCTAAAATCGATGAAAAAGTTGCTGCGTATAAAACACCAAAGAAACAGTTTGAGGCATATATCTATCTCTGCGAACAGACTACAATTACACCGGAGGTGGAAAAGGTTTGGTTTGAAAAATACAAGAATGGATATGATGCCGACAATGGTTTTATAAATGAGGTGTTGTCTAACCGCTATTTTGTGCAAAAAGAATATGCCAAGTCGTTTATGATTATTTATCCGGTTACAAATTTGGAAAGTAATAATATAGATTCTGATTTGTTAGAGCAGATTGAGATTTTTGTAGCGAAACCCGGCAAAACGGAATTGGAAAAATCTATTCTTTCATCGTCAACAAGTGAATATGCAACTGATGATTTACCGCAATATTTCAGTTATCTTTGGGGACACTATTATTTAGTAGCGGGCGACTTGCAAAAATCGCTTGCTGCATTTGCCAACGTAAAGCCGTCTTTCAAATGGCAATACACATTTGATGCGCATGGTGGTTATGACGGGTTTTCAGGTATTCCGGACAAAATTTTCGGATATAACCAAATAGAATGTTTTGAATGTCCGGCCGGCCAAGTCATGAAGAACGATTATTCTTCCCAATTTCCGTTTATCAAAAAAACGATGAACAAGAAAGAGTTAGCCGAAGCTTTAGTTCAGTTAGAAAAAACAGGCGAACAGGAAAATGAAACCGGAGCAAAAGCTAATTACCTGCTGGGTAATTTCTTCTATAATATATCGGTTACAGGTTATTACCGTCACATTTTTAGTTTTGACATTAACAACAGTTATAACTCAGAGAAATTTGATTATTATGAGCAACGGTATTCTGATTCCGGCGAATTAACCGGCATTGCCAACGATTATTTGATAAAAGCCGGCGACCAAGCCGGCAACGAGGAATTAAAAGCACGTATTGCTTTTGCCCAGTCCAAGTGCTATCGGGATGGTTATTTGAGATTCTCGGAATACAACAGGGTTGAAATTTCCAAAACCTATTTTGCCGAGCTTGCCAAATACAAAAACACTCTTTTTTATGAGGAAGTAAAAACTCATTGTAAATATTTTGGATATTATCTTAATAATTATTAATATTGGCGTTTAAGAAAAATAAATCAAAATATTCACATAAAAACAAAACACTGATGTTCTCTTTATTCAAAAAACACCAAATACCCGGATTGATAATCCTGACACTTTGCATATCATCTTCTGCCGTTTTTTCTCAAACGAAAAAACAAGCGAAACCTCAACAAAACACCACCGTAAATTCGATGGCAACAGACCATAAAGGCGTTGTGATTAACGGAGTATGCTGGGCAACTTGCAATGTCGATGCGTTGGGCACTTTTACAGCTCGCCCCGAAGATGCAGGCAAACTTTATCAATGGAACCGTAAAAAAGCGTGGGATCCCACCGGTGCAATAAAAGGTTGGGGCGGCGGAGTCGCCAAAGGAACGGCTTGGACAAAAGCCAACGACCCAAGTCCCGCAGGCTGGCGCATACCGACATACGCCGAAATTTACTCATTACTTGACACCAAAAAAGTAACCACTAAGTGGGTAACTCAAAAAGGAGTAAAAGGCCGGAAATTTACCGACAGAGTAACCGGAAAATCCATTTTTATACCTGCTGCCGGTTGCCGTTCCTACACCAACGGAATGGCGGATAGTGCTGGAACACATGGTTATTACTGGGCAAACAATAAGCCCAAAGGCAATAACGCATACTCAATGTATTTCAGCGAGAAATATGCACAAAAGACTGTTTATATTTGCAATTATGGTTTTTTCATTCGTCCGGTGAAAATATAAGCAGTTAAATTCGGAGTTGTTACAGCAAAATAACTTTTGGCCCCCCTGCCAAGGCAAGGGGAGCCAAAAGTTATTTTTTTTCTTGTCGAAAAACTGTGCCGTTAGACACAATATGTTGGTAGAAAAGTTTGCTGCAGTGTTTGGGTTAGGTACGCAATATAAAAAAATGATGAGTAATAATTAACCTTATCACCCATCACTCATTTTTATTTTTTCTTTCCCGATATGGATACCGTTTCAACCTCCTCTTTCAAATCAATCTCGTTACCCGATTCGTCAACAAACTTATATTGCAGGAAAGCTAATTCTTGCGATGGTATAAGAGAAAATTCAAAACCGTATTTGCGTTTCCATTTCCACTTCAATGTAAAAAACGGAAAGCCCTGATTGATAAATGCTGCCACATACGGATTAACAAGCAATTTAAACTTATTGATTTTCAATTCATTTATCAAATAATCTATTTTATTTTCCAACATATCAACAAATAAAATAGAGGGTTGGGAAATTCCTTTCCCAAAACACGTTGGACACACTTCTTCGGTATCGATATGAACTTCCGGACGTACTCGCTGACGTGTGATTTGCATCAATCCAAACTTACTCAATTGCAGAATATTATGCTTAGCTCTATCTAAAAGCATGTTTTCCCGCATCCTTTCAAACAAGATCTGCCGGTTTTCCGCACTTTTCATATCAATGAAGTCGATCACGATAATACCGCCCATATTCCGCAAGCGTAGTTGCCTGGCAACTTCATCGGCAGCAAGCAAGTTTACTTCAAGCGCATTTGTTTCCTGGTCGTTGGCAGCCTTGGATTTGTTTCCGCTGTTCACATCTATCACATGCATTGCTTCAGTATGCTCTACAATAAGATATGCCCCATTCTTAACGGAAATGGTTCGTCCGAAAGAGGATTTAATCTGCTTGGTAATTGCAAAATGGTCAAATATTGGCAATTCGCCATCATACAATTTTACAATACCAATCCTTTCGGGAGCAATCTCATGCACATAGTGGCATATTTCGTCATAAACACCTTTATCATTTACGTAAATACTTTCAAAAGAAGGATTAAAAATATCCCTCAATATGCCGACCATGCGTCCTATTTCTTCGTACAGCAACACCGGAGGCTTTACTTTTTTCACCACTTTGGCAATTCCGTCTTCCCAGCGTTTCAGCAACGTTTTCAGTTCGCTGTCCAACTCGGCAACTTTCTTACCTTCTGCCACTGTCCGCACGATAACGCCAAAATTTCTGGGCTTGATGCTTCTGATCAACTGCTTGATCCGGTTCCTTTCTTCAGCCGATTTTATCTTCTGGGATACATACACCTTGTCTGAAAACGGCATAAGTACCAGAAATCGTCCGGCAATGGAAAGTTCGGATGTCAAACGGGGACCCTTAGTTGAAATTGGCTCTTTTGATATTTGAACAAGCACTTCCTGTCCCTGTGTAAGTATTTCTGCAATAGAACCTGCCTTACTAATATCTTTTTGAAGCTGTATTTTAGATACCGAAGGGGTCTTTTTATTATTTTTGGCACTATTAACCAGCTCTTTGGCAAAAGCAACCAAAGAACCGAATTGCGGACCTAAATCCTGATAATGCAAAAAAGCTCCCTTTTCATATCCGACATCAACGAATGCGGCATTCAGTCCGGGCATCAATTTACGCACACTGGCAAGAAATATGTCGCCCACAGAAAAAGATCCGGTACGATTTTCCTTATGAAACTCTACCAGCTTTTTTTCCTCCAACAGGGCAATCTGTACTTGCGATGCTTGGACATCAATTACTAATTCGCTACTCACTATAAAAAAAATTAAAAATTCATCATTAAAACAAAGAACAAACCCAAAGATTGACCCCAAGTTTGTTCTATTGCGCTTTTAATCAACATAAAATAATACCGTCACATTATTTCTTTTTCTTATGACGATTTTTTTTCAATCTCTTTTTACGTTTGTGAGTCGCCATTTTATGTCTTTTTCTTTTCTTTCCGCTTGGCATTGTTATAAAATTTTAATTTGATTATATATTCATTTTAATTTTTCTCGCTTGCAGTTTTTACCTCCATTACAAATGTCTTTGCCGGCTTGAATGCAGGAATATTGTGTTCAGGAATAATAATAGTCGTATTTTGCGATATGTTACGAGCTGTTTTTTCTGCTCTCTTTTTAACAATGAAAGAGCCAAATCCTCTTAAATACACATTATCGCCCTTTTCCAACGATTTTCTTACTTCTTCCATAAAGGATTCAACGGTTTTTAGCACATCAAGTTTATCAATGCCCGTTGATTTTGAAATCTCATTAACGATGTCAGCTTTTGTCATCTCTATAAATTTATACTTGTTACACTTAATTTATTAGTCTTAGAATCAGGATGCAAATATAAAGATTTTCTCCGTTTTAAAAAACAATAAGATGTTTTTTTCTAAAAAAATAAAAGAATACATTTAAAGGCTGGAAGTTTAATGATGAGTTATTGAGTAATTGACCTGACGAACCCCACATGAACTAACATTCACACAAGAGAACAAAAGAACAAGAGAACGAAAATGCCTGCGGGCTTAATAATTATGTCTTCTTAATTAGTTTATATTTAGAAAAAAGATAGATGTTTCCCACAAAGACACAAAGAACACTAAGTTTTTTGTGTTCTTTGTGTCTTTGTGGGAAATAATTAGCTAATATTCCGGCTCAAGTACCGCGGCTTTGCGTTTAACCCCAAAAGCGCAAGCGCATTCATTTCTTTTAACGCAAAGTTCACAAAGACGCAAAGAAATTTTCTGATTTTCCGAAAAGGTCTATCCTTATTTTTCCTCTTCATTTTTCAAAAGCCATGACTTCGCAGTTATCAAAAACAGAAAAACAAAAGAAACTTTTGCCGTTGATCCAAGCATACATGACTATTTATATATTAATTTTGTAACTTTGAAAAAATAATAATTGACTGTCCGTAACTTATCATTAATTCCATGATTTTCAGCGAACAACTAATAAACTGGTATCTGTTAAATAAAAGAGAACTGCCTTGGAGAGATATTTCCGATCCTTACAAAATATGGATTTCGGAAATTATTCTACAACAAACCCGTGTAAACCAAGGGTTGAGTTACTACGAAAGGTTTATTCAACGTTTTCCAACTATTGCCGCCCTGAGTGCCGCTGATGAGGATGAGGTGCTGAAATATTGGCAAGGACTTGGCTATTACAGCCGCGCTCGCAATTTGCATGCCGCCGCCCACTCGATAACGACTCTACACAACGGTATTTTTCCGGCAAACTATCCCGATGTATTAAAACTAAAAGGAATCGGAGAATATACAGCTGCGGCGATTTGCTCTTTTGCTTACGGGCTGCCATACGCGGCAGTTGACGGGAATGTGTACCGCGTCCTCTCGCGTTTTTTCGGAATTGAAACACCGATAGACAGTAATGAGGGGAAAAAGGAGTTTTCGGAACTTGCGCAGGAATTGCTGGATAAAAAACGTCCGGGACTGCACAATCAAGCAATGATGGACTTGGGAGCAATAATTTGCACGCCCTCCTCCCCTACTTGCTATGAATGCCCGCTGCAAGAAGGTTGTTACTCTTTTGCTCATCAGTCGTGGACAAATTTTCCCGTAAAAAAACAGAAGATAAAACAGCGGAATCGCTACTTCTATTATTTTTATATTACCGGAAAAAGCGGAAAAACTTATTTACATAAAAGAGAAAAAAATGATATTTGGAAAAATCTCTATGAACTGCCCCTGGTCGAAACCGGATATCCGCTTCCGGAGGAAGAGATACAGGAAAAATCTGCCTTCCTGCCGTTAAAAACAGAATTCAACAATCTGCAACTGAAAAAGATACATCCTACTATTAAGCACGTATTAAGTCATCAGCATATCTATGCCTGTTTCATCGAGGGAGAGGCAGATTATCGAAAACCGGCAGATTCTGTTCTTATTGAAATCGACCTGTCAAAAATCGGAGATTATGCTGTTTCGCGGTTAACTGATATTTTCTTATCGGAAATAAAATTATAAAGAAAATTTAACCTTACAGAATGCTGTTTGTAAGTTGTTTTGCCTTTCAGGCAACGTTTTTTATGGTATTTTATTACCTTAGGTCATTGACCATAAGGTTATGAAAATTAAGCCCATCCGGGCTACCTCCGGTATATCACCTTTTCCAAAACTCAGGTTAATATTGATGCGTAAAAAAGAAATGTCTCAATTTTCTCTCATTTCGTTTTGTATGAAAGAATGTGTACCGTTACCGCAATCGCAATCGCAATCAGCAAAATCTTAACCCACAAGAGAGGGACAAAGAAAAAAACAGAGGAGAGAATGGTAATCCAAAGCAAGGAAACAGAAAAGATTTTTCCCTTCAACGGAATTGCCTTGTTTTCTTGAAAATCACGAACGATAGTCCCGAAAAACTTGTTACTCATTACTTTTTTATACAATTTTTCCGAACCTTTCAAATACAGTCCTGCCGTCAACAAATAAAAAGGCGTAGTCGGTAAAAGAGGGAGAAATATTCCTATTGTTCCTAATATTAACGAAATACTACCCAATATAATGTAGATAGAGTTACGGGCAGTAGAAACAGAAAACATGCTATCTCTACGCTGCCTCTCCGTTTCTTTGTGTCCTTTGCGTTTAAAAATAAAAGACATATTTACCGAAATGAATATTGGTTATTCATTTTGAATCCTCGTAGAAAATCCTCTACCGGAAGTCGTTTTTTCCCCGGCAATTGAATAGATTTCAGACGTATATATCCATCGAAAGTCGCCACATCTACTACATTCTTTTCATCGGTCAACACTGTTCCGGGTGCGAGATTATGAACAGCCGGTATTTTCCCGGTTTCAAATATTTTGACAACGATAACGCTCCCGTCCGGACAGATTAACTCCGTCCATGCTGCCGGATAAGGCGAAAGTCCGCGTATAAAATTATAGACCGATCCGGTCGTGCCGGCAAAGTTAATCCGGCAAGTATCCTTAAAGATTTTCGGAGCCGGCTTCAACTCATTTTCAGATTGAAACAGCTCTTCCTGCGGTTTCGGATGAATATCATCGCGAAGAATAGCATCCACGGTCTGTAATACCAGTTCCGCACCTTTGAACATCAACTTGTCGTGTACAGTCCCGGCATTATCCGTTTCACTGATTAGAATTTTTTCCTGCTGGATAATTTTCCCTGTGTCAATCTCATGCGTAATGAAAAAAGTCGTGATGCCAGTTTCCTTCTCGCCATTGATAACCGCCCAGTTAACCGGAGCTGCCCCCCTGTACTGCGGCAACAGCGAGGCGTGCAGGTTAAACGTTCCCAACCGCGGCATATTCCACACCACTTCCGGCAACATCCGGAAAGCAATTACAATTTGCAGGTCGGCGTTCAGTGCCTTCAACTCACTGATAAATGCACCGGCTTTCAGCTTCTCCGGCTGAAGAACGGTCAAGCCTTGCGATATCGCGTATTCCTTGACAGGTGAAAATTGGATTTTATGTCCTCGTCCCGCCGGCTTATCGGGCATCGTAACCACCCCGGCGATATTATAATTATTCTCTACCAACTGTTTTAACGACTCCACCGCAAAACCGGGTGTTCCCATAAAAACAATCCGTAAATCTTTTTTATCCATCTTATCTTTATGTTTATATTAAACGTTGTTTTTAATTCATATTCAATTCTTAAGTTGAAAATTGAAAATTGAAAGTGTTTGTTTTGTCTTCATTTTCAACTTTCAACTTTCAATTTTCAACTAAATTCTACTTCCGCTTCCCCACATCAGCTTATTTCGCAAAACGGAAAAGAAATCCTGACTTTCACGCTTGATTACCTTCGTTGCAAAAGAAGCTTTTTGAATTTTCAAATTAGTTGTTTCATGGAAAATATTACATCGTCCGTCAAGTGCAATTAGAAAATGGTGGTTTCTGCTCTCTACTTTCAACTCCACTTCCCAGTCATCCGGAATGATTAACGGTCTGACACTCAAACTGTGAGGAGCTACCGGCGTAATAATAAAATTGGATGATTGGGGAACCAAAACCGGACCTCCCACGCTCAACGAGTAAGCCGTCGAGCCGGTCGAGGTAGCAACAAGCAAACCATCGGCTTGGTATGAGTTAAGAAAAGTTCCGTTTACCCAGGCATGGATTGTAATCATGGATGAGGAATCCTGCTTCAAAACAGCAATTTCGTTCAATGCGTAGTTGAAGTCCGAATAAAGTTTTTTTTCCGTATGAAGCTTCAACAGCGAGCGTTCCTCAATCACATATTTTCCACTCAAAACCTCCTCAATTGCAGGCAGAATCTCGTCACAGTCAATATCTGCCAAAAAACCAAGTCTTCCGGTATTTATCCCTAAGATAGGGATACTCTTTTTCCCAACTTTGCCGGCACTTCTTATAAATGTACCATCGCCGCCGATTACAAAAGCTAATTCAGCCTCGAAGTCCTCTTCTTCCTTAATTATTTCTGAAACAAAACAAGTATCGCAACCTGCTCCTTTCAAAAAATCATAAAAATCTTCTTCCAACAAAATTTCAGCGTTTACTTTTTCAAGCGCCGACACCAAATCGAAAGTATACTTGATAATTTCCTTGTGAAATTTTGTCCCGAAAATAACAATTTTCATACAAAAATATTTTTTGTCCGGTCAAAAATACAAATTCCATTACAAATATTCAACAGTTTTAAATCTTATCCCATATAAAAGAATAGAGACAAAAGATTTTCACACCTTCACACTTTCGTGCCTTCGCGCTTTCGTGCTTTCGTGCCTTCGTGCCTTCGCGCCTTCACACCTCCCCCCCCCTTAACATCTCCAAACTCAGGACACCTATCAAAAACCGCACGCACATAACCGCATTGCGGATAAATTGTACAATGGTTTTCGCGAGCGTATTCAACTGCTTTTTCAACCATTTTTTTAGCTACGCCTTGTCCGCGATACAGGTCGGGGACTTCTGTATAATTGATAACAAAATGGTTATCCCCTGACCAAAAATAAGTCATTTCTCCGATCACGTCACCACCGTTTGTGGCGATAAAAGTTCCGTGCTTAGGCCCGTTTTTTTGTATTACTTGCATATTGAGTAAATTTTTAATTTCTTTTACGGTAAACAACGCGGATGGATAATTAGTTTAGAGCGGTTTTAATTTCGTCTATCTATTATCCCAATACTCATCCGTTCTCTTTTGCAATTCAACATTATCCATTATATTGTGATTCAACATTTCAATTGCAAAGATTGTTATTTTTCTTTTAAGAGCAAAAGTGTAAAGTTTCATTTTTTACGGAAAAGTTTTGCATAATTCAAATTTTTATCATTCATTTGCATATTTAATAAGTTAATTAAATAGAATTATTTAATGGAAGAGAAAATATTGGAAACGGCTGAACGGCTTTTCCTTGACAAAGGATTTGCACTGACTACCACCACCGAAATTGCCAAAGAGGCCGGTTGTAATCAAGCGTTAGTTCACTATTATTTCCGGACGAAGGAGAAGCTTTTTCAGCGGATATTTGAAACAAAACTGACGCTTTTTGCCTCGACATTTTTCTCTATCGGGCAGCAAGGCGATACGTTTGAAGAACGGTTGACACAAAAAATTGAGGCACATTTTGATATGTTGGTACAAAATCCTAAAATTCCATTTTTGATTATCAACGAATTAACTCCTCATCCCGAACGTTTGACCGAGATAATAAAAAATATGAATGAAATTTCTATGAATATGTTAAACTCACTCGAAAGCGATTTAAAAGCAGAAATCAAAAAAGGAACAATCCGCCCGATAACCGTTTTTGACTTGATTTTAAATATTATATCTTTGAATGTCTTTCTTTTTATTTCGCGCCCAATTGTGAGTTCTGTTTTAAATTTGACGGAAGTCGAAACGAAAGCAATGATGGCGGGCAGGAAAAAGGAGATTGTGCAAACTGTAATCAGAAGCTTGAAAAATTAAAAATGAAGAATAATATGCAGCATGTAAATAGATTTATTTTCAACGCAAAGGCGCAAAGTTCGCGAATAAAATCTTTGTGTCTTCGCGAACTTTGCGCCTTTGCGTTGAAATACAAACTTGTTTTTCTTTTTTTCCTACTTGGAACCAGCGCTTCCGGACAGTTGACGATTGAACAATGTTACAAAAAAGCGCGCGAAAATTATCCGCTTGTAAAACGCTATAACTTGATTGAACAAAGCGAGGAATACAATTTGAAAAACGCATCAAAAAGTTATTTACCCCAATTTTCACTTTCGGCAAAGGCTACTTATCAGACGGAGGTAACAACAATCCCGGTTTCAGTTCCGGGTATAGATGTTCCGTCTATGCGGAAAGACCAATATCAGGTGGTTGCCGGAGTTTCACAAACTATTTGGGACGGTGGTGCAATCAATTCACAAAAGAAAAATATCAAAGCCGCTTCAAATTCCGGCAGGATGAAATATGAGGTGGATATGTACGCCCTGAACGCCCGGATTAATGACCTCTTTTTCGGCATCCTGCTACTCAACGAGCAATTGAGATTAAACGATGTTTACACGAGCGAATTACAACGCAATCATGACCGCGTGGCAAGTTTTGCCGTCAACGGATTAGCCAATAATGCCGATTTGGACGGCGTAAGAGTAGAACAATTGACCGCCCGGCAAAACAGAACAAATATGGAATCAATGCGTAAAGCCTTTCTGCAAATGCTATCGGTTATGACAGGCATTGAGGTTGATACGGCTACGGTTTTTATTATTCCCGGTATTGATTTGAAGCAAAATACGGTGTTTACTTTCAATTTGAATGAAAATAACCGTCCCGAACTCGGAATGTTTGATGCAATGACACTACAAATGGAAGCGCAACGAAAAAACATCACGGCGATGAATCGCCCGAAAATAAATGCCTTTATACAAGCCGGTTACGCGGCTCCGGGGTTGAATATGTTTGAACAGGATTTTTCGCCTTATGCTATCGGCGGAGTACAGTTTTTGTGGAATTTCGGCGGTTTATACACGCGTAAAAATGACTTGAATAAAATAAACACAAACATCAATGATATTGAAATCCAACGGGAAACATTCCTTTTCAACACCTCGCTCCAAGCCGCGCAGCAACAATATGAGATAGAAAAATACCTCAAAATGATGGCAGAAGATGATCAAATCATCACCATGCGCGAAAACATCCGCCGTTCGGCAGAAGCAAAAGTAGAAAACGGCACTATGAGTACCCTTGATATGATGCGCGAAGTAAACGCCGAACAAAACGCCCGGCAACAAAAAGCAACGCACAAAGTTGAACTATTAAAATCACTATATGAATTAAAAACAACCATTAATTTAGTTGAAAATTGAAAGTTGAAAGTTGAAAATGAAGACAAAACATCACTTTCAACTTTCAACTTTCAATTTTCAACTTTCAACTTAAGAATTATGAACAGGTTATTCCTAACTTCGACACTTGGGTATTCCAGCGTTTTTAAGCCGCTGAGAATTGCCTAAACAACGTAAAAAAAGAATTTGGTATTCAAATATTAAAGTCACTATATGAATTAAAAACAACCATTAATTTAGTTGAAAATTGAAAGTTGAAAGTTGAAAATGAAGACAAAACAATCACTTTCAACTTTCAATTTTCAACTTTCAACTTAAAAATTATGAACAGGTTATTTATAACAGTAAGCATTATTTTCCTTGCCGCTTCGTGCAAGAATGGGAATACGGATTTTGACGCTTCGGGCATTTTCGAGGCAACGGAGATAATCGTTTCGTCGGAGGCTAACGGTAAAATTTTACAGCTTAAGATACAAGAGGGGCAGTACGTAATAGCCGGCGGCAAATTGGGATATGTGGACACGACCCAGTTGCATTTGAGCCGGTTGCAACTGCTTAAAAACGTAAAATCGGTCGATAGCCGCCAACTCAACATTTCAAAGCAAATTGCCGCAATACAGGAACAACTCGCTTCTTTGCAACGCGAAAAAGAGCGCACAGAAAGGCTCATTGCTGCCAATGCAGCCAATACTAAACAGCTGGACGATATCAACACCAACATCGCCGTGCTTGAACGCCAACTTGCTGCCCAACAAGAGACTCTTGAAAGTAATAACCGCAGTATTTCCGAGCAAAGTTCGTCCGTAGAGATACAGGTAGCACAGATAGAAGATCAAATAGCCAAAAGCCGCATCACATCGCCCATCACAGGAACGGTTCTTGTGAAATACGCCGAGCAAGGCGAATTTACGGTAATGGGGAAACCGCTATTTAAAGTGGCGGATATTGAAGAGCTATTACTTCGGGCGTATATCACTTCAGGGCAACTTACCGAATTGAAAACCGGTCAAAAAGTGACCGTTTTTGTCGATTACCAGGAAAAAGAACGGCGCGAATACGAAGGTATAATCACATGGATTTCAGACAAATCGGAATTTACCCCTAAAACAATTCAAACACGCGATGAAAGGGCTAATCTTGTCTATGCGATTAAAATTGCGGTCAAAAATGACGGGTTGATTAAGATTGGGATGTATGGAGATGTGAAGTTTTAGGGAGCACGTGGTATGTAGAGACGCTGCATGCAACGCCTCTACGGTGAGCATATCAGCATTTTTATAATCATTATATTAAAAAATTTATGAAATACATTTTATATATTTTACTAATTGCAGTTGTCCTGTTT
>QMCE01000218.1_pt1 | contig 28111 bp, 27 predicted proteins | sample 1821851 | NCBI WGS metagenome assembly QMCE01 (sample SAMN09453174, study PRJNA476694) | Termite gut metagenome, whole genome shotgun sequencing project. | isolation source: worker | host: Odontotermes sp. | place: South Africa:Pretoria | collected 2016-01-28 | reverse complement strand
GCGGACGGCGCGCAGGCGCTCGCGGCGGGCTCGACGGAGCAGGCCGCGTCCGTGCAGGAGCTTTCGAGCTCCATCGCCGAGGTCGCGGAGCGCACGAAGGACAACTCGCATAAAGCGGAACAGGCTGCCAAGCTCGCGGATACAATTAAGACGAGCGCGGAGACGGGCAGCGGCCAGATGAACGAGATGATTAAATCTGTTCGGGAGATCAACGACGCGAGCCAGTCGATTTCGAAGGTCATCAAGACGATCGACGACATCGCGTTCCAAACGAATATCCTCGCGCTGAACGCGGCGGTGGAAGCGGCGCGCGCGGGGCAGCACGGCAAGGGCTTCGCTGTCGTCGCTGAAGAGGTGCGCAACCTCTCGGCGAAGAGCGCGCAGGCGGCGAAGGATACGGAGAGCCTGATCGAGGATTCGATGCAAAAGGCGCAGCACGGCGTGAGCATCGCGGGCGATACGGCTACCAGCCTTGCGGATATCGTATCCGGCATCAACGAATCCAGCGCGCTGATTACCGAGATCGCCAGGGCGTCCGAGGAGCAGTCGATGAGCATCTCGCAGATCAATACGGGTATAGATCAGGTGGCGAAGGTCGTGCAGCAGAACAGCGCGACGGCGCAGGAATCCGCGGCGGCGTCGGAGGAGATGAGCAGCCAGTCTGCGGTACTGCAGGAGCTGATTTCGCAGTTCAAGCTGAAAAACGAGAACGCGCAGCGCCGCGTTGCCGGGGCGAACGCTCCCGCGCAAAAGCGCCTCGCGGCGGCTGATGACGAAGCTTTTTCCAACGGTGATAACAACAATTACGGAAAATACTAGGAGCGGCGCTCAGCCATAAGCATTAAGGCATTACCCTCATGCACAATACTCGGTGCATGAGGGTATTTGGTATTCTATGGTTTATAAAATTAATAGTATTTATGAACGCTTATGCGTTGGAAAACATAAGATGCATATACACGATGGGAATATTTATAGTAGGGGTGGCGAGCATAGCAATTTCGGATGAAGTTAACACGACATTGAGCGACGAGGGCGAGACACGCCCTTTTTCGCGTGAAGCTGCGGAAAATCTAAACATATTTGCTATTGCGGCGAGAGACTTCGAATTAAGCCGCATTCTAAACGCGGAAAGCGACAGATTAAAGTACGTTTTGGAAACCATGCCCGGTCTATACGGGCTGGAATCGGCGCTTGATCAGGCGCTCCAGATTAATAAGGATATACGCGGAACGCTTCGAATTGTTACCAATATGCAGATGTTATCTTTACAAAAGCTTTCTGAATTGCTATAGAGGCATTGAATTCCGCAAAATAGCGATATTAGCATGGACAGCCAGGGATATTCGATCATGCGCGTTTGGCTTGGAATCCACATTATTGACAAAACGACGAAAAATCCATATGATTTACGATAAGATGGTACGAAAGAAGATTCGCCTTAGGCGAAGAGATATTAATAGACGCATATACAGCGCATGGCAGTGGACCAAAACGCATTGGAAAATCGCCGTGCCTTGCGCGGCGCTGCTCATAGGCGCGATCGTGCTGGTCATCGCGCTGACGGGCGAAAAGGACGCCTCTCCTGCGCCGCAGGGCCAGACGCTACATATGGAGGCCTTGCTGCCAAGTCCAAGCCCAAGCCCAAGTCCTACGCCGACTCCTGTCCCTACGCCAACACCGACGCCCACACCAACGCCCGACCCGACGCTGAAGCGTAACGGCGAGGATTCCGAACGCACGGCCGAGCTGCAGATGCGCCTGATGGATCTGGGCTACATGGAGGCGGACGAGCCTACGCAGCATTTCGGGCCGGTGACGGAATACGCGGTGCAGCTGTTTCAGCGGCAGCACAGCTTACAGGAGGACGGAATAGCGGGGGAGATGACGCTTGGGTTGATCTTTTCCGGCGACGCGAAAAAATACACGCTGCTGGAGGGCACGCGCGGCGACGACGTTACGAGCTTTCAATCCCAATTGCAGGATCTGGGATATTTAAATAAGGCGACCGGCTATTACGGCGACGAGACGGTAGCCGCCGTAAAAGCGTTCCAGAAAAACAACGGGCTAAGCGCGGACGGCAAGGCCGGAGAACATACGATCGAACGCATCAATTCGGACGACGCCAAGGCAAGCCCGCAGAAGGCCAGGGAGAAGCGGCGCTCGGCCAACGTCAACGAAATGATCGCAATCGCAAAGAGCAAGCTGGGTTCGCGGTATCGCCTCGGCCATAAGGGGCCGGATACCTTCGACTGTTCCGGCTTCGTCTATTACTGCTTGCGGGAAGCGGGCTCAAACCGGCGGCGGCTGACGTCAAAAGGGTATTCGCAGGTAGGGGATTGGGAGAAAATAACAAGCACCTCCAAGCTCCAAAAGGGCGACCTGTTGTTCTTTTTAAACAATGGGCGTACGGAGATCGGTCATGTCGGTATCTATATCGGTTCGGGGCAGATGATCGACGCCTCCTCCGGCAACGGGAAGGTCGTGCGCCGCTCTATCTCGTCGAGCTACTGGAAGAAGAATTTCACGCACGCGCGAAGGCCGTGGTAGACGGCCGCGCAGCCGGCTCGAAAATATGCCGGAGGTTGCAAAAATAGGGCAAAATCCGGCTTGCAAATCTTTTCCCGATGTGCTACAATAGCCGATGTTTGAACCGAAGAGAGGGGAACTGTTAATGGCAAACACCAAATCGGCCTGGAAACGGGTACGCATCACCACGCGGAAGAATCTTCGCAACCGTATGATCAAATCGAGCTTCAAGACGGCGTTGAAGCGCTTCGATATGGCGGTTCAGGCCGGCGACAGCGCTCGTGCGCAGGCTACGTTTACGACGGCGGTTAGCTCCGTCGATAAGGCTGCGTTAAAAGGCGTCATCCATAAAAATAACGCGAACCGTAAGAAGTCCCAACTCGCGAGAAAGCTCAACACGCTGGCGAAGTAACTCTTGCGGGAGCCGCGGAGTTCGTATTTTGTGCGAAGCCGCAGACTTGTGGAAAACCGCAAGTCTGTTTGCATTTATTTAGGGCGTAGGCAGCCTGTGGGCTGCTCATGATATCCTGGGGGATGGGATCATGCTGTTATCGCTCCGTGCGGCAAACTATGACGATATCGCCGCTTTACAGTCGCTATATAGGATTTTGGATGCCGAATCCGTTCGTCTTCAGCCGGAACATTTCTTTTTGGCGCCGCGGCCCGCGGAATTGATCGAGCGGCACCTGAATGATCCTGATTCGGCGGTTTTCATACTTCACTGCGAGGCCGAGCCGGTCGGATTCATACACGCGCAGCTGCAAGAGCCGTATGATACCGGCATTACAAAGCCGCAGCGCTTTTTGTGCATATGGGATATCGCCGTGCGCGAAGGCTTTCGGGGTATCGGCGCGGGCTCGATGCTGCTCGGGGCGGCGATGGACTGGGGCAGGGACTGCGGCGCGCAGTATGTACGCCTGAACGTACTCGCGCAAAACGAGGCGGCGCTGCGATTTTATGAAAAGCGCGGCTTTGCTCCTACGCAGCTTACGCTCGAAGCTAAAATCGAGTAGATTATACTCGGCGCAGCCGCGTTATCGGCTTGAACTAATCCGTATCAAACGGTATAATGGTTAAGTAAATGCTGGATAGTTATGGATAGGGAGGTTATGCATGAGCGACCAGAATACGCCTCCTGTGGAGCAAAGGCGCTATGTTGAGCGCAGGCGCGGCAAGGACTGGATCACCAGAGGGATCGAGATCCTGTCCGGGGTTTCGTGGGTGGCGATCATCTCGATTATGGTTTCCGTCGGGTTTGCGACGCCTCAGGGAGGCGGCGGCGCTTGGGCGCTGACGAAGCTGCTCGGCGAGACGGTGGTAGCGACGCCCAATTACTACTACTACGGGATTGCGCGCTATTTATCCCTTGCAACGTTCGTATTGTGCTTGTTCGGATTTGTATTTAATTTATTCAGGCATAAGCGCAAGACCGACCGCTACAGGAAGTCGCTGATTATCTTCGGAGCGGTTTCGCTGGCCTCTTTTATTTATTGGACTATTCGTTTGGGTTAAAAAAGGCTTTTAAATCGGGCCGTTTCTGTACGGTCCTTTTTTTGTGCGCCATGCGCCGACAAAAGCTAACATTGCCGGAGATATTAGTTCTACAATTTTTTGAATGTTCGTATGCTATACTAACCGCGTTCATCGGGAACGAAGGTGGCGCGGATACATGCGGATTGTGCTGGAATGGTTCCTCATCGATAACCTGCTTATGAACGCCCTGATTTTGAGGGCGGCGGAAGCGATATCGGGGGGAGTGAAGCGCCGTTTCGGTTTTTTTGCGGCCTCGGCGCTTGGAACCGCATATGCCGCAGCCGCGTTGTCGCTGGGGGGGCTTTGGCTAAGTACACTCGCGAAGCTTTTAACTTCGTTCGCGATGGTATTCATCGCGTTTCGGATGAAGGATTGGCGTACGGCGGGACGCGTCGCAGCGTGCTTTTACGCGGCCACGTTTGTAATCGGCGGCATGTGCTACGCGCTGGTCTCTTTCCTGGGGGGGTATGCGAACGGCTTTATTCTGGGCATGAGCGCGCCGGTACGCACATTGCTTTTGGGCGCTGTACTGGCGGCTTTTTTGCCGGGATATCTGCGCGCGTTTTTGGCAAGGCGCAAAAGCGCCAGAATGGCGCGTCTGCGCGTGTGCGCGCAGGATAGGGCCGTTGAAGTTGACGCGCTGCTGGATACGGGCTCGGCGCTCGTGGAGCCGTTTTCCGGCAGGCCGGTTATGCTGATATCGCCGGAAAAGGGTCTTTCTATCCACGAGCATACGCCCGGAGCGACGCCGGTACCGTTCGCGAGCATCTCCGATAAGGGGCTGCTGTTCGCGATAAAGGCGCAAAAGGTCGAAACGCTCGTTGAGGGGCAATGGTGCGACGCGCCCGTGGTATTCGTGGCCGTCGCGCCTATGCCGCTTGTGGAGACGGACGCCATCGTCAGCGAAACATGGTGGCAAAGCTTTAATTGATGGAGGCAGGTTGGATTATGTTGTTCTTCGCGCGGATCAGGAAATGGCTCGTACTCAAAATTGCCAAGGCAAAAGGCGTCTACTACATCGGCGGCAGCGAAACGCTCCCGCTCCCGCTTTCGCGAGAGGAAGAGAACGACGTGATGCTTCGCCTGGCCAACGGCGATACGTCCGTAAAGGAGATTCTGATCGAGCGGAATCTTCGGCTCGTCGTGTATATCGCGCGCAAATTCGAAAATACGGGCGTAAATGTTGAGGACTTGATCTCGATTGGCGCTATCGGGCTTATCAAGGCCGTCAATACCTTCGATACGAGCAAGAAGATAAAGCTCGCCACCTACGCCTCGCGCTGCATCGAAAACGAGATTTTGATGTTCCTCAGGCGCAACTGCAAGCTCAAGAGCGAGGTTTCGTTCGACGAGCCGCTGAATATCGACTGGGACGGCAACGAGCTCCTGCTTTCGGATATCCTGGGAACGGAGGGGGACCTCGTATCGCGCTACATAGAGGACGAGGTCGATAAGGAGCTTTTGGCTCTGGCGATGCGCAAGCTCTCGTCGCGTGAGCAGCGGATTATGCAATTGCGCTTCGGGCTTACCGGCGGCAATGAGCGCACGCAGAAGCAGGTAGCGGATATTCTGGGCATTTCGCAGAGCTACATATCGCGCCTGGAAAAGCGGATCATAAAGCGCCTGCAAAAGGAGATGGCGCGTATGCTGCTCATGTAGCGCGCGCAAATTGTTTTGCTTGACAATGCCGCTGTGCATATATTAAAATGCACCTACCAATCGCGGGTGTAGCTCAGTGGCAGAGCTCCAGCTTCCCAAGCTGGCCATGAGGGTTCGATTCCCTTCACCCGCTCCAACTGAAAATATGCGAAAAGCCTCCAATCCAGGGCGAAGCGCTTCTGAATGGCGGCTTTTCTGTCTGCCAAAACATGTTGTTTGCGTTCGCCTTGCGTTTCTTAGGGGTTGTAAGTATAATGTCGATATATGCATAGCTTGGGGAGTTGACATTAATTATGGTTGAACCTGGCGCGCGCGGTTTGCCCACGATCCCGCTTCGTGGGCTTGTGGTTTTTCCACACATGGTTCTGCATTTCGACGCAGGGCGCGAAAAGACGCTTTCCGCGATTTTGAGGGGCATGGAAGCCGATCAGCTCGTCGTTCTGGTGACGCAGCGCGACTCGCGCAAGAACGAGCTGAATACGGAGGACATGTACGAAGTCGGGACGCTTTCGCGCATCAAGCAGATGCTGAAGCTTCCCGGCGACTCCGTGCGCGTGCTGGTCGAGGGGATTAAGCGCGTACGCATATTGGGCTATACCAGCGCGAATCCATATTTCGAGGCGGAGGTTGAAGCGCTCGATTACCGCGAACCTGAAGACGAGATCGCGGTCATGGCGATGCGGCGGCTTGTAACCGAAAAAGCCGAGGACTATGCGCGCCTTTCCGGCAAGGTTGCCGCGGATACGCTGCTCGCCGCGGAGTCGGTAGAAACGCTGGATCAATTTACCGATCTTATAGCCGGGCACATGCTTACGCGTATAGACGACAAGCAGAGCGTTCTAGAATGCGCCGATCCTGCGGAGCGGCTGTCGCTGCTGCTGAAATTGCTCTGCCGCGAGACGGAAATTCTGCGTATCGAAGGGCGGATTACCGCGCAGGTGCGCAAGCAGGTAGAAAAATCACAAAGAGAATACTTTCTGCGCGAGCAGATTAAAGCGATACAGAAGGAGCTGGGCGACGAAAACGCGCCCTGGCTCGAGGCCGATAAATACGAAGAGCGGCTGAAAACCCTGGAGATGAGCGAAGAATCGCGCAAGAAAATCCAAAAGGAAATAGACCGTCTTTCGCGCCTCACACCGGGTTCCCACGAACTGGCGGGGATGCAGAACTGGATTGAATGGGCGCTCGACATGCCGTGGCAAAACTCCACTAAGGACGATACGCGCCTGCAAAACGTCGCGCGCGTGCTGGACGCGGATCATTATGGCCTGACGAAAATCAAAGAGCGCGTTTTGGAGTTCCTCGCTGTCAAAAATCTAACCGATTCGCTCAAGGGGCCGATTCTCTGCTTCGTGGGCCCGCCCGGAACGGGGAAGACGTCCATCGCGTCCAGCCTTGCGCGCGCGATGAGGCGCAAGTTCGTGCGCGCGAGCCTGGGCGGTATGCGCGACGAGGCGGAAATCCGCGGGCATAGGCGCACGTATATCGGCGCGATTCCCGGGCGCATCGTTGCGGCGATGCGGCAGGCGGGTACGAATAACCCCATCATATTGCTCGACGAGATCGATAAGATGAGCTCGGATTTCCGCGGCGACCCGGCCAGCGCGCTGCTTGAAGTGCTGGATTCCGAGCAGAACCACGCGTTTAGGGATTCCTTCCTGGAGGTGCCGATCGACCTTTCGAACGTGCTCTTCATCGCGACGGCGAACAATAAAAGCGAGATCCCGAAGCCGCTGCTCGACCGCATGGACGTCATCGAGCTGCCGAGCTACACGTCCGAGGAAAAGCTCCAAATCGCGCGGCGGCATCTGGTAAAGAAGCAGATGGAGCTGCACGGCGTCAAGAAGGGCGCTTTACGCCTGCCGGAAGCGGCTTTAAACGAAGTAATCCAAACGTATACGCGCGAGGCGGGCGTGCGGAATCTCGAACGCAGTATCGCGAAAATCTGCCGGAAGGCCGCCAAAGAGCTGAGCGAGGGCGCTGAAAGAGTGGCTGTGACGAAGCCCGCGTTGCTGCGTTACCTGGGCGAACCGCCGTATCACAAGAATAGGCTGAACGAGCTGGACGAAGTCGGCATCGCGACGGGCCTGGCGTGGACGCAGACCGGCGGCGAGATTCTCTTCGTCGAAACAGCGCCGCTGCCCGGCACTGGTAAATTCGAGCTGACGGGGCAGCTGGGCGACGTCATGAAGGAATCCGCGCACGCCGCGATGTCCGTCTTGCGCGCGCGCGCCGAGGAGCTGGGCATCGACCCGGAATTCTACAAGAATAAGGACATTCACGTTCATGTGCCCGAAGGGGCGACTCCGAAGGACGGGCCAAGCGCGGGCGTGGCGCTGTGCTCGTCGATCGCGTCGGCGCTTAGCGGCATACCCGTTCGGCGCGATGTCGCGATGACCGGCGAAATTACGCTGCGCGGCAAGGTGCTGCCCGTGGGCGGGCTTGTCGAAAAGATACTCGCGGCGCGCGGCGCGGGAATATTCGAAGTGATTTTGCCAAAGGATAACGAGCATAGCCTGCAGGATCTGCCGGAATACGTCAAGGACGAAATGTCCTTTCATTTCGTCGGCAGTATAGACGAGGTGTTCGATCTGGCGCTGCTGTACCAGCCTCAGCCCTTCATCGCGCACGCCGCGATAGAAAAAGTTCATCGTTTAGCGGAGATACAATGACGGATCAAAACGAACCCTTGCGTATCAAGAAGGTCGAATACATCGCGAGCGCGGGCGCGGGCGGCGGTTTTCCCGAGGCGGGAATTTACCCTGAAATCGCGGTCGTGGGGCGCAGCAACGTCGGCAAATCGACGCTTATCAATACGCTCTGCCGCCGCAATATCGCGCGCACGTCCAAGACGCCGGGCAAGACGCGCCGCATTCACTACTTTTTGATCAACGACAGCTTTTACCTCGTCGATCTGCCGGGCTACGGCTACGCGAAGGTTTCTCAGGCGCAGCACGAAGAATGGGAGCGCGAGCTTTCGGCATATCTCTCGGGCGGGCGGGTAAAGCATATACTGCTCCTGCTCGACTCGCGGCACGAGCCGACGAAGCTCGATAAGCGCATGGCCGATTTCGTCGTCTACTACGCGCTGCCGCTGACGCTCGTGGGCACGAAGGCGGACAAGCTGCCAAGGAGCAAGCGCGCCCAAGCCGTTTCAACGCTGCCAAAGGCGCTGGGGCTTCCGGCGTGCGTTTCCATTCCGTTCTCCGCGAACGACGAGGCGCTTTCCGCGCCGCTATTGAACCGGCTGGGGGAGATTTTAATCCCGTAGGGGCGAACTGTGTTCGCCCGTGACCCCAAAAACGGACATTCATGAATGCCGCGGGCGAACATAGTTCTCCTCTACAATACTGGGTCGGGGAATACCATGTTCGTGATGATAAACGGTTGATGGTCACGGACGCCATATATGGCGTCCCTACGTTCATTAACAAATGGAGTTGAACGGTGAAACGGCTCCTATGTATCTTTTTCATAGGTTTGATGATAGCGCTTTGCGGCTGTGAAAGCGCTACTGCTCCTGCGCTCAGCCAAACGCCCGAGCCGCAAATATTGACGCCTCTAAGGAACGCGGGCGCCCCGAGCGCTAAGCCGTTTGCTTCGCTTCACCCCGGCGGGTCAACCCATGCGGGTTCCGATGCAAAAACGCAGCCGCGCCCGCCGCGCGGCGATCCCGCCGCGCGCCACGCCCGTATCGTGGCGGTGGGGGATATAATGTTCATGGCGCACCAGATACGCGCCGCGAAGGTAGACGGCGGCTACGACTTCTTTCCGGCGTTCGAGCATATTGAACCCTACATCAATACGGCGGACATCGCCATCGCGAACCTTGAAACGCCGGTCGCGGGCGAAGATATGGGCTTCTCCGTCAGCGGAGAGACGCTGGAGGACGGCACCAAGACATTGTCCTACTTTAACGCGCCTGTCGAGCTTTTAGACGCGCTAAAACTAGCAGGATTTAACGTATTGACAACGGCGAATAACCACGCGCTCGATAAAGAGGCCGAAGGTCTCCGGCGCACGATCGAAAATATCCGCGCCGCCGGAATACACCAGACCGGCACCTTCCTCAGCGGCGACGAGCGCTATCTGATGCTCGACGCGAACGGCGTCTCCGTCGCCGTTTTAGCCTATACCTCCGGGACGAACAAGCTTACCGGCGGCCTTTCATCATCCGAGCGCCATGAGGCGATCAATCTTATTAATAAACAGCGAATACTTGACAATATCGCCTCCGCTAGGAAGGACGGCGCGGAGCTCGTGATTCTCTGCCTCCATTGGGGAGTCGAATTCAGCGAAAGCCCCACGACCGACCAAGAGCGCCAAGCGAAGGACTATATCGCGGCGGGCGCGGATGTGCTCGTCGGCTCGCATCCGCATGTCCTGCACAAGATCGATAAGCTAGAAGCGGGAGGAAGGACGGGCATCGTAGCCTATTCTATGGGCAACTTCATCTCGAATATGACGAGCGACGAGCATTCGCGCGGCGTCGTGCTGACGATCGATGTGGAAAAGGGCGAAGCGCTTACAATACGCGCGTCCTATCTGCCGACGCTCTGCAAAACGGTCGCCGGCCAGCGCAGCGTGCTTCCCGCCGCGCCTTCGTCGATTGACGGCCTAAACGAGAGCACGGCGCAAATGGAGCGGGATTTGCGCGCCGCGTACGAAAAATCCGCCGCAATAATCGGAAATGATATCGTCGCAGCCGGATAACGCAGGATTTGAATCTAAATTTTATGTGAATAGCCTAATAATACCATAGGTTTATCGATCGATTTACACCGGGTTCACGGATTGTTCATAAATATGCGCTATAATTGCACATGTATTCCGACATATTTGTTTGTTAAACAAACATGTGCTTGTTCTTGGAGGTTATCATCTATGAAGTATCGCATAATACTTATTGCGGCGCTTTGCGTTTTATTAATTGTTTCGGCTTCGGCGGCGCTTGCCGATACCGTGGCTCCGAACGGGCTTACCGGCGTCATTCCGCTGTTGCCGCCTGGTATCAGCGAGGCGGAGCTGCTCGCGCAGCAGGGCCGCGCCACCGTAGCGGATTCGGAAGCGGGCAGCTCTGAAGAGGCCCCAAAAGCCGTTGCGTTAGTCGATGCCAGTCAAGTTAATCAGATTCTTAACGATCTGCTCGCAAATCCCCAAAACTACCCGTTTACATACGACGATATCGTGCTTACCGCCCGCCTGATTTACGCCGAGGGCAACGCGCAAAGCGACGAAAGCTACCGGGCTATGGCTTCGGTCGTCTACAATCGCTACCGTTCCAAGCGCTATCCGAATACTATTGAGAAAATCGTATATCAGCGCAATCAGTTTACCGTCGTGGACGACGAAGGCTTCCTGACCGACATGCCGACGGCCTCCGCCTTCAGCGCTGTTATCGACGTATTTATAAACGGAAATGTAACATTGCCCGAAACTGTCTTATACTTCAGGAGCGAGCGCGACAATAAACGCTGGGGCAGCCGCGAATACTACGATACCATCGGCGGCAACATGTACTACAGCTAAATTAAATTGTACTGCAACTAACAAAAGCGCCTGTTGCAAGGCGCTTTTGTTTAATGAAGGTTTATTCAATCAGCTTGGCCGCGAATTGCCAGCCATTAATCCCGGCGTTAAAAAGGAATCGCACCATTTAAGCGAATCGACGTAAATAGAGGAAGCCCCGTCGCTCGATATGCTCAGGTTGCTGCATTGCTGGGCGACTTCTTCCCAATCGCCGCGCTCCTGGGCGACGATAAGCCGCATTACAGGCGCGAACGGCCCCTGATCGTGCTGAAGCGCGTCCTGAACGGGCTCTTCTATCGCAATATCCTTGAATATCTTTTCGAAAGGCCGCTGCATAATGCTTTCCATCAAAGAAAACAGGCCCATCATGAACATACTGGTTTGAGGATAGCGTTTATGCAGGCGCAAGGAGAGCAGCTCCGCGAAGCGCGCCCGGATCAGCGAGGCGTATAACAGCTCTGTGGGCTGGTCTTTATTTATGCCCATCATCGCGATGAGCGAGATCCACTTCCGCAATTCGATTTCGCCCAGCGCCGAAAGCGCGTGCTGTACGCTTTTAATCTTGTTGACGTAGCCAAAGCCGACTGTATTCACCATCCAAAGCAGCTTATAGCTTAACGCCACATCCTCCTGAATAATATTGGCAATCGTTTGAAAGGACATATTCGGATTATTTACCTCTTGGATGAGGCGCAAATAGTTGATGGGCAGAGGCCGGAGGGCCTGCTCGGAGATTATAACAGGCTTGCTGAAAAAGTAGCCCTGGAAATAGCTGAAGCCCATCGTGCGGGCAAGCTCAAAGTCCTCCTTTGTTTCAACTTTTTCAGCAAGGAACCGCAGTCCGGGCCGCCGGAGAGCATTTACAACACGCCCGATCTGTTCATGCGTCATCGATAGAAAATCAATTTTGATTATATCCGCGTATTGAACCAATTGAATGACGTCCTCGTTGGGCAGGAAGTCGTCAAGGGCGATGAGATAGCCCGCCTGCTTCAGACTGCGGCATTTTTCCATGATTTTAGGGTCCGCCTTGACGGTTTCGAGCACTTCTATTACGAGAATATCCTTGGGGAACAGCGTGGCGACCTCTTTTTCAAGCAGTGTATCCGTAAAGTTGATGAACGCCTTTTTGCCGCCCGTCAGCGTATCAATGCCAATACCCAGAAAACTGTCGGCAATCACGTTGGAGGACGCTTCGTCGGCCTGCGTATTATCAAAAGCGTTCTTTGTCCCACTTCTTCTATATAATAGCTCGTATGCGAAGACATTTTGCTTCGTGTCAAAAATCGGTTGTCGTGCAATAAAGATGTCCATAATCGCGCCTCAAATCACTTTAACATCTAGCAGCATTAGTAAAAGCAAAAGTGCTTGTTTCACTCGTTCAGGCCAAACGCAAGCACCGTCCGAGCGGCGATTTTCCCATAAAAGGGAATTCCACATAAGTCGATATAGTAATATACTGTATGAGCGGCTTGCAGTCAATACATAATTTGTCAACAATTCGCTTGATATGTAAACTTTTAAGTATTATACTAGAGTAGCGATATGAAAAGAAGAACGACGATATTACGTTTTGCGCGGTTCTATAAACCGCATTGGAAGCTGTTCGTGCTGGATATGGCCTGCGCGCTGATGATTTCATTAATCGACCTGGCATTTCCGCTTACAACTCGCTATGCGCTGTACGAGCTCCTGCCGCAGACGGCGTACGCTTCGTTTTTCCTGCTTATTGCGGTTATGGCGGGGCTGTATGTTTTACGCGGCGTATTTTCGTATATCGTAACCTATTGGGGGCACAGCCTGGGCGTTCGGATAGAAGCCGATATGCGGCGCGATATTTTTACGCACATTCAAAAACTGCCCTTTAAATTCTTTGACCGAAATCGGACGGGACACCTGATATCGCATATCACGACTGATCTTTTTGAGATTACGGAGCTCGCGCATCATGGGCCGGAGGATATCTTCCTCTCCATCATGACCATCGCCGGCTCGCTGATCATAATGCTCTTCATCAACTGGAAATTGGCACTTGTGCTATTCTTGCTAGTACCGACAGGACTCATCTTCGTGATGCTGCAGCGCAGGCGGATGACGCGCACCTCGCGCCGCGTCAAGGAGCGTACGAGCGATATCAACGCCACGCTGGAGACGAGCATTTCCGGCGCGCGCATGACGAAGGCCTTTACGAACGAGGATTACGAAATCGAACGCTTCAGCGAAGGCAACGAACGCTTTAAAAGCTCAAAGGACGAATTCTACGCTTCAATGGCCGTCTTTCATTCCGGCACGGAGTTTTTTCTGCATCTGTTCAACCTAGCCGTAATCGGAGCGGGCGGCTTCTTGATCATGAACGGCGGGATGGAATACCTGGATTTGATCACGTTTACGCTCTATGTTTCCAGCTTCGTAGCGCCGGTGCGCAAGCTCACGCAGTTTACGGAGATGTTCGTCTCGGGCATGGCGGGCTTTTCGCGATTTTTGGAGGTCTTGGACGTTGAACCCGAAATCGTCGATTCACCGAGCGCGAAGCCGCTCAAAAACGTGCGCGGCGAGATCGTTTTTAATGATGTTTCCTTCTCCTACGACGATAAGACGCGCGTATTGCGCGACCTCAACCTGACGATTCGCGCGGGGAAGACGCTCGCGCTCGTCGGCCCGTCCGGCGGCGGCAAGACGACGCTGTGCCACCTGATCCCGCGCTTTTACGAGATCAACGAGGGCGCAATCACGATCGACGGGCAGGATATCAGGGAGCTAACGCTCGAATCGCTGCGCGCGAATATCGGCATCGTCTCGCAGGACGTGTTCTTGTTCAACGGCTCGGTCAAAGAGAATATCCGCTACGGCCGCCTCGACGCGACGGACGCCGAAATCGTGCTCGCGGCCAAGCGCGCCGAGCTGCACGAGATGATCCTCGCCATGCCCGAGGGCTACGATACGCAGATCGGAGAGCGCGGCGCTATGCTCTCGGGAGGGCAGAAGCAGCGCGTCTCCATCGCGCGTATCTTCTTAAAAAACCCGCCGATCCTTATCCTCGACGAGGCGACTAGCGCGCTGGATTCCGTCACGGAGCAGCGCATTCAGCGCTCGTTCGAGGAGCTGTCCAGGGGCCGTACGACGCTTACCATCGCGCACAGGCTATCGACCGTCATCCACGCGGACGAAATCATCGTGATCGACGAGCAAGGCGTTGTGGAGCGCGGAAAGCACGAATCGCTCATCGCGAACGCAGGGCTGTACGCTCAACTGTACAAGGCGCAATTTTTCGCGGAGTAGGGGCGGATGGTAATCCTCCCGCAGATAGGCTCGGGACGATTGCCATCGTCCCCTACATTGAGTTATTTAGACAAATAGGGAGAATCGTGATGAAGCACATTGTTATGGTCAAATTGAAGGACGGCGCGCTGACGGACGAGCTTGTCACGCGCGTAAAGGAGCTGCTGTCGCGGTGCGTCGGCGTGATCGACGGTTTTGAGGCGGCGGAAGTTTTTCCTAACAGCTATCCTAGAGAAGGAAACTACGACCTCATGCTCGAAATGGATATGCAAGGGCCGAAAACGCTTGAGGAGTACCTGCCGCATCGCCTTCATAAGGAATTCGTCGAGTATATCGCGCCCAGCACCGTTTCAAGAATCACTTTTGACAGGGAGTAGGAGGGTTTATCATGGCAGTTCAGTATCCCGCGGAGCCGTTCCGCATCAAGATGGTGGAAACGATCAAAATTCCCGGTCGAGAAGAGCGAGAGAAGAGAATAGAGGCCGCTAAATATAACCTTTTTGGGTTGAAGAGCGACGATGTATATATCGATCTATTGACCGATTCGGGCACTAACGCGATGAGTTCGGCTCAGTGGGGCGGGATATTGACGGGAGACGAGGCCTACGCTGGCGCGCGCAGCTACTACCGGCTCCAGGACGCTTGCCGCGATATCTTCGGCTACGGCTATATCCAGCCGGTGCATCAGGGACGCGCGGCGGAAAAGGTGCTGTTTCCGCTGCTGCTGAAAAAGGGCAAGGTCGCCATTTCAAACATGTTCTTCGATACCACGCGCGCGCATGTTGAATTAGCCGGGGCGCGTGCGCTGGATTGCGTCGTGGAGGCGGCCAAATCGCCCTCGGTGCGCGCGCCGTTTAAGGGCAACATGGACGTCGCCAAGCTGGAACAGCTGATCGTGGAGCACGGAGCGGAAAAGGTCGGCGTGGTGGTCATGACGATTACCAACAATTCGGCCGGAGGCCAGCCCGTCTCAATGCAGAACCTCAGAGAGACCTACGCCGTATGCCAAAAATACAACATCCCGCTGGATATCGACGCCGCGCGCTTTGCGGAAAACGCGTACTTCATCAAGCGCGACGAAGCGGGCTACGCCGACAAGAGCATAAAAGAAATCGTGCGCGAGATGTTCTCCTATGCGGATATGTTCAGCATGTCCGCGAAGAAGGACGGCATCGTCAACATCGGCGGGTTGCTGGGCACGAAGGACGCCGGTTCGCCGCTGGTCGCCGGTATAAAGGCGAACTGTATCTCCTATGAGGGCTTCTACACATACGGCGGCCTCGCCGGGCGCGACATGGAGGCGCTGGCCATAGGCCTGTACGAGGCGATCGAGGACGATTATTTGAGGTACCGTATCGGCCAGATGGAATATCTCGCTTCGCTATTGGACGACGCCGGTATCGCCTACCAGGCGCCGGTGGGCGGACACGGCGTATTCGTAGACGCGGCGGCGCTCTTGCCGCACATCCCTTACTACGAGTTCCCGGGGCAGACCCTGGCGCTGGAGCTGTACGTGGAGGCGGGGATACGCAGCTGTGACATAGGCTCCTACATGCTGGGGAACGACCCCGACACCGGCAAGCAGCTGCGCTCCGAGTTCGAGTTTACGCGGCTCGCGATTCCGCGCCGCGTCTATACGCGGGCGCATCTCGACATCATTGCCGAGGCGCTCATCGCGATCAAGCAGCGGGCGAGCGGCCTCCGCGGTTATCGCATTACATGGGAGCCGCCTGTGCTGCGGCATTTCCAGGCGAGCCTGGAGCCGCTGAAATAGCGTTTACGCGTATGATAAAAGGGCCGGCGGCCCTTTTATCATACGCAACTGTTAACATTTCATTCAAATAATACACTAAATTTTGTCATTTATCGACGCTATAATTAAACTATATAAATATATACAAAAGGTGTGGGGCAGATGAAGCGTTTATTATCGTTGCTGGCGATTCTTGCGATAGGCGTTTTATCCGGCTGCCAAAGCGCCGCGCCGGTAAAGGCCGCACTGCCGCCCATCGTTCTGCCGGAACCGAAGCCGATGGCCAATTTTAGCGCCTCCGGCCAGGTGGATGTTCTGGCGGAGGCGCCGGAGACGACGCCGGAGCCGGAGACCGAGGAAGAGGAATTCTTCAATGAACCCGAAACGGCGCCGGATGACGTGCATATCATCGTAAAAAAGTCCGAGCTCACGCTCGAACTCTACGGCGACGACGTCTTGATCGGCAAGTTTCCGATACGCATCGGCGAAAACGGGGAAGGACATAAAGAAAAAGAAGGCGATAAGCGTACGCCGGAGGGCAATTATTATATATGCTCCCGCAAGGACCAAACGGAGAATACGCTTTTCCTGGGCATAAGCTATCCGAACGCAGACGACGCAAAGGCCGCCTACGAGGATGACCTTATTGACAGGAGCACTCGCAACGCGATTATCGAAGCGATTGAGGACGGCGCGCGACCGCCGTGGGATACGCCATTGGGCGGGGCTATCGGCATCCACGGCAAATACGACGATCGAGAATTTACGCAGGGCTGCGTCGCCATCTCCGACGACAACGTAAAAATCCTTTGGGAATACGCTAAGACCGGGACGAAGGTCGAAATACTGGCGTAGTATGCTTTATTCGTCTATGCTGAAGCGGCGATAGCTGGAATTTGTAGGTTCGTCTTTGAAGTTCATGACGGCTTCCGCCGAATCGATAAAGTCCACCAGCTCCGCCCCGGAGGAAATTACGTCGTTGCCGGGCTGCGGCATGAGCAGCGTGCCCGAAAGCTCAATGACCCCTGAATCATATTCACAGGGAAATAAACGCCGCCGCCGACTTGCTTTAAAAAGAATATGGCGGTTTCTTCAGGCACAGCCAAAGGCGCCATATCACTATCAACCTGCTGAAGCGTATTCAGATCGAGCGTGCTGTACGCGATATCGGCGTAGCTTGCCACGCGAACCGGCTGAGTTGAATCTTCTTCGAAACCTTTTATCGTTTGCAGCGGCTCCACTTCGAAGAAGGTGACCTTTTCGCTGACGATTTCGCGGGCCGCATCGCTGTCTATTGAGAGGAACGCGTCCTCTTCGTACGACGATTTTACCCGGCCGACGACTATTAGTTGGGAATCCATGATCAGTTGGCTGAAGTTATCGCCGTACATCCAGTAGATATCGGGCGCGGGGATCGCGTCGTCCATGCCATCGGGCCGAAGCAGCATACGCCCCGTCGCGGGTTTGATCTCAGGCGAAATCAGCGTTTCGCTCATATCTGGGCGGAACGCGCAGGATGTTAGCGTGCCGCAAACGGCAATTGAAATTATCAAGATTATAGCGATGGCTATTTTAAAGCGAATTCTCATAATACCTCCGCAAAACCACAGCGCATACGCGCGGGGTCAATTGTAGAAGCTTTTCAATTTATAGTTTAGACGTTCGGCTAAAGAAAATGTTCCCGCTATGTCTATTGTTCATCAAATGTTCATTAATCCATCGGCCTGCGGCCCGAGAGCGCGCGGGACAGCGTTATTTCATCAACGTATTCAAGATTGCCCCCGATAGGCACGCCGTGCGCTATGCGCGTCACCCGGACGCCCAGGGGCTTTATTGCCCGGGCGAGATAGAGCGCCGTCGCCTCGCCCTCGACGTCGGGATTCGTCGCGATGATTACCTCTTGGACGCCTTCGCTTGAAATACGCTTTAGAAGCGCTTCAATGCTGAGCTGCTCAGGGCCGATGCCGTCTACGGGGGAGAGCACGCCGCCGAGAATGTGATATTTCCCGCGGAATTCCCGCGCTTTTTCGAGCGCCAGGACATCGCGCGCGTCGCGCACGACGCAGAGCGTTTGCGCGGAGCGCTTGGGGTCTGCGCATATCGGGCACAGCCGCTCCGTCGCCAGATTGCCGCAAACGCCGCAGCGCTTAACGCGCTCTTTAGCTTCGAGCAAGGCTCCCGCCAGATCCTTCATCAGCCCGCCGTCGCGCATGAGCATATGAAACGCCAGGCGTTGAGCGGATTTCGTTCCAACGCCTGGCAGCCGGGCCAACTCGCGCACCAGCTTATCTACGGGTTCGAGCGACACGCTCATCAGAAGCCCAGATTCATGCCGCCGGTGACCTTGGACATCTCGGCTTGGACCGTTTCGTCCGCAACGCGCAGCGCTTCGTTTACAGCGGCGAGCACGAGATCCTCGAGCATCTCGACATCGTCGGGATCGACGGCTTCAGGCTTGATCTCGATCGATTTAAGCTCCTTGCGGCCATAGGCCACGACCGTTACAACGCCGCCGCCCGCGGCCGCTTCGAATTCGCGCTCGTTCAGCTGCGCCTGAAGCGTTTGCATATCCTGCTGCATCTTCTGGGCCTTCATCAGGAGCTGGTTCATATTCGCGCCGCCCATATTGGGAAATCCGCCTCTTGCCATAGGTTACCTCACTAAATTAATTGATCGATGAAGATCGTAATCATATACAATACAACGTTATTCTAACATAAATATATTAGCTGTCAATTTTCTGAACGATATCCGCGCCAAAGAGCTCGACCGCCTGCGCGATAAGATCGCTCGTCGGGTTCTCCGCGTTGAGCTTGACGAACGCGATTTTCAGCGCGGGATCGATTTTGGCGAGCTGCGCTAGCACAGCGTCGCGATTTTTTTCCAGATTGAGCGAATCGACGCGGCTATGAAACTGCTCGGGAAATTCCAACGATAGCGTATCGCCGTTAAGCGACGCGCCGGAAGCGTTGCGCACGAACATGAATACGTTGATCGCGTTCTTTTTTAGCAAGTCGAGCAGTTGCTCGAAGATAATGCCCGCAGTTGGCGCATTCGGCCCCGCAGCTTCGGGCTTTGCCGGAGATGGAGCTTTAGCCGGAGATTTTACGGCTTGCGGCGGCTCGGCGGGAGAGGCAGTCGTCCAGGGCGGCGAGTTGTCGGCCGATGAGCCGTGAATCTCGTCCGCGTGGTCGGCATGTTCGGGTGGTGTATTGGTTAGCGTAAACGCGCCGCTTTCCAGCGCGGCGACGCGCGCTTCGAGCGCGAGGAGGCTCATCTCGTCCTCGGGTCGGCAAAGCTTAATAAATGCGCATTCGAGTACGGGACGCCCAGGCGTAAGATACTTGGCGTCCGCTTCAGCGCGCTGGAGCAAGGATATGCTCCGCAACAGCTTTTCCGGAGAAAAGCGCTTTGCCAGCTCGGCTATTGAATCGAACGACTCAGGCTCTCCGAGGATAACGCGGGCGCTTCCGCCGCAGGTGCGGACGATTAGCAGCGCGCGCAGCTGGAGCATAAAATCGCGCGTAAAGAGCAGCAGGTCGCGGCCTTGCTTCGCGACTGCATTTAGCGCGTCGAGCAGTCTTGCCGCATCATTGTTGGCGAAAGCATCAAGCGCGCCGGTCATGAAGCCGGGATCCATGCTGCCGAGCATGTCCAAAACGCCGGAAAGCGTGATACCGCCGCTCAGGAAGCTCAGACACTGATCCGCGACGGAAAGCGCGTCGCGCAGGCCGCCGTCGGCGGCGCGGGCGATTGCGGCGATAGCCTCGTTTTCGTACTTAACGCCGCTTTCGTCGAGTACGAGGCGTAAGCGCGCGGCTATATCCGCTTCGCTGATGCGGTGAAAATCGAAGCGCTGGCAGCGCGAAAGGATCGTGACGGGAAGCTTTTGCGGCTCGGTCGTCGCCAAAATGAATACGATATGCGCCGGCGGCTCTTCAAGAGTTTTCAGTAGCGCGTTAAAAGCGCCGGCGGACAGCATGTGCGCCTCATCGATTATGTAGACCTTATATTTAGAATGCAGCGGCGTGTACCGCGCCTTTTCGCGCAGGTCGCGTATATGATCGACGCCGTTGTTGGAGGCCGCGTCGATTTCGATGACGTCAACATCGTCCTGCGCGGATTCGCAGGCTGCGCACGTTCCGCAGGCTTCGCCGCCAATCGGCGCTTCGCAGTTGAGCGCGCGGGCGAATATCTTCGCCGCGCTGGTCTTGCCCGTACCGCGCGTGCCGCAAAACAGGTACGCGTGCGATATGCGGCCCAAGGCCACCTGATTTTTCAGAACAGGTATGATATGCTCCTGCCCGGCCATTTCTGAGAACGCGCGCGGGCGGAAGCGCCTGTAAAGAGCTTGATACGCCATAATCCGTCCATCCAGCGCCATACTGCGCTTCTTGATCTCGTTTATTATACACGCTTTTTGCGAAGAATGCACTACCGATAAGGCAGCTTGTATTACGGCGAATTAAAGCCGACCAATAGAAGCAAGCTACTGCAATGTGAGGTGACGCAGCTATGCTGGGCGATTTGAAGCGCTTGTTTGAATTTGAACAGCCCGAGGAATTCGAGCTCCTGGAAACGCCGCAGGAAGAGGGCGTTCCGCGCGCCCGGCGCGAGCCGAGCGGCAGACCTCCCGAAGCGGCGGAGCTGCCCGTATCCAAACGCCTTTTGGACAATATTGACGCGCTTAAACGCTGCTTTCATTCGGAAATAAATATCGATATCGTGTTGAGGCCGTTTCGCCTCGCGAACCGCTTCGACGCGCTTTTGGCCTATATCAACGGCATGTCCTCCACAACGATGGTCAACGATTTCATACTCAGGCCGGCGATGGACTCTAATTGTCTTACCGGCGGCGAAAAAGGCCTGAGCGACGCCGTGATGCGGCGCGTCGTCAGCGTAGGCGAGGCAAAGCTGGAGCCGAGCTTCAATAAAGCCGCCGACGCCGTACTGCAAGGGCAATCCGCGCTTTTCATCGACGGCGACGCGCACGCGATAGTCATGGATACGCGCGGCTTCGAAAAGCGCTCCGTCGGCGAGCCGACAAACGAGCGCGTCGTACGGGGACCGCATGAAGGCTTCAACGAGAGCATACGCACGAACATCACGCTAATCCGCCGCATCGTGCGCACGCGCGATCTCGTCAGCGAGTTCCGGCCCGTCGGCGCGGACAACAACATACAGCTCGCGATCCTATACCGCGAGGGCGTCGTAAATCCCGCGCTGCTGGGCGAGGTGAAGCGACGCCTGGCGAAAGTCTCAACGCGCTTCGTGTTCGGCGAAGGGATGCTCGAACAGCTTACGGAGCACTCGCCGCTTTCGCTGACGACGCAGGTGCTCAATACCGAGCGCCCCGACAGGGTGGCCGGTATGCTCATGAACGGCTATGTCGCGATTATCGTAGACGGCGCGCCCTACGCGACCGTCGTACCCATGACGCTGCCTACGCTGCTGAGTACATCCGAGGATATGTATATGCGCAAGCCTGTCGGGACTGTGATCCGGCTTGTACGATTCATCGGGCTGATACTGTCGGTATTTTTGCCGGGCGTGTATATTGCGCTCGCGATGTATCATCACGGGTTGATCTCCTACGACCTGCTAAGGACGATCCTCCTGGCGCGCGATCAAGTCGCGCTGCCTATGTACATGGAGATGCTCTTCCTCATACTGATGTTCCAGCTCGTGCGCGAAGCGGGGCTCCGGCTGCCGTCGAGCGTCGGGCAGTCAATCGGCATCGTCGGGGGCCTGATCCTCGGGCAAGCGGTGGTAACCGCCAGCATCGTCAGCACGGTGATGCTCATAGTCGTCGCGATGGCGGAGCTGGGCGGGTTTGCGATACCCGATTATTCGACGCAGCTGTCCGCGCTGTTCGCGCAAATCATGCTTATCGCGGCGGGCGTGCTGTTCGGACTGCTGGGCGTAACGGCGGGCACAGTGATTTTAATCGCGTACCTATGCAACCTTAAATCCTACGGCGTGCCGTTTATGGCGCCCTTCGCGCCGAAGGCGTTCGGACACTCGCAGGCGCTCTGGCGCGATACGCTGAAAAATCGGCGCAGCGCAACGGATATTTTGAATACCGCTGATGGTAAAAAAACATGAACCTTCGTGAAGGCAAAATCGGCACGCGCGAGGGCGTCGCCGTATTATCCGCCGCGCTGCTGAGCAAGGCGATGATTCCGCTGTTTTTGCCGGGCCTCGCTCATACCGCGTGGCTGGCAAACATTTCGGCGGCGATAATCGCCGCGAGCGGACTAATGCTGGCGCTCTGGCTCTCGCGCGGAGAGGGATATTTGGAAGCGCTAAACAATAATCTAGGCATCGTTGGGCGGATTTTTGCGCTGGTACTGTGCGCGCTTATCGTATTCAACGCCGCGCGGACGCTATCGGCGTTTCATGCGATACTAAAGATATTTATCTACACGAAAACCGACGCCCTGATCCTGATGGGGCTGCTGACGCTCGCGGCGGCCATTCCCGCCTATATGGGCTTCGAATGCGTATCGCGAACGGCCAAGGCTTTTTTTGTGATAATGCTGTGTGTCCTGGCCTGCGTATTGCTGCTCCCCTGGAAACAATACGATTTATCGCGGCTGTTTCCGCTCTGGGGCGACGGGTTAACGCCTGCGCTCTGGAACGGCGTTTCGGAAAGCCTGCTTTATCTCGATCTGATGGGCGCTGCGGTTCTCGTGGGGGCTTTGCATGGGGAGAAACAGGCGCGGCGCATAGGATTTATCGCGCTCGGCTTATCGGCAGGGGCCGCTATATTGATGCTTTTCGCGGCCGCGCTCACCTTCTCGCCGGGAATGCTGTGGGATACGACCGCGCCGTTTTATTCGATGGCGTCGGGTATCGCGATGAACCAAGTCTTTACGCGCGTGGAGGATTTTTTCATCTTCTTGTGGATCATGTGCGCCGTTGTCGGCGTCTCGTTTACGCTCTATCTCGCGTCCAACGTATTTTGCCGGACGTTTGGCGTCACGGAGATACGCCCCGTCGTGCCGCTCATGTGCCTAGTCGCGCTTTTCCTAGCGCTGCTAACAAAAGCGTCGCCCGTTTTTCAGGGCGTTGAACGGTTTATCGCGGCATACGGTTTTCTATTCGCATTTGGCCCGATAGTTCTTGCGGCGCTGGTCGTTATTTTTAAAAGACGAAGGGCGGCTGCAAAAGTAAAGGCGGCGAAATCATGAAGAAACTCGCGGCCTTAATACTAATTGCGCTCCTGCCGCTGCTGGCCGCTTGTCAGGATATGATAAATCTCGGCGACGAGGCGCACGCGATGGCGCTCGGTATCGACGCGGGGCAGGAGAGGCGGTTCAGCATCACCGTTCAAATCTCGTCTCAAACGGCCGCCACCGCAGAAAAAGGCGCGTTTACGCTCCATAGCGCCGAAGCGGACAGCATATACGAGGCGATCGACAAGCTCAACGCCGCTTTACCGTGGCGGCTGAGCTTCACGCATCTGAACGAAATCCTGATAAGCGGCGAGCTTGCCGCCGAGGGCTACCTAAAGGAATTCATGGAGCTTTCACCGGCAAGCCTGGGCTTTCGGACTACCTGCTCTATGATCGTGGTAAAGGGCAGAGCAAGCGATTTTTTCGCGAATATGCAAGGGCGCGGCGACGTCAACGCCGCGAGGCAGCAGCGCTCTTGGGTGCTCGAACCCACCGAGAGCAGCCTGTTTCCCAAATGCACGTACGCCGAACTGCGCGAAAGCCTCTACAGCCCGATCTATGCCGCGATATTGCCGCTCGGCGTAATTAACGACGCCTCCCAAATGCGCGGCTGCGCGCTCGTCCTGAACGGCGCGATTGCTGGAGAATTCGGCGCTAATGAAACGCTGGCGCTCATGCTGGCGCGAGGAGAATTTCAGCAAGGCTGGTATTATTATGATGAAGGCGCGGTCGAGCTGCGGCTCGCGAAGCCGCGCAACGTACGCGTTGAAGCGTGGGCGCCGTTGGTATTGAGCCTGAGCGTCTATGTAGATTACGAAATTATGGGGACGGATATAACGGGCATCAATGAGGACGAGGAGGGCGCGCTGCTGGAGCAAACCGTCGCGCATAGCCTGCGCGGAGAGCTGGCGGCGCTGTTTGAGGAATGCAAACTATTGGGAGCCGACGCGTTCCAGCTGGGAAGGAGCGCGGTGACGAGCTTCATGACGAACGCGCAGTGGGAGGCGTATAATTGGCCCGAGCGCCTGAAAGAGGCGCAATTGATCATCACCGTGGAGTGCAAGAGGGGAGGGGTATAGATGAGCCCTGTGCTGATCGCGCTGTACGTATTGCCGCCTGTTGGCTATGCGGCAGCCTATATAGCGCATAGCCTTAAACGCGGGAAAATTAAAGCAGCGATCGGCGTTTGCGTCCTCTCGCTGCTGACGTTGGGTCTTGGAATATGGCTGGCGTATTAGTTATGGCCACGGGCGAACACAGTTCGCCCCGACCACAATACAAGGCTTACGGCTGCTTGCGGCTCGGCCCAAAGAAGAACAGCGCGAGCGTTCCCGGTCCTGCGTGGCTGCCGATTACCGCGCCGATATCAGTGATCAAAACGTCCTCTACGGGCGCGGCGTTTTTTATCATGGCCGCGAGCGCGCTGGCGTCCTCATAGCAGTCCGCGTGGCTGATGCCGACCAGCTGCTTCTTATCGCTCGCGTGCTCCATAAAGCGGTCGAACAGATACGCGACGGACTTTTTGCGCCCCTTAACCCTTTCGAGGGGAATCAGCTTGCCCTCGACGTTAACGTGCAGCATAGGCTTGATATTCAGCAGCGACCCTACGAACGCCGCAGCAGCGGACACGCGCCCGCCCCGGCGCAGGTAGCTCAGATCGTCCACGGTAAACCAATGATGCATGTTGAGCTTATTCGCTTCAAGAGCGTCCGCCAATTCCTTTGCGGAGAGCCCGTCGGCGCGCAGCTTGGCGGCCTTTATCGCCAGAAGGCCCTCGCCAAGCGAGGCCGCGAGCGAATCTATGACGTAGATATGCCGTTCGGGGTAACGCTCTTCTAATATCTGCTTTGCGAACACCGCGCCGTTGCACGTTCCGCTAAGCCCGGATGAAAACGCGAGGTAGACTATATCAGCGCCTTCCTCCATGATCGGCGTCCAGCGGCTGGTAAATTGATCTACGTTGATCTGAGACGTAACGGGATGCGCGCCCGCCCGCATTTTGCCGTAGAACGCGCGCTTGCTTTCGGGGTTCAGGTCATCCAAGTGTTCCGAGCCGTCTAAAATATAGCTCAGATATACTGTTTCAACATCGTTGTCTTCAAAGAAGCTTGGATACAAGTCCGTCGTGGAATCCGTAAACAGATAATATTTCTCCACCATTCCACCCCACTCTTAAATTCAGTTAGCTCATTGTATTGTTTTGAGGTGACAATGTCAATCATCCTATGCTATTATTCTTATTGAAAGAGCAGATAATCCGCGAATATCCGCTCGCAAAGCGAGGGCTTATGCAAAAGCAGAAACGCCGTAAAAGGCGCTTGAAATTGGTTTTCTACTATCCGATCGTCGCGGCTGTAATCGTTGCGGGCGTAGTGGTCTTCGCGAACGTGTTCAAAGGCGGCCTCGCGGCGGACATGCTAGGCCAGGCAAGCCCGACCTCCGCACCCGCAGAGCCGGCTATGCCGCCGCTCGTCCCGGAAGAGCCGACGCCGGAACCTACGGCTACGGAACCGCCCGCAGAGGCGCTGGCATCCAGCACGGGGCGGCTTTTGCCCTACCGCGCAAACGGGCGCTGGGGATATAAAAACACCTCGGGGCAGGTCGTCATACAGCCGCGCTTCAGCGCGGGGCTCGAATTCGACGGCGAAGCGGCGCTTGCGGCGGTGAATACGACCGGCGAAGCGCGCTACGGCTTGATCGACCGCCGGGGGGACTGGCTGCTCGAGCCGGTATGGGAAGATGCGATGCCTTTTTCCGAGGGCTTAACCGCCTTTAAGCAGGATGGGCGCTGGGGCTACGCCGATCAGGAGGGCAATATAGTCGCCGAGCCGGAATACGACGAAGCGGGCGCGTTTCACGAAGGCCGCGCGCGCGTCAGGCTCGGCGATAAGTGGGGCTATATCGACAAGGCGGGCGATATCGTTATCGAGGCCGTCTACGATTCCGCCGCCGATTTCGCCGAAGGCAGGGCGTTTGCCATTCAACTGGGCGCGGACGTGGAGCGCCCGGTCATCGACTTGCAGGGAGAACAGGTTGCAAGGCTCCGCACCGCGACGGGCACGCGTTACTCCGAAGGGCTTGCTATGGTCGATTTAAACGAAGGAAAATTTGGCTACGTAGGTTTAGACGCGACGCTCGCGTTCAATACTACATTTCAGGAGGCCCGCGATTTTTCCGAAGGCCTCGCCCCTGTCCGTCAGGACAGCAATTGGTATTATATCAATCCCGAGGGCGAGAGCGCGTTCGAGGCCAGCTACGCGGACGCGAACGTATTCTCCGAAGGGCTTGCGGCCGTCAGGGCCGTCGGTGGCAAGTACGGCTATATCGACGTGCAGGGTGAAGCAGTTATCGAAGCGGTTTACGACGAGGCGGAGCCGTTTATAGACGGCTCCGCGCTAGTGCGCAGAGGGCCGGAGCGCGGTATCATCGACCAGATCGGCCAGTTTAAGCTACTGTACGCCGATACCGAAACGAACGCGGAATAGGAGACTATGCGAAGACCCGATTTACGTGGCAATTGGAAGCGCTACCTGTTTTGGGGCGTTATAATTGTCGTCGCCGCGCTTGTGCTGTGGCGAGTCGCTTCCGAGCTGACCAACATAATCGACGGCGTGTGGAGCGCCGTTGTGAAGCTGTTCAACGCGCTTTTGCCCGTCGGATGGGCGATGGTAATCGCGTATCTTCTGCGGCCGCTTGCAGCGTTTTTAGAGAGGGTCGTTTTCGCGAAGCTAAAAATAAGCAAGGGGCTTTCGACGCTCGTTATCGCGCTGCTCATTCTGGGCGTCGCGTTCTCTCTCTCCTATTGGATGCTGCCGATGTTCATCCAAAGCGCGACGGAGGCTATCGCGAGGCTGCCGGGCTTGATCGAGCCGCTGATCGCTTCGAGTACATACGGCGCGCTTATCGGCGAGGTTTGGGCGCAAGCGCAGACGTTTTTAAGCCAAAGCGTCACCATCTCGGCGCAAACGCTGATCGCGACCGCCGGGCAAATCGCGCAGTGGCTGATGACGACGGTCATCGCGCTCTATATCCTGCATCAGCGCAAAACGCTGCGCAAGGGCTTTCAAAATGTGCTTGAACCGTGGCTGGGCGAAGGGCGCTATCGCCGCTTTGAGGCGTTGATGCAAAAGCTGGACCGGGTGTTCGGCGGGTACTTCATAGGGAAGCTGCTCGAAAGCGCCGCGATAATACTGCTCTGTACGGCGGGGTTCTATATCGCGGGGGTGCCCTACGCGCCGCTGTTCGCGATACTCGTCGGGGTGGGCAGCCTCGTGCCGTATATCGGCCCGCTGGTCGCTGCCGCGCCCGCCGTGCTCGTCACCTTTCTCGATTCCTCCCAAAAGCTGCTGCCGCTCGGGATCGTCTTGGCGGTCGTCTTCCTCGCGGACGGCTACTTCATCGGTCCGAAGCTTATAGGCGGGCGCTTGGGGCTAAGCGCGCTGGGCGTAATCGTAGGCGTTACCGTCGGCGGCGGCATCGCCGGGCTTTGGGGCATGATACTGGGCATTCCCGCCGTGTCGGTCATCCGCATGGCGGTGCTCTCGCTGACGTACTGGAGGAAGAATAAGCTGCGCGAAAAGCGCTCGGACGACGATGAAGGGCTGAATTTATCGGACGAGATTCATAAATAGGATCGACTGCCTAACTTATT
>QMCE01000216.1_pt1 | contig 28246 bp, 26 predicted proteins | sample 1821851 | NCBI WGS metagenome assembly QMCE01 (sample SAMN09453174, study PRJNA476694) | Termite gut metagenome, whole genome shotgun sequencing project. | isolation source: worker | host: Odontotermes sp. | place: South Africa:Pretoria | collected 2016-01-28 | reverse complement strand
TATGAAAAGGCGGCCGGAATATTATTAGAGATTGTTCTGATTTTGCAGCCGAAACAACATAACCATGCGCCGGCCATGCCGTGATCATTCCTCCACTATGCGGATGGAAAGTATCTTATCGTTCGGACGGATCATGTCGATCACGTCGAGCCCTTCTATGACTTTGCCGAAACAGGTGTGGCGGCCATCGAGGTGCTGCGTGTTCTGACGGTTGTGGCAGATGAAGAATTGCGATCCGCCTGTATTGGGACCCGCGTGCGCCATGGACAGCACTCCGCGGTCGTGGTATTGGCGCGGCGCCGAGGTCTCGCATTTGATAGTGTATCCGGGGCCTCCCATACCCGTCCCGTCGGGACATCCACCCTGTATCACGAAGTCGGGAATTACGCGGTGGAATGTGAGCCCGTCGTAGAATTTACTGTTCGAGAGTTTAACGAAATTTTCCACCGTTCCGGGGGTTTCGTCGGTGTAGAGTTCGGCTTTCATGTCGCCTTTCTCCGTCGATATGATCGCGTATTGCATTTTACCGGTAGTTTTAGGTTCCGTAATTGCGGCATCGGCCTTATTACAGAATATAAATAAGAGTGCGGCGGCAATGATCACCGCCGCACCCGATATTGCCAAAATACTTTTGGCCGTTTTTGTTATCGCCATGGAGCAGGCCTGTTATTTGTCCTCCTCGGGAGCGGGTATCACCTGAATGATCTCCATCTCGAACACGAGCGGTTCGTTGGGACCGATGGGACCCATACCGCGCTGGCCGTATGCGAGTTCGGCGGGTATCCACAGCTTGAGTTTGCCGCCTTCACCGACGAGTTTGAGCCCTTCCGTCCATCCCTTGATCACGCCGTTGAGCGCAAAGTTGGCCGTATCCACCGTTCCGTCATCTTTCGTCGTGGAGTCGAATTTCTCGCCGTCCTTGGTCGTGCCGGTATAGAGTACCCTTACCCTGTCTTTGGGATTTACGGCTTTGATCTCGTTACCCGGATCGGTGATCTCATACATGAGCCCGCTTTCGGTCTTCTGTATGTTGGGATTCTCCTCGGCCACTTTTGCAAGGAACGCTTCAGCCTCCGCTTTCTTGCGGGCGGGGATCCTTACCATGAAATATTCCTGAAGGAAACTCGACGCTTCCTGAATGGTGAGGGTCGGCTTCTCGGCAAATACGTCCTTTATAGCGGCATTGACCATATCCATGTTGAAGTCTTTACCGATATTCTTGGAGGCATTCTCCTTGAGGTATGTACCTATGTCGACACCTACGGCATAGGATACGGAATCGGATTCCGTTCTGACCTTCTTGCCTGTCTTCCTCGGAGCCTTAACCTCGGTCGTTGTGCCTTCTTCTGTCTGTTCGCCTTCCTTGGGCTGTGTGGTACAGGCACACAGCATCAGTGCGATAATCGATAATGCGATAGCTAACTGTTTCATTTTTGTGATTTTATAAAAGTTTATTGATTATGATGTTTAGTATTGCCCATTATTATGGCATTCAAAGTGCAAACTTAATCATTTTTAAGTTAAATTTGTCGGGTATAAAATTAAAAAACAGCCATAATGGACATTTTCTTAGCCGTACTTGCCTTTGTATGCATCGTCGTGGGCGTTCTGGGGAGCGTCGTTCCCGTAATTCCGGGGCCTCCGATCTCCTTTCTCGCACTGCTGCTGGTGAAATGGGGCGGCTGGGCCGACTATTCGACCGAGTTTTTAATCACATGGGGCGCCATAACCGCCGCGGTGACCATACTCGATTACTATCTGCCGATATTCTTCACCAAAAAGTTCGGCGGCTCCAAGAAGGCCACCTGGGGAGCTACGATAGGTCTTGTGATAGGACTGTTCCTGGGACCCTTGGGTATCATTCTGGGGCCTTTCGTCGGAGCTTTGATCGGAGAAATGATGCACGACCGCGAGAACAACGCCAAAGCGTGGAAGGTGGCCTTCGGCGCTTTCCTCGCATTTGTGTTCGGCACGGGAATGAAACTTACGGCCGCGTTCTTCATGGCGTGGTATGTCGTAAAGGAGATATTTTTTTGACTTTAAAATCCCTATAAAATTATGAGAAATTTCAAGTATCTGTTGCTGCTCCTTACTTTGGGTGCGGTAATGTCGTGCGGAACGAAGTATTCGTACGAAACCGTGGATGGCGACCCCACCGGAACACGCATCTACACTTTGGACAACGGGCTCAAAGTATACCTGTCGGTCAATAAGGACGAACCGCGCATCCAGACCCAGATAGCGGTCAGGGTCGGCGGCAAGAACGACCCTTCGGAGACCACCGGTCTGGCGCACTATTTCGAACACCTGATGTTCAAGGGCACGCAGCAATTCGGCACATCGAACTATGAAGCCGAGAAACCGATGCTCGACGAGATCGAATCCCTGTTCGAGGTATACCGCAAAACGACCGGCGAGTCGGAGCGCGCGGCCATCTACCACCGCATCGACAGCATCAGCTACGAGGCATCGAAGCTGTCCATCCCCAATGAATACGACAAACTGATGTCGGCTATCGGCGCCGACGGCACCAACGCCTACACCAGCTTCGACGTGACGTCCTATGTGGAGAATATTCCCTCCAACCAGATAGAGAATTGGGCGCTGATACAGTCCGACCGCTTCAAGAACCCGATACTCCGCGGATTCCACACCGAGCTCGAAACGATCTACGAGGAGAAGAATATGTCGCTCACCAACGACGGAAGAAAGGTGTCGGAAGCCATGCTCGGTATGCTCTACCCCAACCACCCCTACGGACAGCAGACCGTGCTCGGTACGCAGGAACATCTTAAGAACCCCTCGATCACGAACGTGAAGAACTATCACACACAGTGGTACGTACCCAACAATATGGCCGTATGTATGGCCGGAGACCTCGATTTCGACAAGACGATAGCTATAATCGACAAATATTTCGGCGACATGAAGGCCAATCCGGAGATCCCGGAACTTAAATTCGAACCCGAAACGCCCTTCACCGCGCCTGTAAACAAGACCGTCCTCGGTCCCGATGCCGAAAATGTGACCGTGGCGTGGCGCATAGGCGGAGCGTCGTCCGAAGAGAGGCACATTGCCACCCTTGCCGGACAGGTTCTCTCCAACGGCCGCGCAGGCCTTATCGATCTCGACCTCAACCAGCAGCAGAAAGTGCTGAGCGCTTACGGCTATGCCTCGCAGTATAGCGACTACGGAATGTTCGTGCTCGGCGGCCGTGCCAAGGCCGGACAGAGTCTCGACCAGGTGGCCGAACTTATGCGCGACGAGGTGAAGAAGCTCCGCGAAGGAGATTTCGACCCCTTGCTCCTCGAATCCGCCGTGAACAATGCCAAGGTAAGCTTCATGTCGCAGATGGAAAGCAATAACGGGCGTGTGTACGCATTCGTGAATTCGTTCGTCGACGGCCTGTCGTGGGAAGAGACGATAGCCGAACTCGATTATCTGGGCAAGGTGACCAAAGAGGATATCATGTCGTTTGCCGGCAAGTATCTCGGAGAGGACAACTATGTGACAATATACAAGCGCGAAGGCAAAGATCCCGGCGAACAGACCGTGGCGAAACCGGCCATCACTCCGATAGTGACCAACCGCGACGTGCAGAGCGCGTTCCTTACCCGAATACAGGACACAGAGGTCACACCCATAGAACCAGTCTTCGTGGATTACGACAAGGATATGGTAAAAACCACGGCGAAGGCAGGTATCCCCGTCCTTTACAAAGAGAACACCACCAACGACATCTTCCAGCTTTCATACATATTCGAAACCGGCGCAACGGACCATCCCGCAATGAGTTCGGCATTCAGTTACCTCGGTTATCTGGGTACGGCGGACAAGAGCGCAGAGGATTTCAAGCGCGAATTCTACAACATAGCGACCAACTACCGCGCATCGGTAAGCGACAGGCGCATTACTGTATCGTTCAACGGACTCAGCGAGAATATGTCGCGGGCGATGGAGCTTTTCGAAGAGCTCGTGGCAGGCGCCATCCCGCAGGAAGATATACTCAAAGGCATTAAGGACGACGTCATCAAATCGCGCGCCAACAATAAGATGAACCAGAGCGCCAATTTCGGCGCACTCCGCACATACGCCCTGTACGGCCCCGAATACATCGACCGTAGAACGCTCTCCAACAACGAGATGAAAGCTCTCACCTCGGCTCAGCTTCTGGACGGCATAAGGGAACTCATGCAGATGGAGCACACGATACTCTACTATGGCCCCATGACCGAGACGGAACTGCTTGCCAGTATCGAAAAGCATCACCACACTCCGGCCACGCTCGCCAAGATCCCGGCCAGAAGCGAATTCAAACTCGCCCCGACAGCCGACAATACCGTTTATCTGGCACAGTACGGCGCCCAGCAGATCTACTACTCGCAGATAAACAACACCGGCATAGCGTTCGACGCGGCCAACGATGCGGCGGTAAATCTGTATAACGATTACTTCGGAGGCGGCATGAACGCCATAGTATTTCAGGAAATGCGCGAAGCACGCGGACTGGCCTATTCCGCATACGCCTATGTGGGCGAGCCTGGCATATCGGACGACAACTATCATTTCGTCGCGTTCATCGCCACCCAGGGCGACAAGATGGGTATTGCAGTGGATGCTTTCGACGAGATCATCAACGATATGCCCGAAAGCGAAGCTGCGTTCACCCTTGCCAAGGAGTCGCTGATCACCCGCCTGCGCACACAGCGCACGATCAAGTCGGGTATATTGTGGAGCTACCTGCACAACCGGGATATGGGCATAAACTACGACCGCAACAAACCGATATTCGAGCAGGTGCAGACCATGACCCTTGCCGATGTGACCGCATTCCAGCAGAAATGGATCAAGGACAAACCCTACACCTACTGTGTGCTCGGCGACATAAAAAATCTGGACATGAATAAACTCAGGTCCATGGGCAAGGTACAACACCTATCGCAGGAAGACATCTTCGGATACTAAAAAGGCGCGGATCGTACCTCACAAAGGCGTTAATATCACGCCTTTAGGCAAATATTGGAAAATGGGGCTCAATGCCCCGTTTTCCATTTTGCGGTCTTGGAATTAGTGATTAACTTGTGGGCAAGTGGACGCCGAAAAACTTAAAAAGAGTAGGCAAAACCCAAAAAATACACTTATGAAAAAACTTTTATTAATTCTGAGTCTGGCGCTTTTCATGGCGTCGTGTACGAGTGAACCGTACGATCCGATCCCGGAACAGGATCCGACAGTCGATAGAGTTGTCGGTTTCAAGGACAGTGATGTAGTTCAGGGCAAAATCGTGTTCAAATTTACTCCCGATGTGGCAGCGGGTATGGAAACACGCAGCCATACCGACAGGTCGGTGCTTACCGGTTTTACGATGATAGACGAGATCTCAGCCCGCATAGGCGCCGTCGAAATGAAGCCTCTTTTCAACAATTTAGGCGGAAAGTTCGAAAAACGCCAGCGTGAGGCAGGGCTTCATCTGTGGTACGAAATGACTTTCGATGAATCCATTCCCGTTACAAAGGCTGTTCCGCAATTCAGCGATATCGAGGGGATCGAGGTAGTCGAGCCGATGCCCATTCTCGAAGTTCCTGACACACAATTCATCGTCACGGAACAGAATATGGATGTCACGACAAGGGCTTATCTTCCTTTCAACGATCCGCGCCTGGGGGAACAATGGCACTACAACAATGACGGGATCGTCGTATCGGGCTCCATAGTCGGAGCAGATATAAATGCGTTCGCGGCATGGGAGACCCAGACAGGAAGCCCCGATGTAATAGTCGCGGTGCTCGATATGGGCGTCGACGGCACACATGAAGACCTTGCGCAGAATATGTGGAACGACGGTAACGGCCATTTCGGGTATAACTTCGAAAACAACAGCTACAATGTCCCCAAGGGCACTCACGGGACGCACGTGGCAGGTACCATAGCGGCTGTGAACAACAACGGCAAAGGTGTCGGCGGTGTTGCCGGCGGTAACGGTTCGCCGACCTCGGGCGTAAGGATAATGTCATGCCATATAGGAAGTTACGCCCCAATTGCAAGCGCTGCGATCAATGCATTCCAATGGGCTGCCGACAATGGCGCAGTCATAGCGCAGTGCAGTTGGACTGCGGGCGACAGCCAGGCCTTAAAAGATGCCATACGTTATTTCGTAGTTAACGCGGGTTTGGATGAGTACGGCATACAATCCGGCCCTATGAGGGGAGGCCTGGTGGTAGTAGCCGCAGGCAACGATAATATGGAAATAGGCCGCATACCGGCCGCCTATCCCAATGTAATGAGCGTGGCTTCGATGGGGCCGGCTTTTGCCAAAGCCAGTTATTCGAATTGGCATACTACGGTAGATGTTACAGCTCCCGGAGGCGATATGATATCGCCTTACGGCACGCCGGGCGGAGTTCTCAGTACTTTACCCAACAACACCTACGGTATGAACCAGGGAACTTCGATGGCGGCACCGCACGTTTCCGGTGTGGCCGCTCTGGTAATATCCGAATTTGCCGGAAATACACTAACTGCCGACCGGGTCAGGGAGATACTTATGGGAACCTGCAACAATCAGGAGTTCTATTCCTATAATCAGACCCGCTTAGGCAAGTTTGGTGCAGGATTGGTCGATGCAGGAAGGGCTGTTTTAGGTTATGGCGGCGGAAACTTCGATCCCGATGCTATTTCCATTTCCGGTCCGCAGTCGACTTCTGCCGGCAGAACCGAAGCGTATAGTTTATTGAATCTGCCCGCCGGATATGTTCAATCCATCCAGTGGAGTGTTGCTCCGCATCCGTCATCGGGATCCATCTTAGCCTTCGCGAACATAACGGGCGGACAGGGAACACCTGCCGTAACTGTAAATTTCCCGAGGCAAGAGATTGTCGACCTGAAGGCTATGGTCGCTTTCACCTCCGGGCTGATCAGAACTTACACAGTTACCGTCAATTGCAGGATCGGTATGGTGCCAGACGATGTCATTCTCGAATACAGGCATCGTGAACTGGATCTTATACCACGCCCAACCCGCCCGATCCCTTATACAACCATATTCGGTGATTCGTGGCTTCCGGGACATTCCGGTGTCGCCACTGTTACATTCAACCCGGAAGTCGAGAGCTTTATAACCGATGTGCAATGGAGCTTCGGCAACGCGATACAAATGGCAAGGAAGATATCAAGCACCGAGATCGAATTCATGGTAAGCTCTTATAGATTTATGATATCTCCTGCTACTTACGATATCTCATGCACCGTTTCGTACAGTACGGCACCCGGGATTATCGAGACCATTACAAAAACCGTTGATGTAAATACTTGGAGTATGGGCAGGATGACCCCCTATCTTGTCCTGTCCAGGGTTGTCGTGCCTAACACAACTATCTCGGTAAGCATAGCGAATGCACAAAGCCTCGTTAATTATCAGTGGCACATAATAGAGTCCCCGGATCCGAGATTCGATTTCGATAACATTCTATATCCAAATAATACAACCCGTGGCTTTACCGTAAGTACCGGAGGATGGTATACGATTCTGGTCACCGAACCTGCCATCATCCAGCCCTCTCCCAGAACCATACCTCCCACACTTATAAGTTTCTATGTCGACCCAAGGATCACCCCTATTATCATATAACGATCCCGTGTAATATCAAGAAAGGGGAACTCATCGGAGTTCCCCATTTTTTTGGATCACGTTATAAAGAAACTTTATTTCCGCCCGAGTTTCGTAAGGATTATGGCCGCACCTATGGCTATTATCACTGCGGGGAGCGCCACCTTGCTCATCGAGATGCATATGTCGAACATATCCGCTATCACGAACACGAGACCCAGGGTGCCAACTATTCCGCCGGCGATATACTTGCGGGAGGCGATAAGGTATCCTCCGATAACCACAAGCAGCATTTGCCATGAGAAAACAGCGTCGAACACACAGTAAGGCAGTACATCGAAGTTGTAAAGCAGCCAGAACAGTCCTGTCGCCATAAGCGCCGCGCCGAGAAAAATATTACCTCCTGTGTTGCCCGAATCGCCCCTGCCGCGCTTCGGTTCCCGCGGAACGCGGTTGTCATTGATTATTTCCATGATCTTTATTGTTTATTGGTATTTTTAATTGTACGGTTCCGTTATTTACCCCTGATAACCTCTATCTGTTTTATCAGTTCGTCCCACGACGTGTCCAACTGGGCGAGGGCTTCGCGCCCCTTGCCGGTTATGGAGTAGTACTTGCGCGGAGGTCCCTGCGGCGATTCCTCCCATCGGTACGAGAGCAGCCCCTGGTTCTTCTGGCGGGTAAGTATGGGGTACAGCGTACCCTCGACCACGATCATTGCGGCATCCTTGAGCTCCGATATGATCTTCGGCGCGTAGGAATCCTCGCGTGAGAGTATGGAGAGTATGCAATACTCCAATATTCCCTTTCGCATCTGCGCCTTGGCATTATCGACATTTATAGTTCCCATATCTGCATCCCGTGGTTAATTGTGCGAAATATCGGTTTCGGGCGGTATCACGACCCACAGTATGATATAGACCCAAAGACTGAGCCCGCCGAAAAATAAAAGGATGAACATCAGCACGCGGATAAGGGCTACGTCGAGACCGAAATAGTCGGACAACCCTCCGCATACGCCTCCTATGACACGGTCGGTGACCGAGCGCCTGAGCTTACTTATATCGGCCTTCTGCTTTCCGGTATTGGTGTCGCTCCTGCACTCTCCGAACTCTTCCGCACGGCCTATAATCGATATAGCCCTCCTCACAAGTTCGACGCCCACCACCTGCCGCGGCGATGCGAGGTTCTCCGTGAAAATGTCGGCTATGCGCATCTCCAAATCGTTCATGGTCTCTTCCTGCTCACCGGGTTCGAAGCGAGATTTTACATCTTCGAGATATCTGTCGAGCATATAGTACGCATCCTCGTCGACTACGAAAGCCATCGTACCTATATTGACATTGAGTGTTTTTTTCATATTTCAGACAGTTTTTATAATTTGATATTATAATCGGCATTGCAAATATACAGACAAAATTCAATACTATGCAATACATAGTATGTTTTTATAGCATGAATTATGTATAATTGGGAAATTGTACTACATTTGTCCCATAAATTTTCATGGTCTATAACTGAAGAAAGCTAATGCAGCAACCTAAAAGTTTGGTCGGGAGAGAGGAGTTCATGTTCGGGAAAAAGGGCTTTTTCCCGCGTCTTTTGGCAAGTACCATAATGAGCGTCTTCGGCCTTAACAGGGCTAATAAAGTATATAACGATACTTACTGCGCTGAAGACTATACGGGGGCTCTTTTGTCCGAAACAGGAATATCGTACGGCATATCGCCCAAGGACAGGGCCAACATTCCCGCCGCCGGGCCCATGATAGTCATTTGCAACCATCCGACAGGCGCCTCCGACGGCATAGTGCTGATAGACCTGCTCACCAAGGTGAGACCCGACATCAAATTCATGGGCAACTTCCTGCTCAATCGCATAGAACCGCTTAGACGCAACATCATAGCCGTAGACCCGTTCGACAGCAAAAGCCGCGACAAGAACATCAAGGGACTGCGCGAATCGATGGCGCACCTGAAAGAGGGAGGCGTGCTGGCCATATTCCCGGCGGGCGAGGTGGCTACATGGCAGGACGGCTTTTCGGGTCTCCGCGACAAGGATTGGGACCCCGCGGTCATAAAGTTCATCAGGAAGGCGGGTGTTCCGATATTACCAATGTACATAGAGGGGAAGAACAGCCTCATGTTCCGACTCGCGGGCAAGATACATCCCATGCTGCGCACCGCCCTGCTCCCGCACGAACTCTTCAACAAGAGGGGCAGGACGGTCAACGTCATTGCCGGCACCCCGATACCCGTAAAGAAGGTAGAGGAACTCGACGACGATAATTATTCCAGATACCTCCGTGCGAGCGTGGATTACCTCGAGGGCAGCCGCGATCCCCGGAAGAGCGCCGACAGCCCGCATACGGCCGAACGGTCGTTGGACGGTATCGTCGCGCGGCCGGCGGAAGCAGATCTCAAGTCCGAAGCGGATGCCATAAAGAGCGACTACCTTCTGTTCGATTTCGGGGACCAGAGCCTTTACTGCGCCCCGTCGACGGTCATACCTAACATATTGACCGAGATCGGCCGGTTGAGGGAGATAACTTTCAGGGCGATAGGCGAAGGCACGCAGAAGGAAATAGACCTCGACAAATACGACGAATACTATTACCATCTGTTCCTGTGGGATAATACCAAAAATGCGATCGTAGGGGCATACAGGGTCGGGTTCGGTGACGAGATCATACGGAAGTACGGCGTTTCGGGGTTCTATACCCATTCACTTTTCAGGTACGGAGAACAGATGAAGCCCGTTTTGGAGAAAACCATAGAACTTGGCCGTTCGTTCGTCGCTCCCGAATACCAGAAGAAACCCAATTCACTCATGCTGTTGTGGAAAGGGATAATCTACCTGCTACTCAAGCACAGGCAGTTCCGCAACCTCCTCGGACCGGTGACCATATCGGGAGAGTTCCGCGATTCTTCAAAAGCCGTCATAGCCGCCTATCTGAGCAGGCATCATTTCAATGAAAAGCTAGGGGCTATGGTCGAGCCCGTAACGGGCATGAAGGGCATAAAGACCGACATAGATCTTTCACTTATCGAGAATATAAGATCCATGGATCTGGTAAGCAAACTCATCAACGACATCGAACAGGAAGAACGCTTTCTACCCGTACTTGTGAAAAAGTATCTGGGGCTGTGCAGCAGCGTGCTCGGGTTCAATGTCGACCATGACTTCTGTGATGCTCTGGACGCTCTTATGCTGTTGGATATGAAGCACGTGCCGGAGACCAGCATCCTCATGCTCTCCAAGGAGATAACCGACATAGATGTTGTCGCGAGATTTAAAGATTTGCACTAACCATTAGAATTAATTAATATTATGGATAAATTGATGCGGCTTCCGGTATTTTTATTTGTCGCGGCGGCCATCCTGTCGGTGCAGGGCTGTGACAGGAGCATCGACCTGAGTAACGGGTTCGACAGTTCGATTACTATCGGAGACTATTTCGCAAAAAAGCTAACGACCCAGAGGTTCATCCTCGAAGACCTCGTTACCATCGAAGAGATCATCGAGATGAACAACCTCGACCCCGACACCACATGGGAGACACTCGGAGAGAGCGAAGAACCGCTACTCATTCCCGACATTACGTTCGGCCCTTTCGAAATGGATAGGCTCGGTATAAGCGAAAGAGAGATCGAACTGCTGACAGGTACCGGAAAACTGTACATAGCAGTGAAGGCTGTCAGCTCCCTACCCATGGATATCGACATAATCATAGAATTCTTCACTCCGCGCGGCACCGTCAGGATACATGATGACCCGATAACAATTCACGGTATAGACAACGGCGGCGGAACGGACCCCGAAGCCGATGACCTCAGAATAGAAATAACGGCGGACGACCTTCGCAGTCTGGCCGAGGCGACCGGGATCGGAGGCAATGCTTTTCAAGAAAAAGATCTACGGGTGAAGATCAGAAGGGACGCCTATATGGAACTCTCATTTCTGGTCGAGAAGACCGGCGGTATAGAACTGTAAAAGGGCACGAGATATGAAAAATAGCATATACACACTTACCGCTTTACTGCTTTTAGCCGCAGGTACGGCCGACGGCCAACTATACAGGACTTCCTATTTCATGGAGGGCGCACCACAGCGTATGGCATTCAATCCGGCATTCAGACCGTACAGGGGATATGTTCAGATCCCCGCCGTCGGGAACCTGAACATAGACTACTCTTCGAATGCGCTCGCAATGGACAATATCATATATCCGTTCGAAGGCAAGAACGTCTTCTTCCTCCACGAGAGCGTAAAGTGGAGCGACCTGGAGGTTTTCCTCAAGCCGTCCAACGATATCGATCTGGAGGTAAGCCTGCCCCTGATAAGTTTCGGCTTTTTCTCCGGACGGGGATTCTGGTCGTTCGACTCGAAGATGCGTACCGAGGCTGGATTTTCCCTGCCCAAAGATCTCTTCCATTTTATGAAAGGTGTGGAAAGCGGGCCTCAACACTACAATATGGGTAATATAGCCGCGGGAGCGAACGTGTATCTGACCGCCTCGGCAGGCTATTCGTACAGTCTGTTCGAAAACCTAACCGTTGGAGGAAGGATCAATTTCCTTGGCGGAGTAGCTCACGCCGAAGTCCGATACGACAGACTGGACATGAACCTTACGTCGGACGTATGGGACGTATTGGCGGAGGGCAGTTTTACGATCGCAGGCAAGGGGATAAACATCTACGAGAAACCCGACAATGCGTCAGGCGCCGATATCATTGATTTCCAGAAGACGGTCGAGGACGGTTTCGACGGTTACTGGTTCCGTGGCCTGTCGGGATTCGGCATGACGTTCGACATAGGGGCGGAATACGAATTGCTCGACAGGATAAGGTTCTCGGCTTCGGTACTCGACATCGGGTTCATGCGATGGAATAAAAAGGATGTCGTATACGCCACTTCCGAGGCCAGCTATGTATGGGCCGAAGATCCGGTCGGGGATTTCAAGGATTTCACCCGCTTCTACAAGCATGACCGGGCGCCAAAGACCAAGAGCGAGGTTTACGCTACGTTCGTAATAGGCGCCGAATTCGACATATTCGCCGGCAGCGACCTGCTCAGCGCCGGAGCTATGTATATGAACAAAAAGAACCAATACGTGAGGCGCTCGGAATTTTCGCTGGCGCTTACTGTGAGGCCTGCGCGCTGGTTTACCGCCTCGCTCAATTATGCGGCGCGCAATTACAGGAACGTGGGCGACAGCGCGCTCAACACGTTCGGATTTGCGCTCGACTTCCACCCCGGATGGATAAATTTCTTCATCGGGACGGACTATATACTATCGAAAGTCAACCCGCAGTTCATTCCCGTAAGCCAAAAAACGATGAACTTCTATATGGGCATATCGGTACCACTCGCGGCGAAAAAGCATATGAAACTACCCAAATTGGGCATATAACATAAATTCTTACCCATCCCCGAAAGGGATAAATACTTAATAATATGGAAATAACCAAACAATGTCCTTACTGCAAGGAAGAGATCCAAGCCGATGCCATAAAGTGCAAACACTGCGGTGAATATCTGCAGGTGAACGATGTCCGCAGCACGGCAAACACGCGGCAAACCGCACCACTGCCGCCCAACACTTATCTGGTATGGGCCATATTGGTCACTATATTCTGCTGCCTGCCTTTCGGTATAGTGAGCATCGTATACGCGGCGAAGGTAGAATCAGCCTACGCGCGTAAGGAGTACGAGGAGGCCGAAAGGGTCTCTAAGCAGGCCAGGAATTGGATGCTCGCCGGTCTTATTTCGGGAGTGGTTATCGGTATTTTATATTTTGTCCTTGTCTTCGCAGGGATCTTTGCAGGAATCGCCGCCGAAAGTGCCCCCTTCTACTGGTAAAATAAGCGGAAAGCGTTTGTTAGTCTACATATCATTGCCGGTACTCGTGCTGGCAATGATATTTATATACACCACATTCAACCCCGCCGAAAGCGAACTTTTCCCGAAATGCATCTTCCGCCGGCTGACCGGGCTCGAATGTCCCGGATGCGGTTCGCAGCGCGCCATACACCACCTTCTTAACGGAGAGATAGGGGCGGCATGGAAGATGAACCAACTGCTCATAATCTCCATCCCCTATATAATCCTCGGCTATACGGTCTCCCTTCTCCAGAAGAGATACTCCTGGGCGCTGGCCGTAAGGAAAAGGCTCTACGGCGTCGTTGCCATATGGATAGTCTTCGGTGTCGTCATATGCTTCGCCGTATGGAGGAATTTATGGTGATAGCCAACCTGGGGGCCGGATAATCGCAACTTATTTCGAACTGAGGTTAACGTTACGGTAACATTGCGATAAGGCGGCGATCCGAAAATCGGACGGGGAGAAGGTACTATCAAACCTCCTCCCCGTCTTCCGTATGAAGAAAAATGTAAGAATTCGTATGTCAGGCCGAACTTACGGCCGGCAGTCCGCCGCGGGACTTTAAGAGGTTGTTTTAATTTTCAACTCTTGCTATTTTTCAACCCCTTAGTCCTCCAGAATTATTGCGTTACCCGTTTTGCGGGCTATCCGCGATATTTCATCGATATCGAGGCCGTCGCCGGTTATCGACATCACCACGGATTCGGAATCGCTGATCACTGTCATCATGAACTCCGACGCCTTGCCGCCGTCGCCGTCCTTCTGCGGTATCATGTAGAACCGCACCGTGTCTCCGCCGTCGCGTATGGTGGTCATGGAGATATATCCGCCGCTACGTACCATGGCTTCGACGTCACGGTCGAATGCGGGGTCGACAGTATCGGCAACTATCATTATAAGGTTGTCTATCTTGCTTATCATGCCGGAACTCTCTTTGTCGACGACTTTCGCAACCCCGTTTATGACGTTGAACATGGAGCCCGACATCTCGATAGTCACATATCCGTCCACACCTGCATACTTGTCGTACAGATCGAGGAAACTCCTGGTTTGCGCCGACAGCGCCACAGGTACCGACAGGAGTATTAAAATTATCAATATAGCCCTTTTCATCTTCGTGTGGTTTATTGTTTTAGCCTGTTAATCCCAAAGTTTAAAACCTACGGAAAAATACATGGGATACACTTCGGGGCCCATGTCCTTACGGAAGAAGGATGTCATGTCGTAGTTCAGGGTGAACACAAATATATCGTATCCGATGCGGAAATTAAGGCCCCAGTTAAATTGGTTCAGATAAGAGCTCATCTTGCCGAACTCCTTCACCTTCGGGAACTTTGTTTTAGTGTAGGCATCGAAGCTCAATCCACCGTAGACTCCCGCCGCCAGAAACATTCCCTTCGGCAGGTTGAGTTCCAAGATCACCGGGATACGCAGGCCTCCGTTGACGAGTTTGCTTTTCTTGTATGTCGGCAAATCGAGATAAGAGGGCTCCACCCTTCTGCCGTCGCCGGTCAGTGTTACCGGATTGGCGAACACATATTCATTGATCAGCAACTGTATGCCGAATGAGAACGACAGCATCTCGTTACGGGTCAGACCGCCGGAAAGACTTGCCGCCGTAAGCGCGATCGTATAGGATTTGCGCGTATTGAGTTGGAGGAATGTATGGTCGTTGTAACCGAGATAATTGGGGGCAGGCAAAATGGGTGTGCCTACTTCGAGTATGCCTATATGTCCCGGCTTGGCAAATCCGTAATCCTTTTTTACCGTCCGCTCATTGTCATCCTTACCCATCACGACCTCAACGCCTGCCAACTGAAGCCTTATCTTGTTCGGCGAACCTTCATCGGCAGATATGTTCACGACCCGTTCTCCTTCGGGGCTTTCCACTTTGACGTTCTTCGCCTCGCGGGTGACCACATATTGAGCGCGGGCGCTCCAGGTGGTGGCCAGCATAGTGAATATGGCGATCAGAAGAGATATTTTTTTCATTGTCGTATGATTTAAGGTTGTAGCCGCACGGCTTTAAAATCCGATGCCGACACCTATGGTAAGCGGGAATACTTCCGGGCCCTTATTTGTCTGGAACAGGCTGGTAAGCCCATAATTGGCGTAGACATAGAACGAGCGGTATCCGACGCGGCCGGTCACACCCCCATAGAACGGGTTTATGTACGGATCGCGCATTTTCTCCTTCGGGAATTTGACTTTCGTATTCATGCCGAGGTTGACTCCGCCATAAATTCCTCCCGCGATGAAAACATTTCCCGGCAGGTTGAGCTCCAGAAGAACGGGTATCTGGAACCCGAAAGTGGCCAGCTTGGTTTTCTTGGGGTTCTGCACCGGCACGGGAACGAGCCTGCCGTCCTGCTTAACCAGTGTAATATCGTTTGCGAACACATAGTTGTTCCATATAAACTGCAACCCCGCCGAAACGGAAACTATGCCGCTGGGGGCAAGTTTGAACGAGATATCGGGAATACAGAACGCCCACTGCTGCGAAAGGCCGTGGTGCAGGTCGAGGAACGTGTCGTCGGTATAGCCGGAATAGTTCGGGTTGGGAAGCATATTCAAGCCCACCTCCATGAAGGCGATATGCCCCGGCTTGGCGAACTTTCTCTTGTTCTTTTTCACGGTCGTGACGGCGATATTCTCCACTTCACCCTGCCTGATATTAATCTCGACACCGGCGACATTCAGGGCTATATTCTCCTTGTTGTCGTAAGTGAATACTTTGACGGATTCGTCGTCCTTCGTATTTTCCGTTTCCACATCTTCCGCATCGCGTATGACTATCTGCTGTCCGTTAGCGGTATTAACACTCAAAAGTATGAGCAACGCCGTAATAAAATAGATGATCTTTTTCATATTCTTTTGTTTTAAAATTAATTTTTGGATTTTCAAACTTCCGAACCATTATTCCGCCACACCGAGCATTCTGAGCGTTTGGCCGAGTTTCTCCATCGGCTTGCTCGCTTCGGACACTTTGGCTATGCCTTCGGCCGAGGCCTTGGCACTTCCCTCCAAAAGGCGGGCGGCCATTTGCGCCTGGCGCGTGGCCACATCTATGTCGGTGACTGGTTCTCCGTTCATGTAACAATATACCGTAGGCTTGTTGTCGGGGATCAACATCAGCGTAACGCCCAGAGCGATAACAAGCGATGCGGCTACCGATATGGCCGTGTATATCATTCTGCGCCTGCCCGCAACGGGAAGACTTCCCGTGCCGTGGGATGAAGAGGTTGGGGCGGCGATTACGGTTATTTCCGCCTCAGGCGCGTCGTACACGAATACCTTTTCCGAACCGAATTCAGGCAGGCGGCCGCACTCTTCCTCCGCGGCCTCCGCAAAACCCGCGAACATGGCCTTGGCGTAAAGCAAGTCCGAGGGTACGTCCTCCGCCGAGAGAAAATATTCCTTCAGACGGCGTTCCTGCTCGCCGGTAGTCTCGCCTTCGAACCAGGCATCGAGCAGATACCTGATCTCTATTCTCTTATCGTATTCCATAATCCATTATTTTAATCATTTCCTCACGGATACTCTTTCTCCCCCTCGAAAGCATCACCCTTACCGTGGGGGCGTCCATTCCAACCGCTTCGCAAATAGTGTCTATTTCGCATTCCTCCACATCGCGCAGGTGTACAACCATTCTCTGTCTCTCCGGCAGCCTCGCTATCAGCGTCCTCACTATGGCGGCCGCATCTTTCACATCCACTTTCACCTCCGGTACCGTCACGGGTATCTCACCGCGAATGGAGTCCATCTTTCCGGCCTTCATCCGCCTGTTGCGCAAACGGTCGTAGCAGAGGTTGCGGACGCTGCTCATTACAAAACCCTCGAGGTTGGTGCAACCCTCCAAAGAATTCCGGCGCACCCACAGCTTCTCGAAAATATCCTGTGTGATATCCTCCGCCTCGGAATGATCCGACACGATGCTCCGCGCAAAACGGAATATCTTATCCTTCATCGGCAACAGCCGCGCAGAGAATTCACCGTGATCCATCAGTGGGTTAATGGCCTGTTTAAACTTTTTCCTTGCAAGGTATATTTATTTAAAGCTTGTTTGGATTTTTCCTCTCTCGCTCTCAGAAGCCCCTCTCAGTCCGCTTCCGATATTATAACGAACAACATCATACAAATATAACATCGATTTGCCATTTAAATACAGAATACATAGAAATAGAGAAAACATTCAAAAGCAAAATGCCCCGCACCATCTGCCGCATCACCGCCAAAGGAACCGAAGCATTCGCCTGCTACGTCGAAACACTCAAAACGTACCTTGAACTCTGACCTCGCATGGAAAAACTATGTTTTTCATGGCTTATTTTGCAAGTTGACAACATAATGGGCGCTCTAATATGTCGAGCGCCCATTATGTTATGAGTTAGCTAAGTTATACTTAGAGGTTGTCATCTGAGCATCTCGACTGCCCGCTCGATTACCGCATCGCTGTTGCGCCTGAAAGATTCGACTGTTTTCTCGACCGTTTCATCGATATGAACCCATGTTTGTTCCGTCTGCCTCATATCGGGATATGCAACCCCTATGCCGCCGAACATAGCGCGGTAATTTCCAGGCAGGTCCAAAAATATCACATTTCCGTCAGCTCCGGCCGAGGGGGTCCCTATTGTCCATGTATTAGGCGCAGTTTGCAGTAGCATGGCACAATATTCGGCATGGCTCTGTGTTTTTTCATCGACCAAAACTATAATACTATGTGGCGTCATATCTTCTCCCGTACCAGTGTAATCTCCCGGAGCAATATCGAAATGTCCCGGAAATTGTAACGATGGTATTATCGTGCTGGAAATGAGATGTACGCCCGGCATGAGCCTGTCGAGGTAAAAACGGAACATATATGATTTCGGATAACCCCTGAGATCAATAATGTAATTCTTATATGACAGCGAATTGCCGAATAGATTTTTCAGTTCGCCATCCGTAACTTTTTCGGCATTTATATATAGTATTGAGTCGGAGATTATTTCATAATTTCCTAATTTGACACCATTGAGCCAAGCATGGCTGCGGTCGCGTATGCCAGCAGCACGGCCTTTCCTCATGACTTTTCCGCGTGGCAGCAAGTCTATTGTAACATCCATTATTTCTCCATTCCTGTCAATAGAGTATTTTCTTTGTTTGGCGCCGGTAGTAAATCCTGCCACATAAGCGGCTTCGTTGGCAAAAGTATTGAAATTGGCATAAGAACTTTTGGGAGCGAATGCCTTTATGTAGTCATCCGTACCATGATCGTCGATAGCGTATATAATATCCCCCTTTTTCAAATCATTATCATCGGTGCCGAACGAATATGTTACCCAAAAACCTCCGTCATGATATTGTTCAGACAGGAAACTCGCACCATACTTATAGTAGTTACGCATCTTAAGAAGTTTCCAGATAGTGGTTTTAGGCATTACGGCGCAGTGAGAGTCCCTCATGGCTTGTGTCATATTTTTCAGCGCGGAATTATACCCGTCTTCATCGGCGGTCTTCACAACATCTATGATAGATATACGCAGAACATCGTTCCAATTGTCGGTCAACTGTTTATACGGATAGAACAGTTCCACAAAATTCCAAAGCCTGTAAATGGACAGAAGTTTCATGCCGTCGTCTGCGAACGATATGTTTTTATAATTCTTCTCATTTTTACTGTTTATATAGCCTATGCCGATCATTGGCGAAGCATAGTAACAGAATGCTCCTCTCTCAGAACAGGCCGTCGCCACTAACGCCGAAGAAAGATCGCCACCCAATGCCTCCCTGTCATAAATCCATGTCAATGTCTCAGGTATGTAGCACTCTGATTGACATACACCATTATTATATGGAAAGTCCGACAGTCCGGCCACCCATTCGTAAAGCCTTTGGTTACATTCGGTTGTTCCCAAATTATAAACTTGTGGCAATATTGCGAACAGTTCATTGTCCCAATTGTACATACCGCCCCTTACAGCCGGGTGATAGTATTTCAGGAAACCCCATACCCGGCACAGAAGCATAAGGTTATCAATCTGCGTATCAGTTATTTGCCCGTTAAGGCTAAAATTGCTTCCGTCATGATACCTTTTATCTTTGGCGGCTGCATATTTTATTTTTTTGCTTTTCTTCGGCGGAGCCTCGGTATATGGCCTTCCGTCGTAGTCGATATTGAGATCTCCCACCCACAGGCTTCCCTTACCCTTAATACCGATGCTTACACGGAAATGCGTTACCTCTTTACACAAAGGCAATTCTATTTCAAATCGTTCCCAATCAGAGTTTGAACGATTTACAGTGTATTTATATTCCCCGATGTGATTTTGTTGGTTATATATCGACTCCCCGCTCAATGTCTGCACACTCAACTCTATATGTCCGTCAAGTTCCGTTGTTAACAAATATCCGGAAACAAGCATCTCAGATGCTTCATACTCCAACTTAAAATTGCGCCAGGCGAAAGCATTCAATCCCGACAAATTCAGAGAACCCGATCCGTTATGACCAACAGCCGTATCCACTCTAACCACTGATCTATCATCAAATGTTGCTGATTTCCAGCCGTGCGGCAATCCTGTTCTGTTGTTGATACTGTCGAAACCAAGGTCTTGAGCGTACAGTACGAAAGACGCAAATGCAAAAATGATAGAAAATAATATTTTCATAAACCAGCCGCCATTTATCGGGTATTATTAGAGGTTGTTTGAATTTTGAGACCGAAGCAAATTTCAAACAACCTCTTAATTTCTTCTCGCGAAGGCAAGGTAGTATAGGAGTACCGTTATGGCGCTGAGCGCGGCGACGAGGTAGGTCGAGGCGGCCCATGAGAGGGCGGTGCGGGCTTGTGACTGCTGTTCGGGTTCGAGGGTGCGGCTTTCGCGGAGCCAGCGTATGGCGCGGGAGGAGGCGTTGAACTCGACTGGGAGGGTAATGAGCGAGAAGAGCGCCGAAAGTGCTATCAGTCCTATTCCGACCCAGAATATCGCGGGGAATGTATTGATGGTCACCAGACCCAGGATCACGACAAGTGTCGACCACTGCGACGACACGCTGATGAACGGCACCAGCACCGAGCGCATTTTGAGCGGTGAGTAGTGCACGGCGTGTTGTATGGCGTGTCCCGTCTCATGTGCCGCCACTGCCGCCGCCGCGACGCTGTTGCTGTTATAGACTCCTTCGCTGAGGTTTATGGTCCTTTTCGCGGGATTGTAGTTGTCGGTCAGCATACCGTTCGTAGAAACTACCCGCACATCGGTGATGTCGTTGTCGCGGAGCATCTTCTCGGCTATTTCGCGTCCTGTGAGCCCGCCCTGCACGGGTACTTTCGAATATTTGCCGAATACCGACCTCAGACGCGCCTGCGCGATCATTCCCACTATGGCAACGGCGATGGTTATCCACCACTGGATCGCCAAAGAGTTTATTCCGTTCACTACTCCTATTCCTTCTTCCATCTCTTTGATTTTATATTTCCTAATTATAACGTTTCGCAGGAAGTGCTATTGTGCCTACACCATTTCAACCGGAGTACATATTGTACCCCTGTTGCTTTTTAACGGTTCGTCATTTACTACCTCTCCTTTTTCAGATAATACGAGTTGGCCTGGGCTTTGGGGGTGATCACTATCTCGTTGATGTCGACGTGCGGGGGGCGTTCCACCGCCCATAATATAGTCTCGGCCACGTCGTGACCGGTAAGTGCGTCGTAGCCTTCGTATGTGCGGTCGGCCTCCTCCCTGTCGCCATGGAACCTGACGAGTGAAAATTCGGTATTGACCTTACCCGGCCTTACTTCCGTCACCTTCACGCCCGTCCCCAACAGGTCTATGCGCATCGCGGCGCTCAGGCCGTGAACGGCGAACTTGGTGGCACAGTAAACGTTGCCGTTCTCATACGCCTCCGTACCGGCTATCGAGCCTATGTTGACTATATGGCCGTGTCCCTGCGCGACCATCATTGCCGAAACGATGCGGGTTACGTATATCAGACCCTTGATGTTGGTGTCTACTACGGTATCCCAATTGCCCGTGTCTCCGTCCTGTATGCGTACCATATCCGAAGCGAGGCCGGCGTTATTGACCAGAACGTCTATCGTCCGGAAGTTCTCGTTGAGCGAACCGAGCGAGGCGCTTACACTGCGCTTGTCCCTCACATCGAAGACAAGCACGAGGATCTCTATGTTCTCATGGCTGCTTTCGAGTTCCTTTTTGAGGGCCTTCAGGCGCGAGGCGCGGCGGCCGGTGATTATAAGGTTGTAACCATTGGCGGCGAAAAGCCTCGCGGTGGCTTCGCCTATGCCTGAAGTGGCCCCTGTGATCATTGCTGTCTTTACCATAGCTGTATGCTGTAAATTTCGCGTAAAGTTACAAAAATCCCTCTAACTCAAAAACTCCACACTCCACACTCAGGAACAGCGCAGCCTGTAAAGTTGGTCGCGCAGGGCAGGAGTGAATCCCGCTTCGCGTATGGCGCGGCGGATACCGTCGGCGTCGAAACTGTTGTTCGCGCCGGCCGAAGAGACCACATTTTCCTCGATCATTATGGAGCCCATGTCGTTAGCCCCGCAGTGGAGAGCCATCTGCGCGGTAGGTTTGCCTACTGTGAGCCATGAGGCCTGTATATTGTCTATATTATTGAGTACAAGACGGCTTATGGCTATCAGGCGCAGGTATTCTATCGGCGAGAAGCGCGAGACGACACCCTCTTTTTCGAGTTCGGTGCCGTTGCTGCAAAATATCCACGGGATGAATGCCACGAACCCGTAGTGACCAGCGGGACGTTCGGCCTGCAGGTCGCGTATCGCCAAAAGATGCTCTATGCGCTGGACTGGCGTCTCCACGTGGCCGTACATCATTGTAGCGGAGGTGGGCAGGTTCATCCGGTGGGCTTCACGCATGACACCGAGCCATGCACCCACGCCGGGCTTCCCAGGCGATATTCTCCGGCGCACATCATCGCAAAGTATCTCAGCCCCAGCTCCGGGCAGGGAATCCAGACCCGCCCCTGCCAGCCTTTCGAGCGTTTCCCTCACGGTTATTCCGCTTATCCGGGCAATATGCGCGACTTCCGGCGCCCCGAGTGCGTGAAGTTTCAGCGACGGCCACCGAGCTTTCAACCCGCCGAACAGCCCTTCGTAAAAGTCTATCCCCAACTCCGGATGCAGCCCCCCCTGAAGGAGCAGTTGGTCGCCGCCCAGACGCAGGGTCTCCTCTATCTTGCGGTCATACTCCTCCTTCGCCGTTATATAAGCTCTGTCGGTACGGTGCGGCCTGCAATGGAAATTGCAGAACTTACACCCCGAAATGCAGACGTTCGTGATGTTCACATTCCGGTCGATCTGCCATGTCACCACTCCGGGATCGGGCACCACAGCTCTGCGCACCGAGTCGGCAACATGGAACAACTCCGCCGCGGGCGCATTCTCGTAAAGCCAAAGGGACTCTGCAACAGTGAGATCACCGCGTTCCAGAGCTTTAGCATATAGCTTACCGGTATCCATCGCCGTTGTAAAGTAATAGGTTATTTAACGTGAGTTCGAAGAATTCAAAAGAGTTTATTTAAATAGCGTTACTTTATATTGTTCTTTTCATTTGAATTTGTCGAACTCACGTTAGCGGCTTTTCAAAAGCCGCAAGTGTTCGATCACCCTCCCAAACCCTCCCCTAACCGTAGGGGAGGGCTTAGCGAAACCCCATTGAGGGTTTCGCTCAAAGGTAAGCGATTGTATGTCAATCGCTTTGAGTTCGACGAATTCGTCGAACTCAGGTTATTTATAATAAAACCGCCCCCATATCAGGGACGGTTTTATGCTTAAATGTTACCGCTCGTTATTCCTCCGAGATGGCACCGGTGGGGCAAACGCCCGAACAGCTGCCGCAAGAAATACATTTGTCGGGGTCGATAACATATACATCACCTGCCGAAATAGCCTCGGTGGGGCATTCGCCTATGCAGGAACCGCAAGCGATACACGTCGATTCATCAATTTTGTAAGCCATTTTTCTTTTAGTTTAGTTCGTAAAACTATGCAAATATAGAAATTTATCCTCAATATGCGCCCTCGCAAAGATTTAATTTTTATCCTATCTTATCGAAGCGGGTGTATGGCCTGAGTACCTCCGGTATTGTTATGCCCTCTGCGGTCTGGTTGTTCTCGAGCAGGGCGGCCAGGATGCGCGGAAGGGCCAGCGAACTGCCGTTGAGCGTATGGGCGAGCTGCGTTTTCCTGTCGGCATCGCGGTAGCGTAGCTTCAGGCGGTTGGCCTGGAACGATTCGAAGTTGGAGACCGACGACACCTCCAGCCAGCGCCCCTGTGCCGCCGACCACACTTCGAAGTCGTAGGTCAGAGCCGACGTGAAGCTCATGTCGCCGCCGCAGAGCCTCAATATGCGGTAGGGCAATCCCAGGCCCGCGACAAGGCTCTCCACGTGCGCAACCATTTCGTCCAATGCGGCATACGAACGGTCGGGATGCTCTATGCGCACTATTTCCACCTTGTCGAATTGGTGCAGGCGGTTGAGGCCGCGCACATCCTTGCCGTAGGAACCGGCCTCGCGGCGGAAACAGGGTGTGTAGGCGGTCAGCTTTACCGGCAGTTCGGCCTCTTCGACTATGGAGTCGCGGTATATGTTGGTCACGGGGACCTCCGCGGTGGGTATCAGGTAGAAATTATCGGCCGTGGCGTGGTACATCTGCCCCTCCTTGTCGGGAAGTTGTCCGGTACCGAAACCCGACGCCTCGTTGACCATCAGCGGCGGCATCACCTCGGTATATCCCGCCTCCGTGTTGCGGTCGAGGAACCATGCGATAAGCGCACGCTGCAACGCCGCTCCCTTACCCTTGTAAACGGGGAACCCCGCCCCCGTGATCTTAACGCCCAACTCGAAGTCTATGATATCGTATTTCGAGGCGAGTTCCCAATGCGGGAGGGCACTGGCCGGAAGTGCGACCGCGGGTTCCACGCTTTTGACCACCACATTGTCGGCGGCCGTCCGTCCGGCGGGCACCCGGTCCGACGGGAAGTTGGGGAGCGTCACTATGAGGGCGTTCATGTCGTCAATCGCAGTTTTGAGCTCGGCTTCGAGCCCTCTGGATTCCTCCTTCAACGCGGCGGTGCGGCGTTTGGCCTCTTCGGCTTCATCCTTTTTGCCCTGTGCGAAAAGTTTTCCCACCTCCTTGGCTATGGTGTTCTGTTCGGCAAGGTTCCTGTCCAGCTTCTGTTGAATTTCCTTGCGGCTGTCATCGAACGCGATTATCCGGTCTATCGTTCCGGCGGCATCGACCCCCTTGACCGCCAGCCTGTCGATGGCCAGTTGCCTGTCTTCCCTTAGTTGTTTGAGCGTAAGCATATATTTAGATGTTATTTAGACGGCAAAGATAATAAGAGTATATCGAAAATTTCTTATTTTCGTTCATTAAGGCTATTTTTGTGAGAATTTACCGAGTATATTATGAAATACATACTGACTATAATGGCCGCCCTGAGCCTGATGATCTCGTGCGGCGGAAGGGGGACGAATACAAAAGCCGCCCCATCTTCGGGTGCGGAGACAGCCGTTAAGCCCGCCGCGCCTGCCGTACCAGCCGCCGAAGCCGCGGACAAACCCGCCGCGCCTGCCGCACCTAAGAAGTATACTTACCGGATAGTCAGGGAACTGCCGCACGACACGGGAGCCTATACGCAGGGATTGTTCTGGCACGACGGCTATCTCTACGAAGGTACTGGACAGAACGGCCGTTCGGAACTTCGCAAGGTCGATCCCTCGACGGGCAAAGCGGTTCGAAGCGTTAAACTCGACAGGAAATATTTCGGCGAAGGCATCGCCATGCTCAACGGGCTTATATACCAGCTCACATGGACCGAAGGCAGGGCGTTCGTTTACGACGCCGAAACCTTCCGCCAGACGAAGACCTTCTCCTACGACGGCGAGGGATGGGGTATCACGACCGACGGCCGGAAGCTCTACATGAGCGACGGCTCGGAGAACATATACGTCCGCGATCCGGCCACATTCCGAACGGAGCGCACCGCAACCGTCACGTACAACCGCCGCAACGTATATTACCTCAATGAACTGGAGTGGATCGACGGCGAGATATGGGCCAACCTGTACACCTCGACAGACGTCGTCAGGATCGACCCCGCCACAGGACGCGTAACAGGCGTTATAGACTTCAGCGGCATACAGTCGCCTGCCGACCGCTCCGCAAACCCGGAAAGCGTGCTCAACGGCATAGCCCACGATCCCTCCACAGGCAACATATATGTTACAGGCAAGCTTTGGAATAAGATCTATCAGGTGGAGATAATTGAAAATTGATAATGTAAAACTCCAAACTTAAAACTCACACAGCCGCCATGCAAAGTAAGACCAAACAGGAGATAATAAACGAGGCTCTGGGGGAATTCCTCCATGTGATGATGTGGCGCCGCGACCTGCACCGACATCCGGAACTGTCGTTCGAAGAGCACCGCACGTCGAAGTTCATTGCCGAAGCGCTTCAACATGACGGAATAGAGTACCGCCAGATTGCGGGGACGGGCATCCTGGCGCGCATCGAAGGCAAGGCGAAAACCGCAGGGAAAGAGCGGGAGGCAGTGGTCCTGCGCGCCGATATAGACGCACTGCCCCTTACCGAAGCATCGGGTGTGGAGTTCGCCTCGCTCAACAAGGGGGTGATGCACGCCTGCGGGCACGATATGCACACGGCCATACTCCTGGGCGCCCTGCGCATCCTCAACCAGCACCGCGAACAGTTCGCGGGAACGGTATTCGGCCTGTTCCAACCGGGAGAGGAGCTCAATCCGGGTGGCGCGTCGATGGTCATGAAAGAAGATCCCTTCAAGGACTACGACGTGGTGGCATTCGTCGGCGAACACGTGGAGCCTTTGATGCAGACCGGTACGTTCGGATTCCGAAAAGGAAAGTATATGGCATCGAGCGATGAACTGCGCTTCACGCTTCGCGGGGTGGGCGGCCATGCGGCCATGCGCGACAAGGTGAAAGACCCAGTGCAGGCTGCCGCGCGGCTCATCAACGCGCTGCACGACATCAACGCCGAACACTTGGGCAAAGAGCAACCCACCATTCTTTCCATCGGCAAGGTCGCGGCCGACGGCGCGACCAACATAGTGCCCGACGAAGTCTATATGGAGGGTACCATGCGCACGTTCGACGAGCGGTGGCGCGCCGGGCTTAAAGATATAATACGCGAAAAGGCCGCAAAGATCGGCAACGACCTCGGTGTAACGATAGATGTTAACATAAGCGAGGGATATCCGTCGGTATACAACAACGAAGCCCTTACCGCCAAGACGATAGCCGTTACGCGCGAGCTTTTCGGCAGCGACTCGGTAACCGAACTCGGCCTTCGCCCCACGGCGGAGGATTTCGGATATTACACGCAGAAATATCCGTCTGTATATTACCGCCTCGGCGTGGGCGGCCACGGCGAATTTTTCAGTAAGCACGAGGCGGGCAGAATACATTCGCCCGCATTCCGCCCCGACGAAAAGGCCCTCGGCTACGGGGTCGTGCAGTTCGTGAATATTGTTTTTACAATGCTGGGAGAATGAGACAATTTGAAAATTTGAAGATTTGAAAATGTTTTTGTCGTGTTGAGCGCCGCCGCAGGCGTAGTCGAAACATCTCCACCCATCATATTATAGAAGATCCTTCGACTCCGGCTAACGCCTTCGCTCAGGAAGACCACCGCTACGCGCTTGAAAAGACCATTTTATAATCACTCCATTTCTAAATTTCCAAATTACAATAAATGTTAACAAAGTCCGACATAAAACTCATCCGCTCGCTCGACGACAAGACTGCGCGCGCCGAAAGCGGGCTCTTTGCCGTGGAGGGCGACAAGATGGTGGCCGAGGCGGTATCTTCGGGGCTCGATGTGGAGAGGGTGCTTATTACCGCGAAGTCGGGACTGACCGCACAGGCGGGCAACGGAGCGTTGGAGGTCGTTACCGGAAAGGAAATGGAGCGTATCAGCCACCTTAAAACGCCGGCCGCATCGTTAGCCATCGTGCGTATCCCACGGTCTGGATTTTCCGGCGATATATTTCGCGGCCGTCTCGTTCTGGCGCTCGACGGCGTGCAGGATCCGGGCAATCTTGGAACTATTATACGCATTGCCGACTGGTTCGGCATATCCGACATCGTATGCTCGCCCGCGACGGCCGATTGGCTTAATCCGAAAGTGGTGCAGGCGACCATGGGTGCGTTGTTCCGCATGAGGCTGCATTATGCGCCCCTCGCCGAAGCGCTCGCCGGAGCCACGCGGTCGGGAGCGGAGGTATACGGCACCTTCCTCGACGGTGAGAATATCTACGACGCCGGTCTCGCAGGCGCGGGTGGTGCAGGAGCAGGAGCCGTGATAGTAATGGGCAACGAAGGCCGCGGCATAACATCCGAAGTGGAACGCGCCGTAACGCGCCGGCTTTTCATCCCGCCATACCCCGCCGACCGGCAGGGCTCCGAATCGCTCAACGTAGCCGCCGCCACAGCGATAGTCTGCTCCGAATTCCGGAGAGCAGCCTGCAATTTATAATTGACAGTTGTCAATTATAAATTGCCAATGAGGTGGTTAATTTGCCGGAATGATCAGTTTATTTTCCTCCATCATTTCTTTAATACCGGCAACGGAAAGGGTCTTATCCCATATAATTGGTAATGATGCCAAAAGTGGCGCCTTTCCAATATCACGGCTATAGGAATAATAGTGAGTCTAATCACCGCGAGGGTGCTCAGAAAGCCAGAAT
>QMCE01001555.1_pt1 | contig 28252 bp, 19 predicted proteins | sample 1821851 | NCBI WGS metagenome assembly QMCE01 (sample SAMN09453174, study PRJNA476694) | Termite gut metagenome, whole genome shotgun sequencing project. | isolation source: worker | host: Odontotermes sp. | place: South Africa:Pretoria | collected 2016-01-28 | reverse complement strand
TGGAAGAGGGGCACCGGGTGGGCAACCACACTTTCGGCCATCTGAAAGGGTGGCTGTGCGGGGTGGAAGAGTATGTGGACGATGTTGACAGGGCGGCGGAGTTTATCGGCGGGTCGCTGTTCCGTCCGCCTTACGGTCGCATTTCGCCGGTGCAGGCAAGGGCGCTCGCACCGCGTTACCGGATCGTAATGTGGAATATCATCAGTCGCGACTACAACCGCCGCCTCTCACCTCGCACCTGTCTCAACAATGTGATAAAACATGTGAAGGCGGGTGATATAGTAGTCTTCCACGACTCGGTGAAGGCGTCGCGAAATATGCGCTACGCACTGCGCGGAACACTCGAATATCTGCACTCCAGGGGAATGAGATCGAAAGCGATAGAGATATGAAGATAATCGCAGGAGTTACGGGGGCCAGCGGGTCGATCTATGCGCGGCAGCTTTTGGACGGGTTGCTGGCGGCCGATTCGGGGGTCGGGCGGGTCGGGCTGATCGTCAGCCGTCGGGGTGCGGAGGTTGCGGCCTGGGAGGGTGTGACTTTTCCGGAAGACGAGCGCCTGGAGCGATTCGACAACGACGATATGTTCTCCTCGCCCGCGTCGGGTTCGGCCCGCTGGGATGCGATGGTGATCGTTCCGGCCTCGATGGGATGTGTCGGAAGGATCGCGTCGGGTGTTTCGACCGACCTGATCGCACGCGCCGCCGATGTGATGCTCAAGGAGGGGCGTCGGCTGATAGTCGTTCCGCGCGAAACACCGCTCAACCTGATACATCTCCGAAACCTCACCGCGCTTGCCGAGGCCGGTGCCGTGGTGATGCCCGCCTCGCCCTCGTTCTATTCCCATCCCGCGACAGTGGAGGATCTGGTTGCGACCGTCACCGAGCGGATTTTGGCACGGTTGGGGATAGACGCGCCACGCTACGAGTGGGGATGCGGGGAAAAATAAATTTTTTGCGTATCTTTGCGCGCAAATAATTATCAAAATGGCAACTACGGCAGACATAAAGATCGGAATGTGCATCGAGATGGATGGCAAAACGTTCCAGATCGTCGATTTTCAGCACGTCAAACCGGGCAAAGGACCCGCTTTCGTGCGCACCAAACTTAAAAACCTCGAAAACGGCCGCACGGTCGACAACACCTTTTCGTCCGGCGTGAAGATCGAACCCGTGCGTGTCGAAAGGCGTCCCTATCAATTCACATACGAGGATGACATGGGGCTGCACCTGATGCACACCGACACTTTCGAGGAGATAACCATTCCGCGCGAGATGGTCACCAACTCCGACCTGATGGTCGACGGGCAGATACTCGAAGTGCTCTATCACACCGACAAGGATATTCCGATGACGGCCGAACTGCCGCCCATCGTCGATATGGAGGTCACCTACACCGAACCCGGCATCAAGGGCGACACCGCCTCGACCAACTCGCTCAAACCCGCCACCGTTAATACCGGCGCGACGGTTCGAGTGCCGCTGTTCATCAACACCGGCGAGAAGATCCGCGTCGATACCCGGACAAGGGAGTATTACGAAAGGCAGAAGTGACAACGGTCACGGCGAATTAAGCCACGCAAAAAAAGAGGCGCCCCGATGATGGGCGCCTTAACTTTTTTTTTGCGGTCGGGTACGAAACCATAAAAAAAGCGCGGAACCTTTCACGGCTCCGCGCTGTTTAATATATGTAAGGCCCCGGCGTTTTAGAGCAGGCTCCAGGCGACGGTCAGACCCGCCATGACGATCGCGACCATCGACATCAGTTTGATCAGGATGTTGAGGCTCGGGCCGCTCGTGTCCTTGAACGGATCGCCCACGGTGTCGCCCACCACGTTCGCCTTGTGAACCGGGCTGCCTTTGCCGCCATGATTACCCTCTTCGACATATTTCTTGGCGTTGTCCCACGCGCCGCCGGCGTTGGCCATGAACACCGCAAGAACGAAGCCGCACGACAGCGAACCGATCAGCAGACCCATCACACCCGTCACACCGAAGATCAACCCCGTGAGAACCGGAGTGACGATCGCCAAAACCGACGGAAGGATCATCTCGCGCTGTGCACCGCGGGTCGAAATTTCGACGCAACGTGCGTAGTCGGGAGTGGCCTCGCCGGTCATGATGCCTTTTATCTCGCGGAACTGGCGGCGAACTTCTTCCACCATGCTGCCCGCGGCACGTCCCACGGCGCTCATCGTCAGGCCGCAGAACAGGAACGACATCATCGCGCCGATGAACGCGCCCGCCAAAACCTTCGGGTTCATCAGCGTCACGTCGTAGTATACCATGAAGTCGGTGAACGATGCCTGCGACATGTCGGCAAGACCCGTCTTGTCCAGGAAGTCGGCAACGGTCGCACCGCCCAGACGGACGATACCGATCTTGATCTCCTCTATATAAGAAGCCAACAGTGCGAGACCCGTCAGGGCCGCCGAACCGATCGCGAAACCTTTACCCGTTGCAGCGGTGGTGTTGCCCAGCGAGTCGAGGGCGTCGGTGCGTTTGCGAACCTCTTCTCCCAGACCTGCCATCTCTGCATTGCCACCGGCGTTGTCGGCGATGGGGCCGTATGCGTCGGTGGCAAGAGTGATACCCAGGGTGGAGAGCATACCCACGGCGGCGATGCCGATACCGTAGAGACCCATGCCCACGTTCGACATGTCGCCCTGGGCCGCCAGAAAATAAGATGCGATAATGCCGACCACGACCGCGAGGACGGGAATGGCCGTCGATTTCATACCCACGCTGATACCGGCGATGATTACCGTCGCGGGGCCCGTTTCGCCCGACTTCGAGATCTCCTTGGTCGGGTTGTAGCTCTGCGAGGTGAAGTATTCGGTGGCCTGGCCGATGACGATGCCGACGACAAGACCCACGACTACCGCGCCGCCGATCCATGCCCAATTCGAGATGCCGAGCGCCCACAGGATGATGAACGCCGCGATGACGATCAGGCCCGAAGCGAGGTTCGTGCCGCGGCCCAATGCGCGAAGAAGTTGTTTCATCGTCGCGTTCTCTTTTGTCGAGACGGCGAAGATGCCGAGGATCGAAAGGACGATGCCCACGGCGGCGATCAACATCGGAGCAACCACATATTTATATTGTGCGGCCACGTCGCCCGAGCCGGCCAGAGCAGCGGCCCCGAGAGCGGCGGTCGCGAGGATCGAACCGCAGTAAGATTCGTACAGGTCGGCGCCCATACCGGCCACGTCGCCCACGTTGTCGCCCACGTTGTCGGCGATCGTTGCGGGGTTGCGCGGGTCGTCCTCGGGAATGCCCGCCTCGACCTTACCAACGAGGTCGGCGCCCACGTCGGCCGCCTTGGTGTAGATACCACCGCCCACGCGCGCGAAGAGAGCCTGAGTCGAGGCACCCATTCCGAAAGTAAGCATCGTGGTGGTGATGATCGTGAGTTTGTGAGTGCCTGCAACGTCGACGCCGCCGAGCCAGCTGTCGGGCAGAGCGTTGAGGATCAGATACCAGCCCGAGATGTCCAGAAGACCCAGACCCACTACGACCAGACCGAGAACAGCACCGCTGCGGAAAGCGACCTTAAGACCGCTGTTCAACGAACGGCGTGCTGCGTTTGCCGTACGGGCCGAGGCGTAAGTCGCCGTCTTCATGCCGAAGAAACCCGCCAGGCCCGAGAAGAAACCGCCGGTCAGGAACGCGATGGGAACCCATCTGTTTTGCAGGTTGAACCCGAAGGCCATCACTGCGAAAACCACAACCAGAACGGCAAAAACCGCAAGTACCACCTTGTACTGCTGCTTGAGGTAGGAGCTTGCGCCCTTGCGAACATAGAGCGCGATCTCGGCCATGCGGTCGGTTCCTTCGCTCTCTTTTTTCATCTGGCGGTAGAACCACCAGGCGAAAGCCAACGCCAAGACCGACGCCGCGGGAATGATCCAAAAAATAGGAGTAATCATGTTTTTAAACTGTTTGTTAGTTATTTAGATGGATTGTGTGATTTCCAACGGCACAAAATTGTGGCAAAATTACGAATTTATTCCTTAATTCCAAGACCCTGTTTCGAGGCGTAGAGCACGGCCACCGAGATTCGCACTCCGGGCGCGGCGCGAACTATCGCCTCGGCGCACGAACCTATGGTCGCTCCGGTCGTCAGAACGTCGTCTACAAGCAGGATGTGTTTTCCTTCCAGACGTTCGGGGCGGCGAACGTAGAAGATCCCCTCGACATTCTCCCAACGCTGGCGGCGCGAGGTGGTCGTGGTCTGGCTGGGGTTGTTGACGCGCCGAACCACCGCCCGCGTCTCCACCGGAACCGACATCTCGCGCGACATGCCGCGGGCGATATATTCGGATTGGTTGTAGCCGCGTTTCAAAACCTTGCGCGGATGGAGCGGCACGGGAACTATCAGATCTACCCCGGCGTAGGCATCCGTGTCGGCCAACACACGTCCGAACCATCGTCCCATGTCGCGCGCGAGTCCCCAACGGCCCGCGTATTTGAACGAATGAACCACACGGCGGAAACCACTCAGGTGAGTGAACCACAAAAAAGCAGTTGCACTGCGAACCGGCACAAGTCCCCAAAATCGTCGCGCGACGGGGTTGTCAGCCTGGCTCTCGAAGCCCGTCAGCGGCATCTCCAATTGGCAGGCGGTGCACAAAAATCCGGCACGGCCCGGCACGACACGCCCGCACGACGGACATACGCGCGGGAAAAACAACGAGACGATATCTTTCAGAGTGGAAAACATTACGGCCGTGTTACTGCATTAACCTGAGTTCGGAGCTTGTTATCTGTTTCTATCTTATCCCGAACTCAGGTTGCATTAATGTGCGGGATGGGCAAAGGTATTTAAAAAAAATGACTATCTTCGCAGTTATGAAATACAAAAGAGTTTTATTAAAGCTGAGCGGCGAGAGTCTGGCCGGTGGGGGCGGAAAAGAGAAAGACGGGGCCGCAACGGGGTTTTCGACCGAGGTGCTGACCTCTTATGCAAAGCAGATCGCGCAGGTTGCCGCGGCAGGTGTTCAGGTCGGCATAGTCGTGGGCGGAGGCAATATCTTTCGCGGGATACAGGGCGCGGGCCGAGGGTTCGACCGTGTGAAGGGCGACCAGATGGGGATGCTGGCCACGATTATCAACTCGCTGGCACTGCAAAGCGCTTTGGCCGACGCCGGTGCGCGTGCCAGGGTTCTCACCTCGATCCGCATGGAGCCGGTGGGCGAGCTGTTCTCGAAAGACCGCGCGCTGGAGTATCTCCAGGCCGGGCAGGTCGTCATCATCGGCGGCGGAACCTCCAATCCCTACTTCACCACCGACAGCGCGGCAGCTCTGAGGGCCATCGAGATCGAGGCCGATGTACTTCTTAAAGGTACGCGCGTGGACGGGGTCTACTCGGCAGATCCGGAGAAAGATCCGGCGGCGACGAAGTTCGACTCGCTCACTTTCGACGAGGTGTACTCGCGTGGTCTGCGGATCATGGATCTGACGGCTTTCACGCTTTGCCGCGAGAACTCGCTGCCCGTCGTCGTGTTCGACATGGACACCGAGGGGAATCTGGGACGCGTGCTGGCCGGCGACAGGATAGGAACGATAATAAATAGTGGAAAGTGGAAAGTGGAAAGTGGAAAGTGAGCTACGCATTACTGATTTTACGTTAGCCCACTTTCGATTCTTTTTAACTTTCAACTTTCAGTTTTCAACTTTCAACTTGGTATAATATGGAGACTACTCAACAGATTTTGGACAATTGCAGCGGCAGGATGCAAAAAGGCATCGACTTTCTGGAGGAGACCCTGCTAAACCTGCGCGCCGGAAAGGCCAGCGTCAATGTACTCAGCGGCGTCATGGTCGACTACTACGGATCGCCGACGGGTATCGACAAGGTGGCCAGCGTCAATGTACCCGACGCGCGGACGATCCTGATCCGCCCGTGGGAGAAGAACATGATCAACCCCATCGAAAAGGCGATCATCAACTCCAACATCGGGCTCACACCCTCCAACAACGGCGAAGAGATCCGGCTCACCATCCCACTGCTCACCGAAGAGAGGCGCAAAGCGATCGTCAAACAGGTGAAAGAGGAGGCCGAAAAGGCGCGCGTCAGTCTGCGCAACACCCGGCGCGACAGCGTGGAAGCGTTCAAAAAATCACAAAAGGACGGCATGCCCGAGGATGAAGCCAAAAACGGCGAGGCCGAAATTCAAAAAGTGTACGACCGGTTCTCGAAAAAGGTGGACGATGTGGTCGCAGCCAAAGAAAAAGAGATCATGACGGTGTGACGCTCCACCGCGCACGGCGCGACGCAACGCAAAAAACGGGCCCCGATTGCAGAGGCCCGTTTTTGTATACGTCCGACGCGCGCCTATTTCAGCGCAGGCAAAATATACTCCCAAACGAGGTTGATCTCGGCCTGCATGTCGGGAATGTGCGCCGTCAGTGCCACCACCGCATCCTGTTCGGGCATCACGATGATGAACTGACCGTTGGCTCCGTCGGCACGGAAAGCGGCGTGGCGGCAGCGCCACATCTGGTAGCCGTAGCCCTGGGACCAGTCGCTGGCGGGATCCTGATCTGTCTCGTGTCCCGCCGGGCCCGACTGGATGTGTCGCGCCGACGCCTCGGCCACCCATCCCTCGGGCAAGAGTTGGCGACCGTTCCACACGCCGTTCTGGAGGAACAGCTGGCCGAATTTTGCCATATCCTCGGTCTTAATGTAGAGGCCCCAGCCACCGGTGACTATGCCGTCGGGGTTCTCGTCCCAGCGGTAGCCTTCGATCCCGAGCGGGCCGAACAGACGCGTCTGAAGATAGTCGGTGAGTTTCTGGCCCGAGACCTTCTGCATGATCGCCGAAAGCATGAACGTGGCCATCGAGTTGTAGCGGAAATTGGCTCCAGGAGTGTCGTCCACGGGGGTGGCCATGAAGGCTGCAATCCAGTCGTCCTGCCCGCGGCGCGAGGGTTCGCGAACCTGACCGGTGGACATGGTGAGCAGATGGCGCACCGTCATCGTTTCGAGGTTGGGCGAGTGGTCGGCGGGAACCTTGTCCGGGAAGAAGCTCACAACCTTGTCATCGAGCGACAGCAGACCCTCGGCCACACCGAAACCGACGGCCGTGGCGGTGAAACTTTTGCTGGTCGAGTTCATGATGTGCGGAGTGTCGGGCGCACCGGAGGAAAACCATTTTTCGGCCACAACCTCTCCGTGATGCACCACCATGATGCTGTGAATGTCGAGACTGTCGGCTGCCGCGGCGGCCTCGAAAGCTGCGAGCGCGGCGGGGTCGAAAGCGGCGGCGGGATCCTCGGCACGGATCAACCTGCCGTCGGGGGTTGTGTTGAGATCTTTCTGCGGGGCGCGTCCACACGAGGCGGCGACCAACGCGATTGACGCAACGACCGCAAAGGCCAGGTGAAAGTAAAGCTGTTTTTTCATAATCGTTTCGGGATTAACGGGTTCACCGCAAAGGTAACAAAAAAAATCTCCCGAAGTCACCCTCGGGAGATTTTTTGAGATGTATTGTTTCACTTCGTTACACTGCCGTTCGCAACGGACGTTTCTGCTGAATCCGCCGTCGGCGTTCCGACTTACAGGGACGGGCCGGCGGGGATCAGAGCCTTGCCTTCCGGAGTGTCGGTGTACTGTTCGAAGTTCTTGATGTACTTCGCACCGAGGCTGCGGGCCTTTTCTTCCCACTGTGCGACGTCGACGTAGGTCTGGCGCGGGTCGAGGATGCCTTCGCTGACATTCGCGAGTTTCGTGGGAACGGTCAGGTTGAGGATCGGAATGTGGGTCGTGGGCGCGCTGTTGATCGAGCCGTCGATAATCGCGTCGATGATCGCGCGGGTGTCTTTGATCGAGATGCGCTTGCCGGTGCCGTTCCAACCGGTGTTCACAAGATATGCGGTTGCGCCGTGCTCTTTCATCTTCTTCGAAAGTGTGCTCGCGTATACGGTCGGGTGAAGCGTCAGGAACGCCTCGCCGAACGCCGGAGAGAACGACGGAACGGGCTCGGTGATGCCCCTCTCCGTGCCCGCCAGCTTCGAGGTGTAGCCGCACAGGAAGTGATACTGGGCCTGCTTGTCGTCGAGTATCGAAACCGGAGGCAGCACCCCGAACGCATCGGCCGAAAGGTCGCTGCCGTCGGCATAGTCGGGAGTTCCGTCAGCCTTGATGACGACGTTTTCCAGAAGCGCGTCGCGGCGGATGGCCCTCCAGATGTCGGGTTCGTTCTCTTTCGACAGGTTGATCGTCTTGGCGTAGCAGCCGCCCTCGTAGTTGAACACGCCGTTGTCGTCCCAGCCGTGCTCGTCGTCACCGATCAGATAGCGTTTCGGGTCGGCGCTCAAAGTGGTCTTACCCGTTCCGGACAAACCGAAGAATACTGCAACGTCGCCCTTTTCGCCCACGTTGGCCGAGCAGTGCATCGAAGCCATGCCCTTGAGCGGCAGGTAGTAGTTCATCATCGAGAACATACCCTTTTTCATCTCGCCGCCGTACCACGTGCCGCCGATGATCTGCAATTTTTCGGTCAGGTTGAACATCACGAACACCTCGCTGTTGAGGCCCTGTTCCTTCCACTGCGGGTTGGTCACCTTCGAACCGTTGAGAACCACGAAATCGGGCTCGCCGTAGTTTTCGAGTTCATAGTGGCTCGGGCGGATGAACATGTTGGTCACGAAGTGTGCCTGCCATGCGACCTCCATGATGAAGCGTACTTTCATGCGGGTGTCTTTGTTGGTGCCGCAGAAGGTGTCTACCACGTAGAGTTTCTTGCCGCTCAGCTCCTTCTGAACGAGAGCCTTGCAGTGGTTGTAGGTTTCGATGCCGACGGGTTTGTTGATGTTGCCGTCCCACCAGATATGCGCGTCGCTGGTTGCGTCTTTGACGATGTAGCGGTCTTTGGGCGAGCGGCCGGTGAATACGCCGGTCTTGACGCTCACCGCTCCGGTGGTTGTTTCGACGCCCACCTCAAAGCCTTCGTTCTTCGGATCGACTTCGGCCTTGTAGAGCTCTTCGTAGGAGGGGTTGTGGATCACCTCGACGGCTCCCGTGATGCCGTACTTGCTTAAATCTATTGCTGCCATGATTTTTATTTTTTTGGGATTAATTTCGCGACGCAAAGATAATAAATTTTTTTAATTATATTTACACTTTCATGGCGGGACTGTACATACATATTCCGTTTTGCGGGCGGAGGTGCGCCTACTGCGATTTCTACTCCACGGTCGCGACGGGGCGGATCGAGGAATTCTTGCGGGCGGTGAAAGCCGAAATGTCCGCGCGCAAAGATTTTTTAGCGCGTAGCAATTCCGCACCGCGTAGCCCACTTTCCACTTTCCACTTTCAACTTTCAACTATCTACGTCGGCGGTGGAACGCCCTCGTTGTTGGCGCCAGAGGAGTTGCAGGGGCTGCTGGATCACGCGGCGAGACTGTGGGATTGTTCGGATCTGCGCGAAGTGACGCTCGAAGCCAATCCCGAGGACTTGACAGACGATTATATTTCGCGTTTGGCCGCGACGGGGTTCAACCGCCTGAGCATCGGTGTACAGAGCCTCGACGACGGCCCGCTGCGGATGATGAACCGTAGGCACTCGGCGGCGCGGGCGCGAAACGCGGTGAGGGCGGCGCAGCGGGCGGGGTTCGACAACATCTCGATCGACCTGATCTGGGGCGTCCCGGGCATGACCCCCGCGCAGTGGGAAAGCACGCTCGACGAGGCGCTCGCCCTCGGAGTGCAGCACATCTCGGCCTACCATCTGACCATCGAACCGGACACGACGTTCGGGCGGCAGCGACTCCGGCCGATCCCCGAAGCCGAAAGCGAACGGCAATACGAAACTCTGCGGCGGCGGCTCGCGGCGGCGGGCTTCGAACATTACGAGATTTCGAACTTCGCGCTGCCGGGCCGGCGCGCCGTGCACAACAGCGCCTATTGGAGCGGCGAGCCTTATCTGGGCGTCGGCCCGTCGGCGCACTCTTTCGACGGAGCGCGGCGGAGGGAGTGGGTTTGCGCCGACCTCGAAACGTACATCGCCGGGCCCGTGTACGAAAGCGAGACGCTCTCGGACAGGGAACTGCGCAACGAACGCATCATGACGGGACTGAGAACCGCAGGGGGAGTTAAGAGTGAAGAGTTAAAAGAGGGGAGTGACGGAGCGCAGGGGGCGGTTCGAAAATTCCTGAGCGAGGGGCTGCTCGTCGAAAAAGGCGGTCGCGTCACCATTCCGTCCGAAAAATTCCTCCTGTCGGACTACATTATCGGCGAGTTGTTCGAAGAAGGTGATTAAGATACGATTAATTTTTTAAAAAATTTTAAAAACCCCGAAACTATTCGTACCTTTGCCGCGTCTACAAATTATTTAAAATCAAAATACCATGACTATGACCAGACAGAGAAACCTTGCCGGGCCCGACCACCTTTTCGAGGTGAGCTGGGAGGTGTGCAACAAGGTGGGAGGAATCCACACCGTCGTCGCGACGAAAGCGCTCGTCGCACAGCACGCCCTGGACGGCAACTACATATTGATCGGCCCCGACATCCATCGCGAAGGCGACAACCCCGAATTCGCCGAAGACCACGAACTGTTGCGCGAGTGGCGAGGGCAGATGTACCGCGAGGGGATCCGCATAAAAGTGGGTCGATGGAGGGTCGAAGGAGATCCAGTGGTGGTGCTCGTGGACTTCACCTCGCTGTTCGCGCGCAAAGACGACGTGCTGAAATTCTTGTGGGAGACATATAAAGTGGACAGCATAAGCGGCCAATGGGACTACATCGAGCCGGTGCTGTTCGGCCACGCAGCGGGTCTGGTCATCGAGAGCTACGTCACCACTTTCTGCAAACCGACCGACACCGTGGCGGCCCACTTCCACGAGTGGATGACATCTTCGGGCGGATTGTATCTGCGCAAGAACGCGCCGCGTGTGGCGACGGTATTCACCACCCACGCCACGGTGATGGGACGCTCGCTGGCCGGGAACGGATTCCCGCTCTACGGCGATCTGGAGAGTTTCAACGCCGATGAGATGGCGCGTCGTTTCAACGTGGTGGCCAAACATTCGCTCGAAAAGACCGCGGCGCAGTTCAGCGACGCTTTCCTGACCGTGAGCGACATCACCGCCGGAGAGTGCAAATACCTGTTGGGCAGGGAGGTCGATCTGGTGACGCCGAACGGTTTCGAGGACGATTTCGTGTGGAAAGGTCCCGAGTTCGACGCGCGCAGAACGGCGGCGCGGGCGGCGATGATCGGCGTGGCCGAGGCGCTGTGGGATCACAAATATGAACGCGAGCCGCTGATCGTGGGCACGAGCGGACGCTACGAATTCAAGAACAAGGGGCTTGACGTGTTCCTCGAATCTCTGAAAACGCTCGCCGCAGAAAAGAGTGACCGCGAGATCCTCGCATACATCACCGTGCCGGCCGGGAACGACGGGCCGCGCAGGGATCTTGCCGCCCATCTGGCCGATCCCACGCAACCGATCGACGGCAGCATGCTGAAATACTCGACCCACTATTTGACCAATCAGGAATGGGATCCGATCGTGCGCTCTGTGTCGGAGAGCGTGCTGCTCGATCCGGCCGGCCGCGTAAAAATAGTCTTTGTGCCGACATACCTCAACGGCGCCGACGGAATCTTCGACATGCACTACTACGAGTTGCTGGCGGGAATGGATCTCACTGTCTACGCCTCGTATTACGAGCCGTGGGGCTACACTCCGCTCGAAAGCGTCGCGTTCTCCGTGCCGACCCTCACCACGACGCTCGCAGGTTTCGGCGCGTGGGCGAAAAAAGAGGATCCCGATTGCGAGGGTGTCCGAGTGGTGGAACGCACCGACGACAACGACGCCGAAGCCGCCGCCCAAATCGCGGCGCTGATAAACGAGTTCGCCGCCAAGAATCCCGAACAGGTCGCCGCCGCCCGCAAAGATGCCAGAGCGTTGGCCGACAGGGCGGAGTGGGAAAAATTCTTCGCCTTCTACCGCGAGGGTTATGCCGCCGCCATAGAGAACACCGCCGCACGTCTGGGCCGCGACGATTACGACGCCCACGATCTGCATCAGGTGACAGTCCACCGTCCGTGGGACATGGACGCTCCGACATGGACACGGCTGATGGTGGAAAAGAATCTGCCGCCCAGACTCCACGCTTTGGAGGCACTGTCCAGAAACTTGTGGTGGTCGTGGACGCTCGATGTTCACGAGCTGTTCATCTACATCGACCCAAAGCTGTGGATCGACACGGGCCGCAACCCGATAGAATTCCTCGACCGCCTGAGCTACGCCCGCTTCGTGGAGCTCGAAAAAGACAAGGCGTTCCTCAAAAAACTCGACGCCACGTACGCACTGTTCGAGGAGTACATGGCGGGTAAAAAAGATCAAAAGGGTGCATCGGTCGCATACTTCAGCATGGAGTACGGACTGCACGCCTCGCTGAAGATATACTCGGGCGGTCTGGGCATTCTGGCGGGCGACTACCTCAAGGAGGCGAGCGACCGCAACGTGCCGATGGTGGCGGTGGGTCTGCTTTACAGATACGGATATTTCACCCAGAAACTCTCGACCGCCGGTGCGCAGGAGGCCACCTACGAGGCGCAGAATTTCTTCAAGCTGCCGATCTCGCCCGTGCGCGACGCGAAAGGCGGATGGGTGAGCGTTCAGGTGGCCATGCCCGGGCGCAACGTCACCGCCCGCGTGTGGAAATGCGAGGTGGGGCGCACCGATCTCTATCTGCTCGACACCGACCACGAACTCAACCTCGACGAAGACCGCTCGATCACGCACTATCTCTACGGCGGCAGCTGGGAGAACCGCCTCAAGCAGGAGATGCTTCTGGGTCTGGGCGGCATCAGAACGCTGAACGCACTGGGGATCGAGCAGCAAGTGTACCACTGCAATGAAGGGCACGCCGCCTTCATCGGCATCGAGCGCATAAAGAATCTCGTTCAGGAGAATGGGCTGAGTTTCGAGGAGGCATACGAGGTTGTTCGCAGCGGATCGCTCTTCACGACGCACACTCCCGTTCCGGCGGGCCACGACGCATTCGACGAGTCTATGATGAGGCAATACATGAGCCACTACACCGACATTCTGGGCATCTCGTGGGATCGCTTCATGGATCTGGGCCGCACCATCGCGGGCAACGCGGGCGAAAAATTCTCGATGAGTGCGCTGGCCTGCCGTCTGTCGCAGGAGGTGAACGGTGTGAGTTGGCTCCACGGCGAGGTGTCGAAAGAGATCCTCGGCGACCTGTGGCCCGGATACTATAAAGACGAGTTGCACATAGGCTACGTCACCAACGGAGTGCACTATCCGACGTGGACGGCATCGAACCTGCGCAAACTCTACTCCGAAACTTTCCCCGAGGGTTTCGCGCTGCCCGACTACGACCGCGCGGCGTGGCAAAAGGTGAAAGATATCGACGATGGCCGTCTGTGGGCCGAACGCATAGTGCTCAAGAACCGTCTGGCCGAGACGATCGACAAACGTGTGGCCGATCCGGCGCAGGCGCGTTTCGACAATCCGGGCCACGTGGTGAAGGTGCGAGAGATGCTGGGGCAGGAGGTGCTCACGATCGGTTTCGCGAGACGTTTCGCGACATACAAAAGGGCGCATCTGCTCTTCCGCAATCTCGAACGGCTCGAAGCGATCGTCAATAACAGGGAGCGTCCCGTGAGATTCGTCTTTGCGGGCAAGGCGCACCCCAACGACAAGCCGGGCCAGGATCTGATCAAACGCATAGTCGAGGTCTCGAACATGCCGCAGTTCGTGGGCCGCATCATATTCCTGCAAAACTACGACATGGAGCTTGCGCGCCGTCTGGTTCAGGGCGTCGACGTGTGGTTGAACACCCCCACCCGCCCGCAGGAGGCAAGCGGCACGAGCGGCGAAAAGTGCGTGATGAACGGCGTGATGCAGTTCTCGGTGTTGGACGGCTGGTGGGTCGAAGGCTACAAACAGGGTGCCGGATGGATGCTCCCTATGGAGAGGACATACCACGATCAAAGTTTCCAGGACGAGCTCGACGCCGAGATGATCTACAACACGATCGAGACCGAGATCGCGCCCCTGTATTACGACCGCGGAAAGGACAACATCCCCCACGGTTGGGTAAAAACGATAAAGAGCTGCATCGCCGACGTCGCCTCCAACTTCACCACCAACCGCATGATGGAGGATTACCAGGATCGCTTCTACGGCCGGCTCGCCGAACGTTCGACAGCCGTCGGAAAGAACGGTTACGAAATGGCACGCTCTCTGGCCGCATGGAAGCAGCGCGTGCAGGCGGCGTGGGGTGACGTGAAGGTGACCCAGGTGAAGCGCTTCAATCTCGACCGTGAGGCGGTGGTCATCGGTCGCAAATACGGCATCGAGGTTACGCTCGACACTGCCGCCCTGAGCCCCGGGGATATCGGCGTGGAGTTCGTTATCGCGAGCCAGATCGAGGCCGGTCAGCCGGTCAAGGTGCGCGACACCAAACAGCTCGACTTCATCAAGACCGAGGGCGGAGGAGCCATCTACGCCGTCGACATGGTGCCCAGCGAAACGGGCTCGTTCGACTTCGCCATCCGTGTCTACCCCAGGAACAAGTTGTTGGCGCACCGGATGGATCTGCCGCTCGTCAAGTGGGCGTAATTAAATTATTCTAAATTTGTAGAACAAATATTTCAAAAAAAGTGTTATATTTGGGGGAAACTTATAAAAAGTGATCTATGTCGGTTCTGAAATTTGACAAACAGAGTCTGGGGAATCTGGAGTATTCGCTGCGCCGCGAGATGCTGGCGACCGACCGCAGCGGCGGATACATGTCGACCACGATCGTGTGCTGCAACACGCGCAAATACCACGGCCTTGTGGTGTGCCCCAAAGACTCGACCGAGAACGACTACGTGATGCTCTCGTCGTTGGACGAAACGGTGATCCAGCACGACCAGTCGTTCAACCTGGCGATCCATCGTTTTCCGGGCACATACGAACCGCGGGGACACAAATACATAACCGACTTCGATTACACTCCCTCGCCCGCAATAACCTATCGCGTCGGCGGAGTGGTGCTACGCAAGGAGTTGCTGTGGATCCACTCCAAAACGCAGCTGCTGATCCGTTACACATTGCTTGAGGCGACCAGCGAAACGAAGCTGCGTCTGAGGCCGTTTCTGGCTTTCCGCAACAAGCACTCGCTGAGCAAGGCCAACATGTTCGCCGACGGACATTCCTATCCCGTGCGCGGCGGGGTGAAGTGTCGGCTTTACAACGATTTCCCGTGGTTATACATGCAGGTGGACAGCGACAGGCAGGAGTTCGTCGCGGCACCCGACTGGTATTACCGTTTCGAGTACCTCGAAGAGAAGGCGCGCGGATATCCCTACGAGGAGGATCTGCTGACGCCCGGGTATTTCGAAATCGACATCCGCAAAGGCGAAAGCGTGATATTTTCTGCCGCACTGGACGAGATGTGGTCGGCCGAAACGATCGACAAGATCTTCGAGGGCGAACTCGCGCGCCGCAGTGACAAGCGTGATTTCCTGTCGTGTCTGCGCCACTCGGCCCGCCAATTTATCTCCCGCCGCGAAGACCGCACGGAAGTCGTCGCCGGCTGGCCCTGGTTCGGAAGATGGGGACGGGACACTTTTATCGCGCTGCCCGGAATCACTTTGACACGCGGCGATGTCGATGCGTGCGTGGATGTGTTGGACACCATTCGACGCGCCGTTGTGGTTTTTCTGGACGTTGCAGCAACTCGAACAGCGCCTCGGAGCCGACAAAATATGGGCGGACTACGGTGCGAAGATGAAAGATATCCTGCGGGCCTATCGCCGCGGAATCGGTGGCATAATTTCAGTGCACGAAAACGGCCTGGTGTGGGCGGGCGGCCCGGGCCTCGCGTTGACATGGATGGACGCCGTGGTGGAGGGTGTGCCCGTCACTCCGCGCGAGGGATATCAGGTGGAGATCAACGCACTGTGGTACAACGCCGTGTGCTACACTTTGGATCTGGCCGAAAAACACCGCGACACGAAATTCACCGACGAGTGGAAAGATATGCCCGAGCGGATCAAAGCCTCGTTCGTCGAGACCTTCTGGTCGGACAAGAGGGGTTATCTGGCAGACTATGTGAACGATCGGGCACAGGGCGACGGGCCTTTGTGGGATGCGGGCGGACGGAACTTTTTCGTGCGTCCCAATCAGGTGATCGCATGTTCGCTGAGCCACAAGATGCTCACCGAGGAGCAGCAGCTCGACGTGCTGAACACCATAAAAAGACACCTGCTCACCCCGAAAGGTCTGCGCACGCTCTCGCCCCAGAATCCGCTCTACGAGGGTCGGTACGAGGGCGACCAGCCGACGCGCGATGCGGCCTATCATCAGGGCACGGTTTGGCCCTGGCTGCTGGAACATTACGTCCGCGCAAGATTCGACGTGCAGGGCGCGAAGTTTCTGGAGCGGGCCGAGGATATTCTCGCCGGATTCGAGGAGGATATCGACAGCTACGGCATCGGCTCGATCGCCGAGATTTACGACGGCGACCCACCCCACACCCAGCGCGGCGCCATATCGCAGGCGTGGAGCGTGGGGGCGGTATTGCGGATTAATGAAATGATTGAGAACTATAAATTATGAATTTTAGTTATGAATTATGAGTTATGAGTTATGAGTTAAGCTAACGCGCAAAATTCTGCGTAGCCAACTCATAATTCATAACTCATAATTAACAACTAACAATTAACAACTCATAACTGACAAAATGAGGGTTTTGATGTTCGGATGGGAGTTTCCGCCCCACATTGCGGGAGGGCTCGGTACGGCGACATACGGGTTGACGCGCGGGCTGGCCAAGCACGGGGTCGAGGTCAAAATGGTGGTGCCGAAAGCTTATGGCGACGAGGATCAGCGTTTTGTCCGGGTGGTGAACGCCTCCGACGTCGTGACGCGCTTCGGCGACGAGCGGCACAAGGATCTGTGGGACAAAATGACCTTCATCGAGATCGACTCCAACATGATCCCCTACGCCACGCCCGAGGAGTATTTCGAAAAACGCGAGGAGTGGCAACGCACCGGCAGCGTCAAGACGGGCGACGATCTCTGGACAGGTCGCTTCTCATTCTCGGGCCGCTACGGCGAGAACCTGATGGAGGAGGTGGCGCGCTACGCGATGGTGGCCGCCGAGGTAGCGCGGCAGACGGAGGGTCAGTTCGACGTGATCCACGCACACGACTGGCTGACATATTACGCCGGCATCGCCGCAAAAGCAGTTTCCGGCAAACCCCTGGTGGTTCACATGCACGCCACGGAGTACGACCGCAGCGGCGAGAACGTCAACCGCACCGTCTACGACATCGAGCGCGCCGGAATGGAGGCCGCCGACCGCGTGATCGCGGTGAGCAACCTGACGCGCAACATAGTCATAGAAAAGTACGGCATCCCGGCCGAAAAGGTGGTGACGGTGCACAACGCCGTGAGATTCGCTGCCTCGTCCGCCGAGGAAGTCGAGCGCGGCGTGGAGGACAAGATCGTCACCTTCCTCGGCCGCATCACATATCAAAAAGGGCCCGACTACTTCGTCGAGGCGGCGGCAAAGGTGCTCAAAAGGCTGCCCGGGGTGAGGTTCGTGATGGCGGGCAGCGGTGACATGATGAACCATGTGGTTCGAAGGGTGGCGGCGCTGGGCATCGCCGACAGGTTCCACTTCACCGGCTTCCTCAAGGGCGACGACGTGCAGCGGATGTTCTCGTTGAGCGATGTGTACGTCATGCCGTCGGTGAGCGAGCCGTTCGGCATCTCGCCGCTCGAAGCGATGCGTTCCAACGTGCCGGTGATAATCTCCAAGCAGAGCGGCGTGGCCGAGGTGCTGGAGTACGCCGTCAAGGTGGACTATTGGGATGTCGATGCGATGGCCGACGCTATCTACGCTCTGGTTCGATATCCGGCGCTGTCGAGAATGTTTTCGAGCAAGGGACTCGAAGAGGTCACCGGCCTGAAGTGGGACAACGCCGCCGCAAAAGTGAAAGAAGTTTACCGGGCCGCAATAGATGGAATTTGAAAAGATAGTTATGAGTTAGGAGTTATGAATTATGAGTTGCTGACGCAAAAAGTCTGACGCGATAAAGTTTCCGCGTAGCATAACTCATAACTCATAACCGATTCTTGAATTCTGAAATTAAAAAATATCCCAAAGTGATGAAAACTATCTGCCTTTACTTTCAGGTTCACCAGCCGATGCGGCTGCGCAAGTATCGCTTTTTCGACATGGGCCGCAGCCACAACTATCTGGACGACGCGGCCAACCGTTCGATCATGCAGAAGGTGGCGCGCAGGTGCTATCTGCCGATGAACGCGCTGCTGCTGCGTCTGATCGAGGAGAACAAAGGGGCGTTCCGCGTGACCTTTTCGATCTCGGGTTCGGCCGTCGAGCAGTTCAAATCGTACGCGCCCGAGGTGTTGGAGTCGTTCAAAAAGTTGGCCGCGACGGGGCATGTCGAGTTTCTGGCCGAGACATATTCCCACTCGCTGGCCTCGCTGGTCGACATGGATGAGTTCCGGCGCGAGGTTGAGCGCCACGTGTCGATGGTGCAGGCCGAGTTCGGGCAAAAACCGCGCGCTTTCCGCAACACAGAGTTGATCTACTCCGATGAGATCGGAGCCGAGGTCGCCGCGATGGGGTTCAAGGCGATGCTGGCCGAGGGTGCGAAACACATTCTGGGTTGGAAATCGCCCAACTACATCTACGCCGCCGCGCAGGATCAAAAGCTGCGACTGCTGCTGCGTAACTATAAACTGTCTGACGACATAGCTTTCCGTTTCTCCAACCGCGGTTGGGACGAGTGGCCGCTCACGGCGGAGAAATATGTGAGTTGGCTGGCCGACGACTCCAATCCGGGCGAGGTGGTGAACCTGTTCATGGACTACGAAACTTTCGGCGAACACCAGTGGGCCGACAGCGGGATCTTCGACTTTGTGGCGCGTCTGCCCAAGGCGGCGTTGGCGAAAAAACAGGGTCTCGAATTTGCGACTGTGAGCGAAACGGCGAAGAAATATCAACCCGTCGCCGTGCTCCACTCGCCGCACGCCATGAGCTGGGCCGACGAGGAGAGGGACGTCACCGCATGGTTGGGCAACGAACTCCAGGACGAGGCCTTTTCAAAACTTTACGCGCTGGGCGACAAGGTGCGCGAGTTGGCGAATCCCGATTTCGACTTTGTGTGGAACTTCATGCAGAACTCCGACCACTTCTACTACATGGCCACGAAGTGGTTGTCGGACGGCGACGTACACACTTACTTCAACCCCTACGGCTCGGCTTATGAGGCGTTCATCAACTATATGAACGTGTTGTCGGACTTCGGTGTCGAACTCGACCGCGCGCTTGCCGCGACGACCGCAAGCCGCAAACCGCCCGTCTGCGCGTGAGTTACCTGATCCCCCGTCGATTGAGCTCGGCGGAGTAGCGGCGGGCGTTGGCCAGATGCTGTTGGTATGTCTCGGCGAAGTTGTGGTAGCCCGAGAAATCCTCTTTGGCGCAGAAATACAAATACTTGTGCTCGCGATAGTCCAACACCGCGTCGATGGCCGCTATCGAGGGCATCGTGATGGGCGTGGGCGGCAGTCCGCGATTGACGTATGTGTTGTATGGCGACGGTGTGCGCAGATGGCGGTTGAGGATGCGGCGCAGCATGAAGTCGCCCAGTGCGTACTTGACCGTCGGGTCGGCCTGAAGCGGCATCCCGATGCGCAGACGGTTGATGTATACCCCCGCCATGGTTGGCATTTCGTCGGTTTTGAGCGTCTCCTCGGACAGGATCGACGCGAGGGTGATCACCTGCATGCGCGTCAGGCGTGTGCGGGCGAGTTTGGCAGTGCGTGCGGGCGTCCAGAAACGGTCGTACTCACGTTTCATGCGCGCCACGAACTCGGCGGGCGTCGTCGTCCACCACATCTCGTAGGTGTTGGGGATGAAGATCGAGAACATTTCCAGCTCGCTCCCGAAACCGTATTCGCGCAGTGTGGCCGGATCGCGCATGGCGGCATGCAGCGATGCCGAGTCCGCCTCCAACTGCCCCGCCACACGTGCGGCAAGTATTCCGGGCAGCCGCGAGGTACGCACCACGACATTCACGGGAGTCTGCTCGCCCAGGTTCAACATGCGCGCGACAGAGACTATATCCTGCCCCTCGCGCAGAGTGTAGTGTCCGGGTTTGACGCGCTCCGTAAGGCCGATCCGCCGGGCGTACAACTCGAAAGGCCTCACGAAACGTATCTTTTCTCCGCTCTTCAGCGAGTCGACCAGCGTTGTGAAATCCGTGCCGGATGGTATGTAGAGCGAACCCGGATTGAGCACGGCGTTCGATTTGGCAACATAGAGCACCGCCCCTCCCATCGCCGCACCGAGCGCCACGACCACAACCGCCGCCCAAAGGATAATTTTTTTCATGGGTACAAAGATAGGTTTTTTTTCGCAGGATTTGATTACCTTTGTCGCCTCGGGGTAAGTCCTGCGCGACCAGCTCCCGCCGAATCCCCCAGGGCCGGAAGGCAGCAAGGGTAGGCGGTCGTAGCGGTGCGACGCAGATCGCTTGCCCCGATTTTATTTTATCCGCCCCAACCCCCCTTCGAAAGGGGGGGCTTTGCGAAAACGAGGTTTTCGCATCGGGTTTCGTGTCCGGTTGTTTACACTCTTACAGTTCGCGGATCCAGATGTTGCGGAAGCTGACGGGATTGCCGTGATCCTGAATGTAGATCGGGCCGCGGCCGTGGACTACCTGGCGCGGATGGCCGATGTACTCGGTGGTTCCGCGCAGAGTGGTGTCGTTCTGCACCACCACGCCGTTGAACAGTACCGTCATCGCACCCTGGCGCAACAACTTGCCGTCACCCTCGCGAAAAACGGGCGCCGTGAAGATTATATCGTACGTATTCCACTCGCCGGGCCGGCGGATGGGGTTCACCAGCGGAGCCGACTGTTTGTAGATACTTCCCGCGGCGCCGTTGGAGTAGGTCTCGTTGTCGTAGTTGTCGAGCACCTGCACCTCGTAGAGACCCTGAAGGAAGATACCGCTGTTGCCGCGGCCCTGGCTTTCGCCGCGAACCTCGATCGGAGAGCGCCATTCCACATGGAGCTGGCAGTCGCCGAAAAGTTGTTCGGTCTCGATCTGACCGGTGCCCCTCTTGACGGTGAGCACTCCGTCCTCGAAGTCCCATTTCACAGCCTCGCCGCTGCCCGAGTGTCGGAAAGCGTCGGTATTGCCGCCCAGCAGAATTATCGCGTCCGAGGGCGGGGCGGTGGGATCGTCCGCCGGAGCGGGTGTCACCACGGGAGGCTGCGGCGTCCAGAACTCGGTCATCTCGGGCGCCATCGGCGGCGGTGTGGGATACTCTTTTGCGGGTTGTTGCGCGGGCTGTTGCGCAAACGCGGCGCAGGCGACTGAAACCAACGCGGCGGTCAGGATGGATCTTTTCATGGTTTTTCTCGGTTTAATGGTTCGAAGAACGGATTGTCAGGCAAAAAAGGAGGAACGAATTCGCGGGTCTCGACCTCGACGAGGCGCCCTTTGGAGTCGAAGCGGTAGCACCTCGCCCCGCGGACATAGCGGTGGTCTGCCGGCCCGGCCCACTGGTCGATGCGGTAGACGGAGCCGTCGAGCGTCATGGCGTCGAGTTCGGCATGTTGACCGGCCAACTTTTTGAACTCACCCACGGACATCCCCAACTGCACACGGTTGGCTACGTCGGAGGCGCTCATGAACAACGAAGCACCACACCCCGTCGCCAGCACAGCGGCCACACAAATTAAAATTAATTTCTTCATGCTTTTTATTTTAACGAAGTTTCCGGGGAGGGTCAATCTATTCTTTTTATCCGCGCGCCGATGGCGTTGAGGCGTCCGTCGATGTTCTGGTATCCGCGGTCGATCTGTTCGATGTTCTGGATCACGCTGGTGCCCTCGGCCGACATCGCCGCGATCAGCAGTGCAACCCCCGCGCGTATATCGGGCGAGGTCATGCGCGTTGGGCGCAGACGGAAGTTGTGGTCGTGTCCAATGACGGTCGCGCGATGCGGATCGCACAATATAATCTGAGCCCCCATGTCGATCAGTTTGTCGACGAAGAACAGGCGGCTCTCGAACATCTTCTGATGTATCAGCACACTGCCGCGGGCCTGGGTCGCCACCACCAAAAACACGCTGAGCAAGTCGGGCGTCAGTCCGGGCCAGGGAGCGTCCGCTATCGTCATGATGCTGCCGTCGATGAACGACTCTATGCAGTAGTGATCCTGCTGCGGCACAAAGATATCGTCGCCCCGCTGTTCGAAACGGATGCCCATGCGTGCGAACTGCTGCGGGATGATGCCCAACTCGTCCCAGGCCACACTGCGGATCGTGATCTCCGATTGCGTCATTGCCGCCATGCCGATAAAACTCCCGACTTCGATCATATCCGGCAGACAGCGGTGGTCGGTGCCGCCAAGCTCCGAGACCCCCTCGATGGTGAGCAGGTTCGACGCGATGCCCGAGATGCGCGCCCCCATCCGGTTGAGCATCGAGCAGAGCTGTTGGATATATGGCTCGCAGGCGGCGTTGTAGATAGTGGTGAAACCGCGCGCCATCACCGCCGCCATCACTATATTGGCCGTGCCGGTGACCGACGCCTCGTCCAGCAACATGTACGCGCCGCGCAACGGACGCCCCGTGACGGTGAAAAAATCTTCTCCGGCGTCGAAATCGAACGTCGCGCCCAGTTTCTGGAAGCCTATGAAGTGGGTGTCGAGTCTGCGTCGACCGATCTTGTCACCCCCTGGTTTTGGCAGGTGTCCCTCGCCGAAACGCGCCAGCAGCGGCCCCATGATCATCACCGATCCGCGCAACCTTGTGGCCCGCTGGCGAAAATCGTCGCTCTTCATATAGTCCAGGTCGATGTCTGCGGCACGGAACGACCAGGTATCTTCGCCCACTCGCTCGACCTCCACACCCAGACACTTCAACAACTCGATCAGCCCGAGCACGTCGACAATGGCCGGTATGTTGGAGATCGTAACTTTTTTGCTCGTCAGGAGCGTCGCGCAGATCACCTCCAGCGCCTCGTTTTTTGCGCCCTGGGCCGTGACCTCACCCTTCAAAGGGCTGCCCCCCGTAACTTCGAATAGAGCCATGTGACGATATTTTGTTTGTCAAAGATAATCATTTCCCGCGAGAATTTACACCCTCCTGTTGCGATTGTCACCGATTTTTGGTAAAATTGCATTTCCAAACAGATCCTGAAACTAAAACAGAACCCGTTATGAAACTCAGACCCCTGCTGCTGACTGCTATCGCACTGCCTTTGGCCGCCCTTGCACAGCAACCCGCCGCGCACACTCCGCCGGTGGAAACCTACACCAATGAGCACAACTTCGACGGGGAGTACCCCCGCGTCGGCACCGACGGCAGAACATGGTGGCGATTCCACGCTCCCGACGCGAAGAGTGTCGGGATCCGTCTGCGCGGCGAAGAGACAATTGAGATGACCCGCGGGGAGGACGGATGGTGGAGCTGCGTCTCACCCGAGCCCGAGACCGTCGGTTTCCACTACTATTGGATGATCGTGGACGGAGTGAATGTGCCCGATCCGCACGGAAACATATTCTACGGCTGGAGCCGATGGGCGAACGGCATCGAGATATCCGAAGGTGAGGCCGGCGACTACTACCGGTCGCGCGACGTGCCCAAGGGCGATGTGCGCGAAAGGCTCTACCGGTCGGAGATCACTCAGAGCTGGCGTCGTTGTATGGTATACACTCCCGCCGAATATGAAACGGAGACCTCGAAACGCTACCCCGTGCTCTATCTTCAGCACGGCGCGGGTGAGGACGAAACCGGTTGGACTCGCCAGGGCTACATGCGCCACATCATGGACAACCTGATAGCCGCGGGGAGAGTCACCCCGATGATCGTTGTGATGGATCGCGGTTACGCCACTCCGGCCGACGCGCCAGCCCCGACGCCCGATGCCGACGGACGGGTCAGAACTCCCAATGTCTTTCCCCGCGTGCTGGTCGAAGAGATCATACCGATGATCGACCGGACATACCGGACACTCGCCGATCGCGAAAACCGCGCGATGGCCGGACTGTCGATGGGCGGCGGGCAAACATTCCAGACGGTGATGCCCAACCTCGACCTCTTCGCGTGGATGGGAGGTTTCAGCGGCGGGGCGGGTGCGGCCGATCGGATCGACGAACTTTACGGCGGCGTATTCAACGACCCCGCGGCGCTCAATAGTCGGTTGAAGCTGTTGTTCGTGAGTATCGGATCGGCGGAACGGCCCGAACGCGTGCGCACCTTCGCCGACGCGCTCAAGGCACGTGGGATTTCGGGCGTCGTCTATTACGAATCACCCGACACGGCACACGAATGGCTCACATGGCGCCGCTCGTTGGCGGAGTTTGCACCGTTGCTGTTTAAATAACCGAATGTGCGGGGGTGGATCTATCCGCGAGTTTCCTATGTCATCGCTGCCATCATTGCCGGTTCCTTCACCACCGTGCTTGCCGCCTTGTCCCACCTCTTCGGTCTCCCGGCGGCTGTCGCGGAGATGGCGTTGGAGACGATTCGCGAGGCGTCGTCGAGTATGGAGCGTTCCAACGAGGCGAGGTAGATTTCGGTGGTTTTTTGGTTCGAATGGCCGAGGCCCTCGGAGATCACCGCGAGCGGGAGGTTTGCGTTTTTGGCGATCGTGGCCCACGAGTGGCGCGCGCAGTGCGAAGAGAAACGTTTGTCGATCCGGCAACGGGCCGCTATCTTTTTGAGCCGTTGGTTCTGGAGCCGCAATCCGCTTTCGTATTGCAGCGTCGGGTCTTTATCCGGGTCGAACAGGACGGGGAATAGATACTCGCTGCCCGCGGTCTGTGGCGCAAACCAATCTATTATCCGTCTCATGACCGGAACGACAAGAAGTTCGATCAATTGTCCCGTCTTTTGGCGGCGATAACTGATCGTATTGCCCCGCAGATTACTCCTCTTCAGGTGAGCCATGTCGACGAAGCACATCCCGCGGGCGTGGTAGCAGAACAGAAACATCGCCAACGCCTGGGCAAGGTGCGGCGGAAGCTCATGACGTTTGCGTTTTCCGACACCGGGCACGTGAGGTTCTGTCGGATCGAGGGCGGAGAGGCGAGTAAGGTCGTCGGCCGTGAGAGCGAGTTTTCGGGTCTGAGTGAGTCCTGTGTATACTCCGCCGAAGATGCTTTCGGCACGTCGCGAGGTGCGACCCTCGGCCACGGCTTTGTTGTAGATCGCGCGCAGCATGCGCATGTAAAACGAAATGGTGTTCAGGCTGCACCCCTCGGCCTTGAGGGATTGTTGAAAGTCGCCCATTATGTGCGACGAGAGCTGGTCGAGGGAGATGTTGCGGCCACCGAGGAAGTTGCGGAAACGGGCGACGGCGCTGCGATACGCTTTTGCGGTGCGGTGGTTCCCGGTGGTGTCGAGGCGCGAGGCGAGGCGTTCGGAAAATGCGGCGAGGGTGTTGCCCGTCATCACGGCGCGATAGCGGGAGATGAGTTCGTCGGCGGTAAAGGCTCCCCATTGGTGCAGCGAGTCGATCACCATCTCCATTCGTCGTGCGTCGCACAGCATTTGGTTTTCTATCTCGTTCAGTTGCCGGGCACGCTCACCCCGTCCGTAGGGGATCAGCAGGCGACGTCCCACAGAGTCCCATTCTTCGGAGAAAATGCGATACTCGGTCGTCACGCTGCGCGACTCGCCGCCGTGAATGATGCGCATGTAGAGTCTTCCGGGAGCGGTGCCTCCGCGGCGGGTCGAGGGACGAAAACAGAAACCGTAGCTTGCCATGATCGTGTTCTTGTTTTGTGTAAAATTTAAATCGCTGTGGGCGTTATCTCCCTCACAAGATACCTCCCCCGCATGTGGCGACGGTCGGCGCTCGGTCGATGAAACATTCCCACTTAGCTCCCTGCGGGGCGGGTCGGGCCTCCGCAGGGATGGATCGGGGCGCGTATTAGTGGGGGAGGAGAAAGGTACGCGAAGCCCGATCGTTTGTATGTCGTATTTATTGGGTACTAACGCAGCGGACAGGAGTGGCAATGGCGTAAGCATCACTTGCCGCCGGACTCACGCCGCCACTGGAGAAGCTCAGGAGGTGCCCGGTGTTATTATTGTACGCAGTAGACGACCAGTAGTACCCGTTCGAATTCCGATTCGAGAAACTGCCGTTACTCCATGCACCGGCCGCCGGAAGGAAATTGCCGGAAGTATTGACGGTACTGTTGGCCGACACGGGGAAGTAGCCGCCGTACAACGGTACAGGCCCGCTGCTTGGGCCGTTCGTCCAATATCCGCGAGAGGAGTTTTCCCAATAATCACCGATATCGGGTGTCCCGGGGATGGGAGGGGTCACACCGACGAACTGGTAATTCTCCAACGCCGTGGGCAGGCGCCAACCGCTGTTGTAGTTGATCAGGACTCCGCGGCGAGCTCTGTCCATCGCATCGGCAGCCGACAGACCGATCAGACGGCACGGGTCGCCTTTACCCCACTTAAGATTGTTGGTGGTGATGTATCCGCTCTCAGGGGTTACGGCTTTATAGGGCGATGAGGCGCCGGCGTTGCCGTCACCGTGAGTCGATACGTAGTACGGGATCGTGGCCCAGCCCGTGATGGTGTGGGTGGCCGAGATCGGGTTGAAGGTGACATAGCCGGAGGCGAAAGAATCGGTGCTGCTGTACTGCTTATTTATTGCAACCGTGCTGCCGAACTTGAAGTAGGCGATGTTATATGCATGTACCTTGCCGTCTCCGTGCCACCCACCCAGACGCAGCGTGGCGTTGGTGCCCGAGCCATCGACGTATATGATGTAGGGCTCGACGCCGGGCTGAACCGGCTCATACCTCGCCGTGACGGAACCATTGCCATTACCATTGAGACCAACGGTGATCGAACCGGTGACTGCACCGCTGAGGGGACTGCCGTTATGGCGCGTGGCGTTCGTGAGAGTCCAGCCGACTAACATGTGGGTGGAGGTGCGGATAGGGCTTACGGACACTATGACGCTCTCGCCGTCGGCGTAGTAGTTTTTGTTCGGATTCTTGGAGATCGTCACGCCCGTGGCACCGACGCTGAAGCCCGCGGAGAGGGTATAGAGCTGCTCGTAGTAGGCCGTGGCGACGCCGTTGTCGTGGGCAGGCATCACCACCGCGATTGTTCGTGATGAAGAAGTTGTGCCGCCGCCGTTGAGCGTGAGGCCTCCGCTGAGCGACCATTGCTTGAACCGGTGGTTGTTGTTGGGTACCGGAGCAGTGAGGCGGATAACAGTACCTGCCACCGCGGGGTCGGGATCGGGCATGGCGCCCGGCGTCGCCCCTGAACCGTTGTAGTTGATGACGGAGATATCGTGAAGCTTCTGCGTGAAGTTTGCCGTCATTGTGAGCGCCTCGGCGGGCATGGCCACGTCGAGCGGGTTTGCTGTGGTGGCGAAACCGAACGGCGCCGTGGAGGTTGAGTGGCTCCAACCTGTGAAATTCCAGTCGCTGTTGGTAACCGTCGCTTCGAAAGTGACCCCGACGCCCGGCTTCTCCTGAACGGGGCCTGCGCCGCCGTTGACGGTGACCGTGCCGACAGAGGTGTTGTTTCTCGCCACCGACGCCGCATAAGTTTTGGCGGTCGCCTCACCGGCTTGAGTGAGAGTGACAGTGGTTTTGGCCGATCCGTTGGTGAAAGTGAGGGTCACTGTTCGCGGATCGGTTTTCGTGTTGTCGTTCGGAGTGATGGTGAAGAGCTGCGTTCCGGTGCCCGAGGTTGCGGTGGGGGTGATGGTGTAGAAGGCCGTTCCGGTGCGCGCGAGTGACCAGGTGCCGTTGGTTGTAATGGTAAAGCTCTGCGCGCTGCCGCCCGAGGCAGGGAACTCGATCGTCGGTTTGTCGGTCGAGATGGTCGGGATGAGTGTGAAGTTGGCCGTGACGGCGGGTGCGGGCGTTCCGCTGCCGATGGTCAGTGTGGTGGGGTTGGTTGTGGTGCTTGAGAGTGTTCCGCCGGCTGCGTTCGACCAGTTGTTGAAGGTATATCCTGCTGCGGGGACGGCGGTGAGGGTGATCTTGCCATTTGGAATGGCACTCGGGGCGCTCAGGGTCACGTTTCCCGCCGCGTTGGATGGCAGTCTTGTGATCGTGGGCGCGTACAGCCTTGTGAAGACGGGCTGCACGGTGACGTTCGCCTCGGGAACGATGAAGCTCGACGGGTTTGTGGCGGCGGGTGTGGCGATTCCTCCTGCCGAGACGCTCCAGCTGCTGAACTC
>QMCE01002267.1_pt1 | contig 28257 bp, 29 predicted proteins | sample 1821851 | NCBI WGS metagenome assembly QMCE01 (sample SAMN09453174, study PRJNA476694) | Termite gut metagenome, whole genome shotgun sequencing project. | isolation source: worker | host: Odontotermes sp. | place: South Africa:Pretoria | collected 2016-01-28 | reverse complement strand
CAAAATCGGGCGCGGCTTTGGCTGCGCCTTTCACATTTTAAGGAGGTTTTTATCTTGGAACAACAGGACACATTGAAGCTGATTCGGATGAACGAGGTTGAGTCCGTGGAAATCAAATGGCTGTGTATCCGTATATCCCATACGGCAAAATCACGGTCATCCAGGGCGACCCTGGCGACGGAAAGACAACGGCGGTTCTGGCAATCGCCGCCGCTGTCACCACCGGCACGGTCCTGCCCGAAACGGGGTCCGCAGCTTCTCCCATGAGCGTCATTTTCCAGACCGCCGAAGATGGACTGGCCGATACGGTGAAGCCCCGCCTTGTCCAGTCTGGCGCGGATTGCCACCGCGTTATTGTCAATGCAACTTTAACGTGTCGAATGTCAAGAGCTGATGAAAAAGTCCTTGATATTTCGTTTCTGGTGTTCCGAACTGGTATTTCCCTGTTTTGAACTTCTATATGCGAGGATACTTCACGCTGCCTTTCCTTATCATACTTTTTGATTCACCTCCAAAACATGGCTCGTAAAACTCATTATATAGTCAACAAACCTGAGAAGCGGTACGCAAAGCATCATTGAAAGAGGAGTAATGCAGAAAAATCAGCGAATGCCCTGCTTCTTCAGCACGGTGAAAAAGCCTAGCCTTTCTGATGAAACGAGGCGTTGTCCATAACTATAACTGACTTCCCATGCAGCTCCTTCAATAGACAGGCTTCAAACCAGTGTTCAAACAGCGCACTGTCCATAGTACCGTGATACTGCAACGGTGGTGAGAGGCTTCCCCATCTTAGCCGCGATAAACCCTGTTCTCTTGAAGCATCTCCCGCTTACTTTCCCGAACACCTTCTCTCCGCGCTTCGCCCGTCCATACTCTGGATATGGACAGTCGTCAATCTCTGTTTCATCAACATAAGCAATGCTTTCTTTAGGAATGTCCACTATTGCTGCCTCCATTTATTATCTGTGGGGTTTAATACCCCGCCCCTGTGGGGCGGTTGCTATTTGTAATACTTATAATTCTATGGTAGTAACCCCCACAGATACTAATTTCCTTACAGAACGAACCTCGTCAATTTTGTAACACGTACATGTTTCCCCGCCGCTTGCGGCGGGGAGCTTCATTTACTGTGTTGCGGGTTATGTGAAATACGCCGCTTGCTTCTTGCTGTGTATGTCCTTCTGACAGATACTCCATTACTTTGCTCTTATTTTATCTTCTCTTGTTTCTTTTGGAAAGTTTGTTGACTATATAAAAAGCCAGTCGTGGTAAGTATCGTAACGTTCGCGGTTTGTATTGCCGGTGTGAATACCCATGACATTAAACTAATGGCTTCAATCGCTTCGTCACGGCTTAAAAGATTGGAAATCTTCCCGCTTTCTTGGCGGAACGCAATGTCTAGGAAAAGAATGAATAACGCAGAAAGAATCAAAGCGCTCATTCCAGAATGTATCAGAGAGGATGCTTTTTTGCAGCCGCTTTGCAACGAGTATTGCAGGGTGTCTGCAACGAGGCTTGCAGAGTGCCTGCAACGAGGCTTGCAGAGTGCCTGCATCGAGGCTTGCAGAGCGGCTGCAACGAGGCTTGCAGAGTGCCTGCATCAAGGCTTGCAGACACCCTGCAATTCGGCTTGTAATTTATCCCGTAACAGTTAGTATTTTGTCGAACATAACAGATATCCGTTTTTTGAGCGTTATGCCCCCGCTGCCGCTGTACTGCGTAACAACCTCCACTTTGTACGTTCCCGCGGGCGGTTTGGTGCAAATGTTCCTTGTCGGCTATGTTGGCAAGGTGCTGCCGCCGGAGAATTGCGTGATCACTTTGCCTCTGTTGTTTTCATGCTTATCATATCTTCTTAATAATACGTTTTGAAACACCATCACACACCTTTAAAATAAAGAAAGCTGCGCGTTGGAGGGACGCCGTCGGGGCGACTCTTCTGCAAGCGGCACAAACGGCTCAAGGACGGACAGGAAGCGACTGGGGGCGTTTTCCATGAGACGGTGTTGAAAGAACCGCTTTTTCGCTCGTGAAAGGTACAGGGATTTCTTGGCGCGGGTCATCGCCACATAGAGAAGCCGCTGTTCTTCAGCCACGCGTTCGTCTAAGGCGGGATTATTTTTGCCGTCGTAGAGGGTAAAGGGCAGAAGACCATCCTCCAGTGCCGGAATGAACACATGATCGAATTCCAGTCCCTTCGCGGCGTGCATAGTCATAAGGCGTACGCCCTGTACATCCACTTCCAATTCATCCTGATCTTTGATGAGAATAAACGGGATGCCGTGATCCGTCAAAGCTTTGGCGACTGGGTCTGCGAGAGACGCGGCGCGTACAAGTACGGCGCAGTCTTGGGGCGCGGCGTTTCCAGAACTATCCGCGACGCCGCTGTCCATTGCAAGGAAACTTGTTCCTCCGACGAGGGCAACGATTTTTCGGGCTATGGCTTCCGCTTCGGACTTTTCGCTTGGATGGACGCTGAACGAAAGCGCGGCGCCGCCTGCGCCTTGTATTTCCGTATCGGAAAGGACGTTAGCCGCCTTGATAACGGGCGCGGGGCAGCGGAAGCTGTGGGTCAGTCTAAAGACCGCCGCGTCAGGGTAGTCGGTCTTGAAACGCTCTATGAAGCGCCGATCAGCGCCGCGGAAGGCGTAAATCGCCTGATTGGGATCGCCTATGGCGAAGAGCGAAGCTTCACCGTTCGGCGGCGACAACAGCTGGAGCAGCGCGTATTGGGCGAAATTCACGTCCTGATATTCGTCAACAAAGATAAAGCGGAAGCGCTCTCTGTAGGTGTTAAGTATCGCGGGATTTTCCATAAACATCCGCGCCGTTTCCGCTATAAGATCGTCAAAGTCAAAGGCGGAAATCTCCATAAGCCGCGTCCGGTACGCCGCATAAAGCGCATCCTTATCGGGATCGGTCGGCGGTGGGGTATCCGCTGGAGCGGGCAGGTTCTCGTAAAAAGCAGGGCGTTCCTCACCCGGACGGAGCAGGAAGCGTTTTCTTTCTTCTATATATTTACCCAAGCCAGACGCCTTGACGCGGGTTGCAGACGCACTGCACAGCTCACGCAAAATACGCTCCCGTTCCTCTTCTGATAATACGGTGAAATTCGGAGGGATTCCCGCGTCCGCTTCGTAGGCGGCGTGTTCGGATACTTCCCTTAAAATAAAGGTGCACAGGGAATGGAAAGTGGCGGCAAAAATACCGGCGGCGCTAATGCTGTTAGCAGTGTCGCTGCCCATATTTCCAAGCTGCCGCGTTATACGCCCGCGCAGCTCTTCCGCCGCCTTCACGGTGAATGTTACCGCAAGGACAGTGGACGCCACCGCGCCAGATTTTACCGTACGGGCAATGCGGGCGGCTAACACGGCTGTTTTTCCTGTGCCAGGACCCGCTATGACAAGAACACGGGCGCTTTCGGAGGAGACCGCCCGCTCTTGTTCCGGCGAAAGTCGCGGCGCGGATGTCTGCAATGAGGTTTCGGTCTCCGCGCCGTCTGCAGGGCGCAATACCAATTCATCGAAAGGCAGCGCCGCCTCTGGTGAGAGCCCCGCATCCACCGTCTGCAGCTGTTCCGGCATATCGGCTTCCGCGAAAAGCCCGCCGCCATCCGTCGATGTGTGCATTGCGGCTTTCGGCGCCGCTGTTTTTGGCGCGACGGGCGCAAACACGCGGATAATCCCGTATTCGCCGTCAAATCCGGCTTGTATGAACACCTTACTCTCGCGCATACGGGCGACGCCTTCCGCTAAACGCGCGCTATCCACGCCGGGTGCGTTTAATGCGGCTATGTTTTCAAGGGGCGCGTCCATCAGCAAGCCGATTTCCCCGCCTTCAGCCCGTTCCATAAGCGCGGTATAGGCGGTGTCAACCTTTTTCGATCCTGCTCCCGTATTAAACATTTCTCCCAAGATTTCTTTCAAGGGAATAAGCGACACATATTCTTTCCGGTTCTTCAAATCTTTAAAGACAAGGTTCTTGGGATCGGATTCTTGGGAAAAAACGCGATCACATGCGGATTCATCCAAAAAATTGAGAAAGAATTCGTCAATCGGGCGGTCGGCAAGTTCCATCACCCGGCTCATCACACCGTCCGTCAGCCGTTTTCCGCACACAGGGCAGATTCCGTCCTGCGCCGCCGCTTCATTCGGTGCAAGGGTCACGCCGCATTTGCGGTGTCCGGCATAATGGTATTTGCCTTCATGGGGATAGAATTCAACCGTCGCAGCGACGCGCCCTTCCGCCGCTCCAAGTCGGAGCGCGGCGCAAAGCGTCTCAAATGAAAGATCGCTGACAAAATCAAAAACGGTAGCTTCTCTGCCCAGTTTATCCGGCGAATGCGCATCCGAATTGGATATAATGGAAAAACGGTCAAGACTAGAGAGCGCCCAGTTCATAGGCGGATTGGAGGATAGTCCCGTCTCAACAGCGGTAATATGCGAAGACAAGTCGCCATAGCACTCGTCGATAGAATCAAAGCCCGATTTCGCACCGAGCGCAGAAAACCAGGGAGTCCAGATGTGCGCGGGAATCAGCAGCGCCCGATCATCCGCGTCAAGCAGCAGTTTTAAAAGATCGCGGGAATCTATTCCCAGAATCGGTCGCCCGTCCGAGCGTATATTGCCCACTTTTTCTAAAAGCGCGGCAAAGCGATCCGCCGCGGCGAAATCCGGCAGCAATACCAGATGGTGAACCTTGCGCGTCTTACCGCCCTTTTTATAAATGGTACTAATTTCACCGGTTAGCGCAAAACGGCGCGGCGTGGTCGGCAGCGGATTCGGCAATCCTTCAACACTTGCCGCGCCCGCGTCAAATTCCTGCCGTACGCTGTCTTTCAGCGCATATAAGCCGGGAGCGGCTTCTTCCATCTGATCTTTAAGCTCTGAAAGCCATGCGGGGTGCGTACAATCGCCGGTTCCCACTAAATCTACGCCCTTGATACGTGCCCACTGGTCAAGGTAGGCGGGAGTCAGTTTCTTACTGGTAGCGCGGGAAAAGCGCGAATGTATATGCAGATCGGCAATAATTCTCATAACAGGTATCATACCGCGCCAGCTCGAGTTTCGCAAGAGGATATATTGCATATCGTCAGAATCACGTCGAATCATTCCAATACTTGAACATTTCATTGAAAAATAAACTACTTATATATAAAAATCTTCCAAATCTTTACTATAATTTCAGAATTCCTTATGATTATTAAAAATATAACGCTTTTGGCGTGAAAACATCCGTTCATCACCATTTTTTTGTTGTGCTAGTTATTGGTTTAAGATTAAAGAAAAAAAATAAACTTTCATCCAAAGAATAAGGACTTGAAATTTATACCCTTTTGCGGTATATTATTTATGTTGGTAAGGGCGTAAACCTTGCGATAATATCGTGTGCCTTGCCATGCATGGATTGAAAAATAAAATTTATTACTAATCTAGTCAAAAAAATCCCAGTCAAAAATATAATCATAGCAAAGACAATGTTATTGTCTTTAAAACCATTACAGGAGGTTTTACCATGAACAACAGACAGAGCAAAATTTTAGAGGCGCTTGCGGAGCGTCAGCGGGTTGAAGTTACCGATCTTGCGAAAATGATGGATGTTTCTCCGGTAACAATCCGTAAAGACTTGGAGCAGCTTGAACAGCGTGGCTTGATACGCCGTGAACACGGATTTGCCTATATCGAAAGAGGCAGCAGCGACGGCACTCAGCTCGCGTATAATTACGAGCGGAACAAGCGTATCGCTAAAGCCGCGGCGGCAAGCGTGGAAGATCACGAGACGGTTATGATAGGCTGCGGCTCTATTTGCGCGATTCTTGCGGAAGAGCTTGCCCATACGAAGAAAGATGTAACAATTCTTACCAATTCGGTCTTTATTGCGGATTATATCAAGCACGCGCCTCACGGAAGGATTCTTCTGCTTGGCGGTTACTACCAGCGTAATTCTCAAGTTCTGGTGGGTCCAATCGCCCAGAAGAACGCGGAATTGTTCTGCCCCAGCAAATTTTTTATTAACGCAAACGGCTTTTCTGAGAACTTTGGTTTTATGGAAGTGGATTATCTGCGCTCCCAAACCATTCAAGAGCTTGCGAAGCAAGCGCGGCAGGTGGTTATGCTTTTCGATTCTGACAACTTCAACGACAAAGGCGTCGTAAAGGTGGCGGGGATGGACTCTGTGAATGTGTTGTACACCGACGATAACATCCCTCAGAAGTGGGAAGATTATTTTCTCCGCAACAATATCACAGTTCACAAAGTGAGCGGGGGAAAAACCGTATAAACGTTTTCAGCTGTGTCATTACAGCGTGCGCGTATTACGCCGCGTCGCTCCTAATGACTTTTTTGGTTCAATCTTCAATTCATGCATGGTAAGTCGCGCCAGATATCGCGCGCGACATCTGGCGGGGTTACGCCGCTGCCAATTCAAAAAATATATTCCAAAAAATTAAAAGAGACTAGAGCACCGCGTTATTGTATTGGCGTTCCAGAATAAATCCGTCAATATCCGAGCCAGGGAAGCTGTCATCCATGACTTCTTTCAGGTTTATTTTTATCTTTGTCCGGTCGGCGTTGATGAACAGTTTCTGTTCTCCTTCATTTATCCCTTTTGACACAGTGTCAGTCATCATATAGGAAACATAATAATCTCCCATTTCTATGTTTTCATCTTCATCATCCATACTAGTAACAATGATTTCGGCAAAAAATCCCCATAGAAGGGCTTTATCCGAGAAGACTGCCGCCATGTCAGGTTCGCTCTCTATCAACTCCGCCATTTCCGGCAGCGTCTGCATATAGGCGATCATATCGTCAAGGAACTGCTCCATATCAATCGTCGCCCGCATACTGATAACAGAATTCGTGTCGTCATACTCCAGCGTAATATCCAGCAGCATAGTTGACTCGAACATCCCGTTGGTCATCTCATCTGGAAAAGGGACTTCAAGCCCGCCGCGCCACATGCCCGCAAGCTCGCTGTTGGTCTGTACTTCATACCATAACTCCTGCGCACCAAGCGCGCCCGCCGCCAAAATTCCTACCGCAATACAAAGAATCAGCTTTACTTTCTGCATGATTCACCTCCTGATATTAATAAATATATCCCATTAAAATAACTTTAACAAGATATAATACACATATATAGATTTTTCTTTCATAATATCTCTTGACAAGTTCCGCAATAAGATATAGCTTTATTATTCTAATATGGCATTACAAACAAATAAGAAACAAACTAACAAAAAGAACAGCAAAAATATCCTTGTGGTGGTAGAGTCGCCCGCGAAAGCAAAGACTATCGAGAAGTACTTGGGACCATCCTATACGGTAAAAGCGTCTATGGGACATCTCATAGACCTGCCAAAGTCGCGGCTCGCTATTGACACGGAGCATGACTTTGAGCCCGAGTACATCACAGTACGCGGGAGGACGCAAATCCTGAAAGATTTGCAGACCGAGGCTAAAAAGGCGGACGAAGTGCTGCTTGCGAGCGATAACGACCGCGAGGGCGAAGCTATAGCATGGCATTTGCGGAACGCCATCGCCGCGAAAAACGCGGAAAAGCCGATAAAGCGCATCGTGTTCAACGAGATCACCCCGCAGGCGATACAAGCCGCCGTGGCGAGTCCGACGGGTATCGACGAGAACAAGGTGAACGCGCAAAAGGCGCGGCGGGTGCTTGACCGACTTGTGGGCTACAATCTTTCGCCTCTGTTGTGGAAAAAGGTAAAGAACGGACTGTCCGCTGGACGAGTGCAGTCGGTTGCGCTGCGGCTGATTTGCGACCGCGAGAAAGAGGTGGAGGAATTCGTTCCCGATGAATATTGGACGCTGGACGCGGACTGCAAAAGCGGCAGACACGCTTTTTCCGCGCAGCTTGTTCTATGGCAGGGCGAGAAACCCGATCTCAAGAACGAAGCTGCTGTGAATGTGGTGATAGACGCGCTCCAGGGGCTTTCCGGCAAGACCTCCGATGTGCGGGAGACGGAGAAAAGCATCAAACCCAAGCCGCCCTTCACTACCTCGCAGCTTCAGCAGACTGCCGCAAACCGGCTTGGCTTCACCAGCAAGAAAACCATGCAGGTCGCCCAGCAGCTCTACGAAGGCGTGAATATCGGGTCGTCCCGTGTGGGTCTTATCACCTATATGCGCACTGATTCTGTGCGCATAGCCCAAACCGCCCTTGACGAGGCGCGGAAGTGGATAGGCGCAAATTTCCCGGACGAGCTGCCCAACAAGCAGATTGAGTACGCGGTCGGCGGAAAAGCGCAGGACGCGCACGAGGCGATACGCCCCACGTATATCGCCTATACGCCGGACAACCTAAAGGCGTCGCTTACGCGAGATCAACTCAAACTATACACGATAATTTGGGAGCGTTTCACCGCAAGCCAGATGATAAACGCCAGGACACTCACAGTGAGCATAGATATTACGGTGGGGGATGCACTGTTCCGGGTGTCAGGTACAAAGATTATCGAGAAGGGTTTTTATAAGGTAATAAAGCTGCTCGCGTCAAAAGACGAAAAAGGCTCATCATACCCGCCGCTCAAAATCGGGGACGCGGTGGAATTCCTTGATTTTCACGCGGAACAGCACTGGACGCAGGGACCCACTCGTTACACGGACGCCTCCATTGTCAAGACGCTGGAGGAAAAGGGTATAGGACGCCCGTCCACCTACGCGCCTATCATATCGGTACTGCTTGATCGCTACTATGTAACAAGATCGAACAAACAGCTTGTGCCGACAGTGCTGGGACGGCTCATCAACAGCGTGCTGGTGGAGAATTTTTCTAATGTAGTTGACGTTGATTTTACCGCTGGACTGGAGAATAAACTTGACACAGTGGAAGAAAACCGTGCGCGCTGGCCCGATATAATCCGCACATTCTGGACGCCGTTCAAGACGCAGGTCGATGAAGTGGGCAAGACGCTTGAAACCTATAAAGGCTCGCTTGATGAGGAAACGCCGTATATGTGCGAAAAATGCGGCAAACCGATGAAGAAAAAGCTTGGCAAATACGGCTATTTTTTGGCGTGTTCGGGCTTTCCGGCATGTCGGAACACAAAATCCATCCCGCTTGCGAAATGCCCCAAATGCGGCGGCGACGTAATCGTCCGCAAGACCAAAGGGCGCGGCAAGGAGTTTTACGGCTGCGCCAATTACCCGAACTGCGATTTCCTCACCCATTTCAAACCACTGTCTCAAAACTGCCCTAAATGCGGCTGGTTTTTGGTAGAGAAATACGACAAAGAGAATGGGACGCACAAGGGGTGTGTCAACCCCGCCTGCGATTATCTGCACGATGCGGGAGAAGCGTAATATGGGAGAACTTCCCGATAAAATTGAAGACTATCTCGCCTATCTTGACACAGTACGGCGCGTGTCCGCCCAAACCCTGCGGGCGTACCGCAACGATCTGTCGCATTTTGCGAATTACTGCGCGGAACGCGGCGTCGCACCGGAGAGCGCCGAATCGGAGGATGTGCGGCGTTTCATTACAGCTCTTTCGGGGGATGAGCATACAGCGTCCAGCGTGAATCGGGCGCTTTCTTCCACGCGGGGCTTTTTCCGCTTCCTTATCCGTTTTAAATTCCGCGCTGACGATCCTTCCGTAGCCGTGCGGAATCTGAAGCAGCACAAGCCCCTGCCCTCATTTCTGTGGGAAAATGAGATGGCGGAATTCGCGGAACTGCCCGCCAAATCAGGAAGTCTATGGACGGAACGGGACACCGCGCTTATCCTGTGTATGTATTCGGCAGGACTGCGTATAGGCGAAACTGTCGCGCTCTCGCTTGAGCATTTCGCACTGGACGCGGGTGTGGCGCGAGTTATAGGCAAGGGCGGTAAAGAACGGGAAGTGTTTTTTTCGGATGAGGCGCGTTCCGCGCTTTCCGCGTATCTGCCTCTGAGGACGGAAAAACTGCGTCAGACAGGGAAATCCACGGACGCGATGTTTATAAGCCTGCGGGGTAATCCTCTTTCCATAGACGGCGTGCGATGGATCATCAACCGCTATTCCCAGCTTTTCGCAGTTGAAACAGGGCTTGGTAAAAACATACACCCTCATTCCCTGCGCCACACCTTTGCTACGCATCTTGTCAACGCGGGCTGCGATGTGCGCGTGGTGCAGGAACTTCTTGGACACGAGAGCATTTCGACAACTGCCCGCTACACGCACGTCAACGTGGAACATCTGAAGGAAGTTTACTCTCACGCTCATCCTCACGCCTGATGATTTTCAAGCGTTTTTCGTTTCAAACGGCGTGATAATCGTGCGTGACAGGCGGTAGAGCTTACATCCCTATTTTTTGGATAAAAATTGGATAAAAAGGAGAAATGAACACTATGTTTGAAACTGAGTTTAGATCACTGAAATGGGCGCAGGGGATTTTAGGTCTGCAAAACCGCGAACAAAAGGATGCGGCGCTCAAGAGCGTGCACGCGGCGATTGATAAGGCGAGGGCGGACATTCTCGCAGCAAACGCCGCTGATGTGGAAAAAGCGCGCATGTAAAGGAGAGCCTTATTGACCGGCTTGCGCTGAACGACGTGCGGATCGACGGAATGTTGTCCGCGATTGAAACCATTATTCGGCTTGATGATCCTATCGGGCAGGCGCGCACCGGGTGGCGGATACCCAACGGGCTGTTCATTGAGCGTATAAGCGTCCCTTTGGGCGTGGTGGCGGTGATTTATGAGTCACGTCCGAATGTAACGGTGGACGCCTTCGCGCTTGCATATAAGGCAGGCTGCGCCGTACTGTTGCGCGGATCATCGGCGGCGCTGGAGTCGAACCGCACCCTTGTTAAGGCGATAAAGGCGGGGCTTGCCAAAACGGGCGTGTCAAACGCGGTGGAGCTTGCCACATCGGGCAGGCATGACGAAGTTGACGAAATCCTAGAAGCGCGGGGATACATTGACGTCGTTCTGCCCCGCGGCGGTCATGAGCTCATTCAGCGGGTGGTGCGAAACGCCCATGTGCCGGTGATAGAAACTGGCGAGGGTAACTGCCACATTTTTGTCGATGAATCCGCGGACATTGCCAAAGCGATTGACATTATCGAAAACGCGAAACTCCAGAAACCCGGCGTATGCAACGCTGTTGAGACATTACTGCTCCACGAAACTACCGCTGCCGCTCTTATGCCTGTTTTGGCGGAACGTTTTGCGGGAAAAGCCGAGCTTCGCTGCGACGCGCGCGCCAAAGCCGCCATAGGCGCGGTTCCGAAAAATCTGTCTCTCAAAGACGCATCCGAATCCGACTGGGAGACCGAATTCCTCGACTATATCCTCGCAGTCAAAACCGTGGATTCTTTTGAAGAAGCCGTCAAACACATCAACCGCTACGGAACGAAACATTCCGAGTCTATTCTTACGAGCAATCTGCAAAACGCCGAGGTTTTTTGCCAAAAAGTAGACGCCGCCTGCGTCTATACAAACGCCTCGACCCGCTTTACTGACGGCGGTGAATTCGGCTTCGGCGCGGAACTCGGCATCAGTACTCAGAAATTCCACGCCCGCGGTCCCATGGGATTGGAGGCGCTCACCACGATAAAGTACCGCATATCAGGACAAGGGCAGATTAGGAAAGGCTGAAAGCTTATTACTCCGCCAAGAAAGAAGAGACGGAGCAGGGCTGTGAAAAACATAAATATCATTATCTTTGGTGCGGGTATGGGGGGACAAAAACTCACGGAGGAACTGGAAGAGCGGTGCGAGCCATTTGAAATTCTCGCCTACGCGGACAATAACAGTGATCTGCATGGTTCCATGCTGTTCGGGAAGCCTGTCATTCATCCCAGCCGCATTAAGGATTTCGCTTTTGATCAGATTATAGTGCCGATTATGGACGCGCATACTGTTAAAAACCAGTTAATCGAAGAATACGGCATCGACAGCGCAAAAATCGTGGACAGAAAGCCGCTGTATACGATATTTGCTTATAAAGCCCGTGAAATCGCCCTCAAAAACGCCTCGCTCCTGCTCGCAGACGTACCGGGCGCGGTCGCTGAACTGGGCGTTTTTCAAGGCGACTTCGCCTGCCACATAAACGCCCTCTTTCCCGACCGCTCTCTCTACCTGTTCGACACCTTTGAGGGCTTCCCTGAACAAGATGTAGCGCGCGAGGCGTCTCACGGTGCGGAAAACGTGGCGCGACAGTGGTTCAAATTCGCCGGTACAAACGAATCGCTCGTGCTGGGCAAGATGCCCCACCCCGAAACATGCATAATCCGCAAGGGCTATTTTCCGCAAACCGCGCTGGGACTGGAAGAAACTTTCGCCTTTGTAAGCCTTGACGCGGATTTATATGAGCCTATGCTTGCAGGTTTGCGCTACTTTTACCCGCGTCTTTCCAAAGGCGGTTTTATATTTGCCCATGATTTTTTCAACGACCTGTTTACAGGCACGCGGCAGGCGGTATTGGATTATCAAAAGGAACAACCTTTGGTATTCATACCACTTGGCGACGGACTGAGCGTGGGAATAATCAAAGGATAGCCGCAGAAAGGAAGATTGGCCACTGCGTCAATAATTCGCTGTTTGTACTCTGCAAAACGTCCGTATCCTCATTTTTATAGAATTTCCCCATCATACATTGACCTATGCCTCTCAGAATCGGTAAAATTCCCGCCGTCTTTCCTCGCTTGAAACAAAAATGCTTTCTGTATACACTAGCGGCCATAATGATAGCAAAACTTATCGCGGATGCGCGGAAAATAGTCATCAAAATAGGATCAAATACATTAGCAAACGCGGATGGCAGGATCAGCGCAAGTCGCCGATCTCGCCGCACAGAATAAGCAGATCGCGCTCGTTTCGTCAGGGGCGCAGGTCGCGGGGCTTTCCACGCTCGATAAATGGACGCGGAAGCAGGATATACACTACAGGCAGGCTTTATGCGCCGTAGGGCAGGTGGAGCTTATGGCGGCATGGCAGCGAGCATTCGCGCCGTACGCTCTGCATATAGGGCAGATTCTCTTGACAAGGGATGATTTTGGGGATGCTATTCGCAGTCTCAATATGCGGAATACGATTTTTACGCTAGCGGACGAAGGGATTATTCCAGTAATCAACGAGAACGACACAGTAAGCGTTGAGGAAATCAAAATAGGCGATAACGACACGCTCGCAGCGCAATCAGCCGTACTGTGGAACGCGGACTTACTTATTTTATTCAGCGATATAGACGGACTGTACGACAAGAACCCTAAGGAACACGGCGACGCGGCGCTTATTGACGAGGTTCGGGACATCGCCGGGATACGATCCGCCATCAGCATAGGCGGTGCAAATAGTTTTGGAACGGGCGGCATCGCCACAAAACTTGACGCGGCGGAACGCGCAACCGCTTACGGCATTCCGATGGTGCTTGCTAACGGCGGTTTGCCCAACGCCCTCACATCCCTTGCAGACGGCACACTGCGGGGAACGGTGTTTCTGGGCTGTTAATTTCCCAAGCTGTATGCTTTTTCCGTCCTAATCCTGCTCTATAAAATAAAGGCTTGCCCGTTATACACGAACAAGCCTATAAAAAAGACAGTTTGCTGGAAAAGTAGCTTAAACAAACCTCAGGCGGATTTTTCGGCTTCGGCAGCGGCTTGACGGCGCAAGTTTCTCAAGGCGCGGATTTCTATCTGACGCACAGTTTCAGGCGATATGCCCAATCTGGCGCTTATACCCTTGAGGGTATGCGGCTCATCGGGATTAAATTGAAAGCGATACATGAGAATGATTCGCTCCTTGCGATCAAGTCCCCGCAAAAAATGACGGGCAGTTTCTTTGGAAGTTTTTCGTATAAATTCCTGTTCAGGGTTGTACGTGTTATCTTCAAATACATCAAGAGCGGATCCGTTCTCATAGTCGTCGAACTCACTGTCAAGAGAAAGGGTCTCGTTGGCTATGCTTATTATTCGCGCTACTTCCGCCACAGGCATATTCATCGAAGCGGCTACTTCCTCTACTGTGGCCTGCCGCATCAACTCCTGCGCGAGCGCCTGACATTCGGCTTTTATCCGCTTATACAGCTCTTCTTTGCGCGTCGGAAGGCGGATAAACCGCTGCTTGTTGAACAAATAGCGCCGTATTGCTTGTTTTATCCACCAATTTGAGTATGTAGAAAAGCGCACATTCTGCCTGTAATCATAACGTTCCGCCGCCTGTATAAGCCCGGAGTTTCCTTCCTGTATAATATCCATAAAGGAAACTCCGTCCGTCAGAAAAGCATGGGCGATTTTCACCACAAGCCTAAGATTCGCGTTGATGAGCCGTTCGCGGGCTGCTGTATCGCCCTGCTGTATACGTTTTGAAAGCTCCAGCTCCTCTTCAAAAGAAAGAAGCGGCACGGTATTAATCTGTTCAAAATAGGTCTTTAACAATCCATCGTCCAACATCTCATTCTTATTCATAAATACACCTCCATTTCCAGATTGGGTCTATATACCAACATTCTATATTAAGCATAATCCGTGCCAACATCTTGAGTAAAACAATATATTTTCATAATTCGTTGATATACATATACATTATTATATCACCATACATCGTTCCACTGAAAAAATATGATTGAATTGTATAAAAAATCATACAAATATCTTTCTCAATTTAGAATTTCTTTTAATGTTATTCTATCAGTACAAGTTTATTATACTAATAGTTTATAAAAAATAAGAAAAAGCTTGACATCGCTTTAGGTATTGTATATATTAAAACTAGTTAATAATTATTCAATAATTTAATAAAAGGAGATTCAGTTATGAACAAAACAGGTACAGTATTCCATCAGGATATGGTCGATCAAGCTATAGAAAGCCTGCCACCAGCGCGGATACTGAGCGATTTAGGTGAATTTTTTAAAGTGTTGGGCGATTCTACACGGCTTAAAGTCCTTTATGCCCTTGGAGCGGGTGAACTTTGTGTGTTTGATCTGTCAACAAGCGTCGGAGCGAGCGTGTCCGCTGTCAGCCATCATCTTTCTCTGCTCAAGCGCATGCGCCTTGTAAAACCGCGGAGGGATGGACGTGTCATCTACTACTCCCTCGACGACACTCATGTACAGACTATTCTTGATTTCGCACGGGAACATGTAGAGGAATTGTGAAAACAAATCCTAAAAACAAGTAAGAAGACACGTCTTCCCACTAATCGTACCAAGTGCCGATCTTTATCGCCGCCTTGCGCTTATAAGAGGCAAGGCGGCGCGCTTTTGGCGCAGGCGTGGAAAACGCTGCTATGGATGCGGCGGCTTTCTGGTAATTTCGTACGCTGTTCTCAACCTTTTCAAAGGTCACATACGTGCGCTTATGTGACCTAAAACGCTTTTAAACAATCACTATTCTCCTTAAATTGACCTATCCACAATAAAATTATTGACAATTTGGCTGACGTATTTTATACTCCTTATATAATTTCTTGTAAAATGACAAGATATTACATATTAAATATATGTGAGGTGAGGATATGAAATCGAAGCTTATTGCAGCGCTTTTCTTTTTGTCTCTTCCGATCTGCGCGTTTAGCCAGATAAAATTGGGACCACGGTCGGAAGCTATTGTGTTTAGCGATGTGTATTATCAATATACACTTAGAGTGTACAGGGTGGAGAATCCTCAGTATTTGTCCATAAGTGAAAATGTGTCTATCTGGGATGTTATTGGGCTGTTTGAGGAAGAGGTAGCGCCCATAAAAATAATCAAGGGGATAGAAGTTCGAGGCGCGTATTATACTATAGCGGATAAGGCGCTGGACAGTGTCTGGGGAATGTTTAACTACCAGCCTTTTATCGCGATTATTACGAAATATGATAAACGGCACGGAAGCGTACAAAAGGAAGCTCTTGTGTACGTGCCGAATAGACTTTACGCTTTTGAATATGAATGAACCTTCTCGCCCCAGACGGGCGGGGTTAAAACCCCACTGCGAATAAAGAGAAATGCGGTTTTTTATCTTTAGCGTTTACATTTTGAAGGAAGGTATGATATAATTAGAAATCTGCGTTTATAAAAGCGGATGTAAAATTCAAGACGCCGTCCCAATTTTATAATTTGCAAACATTTCTTAAATTTCAAGAAATGGGGCGGACAAAGGTGGTTATATGAAACGTTTTGTGCTTTTTCTGTTAGCCAGCGGGATTGCGGCAGCCGTATCTGCCCAAACAGGCGTGTCCCTGCAAGATGTCCAGCCCCAGTTCGCGGTTGGGAATTGGGAGATAAGCGGCGACCGTGTGTATCAGAAAGACGCTTCCGAGCGGCTTGCCAAGGCGAACCTGAAAATTCCGCAAAGTGCAGGTATGCTCTACGAATTTAACGTGCGCTATGAAGGAGGGTTTGAGGATGGACAGGGTGGATTTGGCATACATATCTTTGCGGATAGCGTCATCAGGGAACGTTCGTGGGGCGTAGGCAAATCATGGCTTTTGTGGCTTAACTACGATGAAAACCCCTTGAAGAATTCTGGCATACAGGCGGGTTTAACCGGGCAAGTCTACCGAAGTGTGAACCACTCCGTCATGGAACTCGTCGCCAGTGTTGATTTGAACCGCTATGTGCCGTATTTCACGCCGGAAGCCGCCGCCAATCCGATAAGCTTCAGGATTTTTGTGAATGGTGACACTGGCGAAGTTCGCGTCTATGATCCCACCGATCCCACCGGCGCAAACTACTACTACTTCAGTATAGACAAAAAATACCTGCCGCTCAAGGGCGATTGGATTGCTGCGCGGACAAACAGTCTTAGCGTGTCTTTCGCGCTGCAATAACCGGCGCCAGCGCCACCTTTCTTCCCCCTCTTTGTCCGGCGTTGCGGAACAGAGAGGGGTTAATTGATGAATAAATCCAGCAATCAGACATTATTGGTGACTAGTTTTTTTGTCTCGTCGGCCTGAGGGGTTCCATAAATAAAGGTAAAAATGTACTGGGCGTCTATAGGCGATATGTCGACGAAGCTGCAGCCAAGATAAACAAAACCGCCTTCCTTGTAACGTCTGCGAATTTTCATCTTACACATGATGGTTTTTGCAGGCATAACCAACTTCAATCCCAGTTCAACGCCGGGCTGCAAAAATTGAAACACAAAGCTATTCTGTACGGCGAAACGCAAACCCGACGCACTGATGTCCGCGACTTTCCCGTTGATAAGGCGGTCTTTCAAGCGCCCCGCTTCAAAATAGGCTCGCTTTGACAGAGAAAATACGATGCATTTTCCATAATAGGAAAGTTTTTTGGCGATTTCTTCTGTAAGCGTCGGTTTTACCGCGCTTGAGTCCGCCGCGCCCTGCAAGGGAGCGGATGTCCACGCATAAATATAGCCAACCACGTATTCCTGAAAAAGAAATGGAACCCACACGGCGGAAGTTATGCTTTCATCGGCAAGGTTTTTCATAAACTGCTCAATGGTCTGATCTAAAAAGGTAACGCCTACCCCTATGCTTTCATAGTAGCGCCTCAGAAGTTCCAGCGTAATAAATCCATCCACATCTGTAGAAAAAGCGTCCAACAACTGAGAACTTGTCGACTTTACAAGCAGGGTCTTTCCGGTTTCGGCAACTATACGCTCTTCCGGCTTACTGGGTTGCACAGAACTATTATAGTACACAATCTTGATGCCGCTAATAAACGGCTTCATTTCCTGCCCCATCTGTTTTACGATAGTGTTGAAGTCTTCGGGCGCGACGTTGGGAAGCACCGCGCTGGTATCGAGCTTCTCAAACATGGAGGACTTTGGGAAAGGCAGCGAGTAGCGGTCATCCAAAGAAATAATCTCTATACGCATATCCGTTGGGGGAGAAACCCGTTGGTTTGAACGCTCAAGATTCTTATACAGCGTATCAGGTATCGTTGTTTTGATGACATTCTCGGTTATACTTTTGACTTCGGCGGAAAAAGAGATATGCAATCCCTTGAAATCAAACATTAGGTTAATCTTTTTGTTTGCGAGCAGTCCTTCAATTGGTTCTTCAGTGATAAATTCAATATCATCTTTATTGATTTTATCGACTTTTAAAGTATAATCCTTACGGTTAAACAGGTACACAACGGGAATTTGTTCCCCTGCCAACTTCGAGAGAAAATACTCTTTTTCTATTCGTTGAATTTGTGTTGACATTAACGCCTCTTTCTAAAATATCGTAAAATTTTGCCCCAAGCTGTAGTAAACTAGGATTTGATTTTGTCAATCAATATAGAGCATTTCCCTGATGGGATAGGCAAGGTTTTCTTCTTTTTATCCAATATATTGATAGTAAAATAGTATAATTTCTCGCTTTCCATGTGAATTTCCCAACCCCTGCCGCTCTTGTTTGACTGAATGGTTATCAGGTTTTTTTTGAGGGAAAGATTTTCAACGCCCATGGAGTCCATGTTGGGGATAATCCAGTCTACGGTTTTCTTTGGTAGAGAAATTAAGATGCCCACAACATTTTCTATCATCACTGTAATAGTAGAGAGCGCGCCATACGCGAGGTATTGGGGACGAGGGAAATCAGCGTGCCCTTCCCAGCGAGCAAGACCTTCGTTGTTAGGCAGATACGCCTCCCACAGTTTGCTCTTTCCCTCATCAGAAGACATGGTATCCAGCAGAAAGTAAATGTGCCTTATGGCGCACTCCCGCGCCATACCCCAGCGATGATAGCGTTCCAATCCTTTGGTTACCATGAAGTTAAGATGCGGGTATACAGACCCCCGATAGCCGCCGCCGTTTTCATCAAAGACGCTTTCATCTGCGGAAAGACTGGGAAAGGGATGCACCGTGCCAAAATACTCAGGCGCGCGGAGCTTGTCAATAAGCTGCTCCGCTTTGTCCTCGTTGGGGATTTCCGCAAGGAGCGTCCAATACGCAGCCAGGGTTTTTACCAACAGCTTATCCCCATTCGCGTCAATATCATAGTAGAAGCCGGTTTTTTCGTCCCACATGAGGGCGTTTATCTGCGTTTTAAGGGCGAAGTAGCGCCGTTTATACTGAAAGCTTGATTCCTTATCGTTGAGCAGGTCTGTAAGCGCCGACATATACAGCACATTAATTGCCATCATCGCGTTAAAATCAACAGGGTATACTGCGTTTTCCCTGGGCGCGTTGATCATACCGCCTGCGGAAAAGGGCGCTTCGTAGAGACCATTGTCCCTCATGCACACAGAGTTAATCCATTCTATATACCGCTGAAGTTTGGGAATAACCTCTTTGATTCTTTTTTTATTCGCGGTTTTGTGGTACAAATTATGCTCCGCCCATGCGAAAATGGGCATACCTAGACCTTCTGGGTTATCCGCCTCAAACACAGGTAAACTTGTTTCTATGCTGTAAGCCGATCGGATAGCTCCATTCTCTTCCTGCCGGTCATAGAATATGTCCAGTGTTGGATGGGCATGGAAATTTCTATTAGAATAGACAAGAAAAAACGAAGCGAATATAGCGTCCTCTTGTCTGACTGCCATACTATTAGGATAACAAAAAAATTTCCCCTGTATAGGATTATCCTGAGACCCTGTATTTTTTTTCTCTCCTCCGGATTTCCAACAATCTTGAATCCAGACCCACGTTTTATCATAAATATCTACAAAATCCTGATCGTAAAAGTGGATTCTTGGCAACTCTTTTTTGATCACGCTTTCTCCTGTTTCTACTATCGTAATATAGAATCCTCAAAATGTCAAATAAAATTTTCCAAGTACGTCTGTCGGGCTTGTGAGCGACATATATTCCACGCTTGACTTTTTCCTGCTACGGGGTATTATTGAAGGATGAAACTGATTTTTTTGGGTCCTCCGGGAGCTGGCAAAGGAACGCTGGCAGTTCGGGTAAAGGATTTGCTCACAGTCCCCCACATCAGCACAGGGGCTATTTTTCGAGACGCTATCGCCGCAAAGTCCGCACTGGGACTCAAGGTAAAGGCGATTATTGACGCGGGGAAACTCGTGGACGACGAGACGACCATCGCGCTGGTAAAGGAGCGCCTTGAACAGACGGACGCGCTCACCGGCTATATTCTGGACGGATTCCCCCGCACCATACCACAGGCGGAGGCGCTCGCGGGTTTCTCGGCGGTGGACAAAGCGGTCAATTTTGACCTGCCGGACTCGGTTGTCATGGAGCGGCTTTCAGGACGGCGTGTCTGCCGAAAATGCGGCTTCAACTGGCACAAAACCTTCAATCCGCCTACAGTCGAGAACATCTGCGACAAGTGTGGCGGCGAAGTGTACACCCGCGATGACGACAAACCGGAAGCCATAGCCAAGCGGCTTGAAGTTTACCGCGAACAAACCGCGCCTCTTATTGGGTTCTACCGCGATAAAGGGCTGCTGGTTGACATAGACGCAAGTCCCATGGTGGATGAAATTCTGGTGAATTTCAAAAAAGCGCTCGGCTTGTAAGCCGCGCTTTCAAGCCGCGTCTTACAGCCGGAACACGGCGCGAGAATGTCTGCTTTGTCTTCAATCACCCGCGCCGAGCGCATTTCTTACCGCCTCAAGGAAGCCCTCGCTTGAAGTGGTAGCGCCGGAAACCGCGTCCACATCAGGGGAATCAGCATCAAGAACTGCCTCTATGAGCGATTCAATCGCCGCGCCGCCGATGAATTCGTCCTCTTCATGCTCCAGTACTTCGATTTCCTGAATGCCTCGGCTGTTTGAACGTACTAATACGTGGATAACGCCCCGATAGCCCTGCCCGACTCCTTCGGCGGCTTTGTCTGTATCCGTCTTCGGCGTGTTTCCGGCGCAACCCGCCGACAGAACCATGCACAAAATGGCGGGTAATAATCGCGTGAAAAAATGTGTGTTCATGCCAAATAGTACAGAAAACGGATGCGAGTTACTTCACGTGCGGACTAGAATTTTATGGAAAAACCATGGAACGCGCCAGAGGGAGTCTGCGGGGAAACGTCAAGTGAATCCACGCGAGCGCGGGGCGGACCTCGGTGCAGCCATTGCGTGAAATGGGTAAGTACTTCCTCGGAACCTTCTGCCCAAACCTCCACATTGCCATCGTCGGTGTTCCGCACCCAGCCTTTAACAGCAAGCTGCTCCGCTGCTTCCTTATAGGTATAGCGGAAACCCACGCCCTGTACCCGCCCTGTTACACGGGCGAAGAAGGCGGATTCCCCGCTTTCAGTCATCGTCATCCTCGGATTCGCTTTCTTCGCTTAACAGTTCATCCTCAAAGGTCGAGACAGCATCAGCGGAAAATCCCTCAAAACGCAGTTTTTGCCGTCTTTCGCGCTGACTCATAGATTCAAGGCGATTTTTAGCGGCGTACTTTTTCAACAAGGCAAGCTCTGTGTCAAAATCAAGCGCCGCGTCAAGGGCGTTTTTCGCGGTGGCGCGGTCTATACCTTTGGCGCGCAGGGCAGCAAGCAGTTTGTGCGGGCTATCCGCCTTCATCGAAAGGCGCGACCGCAGCCACAGCTCCGCATAACGTTCATCGCTCACCGCGCCTATGTCCGACATATATTCTACAACAGCGCGGACATAATCCTCCCCATGCCCACGCTCGCGCAGCTTACGCTCAAGTCCTGCGATAGTTTGTTCTGCGTTGGCGACAAGGGAGAGCGCCGCTCGTTCCGCTCGCAGACACACGCATGCAAAACGGAGTTCGGCTTCCACGTCTTCAGATATACTTACAGGCAGTGTCGTATCCGCCGCCTGTGAAACAAAATCTTCGGTGAGATATACTGTTTTTAAGGAAAAAAGACTACCATCTGACAAACCGACACGATAGACAACTTCGAACAGGAAGGATGTACCCGCACCATAAGGTGCGGATAAAATAACTAGCGCTTTGAAAACTGAAATCTGCGCCTTGCGCCGCGCTGTCCGTATTTCTTGCGCTCAACCATGCGGGAGTCGCGGGTGAGGTAGCCGTTGGCGCGGAGGCTTGTATAATTCGCCTCGTCAACCTGGCAAAGGGCGCGGGAAAGCCCGTGCCTGCACGCACCTGCCTGCCCGTGTATACCGCCACCATACACGTTGATCAATATGTCGAATTTATTTTCGCTTGCCGTTACCATAAGCGGCTGGCGCACCATAAGGGCATGTTCAATCTGCGTAAAATACGCAGCAATATCCTTACCGTTGATTATGATTTTTCCGCCGCCGTCCCTGAGATAAACGCGGGCTACCGATGTTTTCCGTCTGCCGGTTCCTATACCGAGATTTTTCATTCTGTACCTCTTAGAATTCGATCTTTTGGGGATTCTGCGCCGCGTGAGGATGTTCCGCACCCGCGTAAATCTTAACGTTGAGTAAAAGTTTGCGCCCAAGCGGTCCTTTAGGGAGCATGCCTTTCACCGCAAGTTGAAGAGGACTTGTCGGATGCCGCGCAATAAGTTTCTCAAACGTGGTAGATTTAAGTCCGCCCGCGTAACCAGTATGCCGGTAATACAATTTGTTCTGCCGCTTAGCGCCGGTAACAGCGACCTTTTCAGCATTCACAATGACCACATAATCCCCAACTTCCTGATGGGGGGTGTACAGGGCTTTCTCTTTACCCCGAACCATAGCCGCGGCTTTAGCCGCAACCCTACCCAAAGGTTTTCCTTCGGCGTCGATAACGTACCATTTCTGCTCGACTTCAGCGGGTTTTACAAACAACGTTTTCATAGTGTACCTTTTTGCGGTTTTCCGCAGAATTTATAGAATTCGGATATTAGAGGAATAGTATAGCGTATTTTTGTCTTTTTTGTCAAGGGGAATTTACTCTTAAGGAGACAGCACGGACAAAAAAACAACCTTGCGGAAATACGCCCCCGCACCTCCAAGCGTCAATACGCTACCGGAAGGCGGGAACAGTACTCGCAAGGTTGTTTATCAGCAGTCCTTCGATTGTAGTATCAGGCGCGGATTAGTAATCCATGCCGCCCATACCGCCGCCCGCGGGCATCGGAGGATCTTTCTTCTCAGGGATGTCCGTAATGGCGCACTCGGTCGTGAGCAGGAGACCCGCGATGGACGCCGCGTTCTGCAGAGCGGAGCGCGTAACTTTCGCCGGATCGATGATGCCCGCGCCCACCATGTCAACCCATTTCATAGAGGCGGCGTCGAAACCAACGCCCGACTTGGAAGACTTCGCCCTGTCCGCGATAACTGCGCCATCAAGCCCCGCGTTTTCCGCAATCTGACGGATAGGCTCTTCAAGGGCGCGTTTCACGATCTTAAAGCCGACCTTCTCGTCGTCGGAGAGTTCTTTCACGCTTGCTTTGTCAAGGGCACGAACCGCCTGAATGAGGGCAAGACCACCGCCGGGAACGATGCCTTCGTCAACCGCGGCGCGGGTGGCGGACAGCGCATCTTCGACACGATGCTTCTTCTCTTTAAGCTCGACTTCAGTAGCCGCGCCCACACTGATAACTGCGACGCCGCCCGCGAGCTTGGCAAGGCGCTCCTGCAGCTTCTCACGGTCATAGTCCGAGGTCGTGTCCTCGATCTGCGCCTTAATCTGGGCGATACGGTCGGTAATATCCTTCTGCTCGCCCGCGCCGTTGATGATCGTGGTGTTGTCCTTGTCGATCTTAATAGTTTTGGCTTTGCCGAGCTGACTCAAGTCCGTATTTTCGAGCTTCAAGCCCAATTCCTCGGTAATAACCTGTCCGCCGGTAAGAATGGCGATATCTTCAAGCATGGCTTTGCGGCGATCACCAAAACCGGGCGCCTTGACCGCGCAAGTGCGGAGCGTGCCGCGCAGGCTGTTCAGCACCAGCGTGGAAAGCGCCTCGCCGTCAACGTCTTCAGCTATAATCAGAAGCGGCTTGTTGCTCTGAGCCACTTTTTCGAGCAGGGGCAGGATGTCCTTCATCGTGGAGATTTTCTTGTCGTGGATCAGGATGTAGGCGTCCTCGTACTGACTTGTCATGGTATCGCGGTCAGTTACAAAATAGGCGGAAATATAGCCGCGGTCGAACTGCATACCTTCGACAAAATCAATCGAAGTGCTCATGGTCTTGGACTCTTCAACCGTGATTACGCCGTCTTTGCCCACCTTGTCCATAGCGTCCGCAATGGTCGTGCCAATTTCAATATCGTTGTTCGCGGAAACGGACGCGACGTGGGAAATTTCCTCTTTATCTTTGATTTCGGTGGAATTTTTCTTGATTTCCGCAACGGAAATTTCAACCGCCTTGTCAATGCCCCGCTTGAGTTCAATGGGAGTCATACCAGCGGCAACAGCTTTCAGCCCTTCTTTCACGAGCGAATAGGCAAGTACCGTGGCGGTAGTAGTACCATCACCGGCAAGCTCGTTGGTCTTGGTGGCGACTTCCTTCAAAAGCTGCGCGCCCATGTTCTCATAGGGATCAGCAAGCTCCACTTCTTTCGCGACAGAAACACCGTCTTTTGTAATTGTAGGCGCACCGAATTTCTTATCCAGCAACACAAGCCGCCCCTTAGGACCAAGGGTAACTTTTACCGCCTTTGAAATCTGCTCAACACCTTCAAGCAGCTTGCGCCGCGCTTCTTCGTTGAACATCAACTGTTTAGCCATATCTTTCTCCTTTCCTTAAAATGGGTTGCGATCCGCAGCCCTTTTATAACCGCCGCCGATCTGTCGGCACGCCGGTCTGTTATAAAGTATTACTCCCCCGTTACCCACAGTAACAGCATCAAGAACCTTCGTTTAGAATGATTTTTGGGAGGTTTGCATATAAAATAACAAAAACTCTTCATAGAGGCAAGCAAATTTTTTAGAATAGCGGCGGGCAATATCCGTGCGGATGCAAAACGTCTGTGAAAGCTCTGTCTGTCTTGCGCTCCTCTTTTTGCTCCTATTTCTTCTCAAGCGACTTCACCTGATTTTAATACGTTGACACTGCGATGTGTTTATTCATAATCAATAATATCATAAAGGTCTCTCCATCCTTCTATTCCCGGTATCTTACCGCTTCTGGCATATCCTAAAATAATTCCTTCAGCTTCCTCTTGAGTTACATAACAAGCTGTCGACACAGGCAGGGGTTCTCCTCCAATAGTATGAAAAACCTTCTTGTTTTCTAATTGTGGATTGAAATGAACAAAATAATCTCCAAGAGATAATAAAAAAATACCATAAGGTTCATCTTTAAAGAAAATAAGACTATTTACTTCATCACCTTCAAAATAAAGTCCTGAATCACCCCCTCCATGCCAGTAGGTTTCATCTTTTGATAAAATCTCTTTGAGAAAATCTTCCGTTGGATTTTTTTCAATTCTTCCGTCAGGACCACCATAGATCAACATAGTTATATATTCTCTATTCTACTTATGATTTTATGTATACTTAAACATTAAAATATTTGCTTAAAAACTCGCTAAAACTTGTCCAGTTTTCCTTTAAAGTGCCGGTTAACAGGGATTTTTCTCCTCCCTCAAAATCAACTTTATATAGTTTGTCCGATTTGGAATCCAAGACAATTATTTCACCAATTGTCAACTCCGTTAATACCAAATATCTAATGGGAAAAGCAAACTCTTCTCTGCATACCAAAGTTACACTTTCTACAGTAGGATTATCATCAATAATGTCAAGTAATCCAAATCCAATAGATTCTTCCCAAAATGGACCTGCAAAATTTTGATAAAATTGTATAACCGTATCTGATACATCAACATTCAATCTTTTAAACGCTCGTATGACTTCTTCTATGTCATCCCGGCTATACATATCTTCTTCTAAACATTGTTTTAGCCTGCTAATTATCTCCATATCACTGAATTCCTGTTATTACATCTCGAACTCTTGCTTTCCAATATTCTATAGAATCAGCTATAACAGATAGTATTATCCGTCCTTGTCTTTAAAAGATTAAAAATCCAAATCGGGAAGGAAAGTGGGCTGGACTTTGTGGCGAATGTAGTGTTGTATACCCGCGTTTGCCTGGCGCTCTACACCCATAGAGGAAGGCGGTCCATGTCCAGGCAGCACAATGTAATCGCCCGGCAATGAGAAAATCTTACTTTGCAGGGCGTTTGCCTGCACTCGTTCCGCGTAATAACTGGAAGTCGCGCCCGTAAGACCGGCTGACAAGGAATCGCCGGTGAAAAGCAGCATATCTATATTGTATATAACAGCATCTGCCGCGTGTCCCGGAATGGAAAAAACCTCTATACGGAAAGGTTGTACCCTGAACACGTCTCCGTCTCGAACCATCGTTGTTTTATAGCCTGCTATAAGGGGATTTGCCGCGAAAATTGCTGTCTTGTACAGCCGCATAAGGGTTTGTATGCCGCGCACATGGTTATTATGCTCGTGGGTAACGAGGATTCCGCCAAGCGTATAATCGTTATTTTCGATAAAATCAATGATCTGCTGATCGATATGCCCCGGATCGATGATAAGAGCGACCTTTTCGTTTTGGTCTGGATCGCTTCCCACAACATAGCAGTTATTGGAACCCGATTTATTCTGATGACAAAACAGTTTCATAGTTAAGCCTCAAATATGGCTTCGCCCGAATCCGACAGCTCTATAGTTACATCATCCCGCACCGCATCGGTAAAATTAACCCGTGTGAGCTTACAGTCAAAAAAGGACGTATCCTTGATAAGCGCGTTAATAAACCGGCTGTTGTAAAGATCAACGCTTTCAAAAGACGAGTCGGATAAGTACGCACCGGTGAAATTGACATTTGGCATGTCAGTATCAATAAATTTAGTTCTTTGGATGATGCCTATTCCAAACGAGACGAATTCTATATTACAGCCCTTAAACATACACTCGTCGAACGCCGCGCCGTCAAAGAAAGACAGTCTGATTTTCGTTCCGGAAAAATCGCAATGGTAAAAATTCGCGCCCTTAAAATTGCTTTCGTATACTTCCTTTCCCGAAAAATCCTGATTCTCAAAGCGGAGATAGGAGGCGTTCAGATCGTGGATTATGTGGTTTTCTTGTATGAGACTGGCTATACGATTGGATTCCGCCGAACGATCTTTCGCATGATCCGCGCACAGCTTTGATCCCGATAAAGCTAACCTGCCGCATCCAGCGCTGCAGCGAATGTTCTGGAACATAGTGTTATCATAGCGGAAAGCGCCCTAATATGCAAGGATACTTGCGTGATTTCCAATAACACCGAATAAGCCGCGGCGCCGCCCTTGATATTCACAGCTTTTTTGGATATAACCTTTGTATGCCGATAAAAATCCCGCGGGCGCTGCCTGCCTTCGATGCTTTGAGCGCCGAACGTGTCTTTGTTATGGAACAGGAGCGGGCGCTGCATCAGGATATACGTCCTCTGAAAGTCGCTATAGTGAACCTTATGCCCACGACCGTCGTAACCGAAATACAGCTTCTGCGGCTGTTAGGAAACACGCCCCTGCAGGTTGACGTAACTCTCATACGCATGGGTTCTCACGAATCGCGCAACGCGCCGCCCGGACATCTTGAGAAATTCTATATTGACTCGGAACTTATCACGGACACATATTATGACGGACTTATCATCACGGGCGCGCCGGTAGAGACCCTGCCTTTTGAGCAAGTGGATTATTGGGATGAGCTGCGCGCCGTGATGGACTGGTCAAGGACCCACCACGTCTGGTCTGGTCTGCACATCTGCTGGGGCGCGCAAGCGGGGCTGTATCATCATTATGGCGTTCCGAAAAAGCTACTGCCGAACAAACTCTTCGGCATTTTCCCGCACAGCGTCAACGAGCGGCACACCACCTTGTTCCGGGGCTTTGACGACGAATTCCTCGCGCCTCAGTCCCGGCGCACCGAAAGCGACCGCACCGCCATAGCCGCCAACCCTGCGCTTGTTATGGAGTCCGAGACGGAGGAGGCAGGCGTTTTCATCGTTACGGCGCGGGAAGGCAGGGAAATCTACGTTACGGGGCATCTGGAATACGACCCGCTGACGCTTGACCGCGAGTACAAGCGCGATCTGGCGAAAGGCTTGCATATCGCGCTTCCGAAAAACTACTATCCCGGCAACGATCCCTCAAAAGAACCAATAGTCCGCTGGCGGGCGCACGCGCATCTGTTCTTCTCAAACTGGCTCAACTTCGTCTATCAAGGCACTCCGTATTCGCTTGAGGATATCGCGCAAAATAAGGTCTGACGCCGCATTATGCAATTAAGAAATATGGAGAGGGATCAAAAAGTATGATAAGGAAAGGCAGCGTGAAGTATTCTCATATATAGCGGTTCAGAATAGGGAATTCGGAGTTCGGAACAGGGTGATCGGAGTTCAGAGCAAGGAATTCGGAGTTCTGAACTCGGTAATCAGAGTTCAGAGCAGGGTGATCGGAGTTCAGAGCAAGGAATTCGGAGTTCAGAGCAGGGTGATTGGAGTTCGGAAC
>QMCE01000630.1_pt1 | contig 28272 bp, 29 predicted proteins | sample 1821851 | NCBI WGS metagenome assembly QMCE01 (sample SAMN09453174, study PRJNA476694) | Termite gut metagenome, whole genome shotgun sequencing project. | isolation source: worker | host: Odontotermes sp. | place: South Africa:Pretoria | collected 2016-01-28 | reverse complement strand
AATTGCCGGCGCAGCATTTCTATCTCATTCATGCTGACAGTATATAACCCGTGGAATATTATGTCATCCATTGCCGGTTACAAAACTAAATCGCCGTGTCACATATACGTTTATCCTGCGCATTTACACATTTCAACTCTCGGAATAAACGCCAAAAAAACTTCATGCCAACCCCATAAAATACTTTACTTTCTCCTCCAGCGGCATGTCCACCTCCATAAACCCCAACGCAACATCCTTCGCGGCGGCTTGCTCATGCCCAATCAGAGCCCATGTCGCGTCGCGGAGGTTGGAAAACTCGCGTATGGCATCGCAGACAAACGGCTGGTTTGGGGAATTAATGTCCTCCCCGCTAATTTGCAGCATCTGGTATTGATTGCATAGCGCATGAATACGCAGAAGCTGTTCGTGTGTATTGCGGGACGGCGCGTAGGAGATAGCCCGGATGCCCAATTCATACAGAATCGCAACCAATTCATCCAAATACCCATCCTCAAATGGCTGGGCCTTTTTATCGCCCGTGACCGACTGCGTGACATCGCCGAGATATGGATACGCCGTAATGACGCCGTTGGCGCGGGCGAACGCGAGCGCCGTGTCTATATCCGGGCATTCCTCCCGGCCGGCGGGGATATATTCATGAAATTCGGCTTTCAGACGCGCCAGCTCATTGTAATCCTGTTTCGCCAACGCGAAGAGGATGTGTCGCTCCGTCACCGTACCGCCCTTGTCATACATTGACAGGGGAAGGACATCACTCTCATAATCCAGCCCCAAACGCTTGCATATTGCGCGGTTGCGTTCGCCGCGCGCCCTGCGGACAGGCTGCAAAAGCGCGTCCGCCGCGTCAAATTTCGTATACGGAACTCCATGGAAGGTAAGATAGGAGATGTCCGCCTGATCCGGATGGTTGGTGCGCCGCCGCCCAATGTCCGTATGCGCGTGATAGACGCGCATTTCATATCCGACAGTGGTCGGAAGACCAAGCCGGAGTCCTTCGGCGACAAATTCCCGCGCGCCGGAGATTGTATCATGGTCAACGATCCCCGCGGCGGCGAGACCCGCTTCCTTTGCGTTCCTCGCGGCTTGCGCGGGGGTGTACGGGGAAAAAGAGTAGGTCGTATGGATGTGGTTGTTGACGTCGCGCCGCATTTACCCTGTCCCCTCTCCCGAAATGATTCAGTCAGCCATACATTCACACCGTACATACAGCCGTAAAGCCTATTGAACGGGTATGATCATACCACGCCGAATTGGCTTCGTCAAGATTGCGCCCGGAACCCGCAGAAAATTTAAGACGCCCCGTCGGAGCGTCCTAAATCTATAGAGTTTTACGAGTAGCCGTTACGGATCCTCTGACGGTGAGGGACTGGGATCCGGTTCCTCCACCGCGGCTTCAAACAAAGCGGAGATTACAACGTTTTTGGCGGGCATTTCAAAAGAAGTGCCTTGGATTTCCGTTTCGTCGTACTTCAACGAACCGGCTGTGAGCTCGAATCCTTCTGTCGGGGTAACCGTGAGCGTTATGGTTTCACCCGCCGCGGCGGAAACTTTATTCGGCGTGACCGAACCGTTTTCCATCGGTGCCACGGTAATCGTATACATCGTAGGCGGTTCCGGCGCTTTCTTCATCAAGCGCATGATAATCTCGCAGGCTTCCCCGCGGGTGATCGGTTGTGACGGATTAAATGTCGCGCCCGCAATGCCTTCAAAGAGCCCCTTTTGGTAACAAACGGAAACCGCGTCTCTCGCCCAAGAGGATATACTCGCCCAATCCGTATAGTTCTTGTATTCATCATTGGATGCGATTCCCTGCAAATAAGTGTTTTCAATCAACTTAGCCACAGATTCGCGGTTAAACACAGGGCTGTGAGTAAACGTATTCGCGCTTGTACCATTGACATATCCTAACCCGTACATTAGAAGGATGGCGTTGTCGGCTTCGTTTTTCGTCTTGGTGGCGTCGATAAAGTTATGCATTCTGGCATGGAATGTCCTAGCCCACATAGTAATAAACTCGGCGCGCGTAAACGTTCCGTTGGGGGAGAACATGCCGCCGCCCTTACCCCGCATAAAGTTATTGGTGGCGCAGTATTCAATCGCCGTATAATGAGGGTTGTCGAGAGGTACGTCGGTAAACGACGGGGTTGCCGCCGAAACCCCGAGCGACGTAACCAAAATCAGCGCGGCGATCAGGGAAAACAATTGCTTTTTCATCGGAAACTCTCCTTTGTTAAGTGGTGAATCGTTCGCAAATAGAGTTTGCCGCCAAAGCGCTATAAATATAGATGTAAAATTTTCTTTTACTGGGAAGAACAATGCGGTGCGTGAGGCTGATTGGGCAGACGCGCCGCTATATTTTTTTCACGTTCTCGTACAAAGCCTTTTTATCCGCGTCTGACAACAGCCTTTCCGTAATATAGGCTATAGCAAACACGACAGCGATAGTCAGCCCGAACCACGCGAGCGCGAAACGCCAGCCAAAAGAGGAAATCTCAAAAAGCAACAAGGGAATACGGATACCCGCGCTCGCGCACAGGTACAGCAAAACATTTGAAATCCGGCATCCCTTTTTAAGCAGCATTCCGGCTGCCGGGAGCAACGCGTATAACGGTACGGCTGTCGCCATACCGAGTAATAGCGCGACAAGCGCACCCCGGAAGCCGGATTTATCCCCCATTATTTTGATCATAGTTTCCCGTTCGATCCATACATCCATCAAGCCGATACAAACAAAAATAGGCGTGAGCATGAACAGGAAGCTCAAAAAGGTTTTTCCCGTGAAGCGCAGCGCGTCTATTTCTGTTTGCGGCTGAATGATTAGCATGGCTATATTAAGGACAAGAACCGCCGCGGAGAATCGGTGTTTTTTATGCATTTTTTTCATACCGGCAAAGACCCGATTATAAAAGCTTCGCCGAACGCGAACAGATAAGCAAGCACATTCCGAAGCACAGCCATCTTTTTCCCGAGATACTTAATCTCCATCGGCAGCGTGACGAAACCAACCATCGTCAATGTTGAAATGAAAAGCGCAATCTGCGTGATACCCGCGCCGTTATTCAGCAGTTCGTTGGCGATGGGAAACGCGACTAAGACGGGAACGAGCGCGACAGCGCCAAGCAGTGAAACGATCAGCATACCGAAAAATCCGCTTTCCGCTCCGATGACAGTCCTTATTGCCTCCGGCGTGACCGCTGTAAGCAGAAACCCGACGAACAGCAGTATTGCGGCAAACTGCGGAAGCACGCGGAGAAACATTTCCCCCGCTTTTTTGAGGGCCAGAACGGTTTTCTTCCTGTCTTTTACGATAGAAACGCCAAACAGAACCGCCGTAACACCGTAAAGGAAATAGGTAAACTCGCTATCCATTTTATTCCCATCTTTTCCCGGACGCTTTTTTCAGCGGCGGCAGAATTGCCGTTGCCAATGCGCCGCCCGTTATCGCTGTGATAAGCTGCGGTATGGAAAACATATTGGAAATGACAGCCGCCTGCGGTTCGGGTAAGCCCAAAAGCAAGGGCACGGCGATTTGCACGATACCTAAATACAACACTAAAAACTTTATAACGGCCGCGCAGAGTAAAGCCATGATATAGGCGGCTATCCTGCGCCTTATTCTACGGTTTCCGATAAAGTGCCAAAGCAAGACGAGCGCCGCATTTCCTGCCATGATGAAAGGAATCAAGCCCCAAAGGGGGCCGATGCCCAAGAATTTCGCCAACACGGGGGAAACCGCCGCGACGGTTAACCCCGGAGCGATACCGAGGATCATTACCGTTACAATCATCAAAAGATTGTTTATAGAACCGGTGACAAGGGTATTTCCCAGAGGTGCGGTTGCGGCCTGCATTACAATCAACAGCGCAATGCAAATCGATGTACGGGCAATCCAGAGTATATTGGTCTTTATTTTCATAATCGTCACTCCATCCTTGCGTCTGTGCGTCTATTATACTATAATAGACGCAATTCGTTTGTTGCGCGCGCAACGAATAAGAGGGGGATAATCGCATGAATAACTATATTGACTATAAGGAGCTGGCGCGGATGAGGCTGTTTTTTGGCATAGAACCGGAAGAAATTGGCGGGCTGCTCGGCTGCGTATCAGCTAGACGCTCCTCTTACTCTAAGAATGACTTGATTGTTGAGGAGGGCAGTTATGTGTCCGATTTTGGTGTCATACTCTCCGGCCATGCACGTTCTGTCAAGTGGGATGCTTCAGGCAAAGTAACCATTATTACGTATTTAGAAAAGGGCGGCGAGATTGGCGCTTTACTGGCTGCAAGCCCGGAACGTAAAAGCTCGGTATATGTCCAAGCCGTGGATGACGTATCCGTGCTGCTGATCCCGTATGACCGGTTGCTCGCCCGGTGCGCTGCGGCTTGCCAAAAGCATGAAACACTGTTGCGGAATTTTATCAGTATCGTCGCCGAAAAGGGTTTGATGCTGCACGAGCGCATGAGCTGCCTGCTTAAACCCTCTGTACGGGATAAAGTCTTGATGTATCTGTCACGGGAAGCCCGTGAGCGGCAAAGCCGGATGTTTTCCATCCCCTTGAACAGAAACGAAATGGCGGAATACCTTAATGTTGAACGCAGCGCGCTTTCCCGCGAATTATCCGCCATGAAGCGGGACGGCTTGATTGATTACCACCGGAATAGTTTTAAGTTGTATTAATGAATACGTAAGCTGTTTTGATCCGCAAGAGAGATCGGAATTTGTGTTGTGGCATTTTCCCCGGCTCATGTGTATATGGAGTGAAGGGAGTGACGCGCGTGTTCAAGCAATCCAGCCGGCCGGTGGATTGGATGGAGGAAACCGTAGAGCGAAACGAACATAAGCTGTTTCGGACAGCTCTTGCCATGATGGGTAATAAGGCCGATGCGGAAGACGTTGTGCAGGATGTTTTCATTAAGCTGTTTGAAAAGAGGCCGCATTTTGAGACGCCCGAACATGAAGCCGCTTGGCTGATCAGGGTGACGGTAAACCTATGCAAAAACCGCCTCCGTTCACACTGGTTTCAAAAAACCGTCCCTCTTCTGGATTCTTATCCGGCGCAAACAGCGGGGCAGGAAAGCATTATGCAGACGGTTCTGTCACTTCCCTCAAAATACAGGGTCGTCATCCATCTGTTCTATTATGAGGGATACCGGACAAAAGAAATCGCAGAGATAACAAAGCAGAAGGAATCCACCGTGCGGGAGCAGCTCACGCGCGCCCGGCGAATGCTGAAAACCTTTTTGGATGAGGAAAAGGAAGGAGTACAAGCATGAAAGACTATAACGATTACATGAATAACATATCGGTTGACGAGGAACTCCACGATAAAATCCTGAAGCGTCTAACCCCCGACCCGCGTCGCCGGGGCCTCGCAGTGCTGCGCTACGCGGGAATGCTGGCCTGCGCGGCGTTCTTAATGTTTTGCGCTTGGGTATTCCCAAAACTGTTTAACGCGCCCGGCGAGGGCGGCCGGACAGACGGCGATTATAACGGCGTCATATATGGCGTAGGGAATGATGTAAGCTCACCGGGAATCTCGCAGAATCCGGTCACCGGCCCAGCCGCCTCGTTCACCCCGAATCCCTCGGTTCTACCCACTCCGACACCGGCGCATATATCACTTATAATAAATGAATTCGATTCCTTTATGTCAGGAAGCATAGCGTTGGATCGCTATGTGGGACATTTCTGGTATAACCTAACGCAGAATGAACTGCAAGCGATATTTCCTGACATTGGGATTCCCCTGTCCGCCGCCGCTTATTACCGGGAAGATGGTTCATTACTCAATATTGTAGCATATAAGATGTCGGAGAATATAAGGCGCGCAACCATAAAGCTTACGCCGTTAAACTTCATATCCGATGTCTTTTATGAATACGATTCTGAGCCGGTATCCTCGGACGTTTACGGTGTTCCTGTCGTAGCGGGGATTGTTGATATTGAGGAGTCCGAAGGTATTGCGCTGTATATCGCATCGTTTAAGTTGGGTGAGATCGCGTATAATATCGATATCCGTGACAACGATGACGGCGAGAGCGGCCCGGCTCGACTGGCAGAAATCGTCGGCGCGATCATCGAAAACGGCGCGCCGGATTTGAGCATATTTGAAAACCCGGTAATCCCGGAAATGCGAAATGATGAACTGTCGCTGGAAGAAGCGCATTTGGATCCCGACTATGGCGCGTATCTGCCGGAGGACGTTCCTTCCCGGTTTGACTTTGATTCTGCGCACAGATTTATCAACCAACAGTCTAACTATCTATCTGCTATGTGGACGGCAGGGTATGACGAAATAAGATGGCGCGTTTCCGAACCGGCTGATTATGACCGCGAGCGTATCGCATTCGCAAACGAGCCGGAAAAATACGATCTGTCGCTCTATTCGTTCCCGCTAAGCGATTCTGTACCGGAGGATCTTCGGGAGGTTGTAGAGAGTCCCGTATTCCTCGCGGAAGAGTTAACGCCCGACATTGTGAAGGCGAGAGCAACGTATGTTGACACAGACCGCGGCGATACGCCCGGCTGGCGTATGTCTTTCACGGTACTGATTGGCGACGTTCTTGTAGATATAAACGCCAAAGGCGCAACGCCGGAGCAGGTTTGGGAAATGCTCGCGGGATTTGTGGAAGAGTAAGCGGAAGGTCGTTATTTCTTCGTCAAACTGCCCAAAAACCGCCCGAAAAATTTGGTGATTCTATGTCTGGCGTGATGGACGGACTTGTGCTATATTGTAGGTGCTGAAAATGCACAAAGTATAGGAGGGTCATCAAACATGGCAAGTGTAACCCTGAATGGCATCTACAAGCGTTATCCGGGCGGCGTTGTCGCCGTATCCGACTTCAACCTCGACATCGCCGATAAGGAATTCATCATCCTCGTCGGCCCGTCCGGTTGCGGAAAGTCTACCACCCTGCGTATGATCGCCGGTTTGGAAGAAATCACCGAAGGCGAGCTTTACATTGACGACAAACTGGTCAATGACACCGCGCCGAAGGATCGCGACATCGCAATGGTGTTCCAGAACTACGCTCTTTATCCGCATATGACGGTCTTTGAAAACATGGCCTTCGGCCTCAAGCTCCGCAAAACGCCCAAAGATGAAATTAAGCGCCGCGTAGCCGAAGCAGCCAAGGTTCTCGAAATTGAGCAGCTCCTTGACCGCAAGCCCAAGGCTCTGTCCGGCGGTCAGCGCCAGCGCGTCGCGCTGGGACGCGCCATTGTCCGAAACCCCAAAGTCTTTCTGCTCGACGAACCGCTCTCCAACCTCGACGCCAAGCTGCGCGCCCAGATGCGCACCGAGCTGACCAAACTGCATATGCGTCTCGAAACCACCTTCATCTACGTCACCCATGACCAAATCGAAGCTATGACGATGGGTACCCGTATCGTAGTCATGAAAGACGGGTTTATTCAACAGATCGCGCCGCCGCAGGTTCTCTATCAAAACCCCTCCAACCTATTTGTCGCGGGCTTTATCGGTACCCCGCAGATGAACTTTGTGGATTGCACCGTCCTCGACGAAGGCGGCAAGACCTATCTGCAATTCGGCGAATCGAAGATTTTGCTGCCCGAAATAAAAGGCCGCAAACCCGAAGTCCTCAGTTACGCGGGTAAGGAAGTCATTTTGGGTATCCGGCCCGAGAATATCCATGACGAAGAAACCTTCCTCGCTCAGTACCCCGAAGCGCAGATTAAAATGAACGTGGACGTCGTGGAAATGATGGGCGCTGAAACCAACCTCTATATGACCGCCGAAGGACGCAACTTCATTGCGCGCGTAGAACCGCGCTCCACCACCAAAACAGGCGACATCATTACCGTGGCGTTTGACACCAAGAAAATTCATCTCTTCGACAAAGATACCGAGCAGACCATCACCAACTAAAAGCGTTTCTTACGCCGGAATTAACAACACATGAGCAGCGGGCCGAAACAGCCCGTTGCTCATGTGCGTTTTCATGCGAAGCTAAACTGCTCCGGCGATTTACTGGGTTGGCGCATACCTTGTTCAATTTTTGCTTGACATAACGCTTCATTTTCTATAGAATATATCGGATGATAACTTTGTATTGATTCGGGGTTTATTAACCCGTGACCTTTGCATTGTACTCATACTTTTATTACGGAGGTGCACCTGTGCCCGCTGCACTGCAAATTATTCTTCCGGTGCTGACTCTGCTGGCCGGCCTCGCCGTAGCGTTTCCGCTCGGCATAAGGTATCGGAAAAATGTCGCTGAAAAAGAGATTGCCAGCGCCGAAGAGGAAGCCCGCCGCATTGTCAATGAAGCCATTAAAGCATCGGAAAGCAAAAAACGCGAAGCGCTGCTCGAAGCGAAGGATGAAATCCATCGCAACCGCCAAGAGGCTGAACGGGAAGTCAAAGACCGTCGCTCGGAATTGCAAAAACAGGAACGCCGTTTACAGCAAAAAGAGGAGAATTACGACAAAAAGCTGGAGAATCTGGAACGTAAAGAGGAACAGCTTACCGAGAAACACAGGATTGCCGATGAAGCCCGCGAGGAAATCGCCTTAATTAAGCGCAGTCAGATGGAAATGCTGGAAAAACTGTCGGGATTCTCAACCGAGGAAGCCAAGGTCTACTTAATCAAGAACGTGGAGAGCGAAGTCACCCACGAAATGGCGATGAAAATTAAAGACATCGAGGAGAAATTCAAAGACGACGCCGATCAAAAGGCCCGCGAAATCATCTCGCTCGCGATCCAAAAGGTGGCGTCTGACCATGTAACCGAGGCCACAGTGTCAGTCGTCCACCTGCCGAACGACGAAATGAAGGGACGCATCATCGGGCGCGAGGGACGAAATATCCGGACTTTGGAAACCTTAACGGGCGTCGATTTGATCATCGACGATACCCCGGAAGCGATTACCCTTTCGTCCTTTGATCCCGTACGCCGCGAGGTTGCGCGCCTGAGCTTGGAGAAGCTGATCGTGGATGGGCGTATCCATCCCGCGCGTATCGAAGAAGTCGTTGAGAAATCCCGGCGCGAGATCGAAACGATCATCCGCGCAGAAGGGGAGCGCGCCACCTTTGAAACGGGCGTACACGGTATCCACCCCGAACTGGTTAAACTGCTGGGGCGGATGAAATACCGTACCAGTTACGGACAAAACGTTTTGCAGCATTCGATAGAGGTCGCCCTTTTGTCCGGACTAATGGCCTCCGAATTGGGGATTGACCCCATGCTTGCGAAACGCGCCGGGCTGCTGCATGACCTCGGCAAAGCGATTGACCACGAGGTGGAAGGCAGCCATGTCGCCCTCGGCGTCGACCTTGCCCGTAAATACAAAGAGAACAACGAAGTCCTGCACGCCATTCAGGCGCACCACGGGGACGTGGAGGCAAAAACCATCATCGCGAGCCTTGTGCAGGCCGCCGACGCCATTTCGGCCGCGCGCCCCGGCGCGAGGCGCGAAAACTTGGAGAACTATATCAAGCGTCTTGAAAAACTGGAGGAACTCGCGAGTTCCTTCGAGGGTGTGGACAAATCCTTCGCCATTCAAGCGGGGCGCGAGATTCGCATTATGGTCAAACCGGAAGCCGTCAACGACGACCGCATGATCTTGCTCGCACGGGATCTTGCCAAAAAGATCGAAGCCGACCTCGAATACCCCGGCCAGATCAAGGTTCACCTCATCCGCGAGATACGGCATATAGAGTACGCGAAGTAGGTAATAACACGTATCCCCCGCCCTTCGGCGGGGGATACTGATAGGGAAAGGGTGATGCCCATATGATCCTGCTCGCTTGCGGCGATGTCTGCGGCGAATCCGGGTTACGGATCGCGGGCAGTAAGCTGCGCCCTCTGAAACAATTTTACGGCGCGGACGTCTGCGTTGTCAACGGCGAGAACGCCGATGTGCTTGGTTTGCGCCCGGAACAGGCGCAGAGGCTGTTTGAGGCGGGCGCCGATGTCGTGACGCTGGGCAACCATGTATGGAACCGTCAGCAGATCATCCCGGAACTGAGAGAGAACTCGTACCTGCTCCGTCCGTTGAACCTCGCGGGGCAGACGCCCGGAGAGGGTGCGGCGCGTCTGCTTCTTCGTTCCGGGCGGTGGCTGACGGTGGCGTGTCTGCTCGGCAGGCTGAACTGCGAATGGAACGCCGACAACCCCTTCCGAGCGCTCGACGCGCTGATTAAAACGCACCCCGACGACCTGTTTGTTGTTGATTTCCACGCAGAAGCGACCAGCGAGAAGACCGCGCTGGCGTTCTATGTTGACGGGCGCGTCTCCGCCGTCTTCGGCACGCACACCCATGTGCAGACCTCCGACGAGCGCGTACTGCCGAACGGCACCGGCTTCATCTGCGACCTCGGCATGACGGGACCGACGCACTCCGTCCTCGGCGTCAAGGTGGAACAGTCCGTCGCGACCTTCCTAGGCGACGTGCCGCAGCGTTACGAGTCGCCGCTCACCGCCGCCGTCATCGAGGGCGCGGTGTTTGAGATCGACGAGGCGACGGGGAAGTGTACGCGGGTGGAGAGGATACGGGTGGAGGAGTAGGTTCCACATGGGAATGAGTATACTTATATTTTGAAAACGTTACAATCTTCACTCTCTTTCTCTATTGAGATATAAACATCTCCACTTCATAGTCCGAAGGATCATTGCTGTTTATATAAACGATAGCCTGATAATTATTAATTGCAATATCGGATAATATTTGAAGCCTGTTCTTTTCGATTATAAATCTTCTGCTTTTTACGCTTCTTTTTTTGCCCGATTTTTCTGTGAAGCGACATATTGCATAGGCGAATGTGCGACGATTTATTTTCACAAGAAACGATCTTGCTATGGATACAATTTCTGCGGTAAATGAATTTCCATTCATTTTTAAGTATGCCAAACGTCTTTTTGTTTTTAAGTATAGCAATAACAATGTTACCCCAATAATAAGCAGCAATATTCCCAATACAAAAAACACTATTCCGACGAACAACGATTCTTTTCTTATAAACAATATTATTACATGGAATAAAATGAAAATAATACCAGTTAACAATAAATATATCCCAGACGTAAGCGATGCACTTTTAACATTTTTCATAATATTCCTCCCCTGTTGTATCATGAAAAATTTCTTGCTTCTTCACACCTTCCCTAGCAGCGCGAACATATTCTTCTTATACGCCTCCACACCGGGCTGATCAAACGGGTTGACGCCGAGCATGTAGCCGGAGACACCGCAGGCGTACTCAAAGAAGTAAATCAGCTGCCCCAGCGTTTCGGCGTTCTTCGCCCCCGCTTCGATGGTGAGGCACGGGACGCCGCCGTCGGTGTGGGCTTTTTTTGTGCCTTGATACGCCGCGTCGTTAATTTCGTCAACCGTCTTTCCCGCGAGAAAATTCAGCCCGTCGGCATTGGCGGCGTCGTGCGCGACGGAGAGACCGCCTTTCGGCGTGTCGGTTCGGACAAACGTCTCAAACAGGGTGCGTTCGCCTTCTTGCATGTACTGTCCCATTGAGTGGAGGTCGGCGGTGTAGCTCACGGCGGCGGGGAAAATGCCCTTGTTTTCCTTGCCTTCGCTCTCGCCGTAAAGCTGCTTCCACCACTCGCCCATATAGACAAAGTCGGGGTCGAAGCTCGCCAGCACCTCAGTCTTCTTTCCGGCGCGGTAGAGCCCGCAACGCGCGGCGGCATAGGCGATCGCGGCGTTTTCCAACCCTCTGGCCGAAATGCACGATTCCATCACGGCGGAGGCGCCGGACAGCAGCGCGTCGGTATCGATTCCGGCGGCGGCGATCGGCAGCAGCCCCACCGGCGTTAGAACAGAGTAACGCCCGCCAACGCCGTCGGGAATGACGAATGTCTCATACCCTTCCGCGTCACTGAGTGATTTCAAGATGCCGCGTGATTTGTCGGTCGTCGCGACGATGCGCCTCTTCGCGCCGTCTTTACCATACCTCTTTTCGGTGAACGCGCGGAAGTGGCGGAACGCCACAGCGGGTTCGGTAGTACCGCCCGATTTAGAGACGACATTGACGGTGAAGTCGCGCTCCCCAATCCGATCGGTCAGCTTTTGCAGCGCGTCCCCCGACAGATTGTTGCCCGCGAACAAAATATCCGGCGTCTTTTTACCCGGCGTACCGTTATAGTACGGCGACAGCAAGAAATCGATCACGGCGCGGGAACCCAAGTAACTGCCGCCGATCCCGACGACGATCAACACCTCGCTCTGGTTCGCGATCCGGCTTGCGGTCTCCCGCAGACGCTTGTATTCGGCTTTGTCATAGTCGGCGGGCAGGGTGACCCAATCGGTGTATTCCACCCCCGCGCCGGTCTTTTCTTGCAGCTTTTTGTGCGCCTCTAGCGCCTGTGGCAGATATTTTTCGGCTTTTATGGCGGATGTGTCGACGCGGATCATGATTATTCCTCCAACTCTAAAAATTCGGGTTCGGTATCCACTATGCAGATATATGCTTTGCCGGGGAGCAGTTCAAGCGGGCCGCCGTTTTTGTCCGTGTACCCAAACGGCGCGTTATACGCCTCGCGGTTCCATGTGATGGGCATGTACTGCCCGCCGGAGATATAATATCCGTCTCCGCCGGACGTAAGGTCAACGCTCAGACGGCCTACGCTGTCAATTACTTTTATGCTTGTATTCAGCACAATAATATTGGTGACGGCTACCTGTTCATTGTTTTGGCCGTCTACAAACGGGCTTCTGTATTCCTCCACGTAGTAAACGTCCTCTTCCTCATTGTATAAAAACCATGTCGATTTGTTGTTGGTGAACGGAACCCGGACGCGGAGCGCTTTTTCACCGGAGACTGCCGCGTCGTTGTTGAACAACAAGCCGTTTTTGAAATCTTCGGGTACTGTTTTGCGTTCTATTTTCTCAATTGCTTTCAGAAGCGCCTCGCCGGAGGTGAACATGGTATGCTCGGTCGCGGTTCCGCTGTTTATGCGGTCTTGGTCGCGCCAATAGGTGCTGCCGTAACGCTCGGCATTGATCGTATCCATCCCCCACGCCGGGATATCTTTATAAATCGCCTGATAGCTGCCGCCGGCATGGGACATAATCGCGTCATACGCCAGCGCCAGCTCTAAATAATAGGTGCGGGTGGAACGCACCGCTCCCAACGAGGGAATGTTTGATACATCCTGATACAGCGCCAGCATCCGCGTGATACCGCCTTCGGCCAGCACCTCATAGATGATGTCGGCCTGTGAAATGCCGTGCATCGGCAATGCGTTGTGGCGGCCGTTTCTGTCATAGGAATTGTTGTGCATGACGGCGAACGGGCGGTTTTGCAATACGCTTTCGTCCTCTATCGGCAGACCTGTCAGCGGGTTAAACGGCCCTGTCGGTTCCGGCGACGGCGACGGACTGGGAGCAATCGGCGACGGTGAGGGCGACGGACTGGGCAGCGTGACCGGGGACGGGCTGGGGTCTTGAAGTTGCGGTTCCGGTTTGCTGATGGGCAAAATCGTCGCCACGACAACCAGACCGGCGGCCAACAGCAAGACGGCGGCTGCGACGGGAATAACAATTTTCTTGTGTTTTATTATAAAATTCCGTATTGCATGAGTCTTTTCGCGAATCCAAGAGCTCTCGCCTTCCGTGCGTTTTCCTTTACCCATTTTGAATCCCCTTGTTTTTGTATGGTCTTGCCTCAGTATACAGTATCCGCCGGAAAAATGCAAGGATTCCTTGAACTCAAAAACACGGCGGGACAAATTTAACAGGCGACCCTATCCTTGCCAAACGCTTCCTGTTGTGGTATAATCCTGTCGGAATTTGCTGGGAGGGGTTACGGTGAGGCGACTTATTTATCTTGTATTATGCGTTTTATTTTTGACCGGATGTACAGCTTCGATAGCGCCGGCCGATGATGTGATTGCATATAACCCAACTATCGCAGAGCCGTCCGAGATGTTCGTTCCTTCCGCCGAGCCGTCGGCTGTACCTTCGCTGTCATCCCCTTTACTGCCGCCTTCCCCCCTGCTATCGCCTTCTCTTGTATCCACTCCAATACCGACTCCGGAACCCAGTCCATCACCGGAATTGAGCCCGTCACCCGAACCCGATCCAACTCCCGATCCCAGTCCAATCCCGCAGCCAACCCCCGCGCCAACCCCTTCACCGGAAGCGCCGCCTCCGGCGGGCGCGGTTTATGCCGCCGAGGGGAGCCACGCGCCGCCTCCGGCGGGAACGATAGTATGGCGCGCAAGCAAAACCACAAAAGTGTACCATTCGGTATCCACATGCTCTAACATGAAAAGCCCGTATGAGCTTTCGATTGAAGACGCAACAAGTCTTGACCTGCGACCATGCAAGAAGTGTTGGTCCGGTGTTGATTGAGTTTTTATTGATCCCAGCAAAAAGCCCTGTAGCGATTGAAGCTACAGGGCTTTCTCATAGTGGAGGCAGAGGAACTCGAAGCGCCGATCCCATGTGTGCGCCTACTTAAACTTCTCAAAAAACCCTTTCCCTTTCGGGTGGTTCTTCTCGTCGCAGGAACCGGCGAACGCGAGCAGCGCTTCTTTTTGCTTTTTACTCAAGTGCTTCGGCACTTCCAGCGCCACATGCACAAGCTGGTCGCCGCGAGCGCGGCCATTAAGGCCGGGAATACCCTTGCCGCGCAGGCGGAAGACGGTGTTGGGCTGCGTACCTTCGGGAACGGTATATTTAACTTTTCCGTCCAGCGTTGGGACTTCCAGCTCGCAACCCAGCGCCGCCTGCGCGAAGGTGAGCGGAATCTCGCAGTGTACGGTCGTACCTTCGCGAATAAACAGAGTGTGGGGGCGTATCGAAACAGTGACAAGGACGTCGCCCGACGGGCCGTGATGCGCGCCCGCGTTGCCCTGACCGCGCAGAGAAACGGTCTGCCCATCGTCGATACCGGCGGGGACTTTTACGGCGATTGAGACGCGGCGGCGCGTAACGCCGCTCCCTTTGCAGGTTGGACAGGGCGTTTTAATGATTTTCCCTGTTCCTCCGCAGGAAGGACACACGCCGGAAGACGAAATTATACCCATCGGCGTGCGCGTACTGGTGCGCACCTGCCCCGAACCGTTGCATTGCTTGCAGATTTCCGCCACCGACCCCTTAGCCGCACCGCTGCCGTGGCAATCACCGCAAGCGTCGGTGCGTTGGATCTCAATCTCTTTATCACATCCAAAAGCCGCTTCCTCAAAGCTGAGAGAGAGCGATGCGCGAATGCTCTGCCCCTTACGGGGAGCATTGGCACGCGCGCCGCCGCCAAACCCGCCGCCGAAGAAACTCTCGAAGATGCTGCCGAGGTCAATGTCCCCAAAACCGCCAAAGCCGCCTCCTCCGGCGCCCGCGCCGTAGTTGGGATCAATTCCGGCGTGGCCGTATTGGTCGTAGAGCGACTTCTTTTGGCTGTCGCTCAGGACTTCGTAGGCTTCGTTAGCTTCCTTAAAACGCTGCTCCTTCTCTTTATCCCCAGGGTGCAGATCGGGATGGCATTCCCGCGCCGCCTTACGGTACGCTTTTTTAATCTCGTCCTCATCGGCGGTGCGAGGGACGCCCAATATGTCGTAATAATCGCGCTTGTTGTCGGCCATATGTCACTCTACCTCGGAAATGTCCCCGCGAAATGCGGGGACATTGGATTATTTGTCTTCGTCGACAACCTCAAAGTCGGCGTCCACTACGTTGTCTCCGCCGGGCGCGCCAGCGTCGGGAGGCGGGTTGCCGTCGCCGTCCTGATGCTGCTGCGCGTACAGCTTCTCGCTGATGGAATAGAAGGATTTCGCCAGCGCTTCGGTCTTTTGGCGGATGTCGGCGGTGTCCTCCCCTTTCAGGGCTTCCTCCAGCGCGGCCGCGGCGTCCTGTACGGGTTTCTTTTCATCATCGCTGACCTTGCTTCCCAACTCGTCAAGGGCTTTGCGGCTTTGGTAGAGCATTTGGTCGGCTTCGTTGCGGGCATCAACGCCCTCGCGGCGTTTGCGGTCTTCCTCAGCGTGCTGCTCGGACTCCTTAACGGCGCGATCGATATCTTCTTTCGACATACTGGTCGTCGCCGTAATCGTGACATGCTGCTTCTTTCCGGTGCCTTTATCGGTGGCGGTGACGTTGACAATGCCGTTTTTATCGATATCGAAGGTGACCTCAATCTGCGGAACGCCGCGCGGCGCGGGTGGGATGCCGTCCAAATGAAAACGTCCCAGCGTTTTGTTGTATTGCGCCATTTCGCGCTCGCCCTGCAAGACATGAACCTCAACGGAGGTCTGGCCGTCGGCGGCGGTGGAGAATACTTGCGATTTTTCTGTCGGGATGGCGGTGTTGCGTTCGATCAGTTTGGTAAATACACCGCCCATCGTCTCGATGCCGAGTGAGAGGGGGGTTACATCCACCAAAACAATATCCTTCACGTCGCCGGACAGTACGCCGCCCTGAATGGCGGCTCCCATCGCGACGCATTCGTCGGGGTTGATGCCCTTGAACGGTTCCTTGCCGATAAATTGCTGCACGGCTTCTTGAATCGCCGGAATGCGGGTCGAACCGCCCACCAGCAAAACTTTGGAGATTGCGGTGTTTTTCAGTCCGGAATCCTTCAGCGCCTGTTGGGTGGGACCCATCGTAGCTTTGACGAGGTGCGCCGTCAGCTCGTTGAATTTCGCGCGGGTGAGGGTAATGTCAAGGTGCTTCGGGCCGGAGGCGTCGGCGGTAATATAAGGGAGATTGATGTTGGTAGAGGTCACGCCCGAAAGCTCGATCTTGGCTTTTTCGGCGGCTTCCTTCAGCCGCTGTTTCGCCACGCGATCCTGTTTTAAGTCAACGCCCTGATCGCGCTTGAACTCGGCCGCCATCCACTCCATTACGCAATCGTCGAAGTCGTCGCCGCCCAGACGGTTGTTACCCGCCGTCGCGAGCACCTGAATCACCTCGCCGCCGATTTCAAGGACGGAAACGTCGAAAGTGCCGCCGCCGAGGTCGAATACCAAAATGTTTTGATCGTCCTCTTTATCGATCCCGTAGGACATTGCGGCTGCCGTCGGCTCGTTGATGATACGCAGCACCTCAAGACCGGCGATGGTGCCGGCGTCCTTGGTGGCTTGCCGCTGCGCGTCGGTGAAGTAGGCGGGGACGGTAATGACGGCTTGCGTTACCTTGCCGCCGAGGTAGCTTTCGGCGTCGGCCTTGAGCTTTTGGAGGATCATCGCCGATATTTCCTGCGGGGTGTAGCCCTTGCCGTCGATGTTGGCTTTATAGCCGGAACCCATCTCGCGCTTTACCGAGCTGACGGTGCGATCGGGGTTTGTGATGGCTTGGCGCTTCGCGACTTGCCCGACCATACGCTCACCGCCTTTGGAGAAGGCGACAACGGAAGGGGTGGTACGCGCGCCCTCGGCGTTCGCGATAACGACGGCTTCGCCGCCCTCCATCACGGCCACGCACGAATTGGTGGTTCCAAGGTCGATACCGATAACTCTTGACATAGTTCTTTTTCCTTTCTGTTATTTCGTAGGGGCGGGGTTATCCCGCTCGTTTAATTCGCCACTTTCACGACGGCGTGGCGCAGTACGCGGTCGGCGATGCGGTAGCCTTTTTGGAAAACTTGCGTGACGGTGCTTTCTGCGACGCCTTCGGTTTCCTCGTGCATCACGGCGTCCATCATCTGGGGGTCGAATTGTTTGTCCAGCGCCTCGATTTCGGCGACACCCAGCTTTGCGAGTATCTCGGTGAATTGGCGTAAAGTCATCTCCACGCCTTGTTTATACGTCTCATCGGAACAGGGAGCTTCCAGCGCACGATCTAAATTGTCAATCACCGGAAGAAACTGCGTTATGGTGTCGGCGCGGACTTCGCCCCAAAGCTGCTCACGTTCCCGTTGGGTACGGTTTCGAAAATTGACCAGATCGGCCTGCGCTCGCAGCGCCGCGTCCTTCCAAACCTCGGTGTCCGCGGATGGCGCTTGCTCCTGCGGCGTCTCGGACACCCCTGTCTCCTCTACGGCGGGAGGGTCTTTTTTTGACATACCGTTACATCCTTTCGCTTTTGTTAATCTGTCATTTCAGTAAGTTTCTCAGCAAAGTAGCGTAAGCGCGAGACCATGCGGCTGTAGTCCATTCGGGTGGGACCGACAATCCCGATCATACCGCGCGCGCCGCCGCCTACCGGGTAAGTTGCCATCAGCACGTTTTCCGGGCCGATGACGACGCGGACGCCTTCGCGTTCCCAAACCGGCGCGGAGCGAATCAGGGACGCCCGCTGCTCGGTGATGTATTCCAGCGTCCGCCGTGCCCGCATGAGGTCATGAAACTCGGGATAATCCAACAGATTCGCTTCTCCTGAGACATAGACATGTTCCTCGCGTGCGGCGGGTCCCGCCGCCGTCACTGTTGCGTAGCGCGTAAGATCGGCGATCAGGCGGCTCGCCTGATTGAGCAGATTATCCAATTCGGACATACGGAGCCTTGTCACCTGATCGATGGTATTTTGCTCCTCTGGGGGCAAGCTATGCTCCGGCATCAACTCATCCACGTAAACGCGGTAGCCGCTCGGCGTGGGTACGCGCCCCGCCGACGTGTGCGGCTGCTCTAAAAGTCCCATCGCCTCCAGCGAGGCCATTTCGTTGCGCAGGGTAGCCGGAGAGATGTCCAGCCCCGGTTGCCCCGAAAGTGTCTTGGACCCGACCGGCTCGGCGCTCCTGATATAGTGATCGATGACCGCTTTGAGGATCATCTTCTTGCGCCCGTCGATACTTTCATCTCCTTTTAGCACTCGGATTACCAGAGTGCCAAACATACTCTACCGTAAAACCCAACGTTTGTCAAGGCGTTTTGGCGCCGCTTGACAATTGATCCGCCAGAGGGTAGGATAAGCATATCAGACAGGAAAAACGGGGGCGCTTGCTTATGGAAGGGAAAATCTATCTGGGCGTTGCGCGGGATTTGGAAAACGCCATTATGGAGGGGAAACTGCGAGAAGGTGCCGTCGTGCCCAGCACCCATCAGGTGGCGGAGCAGTATGAAATCAATCCGGCGACGGCGGCGCGAGGCGTCGCCGTGCTGACGGCGCGGGGAATCCTGCAAAAGAAGCGGGGAATCGGCCTGTTCGTTGCGGAAGGCGCGCGCGAGCGTGTCATTGAGGAGCGGCGCGAGGCGTTCCGCGAGGGGCTTTTGAAGGAGACGCTTGAAGAGGCGCACATTTTGGGGATCTCCCGCCGGGACCTGATGGCGATGATTATGAGCCGATAAAGAAGCTCAACAAAACTCCGTGTTCGCCGAAGGCGAACGAGCGCAGCGCTTGCGAGCAGGCGCCTCTGGCGCGGTGTCGCAAGCCGGAGCGGGGAGTTTTTTGAGTGACACGATCAGGCATACGGGCAAGCGTCTTGGCAGATGTCGCAGCCGTAGTAGCCTTCGCGGCTTGGGGGCAGCCCTTCTTTTTGGCGGCGGTGCGACAGGCATTTTTCGCGCTCGAAACGCCTGACGCCGTTTTCGCGGGTAAGGGCGGTGGTGGGGCAGCTTCGGACGCATAAGCCGCATTGACCGCAGTAGCCGCTTTCTTCGCCGACGGGCATCGGCAGATCGGTCAGGACAGCCCCGATGGTTACCGAGGAGCCGAACCCCGGGACGTTCAACAGTCCGTTAAGCCCGATCCATCCAAGACCCGCCAGCCGCGCCGCTTGCACCGCCGGTAAAGGGTAGGCGTTCGCGGAAACAGTAAACCGATACTCCGGGTGCAGCTCCGCCAACTCTTCACACGCGAGGCGCAGACGCGCCTCGTTTTCGCTGTAATCCCCTCCCCGCACCCCGATGTTCGGTCTGCCGGCGAATACTGCGACGATTGCGTGAGTGGGGACAAACGGCAAACGGGAGAACCGGCTTATCATCCGATCGGTCGCGTATACCATTGCTTCGTCCGTCCGCACCGGCGCTGCGCGTATTGAGCCGTATTTATGAAATGTTTTCATGATGTCTGCCATGGAGTCCTCCCTATGTAGGGGCGGGGTCATCCCGCCCGCGTTCCCCGGTAGGGACGACCGACTTCGGTCGTCCGCGGTATCCAATGCCCGAGAGATACGATGGCGTACCGAGGGCGTCGCGCCCTACAACGCACCCTTCCCGCGAATCTCACGAAATCACCAAATGCCCGTCTTGCATTGTCAATTGTACATTGTCTAATTGTTTCGTCAGCATCTTTTCCGCCAGTTTGTCTTCGATCTCCGCCTGTATGGCGCGTCTCAACGGGCGCGCTCCCATTACGGGGTCGTAACCCTTCTCCGAGAGCCAGTCCAGCACCTCCGGCTGCACCGTCAGCGTAATTCCGAGCCCCCCAACGCGCTCGATCAGCGGCGCGAGCATCTTTTCGGCGATCGAGCGGATTTGCTCTTTCGTCAGCTTTTGGAACACAATGATCTCGTCCACGCGGTTGATGAATTCCGGCCGGAAGGCCTGTTTAAGCTCTTTCGTCACGGCTTCGCGTATGGCTTCGTCGGTCAGCACACGCTCGGCGTGTGTAAACCCCATCGTTTTTCCCGGCTCGGTAATGTTACGCGCGCCGAGGTTGGAGGTCATCACCACTATCGCGTCGCGGAACGAAACCCGCCGCCCGTGGCTGTCGGTCAGTACGCCGTCCTCAAGGATTTGCAGCAGTAGGTTGAATACGTCTGGGTGCGCCTTCTCGATTTCGTCAAAGAGAACCACCGAATATGGTTTCCTGCGTACCTTCTCGGTCAGGCCGCCCGCTTCGTCGTAACCCACATATCCCGGCGGGGAGCCGATCAGCTTGGAAACGGTATGCTTCTCCATAAACTCGGACATATCAACGCGGATCATGGCGTTTTCTTCACCGAACAGCACCTCGGCCAGCGCCTTGCACAGCTCCGTCTTCCCCACGCCGGTAGGACCGAGGAAGATAAAGCTCCCGGCGGGACGTTTCGGGTCTTTCAACCCTACCCGCCCCCGGCGGATGGCGCGCGCCACCGCGCCTACCGCTTCCTCCTGCCCCACCACACGCTGGTGCAAAATTTCCTCCATACGGAGCAGACGGTCGCTCTCGTCCTCGGTCAAGCGGGTTACGGGGATTCCCGTCCAAAGGGATACAATGGCGGCCACATCCTCTTCCGTGACCTCGCCGCCGCTCTTCTTTTTCCATTCCCCGCGCTGCGCGTCCAGTTCTTCTGACAGCGTCCGCTCTTCGTCGCGCAGACGGGCGGCTTCTTCAAAGCGCTGGGAGGTGACCGCCGCGTCCTTTTCGGTTTGAAGCGCCGACAGCCGTTCCTCCATCTGCCGGAGGTTGGGAGGCGCGGTTTGGGCGTTCATCCGCAGACGGGAAGCCGCCTCGTCGATGAGGTCGATGGCTTTGTCCGGGAGAAACCGGTCGGCGATGTAGCGGACGGACAGCGTCACCGCTGCTTGGAGCGCAGCGTCGGAGAGCTTCACTTTATGGTGCGCCTCATATTTGTCCCGCAGACCGTGTAAAATCCCGACCGTTTCCTCCGGCGTGGGCTCCCCGACTGTTACCGGCTCAAAACGGCGTTCTAAAGCCTTGTCTTTTTCCACATACTTGCGGTATTCTTCCATCGTCGTCGCGCCGATGATCTGAATCTCGCCGCGCGCGAGGGAGGGCTTGAGAATGTTCGCCGCATCGATGGCACCTTCGGCAGCACCTGCCCCGACAAGGGTGTGCAGCTCGTCGATGAACAGGATCACGTTTCCGGCGTTCTTCACCTCTTCCATCGCGGCTTTAAGGCGTTCCTCAAACTCCCCCCTATACTTGGTGCCGGCGACCATTGCCGAAAGATCCAGCGAGAGCAAACGGCAGCCGCGCAGATGCTCCGGCGTGTCGCCAGCGGTAATACGCTGCGCCAAGCCTTCGGCGACGGCGGTTTTCCCCACGCCCGGTTCCCCGATCAAGACGGGATTATTTTTGGTGCGGCGCGAGAGAATCTGGATGACGCGGGAGATTTCCTTTTCCCGCCCAATCACGGGGTCGAGCCGCCCTTCCCGCGCCGCGTCGGTTAAGTTTTTAGAAAACTGCGACGCGACGCGCAAATCGCCGCGGCGCTGAGGCGCGTTATCTTTACCCTGCGGCGCGCCGACCGTTTGAAGTAAATCGTTATATAGTTTACGAACGTCAACGCCAAGGGAGATTAATATCCGAGAGGCGATCGAATCGCTTTCATGCAGAACGCCCATCAACAGGTGTTCTGTTCCGATAAAATGGTGTCCAAGACGGGCGGCTTCGCTGCCCGCAATATCGACGACGCGTTTGGCGCGCGGCGTAAGTCCTTGCAGCGGTTTCTGGCCCTGCTCACCCCGGCCGACAATCTCGACAGCTTTCTCTGTCAGGGTATCGTTTCTGATACCCGCACCGTCCAGCGCGTTTGACGCCACTCCTTCTGTTTCGCGGCGCAACCCCAGCAGAATGTGTTCGGTGCCGACATAACCGTGTCCCAATTCCGCAGCGGCTTCATGGGCCAGACGAAGAACGGCGTTGGCTTTTTGCGTAAATCTGTTGTTCATACTATCTCCTCCATAGGGTTGCGTTAATTATTATGGATTGATTGCAGCGCTTCCCGTAATATAGCGGCGCGCGCCTCGTCCCGCGAGGCTTTGTCTTTAAACGGGCCTTTGGCCTCGGTCAGACATCCCGGCCAAATTTCCATTGAATCGACGGCCGTCGTGTCCAATCCGGGAAAAATTCCGAGCTGGATTCCCATCCGTAAAACCGAGAGGCATTCCATTGCCTCCTGAGTGGAGATGCGGCGGGCATAACACAGCGTACCGGCGGCGCGCCAGACCCGGTCGGCAATCCTGCCGCGGTCACTGTTATAGACGGCTTGTCGCGCCTGCTGCTCTCGCTCGTCGATCTTCACGGTCACTTCGCGCAATACGCCGGTAATTTCCTGCTCGGTTAAGCCCAAAGTAACGGCATTGGAAATTTGATAGTATCCCCACGCTGCCTGTGTACCTTCCCCATAAATTCCCCGCACCGCAAGTCCGGACGCTCCGGCTTGCTGGATCAGGCGGCGCATCGAGTGCGTTTCGGTCAGAGCGGGCAGATGCATCAGCGCGGAAGCGCGGAGCCCGGTTCCGAGATTGGTCGGGCATGCGGTGAGATAACCGAGCGATTCGTCAAAGGCCAACGGGAAGTCTTCGTCGATCAAAGCCTCTATATCCTGCGCCGCCGTCAGGCAGACGGAAAGGTCGGAACCGAAGGATTGGATACGTAAATGGTCTTCTTCGCACAGCATGACAGAGAGAGAATTGTCGCCTGACAGCAAAACGCCGTGCGGGGCATCTTCGCCCGCGAACTCCGGGCTGATCAGATGCCGTTCGGTCAGCGCCCGCGCTTTCCCCCGGTTGTTTTGATCCAACGGAAGATAGGTAAAAACTTGCCCTCCGGCGGCGGAAGCGACGGTTTCCGCGATACCCTCTATCAGCGCGTTTCGGGCTTTCTCATCCATGCGGTTCGGGAATGGGATGCCCCGAAGATTGCGTGCCAGCCGCACGCGGTAGGATACGATACTGTTGTTCATATGGCCTCCTCACCGGCGCTGAGCGCCGCGATTTCATCCCTCAGCTTCGCGCATTGTTCAAATTCCTGCCGCCCGATAGCGGCGTTTAGTTGCTCTCGCAGCTCGGTAAGCCTGCGTTTTTGAGCTATGTGCGTTCCCGCGCTGCGTGGGATTCGTCCGGTATGCGCCGCGGGCCCGTGGACACGGCGGATGTATGGCGTCAGGCGTTCGGAGAAATGGCTGTAACAGTCGGGACAGCCCGCCCGCCCGGTCTGTGAAATCTCTGCGAGCGTAATGCCGCAGGCGGGGCAGGGGTTCGGTTCGCTTTGCGGGATCGAATGGATGAAATACATAAAACCCTCTCCTTATAAGATGTGTAATAAACACTGTTTCAACACCGAAGCGCGAACCCGGTCACGAGACGGCGGCTCCAGAGAACGCAACGCGCGGTCGGAACAAGCCGCGCCGATAACGGCGGTAAACGGCGTTCCCAGAACATCGCGCAGATTTTCCAAAAGCGCGGTCGCTGTCGCGGCGTCGAGGCTTTCTCCGGCGGTGTTGACGGTGTGCATAATCAATGTTTGCGGCGACAGCCTGACGCGTGTGATACGGATGTATCCGCCGCCGCCTCGTTTTGTTTCGATAATGTATCCGTGTTCCGGCGTGAAACGTGTTGTCAGCACATAGTTAATCTGGCTCGGAACACAGCCGAATTGTTCCGCGAGGCTTCCGCGCGATAGTTCCAAAGCCCCGCCGGAGTCTTCCAGCCCCGAAAGGATGAATTGCGCTATGACATCGGATAACCCCATTGGACTCACCACCTATTTATTTGACCAATCCTGATCTAAGAATACATCAGAATTAGTCAGACGACAATGTTGGAATTTGACCTGTTCTGACCATTAAAGCGCGGGAGGCTAGATTAGCTCCCGTTTTCTCTGTTTTTCGAATCCGCAGACAGTTTTTCAGCCTTTTTCAAATTCTGCGCCTGTGGCATTGGTTTCGCGAAACGGTTGTGATGCGCGTGGCTGCCCGGCGTTTCATCGGTATCGGGGCGCAGTTCCCACGCAGTTTCCATATCGGAATGAAAGCGGTGCCGGTTGATAACAATCGCCTCCTTATACATACGAAAAGTATTCGCCGTATACGCGCGCTTCATACCAATTCCGTAAACACTTAAAAAATCACGCTTGCCCATCTTGTCTATCTATTGTATACTATAGGCATTGTCAAGAAAGAGGGGTGCCGACCATGCCTTATGTACTCATGACCGATTCCAGCGCCGATTTACCTTGGACATACTATTCCGAGCGCAATATCCCGTTTTTGCCAATGAACACAACGATGGACGACGAACCCTATGTTGACGACGGCACGATGAGTTCCCGCGAATTTTACGATAAAATGCGGGCGGGCGTGGTATTCAAAACATCGCAGTGGACGGATCATCAGTATATAGACGCTTTCGAGCCGTACCTTAAAGACGGCACCGACGTCCTCTATCTCGGTCTGACTGCGGGGCTGAGCGGTTCGTATTACAGCGCGTGCCGTGCGCGCGATCAGTTTAAGGAGACCTACCCCGACAGGACGGTATGCGTTCCGCAGACAAGCGCGGTGTCGCTGGGTCTGGGGCTTCTGGTGCATGAAACGGCGCGCCGCCGCGACGAAGGTATGGGGTTTGAAGAATTATGCCGCTGGGTCGAGACGAATAAGCTGACCTTCCACCACCGCTTTACGGTGGACGACCTGATGTTTTTACGGTGGACGACCTGATGTTCCTCTTCCGGGGCGGTCGCGTGTCCAGAGCCTCGGCAATCTTTGGGACGGCGCTGGGCATCAAGCCGCGCCTGCACGTGAGCCTTGAGGGAAAACTCATCAATCACGGCAAAATCCGCGGGCGTAAGGCGTCGCTGCTCGGGCTGGTGGAGGAAATGAGACAATATACCGATATACAGGAACATGACACGATTGCCATCTGTCACGGTGACTGCGAAGACGAGGCGAATTTTGTATTGTCGGAAGTCCGGCGGCATTTCGGGGTCGAGAACGCTATCGTCAATCCGCTGGCGGCCGCCATCGGCACTATGATTGATATTGACATTCAACATTTGCAAAAATACTACGGCGACAAACCGGTTTTAACCGATGTTACTTTTACCGTGCAAGCCGGTGAGCATATCGGGCTGCTGGGCGCCAACGGTGTCGGTAAAACGACGCTCTTCCGTCTACTGTCGGGGGAAGAGGCGTCCGACGGCGGTTCCTTTACGATGAGCAAGAGCGCAGGCGTATTGAGCCAGATCCCCGACGTCCCTGACGGCTTTACGGCGGGCGACGTAATCAACGGCGCTTTTGAACCTCTGCGGGAGATGGAGCGCCGTCTTGCCGAACTGGAGGCGCTGGACGGCGGCGCGTTGACCAAAGAGTACGGCGAGCTGGTGTATCGTTACGAAGCCGCCGGAGGATACGAAACGGGGCTGCGTCTCGCCCGCGTCCGTCAGGGTCTGCAAATCGGCGACGATTTATATCACCGGCGGTTCTCCCTGCTGTCGGGCGGGGAGAAGACGCGCGTCAATCTCGCGCGGCTGATGCTGGAGGAACCGGCGATCCTGCTGCTCGACGAACCGACCAACCATCTCGACGTTTCGTCCGCCGAATGGCTGGAGGGGTTTCTTTCCGACTACAAAGGCACGGCTCTGATTATCTCCCACGACCGCTTCTTCCTCGACAACACCGTCACCCGCGTCGTAGAGTTGGAGGGCGGTGTCTCAACGGTCTATAACGGGAATTACAGCTTCTTCGCGGCCGAAAAAGAGCGGCGGTATGAAGAATCGCTGGAACGGCATGAACGCGAACAGCGCGAGATAAATCGCTTGACAAGCGTCGCGCGCCGGATGCACGATTACGCGGGCAAAAACGCGAAGCTGCACCGCCGCGCGTTCGCAATCGAGAAACGCGCCGCGCGGATCCCGCTGACCGAGCGTCCGAAAAAGCAGGCGGAACTGCGGCAGAAGTTTGTCTCCGCGCCGCTCCGCGCCGATGACGTCCTGCATATTAAAGACGTGAGCAAGCGGTTCGGGGAGCGCGTCATCTTGAACCCGACGACGCTCTCGGTGCGTCCCGGCGACCGCATCGCGCTGCTGGGTCCGAACGGCACGGGCAAAACGACGCTGTTGAACATCCTCACCGGCGATTTAGCCCCCGACGGCGGCGAGGTGCGCAAAGGACCGCAGGTGCGCATGGCGGTGCTGCCGCAGTCTGTGGAGTTTCCGCATCCCGAACGTACGCTGTATGATACGATGGGTTCCATTTTCGCGGGGAGGACGTCTTTAAGACGGTGGACATCCTTTCGGGCGGCGAACGCAGCCGTTTGGCGCTTTGCCTGCTGATGAAAGAGGAGACGAATCTGCTGCTGCTCGACGAGCCGACCAACCATTTGGATATCCAGTCGCGGGAGTGGATTGATGAGGCAGTCGGAGCGTTCGACCAGACACTTTTGTTTATTTCGCACGACCGTTACTTCACGACGCGTCTCGCGACGCGGATTTGGTCGCTCGAAAACGGGCGGCTGACAAACTTCCAGGGGACGTATGAAGAGTACCGGCTGTGGCTGGAGCTATCCAAAGGGGAGGAGCCGGGGGCTCCCCCCGTAAAGCCAAAACCCAATTCGGGCAAAGACATCAAAAAAGCGAGAACCGATAAGGTCAGGAGAAAAGAGATGCTGGAAAAACTTAAGGAGATCGAGCGGCGTTACCGCGAAATCGAGGAGGCGCTGAACGCGCCCGACGCCTACACCGACCCCGCCCGCATGACCGCGCTGATGCGCGAGCAGAAGGAGCTTTCGGAGGTCGTTGAAGTTTACCGCGCGTATATGAAAGCGCTGGAACAGGAGAGCGAAGCCCGCGCCATGCAGGAGGACGAAGATCCCGAAGTACGGTCGATGGCGTATGAGGAATGCGGCGCGCTGGCGGAGGAGCAGGAGCGTTTGCTGGAGAAGCTGAAAACGCTTTTGCTGCCGCGCGACCCGAACGACCGCAAGAACGTGATCATGGAGATACGCGGCGGCGTGGGCGGCGAGGAAGCCGCGCTGTTCGCGGCGTCGCTGTGGCGGATGTACTCGATGTACGCCGAGCGCGTACGCTGGAAGACCGAGATTCTCTCGATCAACGAAACCGAACTGGGCGGCATTAAAGAGCTTCAGGTGCAGATTGCGGGTGCGGGCGCGTATTCGCGCCTGAAATATGAATCCGGCGCGCACCGCGTTCAGCGTGTGCCGGACACCGAGTCGCAGGGGCGCATCCACACCTCCGCTGCGACGGTGGCCGTTCTGCCCGAAGCAGAAGAGGTGGATATCGAAATCAACCCCGACGACCTCGACATCACCACATGCCGTTCCGGCGGCGCGGGCGGCCAGCATGTCAACAAGACAGAGAGCGCGATACGGATCGTGCATAAGCCGACCGATATCGTCGTCGAGTGTCAGGACGAACGCAGCCAACACAAAAACAAAGACAAGGCTATGCGCGTCCTTCGGGCGAAACTGTATGAAAAGAAGCAGAGGGAACTGGACGAGGCGCGCGGTTCCGAGCGGCGAAGCCAAGTCGGCAGCGGCGACCGCAGCGAGCGCGTACGCACCTATAACTTTCCGCAGGGGCGCGTCACCGACCATCGCGTTAACCTGACGCTGTATAAACTCACCGCCGTGATGGACGGCGATCTGGACGAATTGATCGACACGCTGGCGGCGGCGGATCAAGCCGCGCAGTTAGCGGGGCAGTCTTAACATGCCGTATCAAAGTCTCGCCGCC
>QMCE01000570.1_pt1 | contig 28273 bp, 25 predicted proteins | sample 1821851 | NCBI WGS metagenome assembly QMCE01 (sample SAMN09453174, study PRJNA476694) | Termite gut metagenome, whole genome shotgun sequencing project. | isolation source: worker | host: Odontotermes sp. | place: South Africa:Pretoria | collected 2016-01-28 | reverse complement strand
ACCTTCACGATTCTATCCACCGAAAACCCAAAAACAGTCATAACCGATGTCCTCAAACTCGACCCGGAGATATTCGAACCTTCGGATTACGGAAGAAATGGCTACAAGGCCGGATTGCATTATGATAATATCACCGTGCTGTACGATGGCGGCGGTACAGCCATGGGCGTATGCGTCTCGATGTCCGGTAACGGTTGCCGAACCTATGAGCAGTTAGGCGGCAACCTCCTTGACCTCGCCTTTGCCGTATCCGGCATGGATAGAGCAAATCTAACCCGCCTAGATATAGCCTGTGACGATAAGGGCGGCTCTCTTGATATAGATGAGATAGAACGGTACTACAAAGAGAAACGCATACGCTCCGGATTCCGCAGACGGCAGATTATACGCTGTGATAACGGGGACTATGCCCCCGCCCGAACCATTTACTTAGGCAGTAAAAAGAGTGACCTCTTTTTCCGCATTTACGATAAAGCTAAAGAGCATTACGACCCGCAGACGGACATAGACGGCTATAGCAGTCATTGGATACGGGTAGAAATGCAGACCCGGCACGATGTAACGGAAAACGCCGTGAAGCATATCCGGGACGGCATGATAAAAGGGCGCAACCTCGGCGAATGCGTCGCGGAGATTGTAGGCGGTCACATACAGTTTATAGAGGATGATGATAGCAATATATCCCGCTGTACTATCTCGCAATGGTGGCTTGATTTCCTCGACACGCTCCACGGTGTGAAGGTAACGGGCAAAGAGGAAAAAAAGCACGTCCTAGAGAGAAAAATCGAATGGTTCAACAAGCAGATTGTTCCCATAGCTTCCACCATAACCTCAGCGATTGGAGAGCATGGCATGTTGATGTTGTTGTCCACTGGCTACTTGCGCCGCAGTGAAGCGCAAAAAAACATGCTCAAAGTCTATAAAGCCGACAGAGACCCGCGCATAAACGGCTTACACGGTCTAGGCGGTCGGGTTATGCGGCAGATAGAGCGAAACTGGAAAATCAAGCTCTACGGTGTCAGCGCGGAGGAATATGACGAGATTACTGCAAACGGTAATTGGTTCGGCCCTCTGGATGGCATTACCGACAAAGACGCGCCGCCCCCGCGCTGGCATGAGGTCAAGGGTGTGCAGACAGTCGCGAAAAATAAAGCAGATGATGAAGATTTCGGATTGCCGTTCATGGACTATAAATACGCTGTTCCGGTGACTGCGTAGGAGGTGAAAACTGATGTATGATGATATTTGCAAGGACTGCGGCAAAAAAAAATCCGATGAATGTTTTCATTGCCCGGTAGTTTATATGGGCTTGCAAGATGATGAAACGATGTTCCCACATGAGGTCATAGAATCAGAAAGATTTCCGTTCTGATGGCGTACCGATGGCGTACAAGCCAAAAATGCACCTTGACAACCAAAAATCAAGAACGCCAGAACCATTACGGTTCTAACGTTCCCGTGGAGCTACCGAAGAGACTCGAACTCTTGACCTGCTGATTACGAATCAGCTGCTCTACCGGCTGAGCTACGGTAGCGAATATCTCGCAGTATAGCATACCGGACAAGCGATTGTCAAGAGATCGTTAACGAAAACGCATAGCGATTATTTATGCCTTACTCAGCAGTTCCAAGAACTCCTGTTCAGCTAAAACCTTTATACCCAGACTTTGCGCTTTATCCAGTTTTGATCCGGCTTTCTCGCCAGCCACCAAATAATCTGTCTTTTTGGACACGCTGCCCGCGGCTTTCCCGCCTTTTTCGGCAATGCGCGCTTCGGCTTCGTCCCGCGTCATGGAAGCGAGCGTGCCGGTCACCACAAACGTCAGACCTACCCACGACCCCTGTTCCCGCTTGATTTCAGCCGTCATGTCCACTCCGGCGGCGGCTAACTCTGCAATCAACGTTCCGGCGCGTTCCGTATCTAAGTAACGCCGCAGACTGACGGCAATCACCGGCCCAATATCCGGCACCGCCGTCAGCTCCGCTTCCGAAGCCTTTATCAGCGCGTCCATAGAGCCAAATGTCTGCGCCAAAGAAATCGCCGCTTTTTGCCCGACATGCCGTATCCCCAACCCAAACAGCAACCGCGCAAGACCGCGCTTCTTGGACGCTTCAATCGCCGCAAGCAGCTTTTGCGCCGACTTTTGCGCAAAACCCTCAAGAGTCAGAAGGTCGTCTTCCGTGAGCCGGTAGATTTCGTCGAGCGTGGAAATCCTGAGCTGTTCGCAGGTCGCGTCGCCCATCCCCTCAATATCCATCGCGTCACGCGAGGCATAGTGGATCAGTCGCCGCGTCAGCTGTGCCGGGCAATCCTCCGCGACGCACCGCACCGCGACCTCCCCTTCCGCCGCAAAGACGGGCGCGCCGCATACGGGGCAGTATTCGGGAAACTGATACGCGGCGGCGTCCGGCGGACGCTTTTCTTTGACGACCGACACGATTTCCGGGATAATCTCCCCCGCCTTTTGCACGTTGACCGTGTCGCCGATCCGTATGTCCTTTTGCGCGATCAGGTCACGGTTATGCAGCGTCGCGTAGCGTACCGTCGAACCGGAGAGCAGCACCGGATCCAATACCGCCCGCGGCGTCAACACGCCGGTGCGCCCCACTTGAATCTGTATACCGCGTACCACCGACTCCCGCCGTTCGGGGGGATACTTATACGCCGCCGCCCAGCGCGGCGCGCGCACCGTCGCGCCGAGGGTTTCCCTCAGTGTCAATGAATTGACCTTTACAACCGCGCCGTCGGTGTCAAACGGGTATTTCGCCCTTTCTTCGCCGATCCGGCGTATCTCTTGCACCACATCGTCGCCGCTTGACGCGAGACGATAGCTGTTAGCCTGAAAACCCCATTTTTTTAGCATGTCCAGCGTTTCGCCGTGCGTTTCCGGCCACCCCAAACCGTCCATACGTTGAATGTTGAACACTAGAAAAGAAAGACCCCGCCCGGCGGTTACCGACGCGTTGAGCTGCCGGAATGAACCGGCGGCGGCGTTGCGCGGGTTCGCAAACGGCGGCTGGCCGTCCAAATCGCGCTGTTGGTTGAGTTTTTCAAACGTCCCGCGGGGCATAAATACCTCGCCCCGCACGGTCAGAACATCCGGGGCGTCTTGTATTTCCTTGGGAATATCGCTTACCGCCAACGCGTTATGCGTCACGTCCTCGCCGATTACGCCGTCGCCGCGGGTCGCCGCGAGGGCAAGCTTTCCGCCCTCATACCGCAGCGCGACCGACAGCCCGTCTATCTTCGGCTCCACGCAATAGACCGTCTCCCCAACCGCTTCCTCTGCCCGCGCGCAAAACGCCAGCAGTTCCTCTTCCGAAAAAACATCCTGCAAGCTCAAAAGCGGGACGTCGTGACGCACGGGAGAGAACGCCGCCGGCGCTCCTACCCGTAGTGTCGGCGACGCTTCATCGTCTTGCAGGCCCGAAGTTTCCTCCAACTCCCGCAGACGGCGCATCAGCGCGTCGTACTCGTCGTCGGGCATGATCGGGTCGTCGTGAATATGGTATGCCTCGTTCGCCTTGGTTAAAAGCTCGCGCAGACGCTTGATTTCTTCTTCCAAAACAGCTCCGCCTTTTGTTCAACTTTCCAAAGAAAGTATACCCTCCCGTCCCCTGTCTTGTCAAGTGGGGATCGTCGCTCCCAGTATCCCGTCCTCCATCCTGAAATAGCTTTCGGGAACCGAGCCGACAATGACAGTTTCGGCGATGCTGACCTGCGTCGCCACTTGGGTGCCGATGTCGCTTCCGGGCAGCAGGACGGAGATATCCACCGAAACGTCCATCATAATTTGGTGCCGCGTCTGGTTGATCCCGGCCTCGCTGAATTGGTTGGTGAAATTTGCGCTGACCGTTCCGAGCGGCACGATTTTGAGCGGGATTCTCGGCCCCCGCCCGCCGAACAGGTCGCTGTTGATTAGGTTGCCGACCGGGATCGCGATGCCGGAGGTGTCGGCATGTTCGATCGAGCGCAGAACCTCCTCGGTGATGTCGGCCTTCAGGCGGTTGACCGAAATAATGTCGGTTTTCAGCGCCGTGATTTGCCCATAAATATCCTTCTCGAAATACACGAGGTCGCCGTATGTCACGCCGTTTTCGGAAATCTTGTCGTTGATCGCCTTATTGATCAGCCGCGACGCGAGCTGGTCGACCTCCACCCGCGCCATCTGCGTCATGATGGGGCGCACATGGTTGACGACATACCGGTTGCCGAGGATAATCACGACCACGACAATAACGCTGATCACGGCGAAACGTACCGGGAACTTGGCCGTCCGGCCGCCCTTCCGGGCGATGGCGCGCCTTCTCGCGGGCTTGCGATGGCTGACGGCTTTCGGGTGTTTTGCGCGGACAGAGCGCCACCATAATGAAACGCGCTGGCGGAACCTGCTCATGGCATGACCCCCCTCTATGGGGAGTCTATGCGGTAAATCGTGAACAGATAACATCGTTCAGCAAAATACGCATGTCCCAGCAGGGCGCGGGGTTAATCTCCGTATAAGCGGTATTCGACAATCCCAATCCAAAGGGATTTATTATCAAGCCTGTACGGCAACTGCCCCCATTGCCCGGGAGTTCTCACCCTTATACGCCCATCTTTACATTCATATATGTAGGCTTGGCGGCAAATCTCTCCGTCGGTATTCCATAAGCAGTTTAATATACGGTTACCTATCACGCTAATCATGTCTTGCTTGGGCAATTTTTCAGGAGCGACCCTGAAGTAAACGCCGTCCGGGATGGTTTCTCTCTTGTTATTGCTCATAGCGTCCTCCTTCTATCTTGTTCCGCCCCGCGAGGGGTGACCTAAGGGCCGGCCGCGCTGCGGGCTCACAAAAAAACACACGCCGAAGGCATCGGCATCTCTGCCTATAACCTTACGACATGCGCCAGAAATCTAGCGTTTCGCCGCTGTCCCGAAACCGCTCTTGCAAAGATTAGCGAAGTATGATAAACTAATCTAAGCTCATGCGGCGCCGGTAAAACGGTTGCGTAAGGTGGGTCTATCACCTTCGCAGGGTCACGGTGCTCGAACACCGCGGCCTGCTGCGTGGGCCGTTTTACGCGAACCAGCCCTTAAGTACGATGATATTTTATAACGTTTGATACGGTTTGTCAAGATAAATTTTGGAGGTTCGTTTGCTTTTGGGCGCTTTTGGAAGATGAACATCCTTCTATCCAAAACGCTTGCTTTGATGTCTGCTTTGCCTTATCCGAACCAAACCGTGAGCTTCAACGTAAATACGAAACCGCCTTTCCCGAGGGTTACACGCAAATGATATTCTGGAAAAACATATAGGAGGACAGAAACAGGGCGCAATTACATTTCGCAAACGTTTTTCGCCGAGGACGAAAACGGTCATCTCGACAGCTTTTCACATGCCTTTTATATGCAGAGCTATACCCGTAAGGAATGGCTTGAAGCCTTCAAAGAGTGCGATTTTGAACTCACCGACGAGAGAGACAGCGGCGGCGTTCATGCATTTGAAGCGGTGAAAAGGCGCACTGACTATATCCGCGCCTAATCCACTATCCCCACCATCTCCATCAGGCGGCGGGCGTTTGTGGTGGTGGATTTCCCCTGCTTCAGCTTGTAATCAAACAGGATTTCATTGTTTTCGTACCGTTCGGAGAAGTGGACGTTTTGGATTCCCGCCAACTCGCACAGCTCCAGATCGTGCGTCGATACAAGCCCGGCGGCACCCAACCCAAGGAGTTTTTTGATGACGGTTTTCGCGCCGGTCAGACGGTCGGTCGAGTTGGTGCCCTTAAAGATTTCGTCTATCAGAAAGAGAACATCTCCTCCGGCGGCGTCGAGGATCATTTTGACGCGTTTCAGCTCCGCGTAGAATGTGGAGATTCCCATGCTGTCCGCGATCCTCATTGACGTTACCGGGGTCAGCAGCGAACAGGTCATTGTTTCGGCGCAGACGAACCCCCCGGCGCGTGCCAGTATTAAATTCACGCCGACCGTGCGCAAAAAGGTTGTTTTCCCTGACATATTGGAGCCGGAAACGAGATAGACGCTGTTGTTAAGCGTAAAATCGTTATTCACGCGAACCTCATTCGCAATCAACGGATGCCCCATCGCGCGCGCTTCAAAGACCTTCCCCGCTCCGGAAATGCCCGGCAAGCAAACAGGTTTACAGATATGCAGAAGCTGCGCGAACGCCAGCAGGCTTTCAAATTCGCCGACCGTCAAAAACATATCCTCAACAGACGGCGCGTACTTCTCCCGCCAATCCGAAAAAGAGAACGCGCACTGATAATCCCACAGCAAAAGTACGTTGACGAGAAAATAGATGATCGGGTTGCCCCTGAGGCTGACGGCGGTTCCGATTCCGCCCAGTGCCTTGACCGCCCGTTCAGACGAGCGCAAACGCGCCTGTATGTCAATGAGCTTCGGAGCATTGAATCTCTGACTATTAATAAACTTCACCGCTTCGGCATACGCGCCGAGCTTTAGGTTCAACATCGCGCCCATGTAGTCTTTGACCTTCTTCATTCCGAGAAGCCACACGAGAAGCTGCGCCGCGGCCAGCAATAATCCGTAAGGGATCAGCGCCTCCCACCGGAACAGGTTCGCCAGCGCGTTAAACGCTATGGTGACCGCCGGGACGACCGTGACCAAAATTTTCGGAATTTTGCTTTTGGTAAACGGGGTTCTGTCTCTGAGCTCCTCCGCCAACGCGTCGGCGGACGCGTCCTTCACGACGCGGGAAAGCACGCACCGCGCCTGAACAATACGGTTAAGCTCCGCGCTCAATTCGGCAACGGCTTTCTGCCGCGAGAGAATCTCGTCGCGGTTGTACGCGGGGCGCAGCAAATCGTCAATCAGCGCGCGGCGTCCGTGCCAAGTGCCGGTTGTGTTGAGGAATTGAAACAGGGATTTCGGCCCGACAATATCCAAATCCGCCGCGTAGTCATGCTCCTGATCAATACACTCCGCGCCTTTGTCCTTAAACGCCGTCCAGTTCCCGTTCATCCGGTCGATATATTGTTTGTATACGGCGACCTCGCTTTTCCCGGAGATCACCGCCGCGTGAACGCGCTCATGAATCACCCACAGGATCACGAGCGTAATCAACGCCGCCGCGAACAACACGCTGGCAACCGGCGGAAAGCGCCGGATAGCGGCTAAGTATATCAAGCCGCCGAGCAGCAATAAAACCAAAAAGACCTTAGCGTAGCCTAGGATGTTGCTCCGGCGCGTATCTGTTTTGAGTGTCTGTTCCCGTTGCGTGATCATATCCTGAAATTTCATATGCCGCCCTCCTGTACACCGCCTATCATACAGAAAAGCGAACCGGATGTAAACACCTTATTTCCGCCGCCGGATCGTGAGAATGTGCGCGGTAACCGCCGCGCCGACAACCGCCAGTACGATCAGCACACCCGGACGGCGAATCAGCGCGCCGGAAACGAGCAGCGTCGCCCACAGGAACACGATCCCCCGCACGCGCGCCGCGGCGCTGATCCCGGTGCGCTCCCGGTAGTTACGGATGTATTCGCCGAAGTATTTTCCTTTGGATAATCTTTGGTACATCGCCGGATTCGCGGCGGAAAAGCAGCCCGCGGCGCACAGCACGAACGGCGTGGTCGGCAATACCGGCAACGCAACGCCTACCGCGCCGCAAGCCAGCGCGGTGAATCCGAGAATATTAAGCAGAACGCGCCTCACATACACCACCCTTGCGGTTGTAACCGGACTGAGCGGAAAATATACCTACCGCGGTTCCAGAACCGGCGGTTCGGGCGGCGGGCGCAGAACGGATTCGCTGGAGTAGCGGCGTACGCCTAAAGCCTTGACATAATCCTTTTTATCGGCGTCCCATATCTTCCAAATCAGTTCGGCGGCTTCGGCGCGGCTCGCGGTCTTTTCGGGATGGAACAAACCGTCAGACATTCCGCCCGCAAAACCCATCACACTCATAGTTACAACGGCGTTATTATACCACGCCCCCGGCGACACATCGGTAAAAAAGCGTTGGCTGAAGTCTATGGTATTCGGCGCGTTCAATGCCTTGGCGCACAGCGCCGTCATTTCGGCGCGGGAAATGGTATCGGCAGGCCGGTAGGAGGTTCCGTCCCCTGTCATCAACCCGCAGAGTATCGCGGAGTTCAGCATGGCCGCTCCCCAGTGCCGCCTGATCTCCTCCGGCGCGCCGGACGGATCGGTTTCGGGGATACCGAGCATCTTACACACCAGCACAACGGCTTCGGCACGGGACAGTGTTTTCGCGGGCATATAAAGTCCGTTCCCCGTACCCGTGACGATGTTTCTGTCATACAGTTTATAAACGGCGTTTTCGCACCAGTGCCCTACAATATCGCTGAAAATAACGCCGTTCAGCCAAGTGCGGTAATAGTTCCATATCCGCTGCGGCTCCTGCCCGAGCGCCCAGCTTCCGACACCGGCAAGCCCGTATTTCCGGCACAACTCCATCCGCGCGGCATAAGAGCGGTCATTTTCATACCAAATATCATAAACGCCCGGCTCCAGTTTCTTGCCGCCCCAAAGCCCCAACACCGAATCGCCGCTCCTGACCGTCATGGAAGCCCGCGCGCAATGACTGACCGGATCGTACCATTTCGCGCTGGGGTGGTGCGCCGTCAGGGTTTCGATGTCGGCGACGGTAAACGCCTTGCCCTCCACCCTGTCGCCGTTGTTCAGCGTCGCCCAGTAACGCCCGTAAAAAGGGATGCCCATCAGCAGCTTTTCCTTCGGGATATGCTTTAGGGCTTCTTTTACCGAAGCCTCGGTGAAAGCATAGGAGGCGACAGGCCCGGCGGCGCCTCCCTCATAGGATTGGTCATAGGTCATAATCAAAATGTGGTCGCAGATCCGCGAGAGCCTAACGTAGTCATATTGGCCTTGCCATCCGGTCGTCAGGCGGTGCGGATTGGCGGCGACCGCCGCGCTAAGATGCGCGTTTGCGGGCAATTCTTGGCGCAGCAAGCGAAAAAAGTCGGTAAAACTGTCGCGATCGGCTTCGGTAAGGTTTTCGATATCGACGTCCAACCCGTCCAACCCATACTGACGCACCCAACCGGCCAGCGTCGCTGCGACGGAAGCGCGCTTCCCCATCGCCTTCCGGGCCGCGTCCCGGTTCCAATGGTTCGATACATACGCAACGACGCGGACTCCCGCCGCCCGCCACGCCTGTATAAGGCGCTGATCGGGCGTTTTTGTAAAAGCCGCGTTGCCGTCGGCGTTTATGTGGAAATAGTCGGCCATCACCATTGTAAGGTTCCCGCGGGTTCTCGCGATATTGTTCGTATATACGGGGTTTGTGCCGCCGTATAGGTAGGACAGGCTTTCATACGCCACAGCCGTGTTGCTGGCGAATAAAGCGAGCGCGCACAGTACAAGGGCAATCAGACGTTTCCGTTTAAACATTTATAAATCACCGCCCTTAGGATACCCAAAGGCGGTGATTTCAAATGCGGTTTATTCTGCCGGTTTTTCTTCCGATTCCGGAACGGGGGCGTCTGCATCCGATACTGGTTCTTCGGGCTTAATATCTTCAGTTTCCGGCGCGGGCTCTTCAGTTTCCGGTATGGACTTTTCGGCTTCCGGCGCGGATTCTTCGGCTTCCTCAGCCAAGTCTCCGGCAATCAGGGTTTCCGCACCGCTTGATATGGCGACGATCTCGTCCGGGCCGCCGTCGTCGTCAATGACCGGCTCTTTTTCGATCAGAGCGCGGGCCGAGAGGGAGATTTTTTTACGGATAAAGTCGATGTCGGTGATCTTGACGTCCAGCTTATCCCCTTCTTTGATCTCGTCGGAGGGCTTTGTGACGTGATGATCGGTGATCTGCGATACATGGATCAGTCCGTCCACGCCGGGCGTAACTTCGGCAAACGCTCCGAACGGCATGAGTTTATTGACGGTGACCGAAACGACGTCGCCTTTTTGGTACACATCGGTAAACTTATTCCACGGATCATCCTCCAGCTTGCGGTGACGCAGCGAAATCCGGCGGTTTTCCTTATCAACGCTGATTACAGTGACGGTCAGCGGGTCGCCGACCTTGAGCATATCGGACGGAGCTTTGAGGCGCTGCCATGACAGCTCGGAAAGATGGACAAGCCCATCTACGCCGCCGATATCGACAAACGCGCCGTAGGTTGTCAAAGATTTTACAATGCCGTTGTATTCTTTGCCGGGCTCCACGTTGTTCCAAATCTCCTCCGCACGCGCGCGACGGTCCTCTTGGGAAACCGAACGGATAGACCCGACCACGCGCCGGCGGGAACGCTGGAATTCCGTAATGCGCAACCGCACCTTTTGCTTGAGCAGATCGCTCATTGGCGCGTCTTTGGGAAGCCCCGTCTGGGAGGCCGGGATAAAGACGCGGACGCCTTTGACCGACACGACGACGCCGCCCTTGTTTTCCTCAATCACGATCCCTTCCAAGATGGCGCGGTTGTCCTGCGCGGCCTCGACGTCTTCCCAACTCTTAACGGTATCGAGACGGCGCTTGCTCAGCATAACCGTCCCTTCAGCGTCGTTGACGCGCATGATATAAGTTTCGATCTCGTCGCCGACCTTACAGAAGGCCGAGACATCGCTGACCGGCTCATAGGACAGCTCCTCGAGCGGGATGTACGCCGCGTGTTTTGAACCCAAATCAACTTGAACGTCGGTCGGAGAAATGCCGGTGACGATTCCGGTGACTTTATCGCCTGTGTGCAGAGGCCGCAGGGTTGATTCAAAGAGTTCGGCGAAGGACGCTTCCTCCGTCCCCTGCGCTTCCGCAATGGGATTCTCTTTTTTGTTCATCTCTTCTGTCATTGCTAAAACTACCTCCTCAATGATGGCGGACGGCGTAGACGCTCCGGCTGTAATACCGACACGCATCCGGCCCGCGCTGCGCGAATCAAGAGATTCGAGCCCCTGCTTCCCCTCCGTGAAGATGACGGGGCATTCGCATACCGAAGCCAAATGCTGCGTATTGGCGCTTGCGGAGTCTCCTACGACAACCATGACGTCCACCCGGCGCGACAGCGCGGCGGTATCCCGCTGCCGCATATCGGTTGTTCTGCATATTGTATCAAGAATTTTTAGATTTGTACACTCTTTTTTTAAAAAATTTTGGCATTGTTCATATATTGCCCGCCGCGAGGTCGTTTGCGCAGCCAGAGTAAGCGGCTGATGCCTGTCTATTTTACCGCTTTCACACAGAAATCTCAGTTCTTCCATACCGGAAAAGATAACGCGGCGGCGGCACCAAGCGGCGGTAGCCTGTATTTCCGGGTGGTTTCTGTCGCCGAGAAGTAAAACTGTTCGTTCTTCTTCCGCCGCAACCAGATCGTGGATTCGTTTGACGTCTCGGCAGGTAGCGTCAATGCAACGGACGCCGCGCTCTTCAAGCGTTTTATACAGACCCGGCGGCGCGCCGTGACTCCGGATCACAAGCGTTACCCCTTCGGGCAATTCGTCCGGAGATTGGATCGCGTGTATGCCCTTCCGCTCCAATTCCGCCACCACGCGCTTGTTATGAATCAACGGCCCCAGCGTGCAGCAGGGTGCGGCTTCCATGGCAAGTCTTACGGCACGCGCCACACCGTAGCAAAAGCCCGCCGACGGTACTGCCTCAATCATCGTCTTTACGCTTAAAACCGGTTTGCGCTTTGAGACCGTATATCTCTTGGCGCAGTCGCTCGGACAGCGCGACATATTGTTCGGCCCGGCCGCCGTTTGTCTTTTCAGCGAAGAATGGTTTTCCGAAGACTACCTCAATACGATTGACAAAACACTTTCGTCCGGGCGACAGATACACCGGCAGCAGCGGCGCGCCCGAACGGAACGCAAGCATCGCGGCGCCGGCTTTCATCGCCTCCGCCTCACCGTCACCGAGAATCCGTCGGCCGTGCGGAAAAATTAGCACCTTACCGCCTTCTTTGAGCGTTTTTAAGGCAACCTTAATCGCCGTCATATCGGATGTTCCGCGCTCGACCGGGAAAGCGCCGAGCTTTCTGATTATAAAGCCAAACCCGAATATACGAAACAACTCCGCTTTCGCCATAAAGCGCGGATGATCCCGCACCTTCAGCGCCAAAGCGACTATTACTGGGTCGGCAAGCGACGAATGGTTGACGCATACGAGCGCTCCGCCTTCGGGCACATTCTCCCGCCCCGTTACGCGATAACGGTACAGAAGGCGATAAATCCCGCCGACGACGATATGCGCGAACCGGTAAAAAATCATAATCCGAGCCTCTCCCGAATGAGCCTCTCTATTAATTCCACGCTTTGCGCAAAAGTATTTCCGGTGGTATCCAACCGGACGGCATCCGCCGCGGGGCGCAGCGGCGCTTCGGAACGCGAGCTGTCGTTCTTGTCACGCAGCCGTATGTCTTGCAGAATTTGATCATACGAATGTGTGTTCCCCCCCAACTGCTCAAACCGCCTTCTGGCGCGATCCTCCGGCGCGGCGGTGAGGAAAATTTTTAAGTCAGCGTTCGGAAGAACAACCGTCCCAATATCCCGCCCGTCCATAATAACATTGTACCGCTCCGCAAGTTCCCGCTGACGCTCCAGCAGAAACGAGCGCACTTCGGGCAACGCGGAACAGTCACTTGCCGCTTTGGAAACATCGTGCCGCCGTATCTCGGCCGTGACGTCGCACCCATTGTCAAATACGCGCTGTTCACCCTCGGTAAAGTCCATCGATAGTTTAAGAGAATCCAATCCCAACTCGCCGTTGTTCAAAAATCGCAATCCAATAACCCGGTAAAGCGCGCCGGTATCTACATATAGGAAGCCAATCCTTCCCGCGACCTCGCGAGAAATGGTACTCTTCCCCGCTCCCGACGGCCCGTCTATAGCAACGCTCTTGATTCCGTACACCCCTTTCCTGCCGCGCAACCTGTCGACCACGCGATTTGCAGGTTATATCCGCCCGTATAACCGTCAAGGTCGAGAACCTCTCCGGCGAAATACAACCCCTTTACGATCTTGGATTCCATCGTACGGGGGTTAATTTCTTTCAAGTTCACGCCGCCGCGCGTAATCACGGCTTCCTCCATCGGGCGCGGGCGCGACAGCATGACGGGAAACCGCTTAATGCTTTGCAGTAACACGCCGCGCTCGGTTTTCGTGACCTCCGCCACCTTCCTGCCTGACGGTACGCGCAACAGAGACAGTATAACAGGAATCATCGTTTTGTGCAACAGTTCGCCGAGCGCGTTTGACAAAACTCGGGATGAAAATTTTTCAAAATCCCGCAAAATTCGGGCATCCAATTGCTTTTCGCTCAATCCGGGCTTGAGGTCTATTTCCGCCGATAACCCCGGCATCCAGTGTGCCGACGCGCTTAACACCAACGGTCCCGAGATTCCGAAATGGGTAAACAGCATCTCGCCCGGTCCTTCGGAATAAATAGTTTTTCCCGCAGAATCCCGCAGAGAAAGCGTGACGTTTCGAAGCGATAATCCCTGCATTTCCGCGCAGAACATGTCCGGCGACTCCAACGGCACAAGCGACGGCGCGACGGGAACTATTGTATGCCCTGCCTGACGCGCAAGATCATAGCCGTCGCCGGTCGAACCGGTTTTGGAGTACGACAGTCCGCCGGTGCATACGATAACCGGCCCGCCGGCTATGTCCAGTTTTGTGACACGCGCCCGTCTGCGCGTTACGTCCAGCCTGTCCAGTTCACGCACAAGGGCGGCTACCACGTCCGAGGCTTTTCCGCTTTCCGGAAAAACGCGCCGCCCGCGCTCCGTTACCAGCGGAACACCTAACTCCTCAAAAAACGCCATGCTATCCTGGGGCGTAAAACCGGAAAGAGCGCTTCGAAAAAACCTCGGGTCGCCGCTTCCGGGCGGCAGCTTAAATGCTTCGGGAGAACAATTATTGGTGAGGTTGCACCGCCCCTTGCCCGTGATCGATAGTTTGACGCCGGGACGGTCGTTGCGCTCCAGCAGCAATACGCACGCGCCGCGCCGCGCCGCTTGAATCGCAGCCATCATACCCGCCGCGCCCGCACCGATTACGGTAACGTCATGAGCGGACATACCGAATCTCCTTATCACTCAGATACCGCCACTCGCCGGTTTTTAACGATCCCAGCGTCAGCGCTCCTTCACGTACGCGAATCAAGCGTGTCACCGTCAAGCCTTGAGCTTTACACATATTGCGCACCTGATGTTTTTTCCCCTCGGTGATGGTGACTGTCAATTGCCGTCCGGGCTTTACCGTCACCAAATACTCTTTTTCCACACCTGATGACGGATGGGTCAGTTTGCGAACGACCGCGCCGTCGTTCGTCATTAGCATCAGCCCTTCGGATTCTTTATCCAGACGGCCAACCGGAACCAGATACCCCAACTCCGGCGGCAGCAATTCGCGCACCGTCCGTTCCGCGTGGGCGTCTCGGAGTGTAGACGTCACGCCGCGCGGCTTGTTCAGTAATATGTAGACCGCTTCCGGCATCGGCGGAAGCGGCACGCCGGATACGGTAACGATTTGGGTATCTGGATCGGCACTGTCACCCAGACGCGCCGTCTTGCCGTCAACGGCAACGCCGCCGGAGGCAATCAACGCCTCGGCGGCCCGTCGCGACATCAAGCCGCGTGACGATATGAGTTTTTGTAACCGTTCTATCAACCAAAGCCTCCGCCAAAACCTCCGCCCGCAACCAGCGGACATTGCGCTTTCCTCTCGCCGTTCAGTACAGCGGTCAGCATCCCGACACGCTGCCCTTCCACAACAGGCCCCCATAGATATTGCGGAATATACATTTCATGCTCCGCCGGTTCCGCATCCTTCGGAATCAGCAATTTCACGGTATGCGCGACTTTTACGGGGACGATCCCTCTTCCGAATACACGAACCTTGGCAACCTCGGTCCCCTCTTCGCAAACGGTTGCCAACATGTATCCTGAAAAACCGTAGTCCAGCATGGCGGTGTGATCCGCCCAATCGTTGCGGTCATTCAGCGTAACGGCAATTAAGCGCATCCCGTCCCGTGTGGCGCTGGATACAAGGCAGCGGCCCGCGTTGACCGTATAACCGGTCTTAACGCCGTCGGCACCCGGATAAGACCACAGTAACCGGTTATGGTTTTTAATTGTTATGCCGCCTACCTTGGCATATTTGCTGCTAACGATCCGCGAAAGCATATCGTTTTGTAAAGCAGCGCGTGTGAGCAACGCCATATCGCGCGCCGTGGAGTAGTGTCCCTCTGCGTTCAAGCCGTGCGGATTGCTAAAGCTCGTTCCGTGCATTCCGAGCGCCGCGGCTTTCCGGTTCATCCGCTCCGCAAACGCCTCCACACTGCCCGCGCAATGAATGGCGAGCGCCGCAGCAGCGTCATTTCCGCTTTTAAGCATTAAGCCGTAAAGCAAATCACTCACTGTCACCTGCTGCCCCGCCATCAGGAACATTGACGAACCCTCAACGCCCGCGGCTTCCGCGGGAACCTCCAACGTATCGTCGAGTTTGGCGGATTCCAAAGCGACCAGCGCCGTCATGATCTTTGTCGTGGAAGCGATCAGGGCGCGTTGATCGGCGTTTTTCTCATACAGCACCGTACCCGTTGCCGCGTCCATTAAAATGGCGCTCTCTGCGGACTGCGCGATATCCCCGTTCGTTTCCTCTATATTGTCCGCGAAAACGGCGGGTAAAAGCATCGGAAGCATTACTAAACAACATAAAACACGTTTCATGTGCGGTCACCTCATAGAAATTATTCCCCGCACTTTGCTCTTTCATGAAAGGAGGTTATTGGTAACCCGCGGTGTGCCGGGTCGGCGCACCCTATATTGATTCAACCTCTTCTTTCGCCTTGCGTTTCTCAAGGAAATTCTCAACCTGCTTTGTAATTTTCGGAATCAGGTCAAGCACCTTGTCCATTGTGGTTTCCGGCTGTCCGGCTACCGGCAGCAGACGGACGTTGTGCTCTGTGACGACAAGAAACGCGATGGGGTTGACCTTGATACCAGCACCGCTCCCGCCGCCGAAATTCTTCTCGGCGCCGAATTCCGAACCGCCGGAGCCGAACCCCAACGACAGCTTTGACACGGGGATGATGGTGGTACCGTCCGCCGTTGTGATGGCGTCCCCCACGATGGTGTTGACGTCAACCATATCGCGGATCTTGGACATGGTGGCTGTCATTAGTTCTGCGATGGTGTTTTTGTTTTCCATTTTTTATACCGCCTTTCTTTTTGCGATTTTTAGCATGAATCCGAGCATCGAGAATCCAATTAAAAAGACTCGCCCTATTGAAACCGTAACGGCGAAGTCGCCGCACCATTGTATCTTTTCTATATCAAAATCCAACGCGACGGCAAGGTCTTGCTTCTTTACGCGCAGGGTATTTGTCACGGCGGGACGCAGTACGCCGAGCGCCATCTGAGAACGCGCGAAATTCATCGCGGTATCACAGGGATCGTTACCGCCGAAGGTCACGCGCAGAATCAGACGGTCTATGCGAATGCCTCTACGGAGGGTGCGAAGCAGCTTTTTCCCGTTTTCGATAAAAAAAGGGATGTCCTGTAAGGTAAATCGTTTTGCGGGTTTTTCCTTCTCCGGTTCAATCTCTTTCTTAGGTTTTTCAGGCTTTTTGGGCTTATCTTTAGCTTTTTGGATCTTATTTAACAAGTCAATACGCAGAATCCCCGCGCGAAGTATCAGCCTCGTTTTACCGTCCGGCGTCCGAGACGCCCTCACACCCACACGAGTAAAACCAATCAGCAGCAACACGGCGAGGATGATCCCCAGTGTGAGCATAAGACACCCCCTACTCCAGCGTTAACTGCCCGTCCAGTTCAGCATCAGGCAGTTCTTCCAAGCTAGTCAGACCGAAGGCCCGGAGAAAAGCGGGCGTTGTTCCATACTGTATCGGTCTGCCGGGAACATTCAGCCGCCCCATTTCACGCAGCAATCCCTTTTCTACAAGCCCCGCAACCGTCGCGCCGCTCTCGACGCCCCTCGCCCGCTCAATTTGCGCCCGCGTGACCGGCTGATAGTAAGCCGCGAGGCTTAGAACTTCCAGCGCGGCGCGGCTCATCGGCGGTGGTTTGCGCTCTTCAAGCGTCTTGCGAATCAAGTCTGCCCATTCCGGCGCGGAAGTCATTTGCAGCGACTTATCAAGCCGTACCAAACGGATGCCGCGGCGTTCGTAGCGGTACTTTCCCGCGAGCGCTTCGGCGGCTTCGTCGACGGTGTGGATATCTGTTTCCAGAGCGGCGGCTAAACGGGAAAGAAGAACCGGCTCACCCGCGGCGAACAGGATGCTCTCTATTGCGGATTCGATTTCCTGATGATCCATCCGTCGCCCTCCTCCGCCAAATCAATTTCCCGGTTGCGGCACATCTCCAAAACAGCCAAAAACGCGGCGACGACTGCGGAACGGTTTTCCGCAAGCAAAAACAGCTTGTCCAGCGGGATTTTTCCCTGTTTTTTAAGGCGGTTCTTTATGGTTTCCATCATATCTTTCACGGGGTACGGTTCCCGCCCCACAATGGGTGTAAAGACGGCGACCGGCGGCGGACGTCTGCGTTCCGTACGTTCGCCGAGACGTCCGAGCGCCTCCAGCAGTATGTCAACGGTGTGGGTGTGGTCGTATCCCGTGCCGCGATCTGTGGGCTCCGGCGGCTTGGTAATCAGCAGACGATAGTTTTCGGCGCGTTCGCTGAGGTAATCTCGGATAACCTCCATCTTTTGGCGTTCTTCCTGCGCCTGACGATCTTCCAAGGCTTTTTTCAGGAGGTCGATCTCCTCGTCTTCCTCCCCCGACATCACCAAATTCCGGCTCTTGAGGTACACCAAGTGCGACGCCATCGCGATAAATTCGCTCGCGACTTCCATATCGAGCTGCCGCCGCGCTTCGATCCAAGCGGTAAACTGAAAGCAAAGCAGGGAGATTTGCAGATCCTCAATCGCAATCTTGTTCTTGCCCAGCAGAAAGAGGATCAAGTCCAGAGGCCCCTCAAAGTCCTCCATAACCTCCTGCGGGGCTTGTACCACGCGCTCAAGGCGGAACGTCAGCGTTTCGTCCATTTCAAATCCCAAGCACCCCTCCGAAAGCACGAGAAAACAGGCTGAGAATACCGTTTTGCATTTGAGCGATAAATCCGAAGATATTTACAGATCCATAACGCCCCAGCATAAGAAGCCCTGCCAGTAAAATCATCCCGTACCGCTCCAAACTCATATATCTCCAATATATACGGTCAGGCAGAAAAGCGGCCAGTACTTTGGAACCGTCCAGCGGGGGAATAGGGATGAGGTTAAATAAGCCGAGACCAACATTTATAAGGGCTAAATAGAAGCATAAACTATACAGAACCGAAAGTAAAGTAGGGCTTAGACTAAAAGCAAATACAAAATAGGCTTCCTGCGGAAAGAGTTTCATAAGCCCTACCGAAAGGAACGCGAGAAGGAAGTTGCTCATCGGACCTGCCATCGCCGTCAGCGCCATATCACGTTTGGGTTTATCAAAAAAACGGGGATTAACAGATACCGGTTTTGCCCAACCGAAACCCGCAATAAGAATCAGCAACGCTCCAAAAGGGTCTATATGACGAACCGGATTTAAAGAAAGACGTCCGTCGTTCTTCGCCGTTGGGTCACCCAGTGCGTATGCCGCCCATCCATGACACATCTCATGTATAATGAAGTTTACCAACATAGCCAAGATTACAACGATAATCTCGCAGATGGTTTGCGCTATCGGCATCCTCTGTTGTATTATATTTATTAACAACCCGAATCCCTCCTATATGTCCATCCGGCAAACGTCTTCCCAGGTCTCCCGCCGCACCGCGACGAACGGTTCGCCGCCGCGAATCATAACGACCGGCGGCTTGGACAAAGGACGGCCAAATAATCGCCCGGCTTGACCGGCTGCAATAATAAATCTTTGCCCAGCAGCTCATTTTCACAGCACCGCCCGGCAAGCGTCACCGTTTGCGTCTTTTCCTCCGACGCGCGTTCCGGGAGCGTGATTTCGTACTTCGACCCATAGAGCATATAGCGCGGGTTATCGGTCAGACCGCCGTCTACCGATACATAAGTGCGCACGCCGGGGATTTCCTTGACACTTCCGACTTTATAGACGGTCAGCCCCGCTTCGGCGACGATTCTGCGCCCCGGCTCGATCACCAGCGCAGGAAGCGGATAATTGTATTTCTTCGCCGCAGCCTGAACGGCTTCGGAGATCACTTCCACATAGTCGGGTATGCTTTTGACCTCCTGATCCGGCAGATACGGAACGGCGAAACCGCCGCCGAGGTTCAGCTCATTCAGCGTATGGGAAAGCTCGCCACGCACCTTCGTCATAAACGCGAGCATCACGTCCGCTGCCCGCGCATACGGTTCCAGCGCGAATACGGGCGATCCGAGATGGCAGTGAACGCCCTCCAATATAATCCCCGGCAGAGAGAGGGCGAGTTTAATCGCTTCAAAAGCCGCACCTGTTTCAATCGGTACGCCGAATTTACTGTCCAGTTTGCTGGTCTGTACGGCGGAATGCGCGTCAATCGTAATGCTCGGCGACAGGCGGAGAGACACACTTGCTTTCCTCCCCAGTTCCTCCGCGATACGGGAGATGCGCTCCAATTCCTCTGCACCGTTCGCGACAATGCGGCGAATCCCGTTCTCTATGGCGTAGCGCAGCTCCGGCTCGGTTTTGTTGTTGCCGTGAAAGATGATCCCTTCGGGTGAAAGCCCTCCGTTCAAGGCGGTGAACAACTCGCCGCCGGAAGCTACGTCCGCCAGCATCGCCTCTTCGCGCAGAATGCGAACCATATGTGTACAGCAAAACGCTTTACTGGCATACGCCACACGTCCGTCACCGGGATATGCGTCGGCAAGCGAACCTATAAACGCGCGGCAATTCTCCCGAATCATGTCCTCATCCATCAGATAAAGAGGAGTACCGTATTCCGCCGCCAGCGCGGCGGCATCCGCACCGCCGATGGTCATGCGTCCTTGAGCGTTCACTTGTTCCATCTTTTGTTCTCCTTACTGTATCCCGGATAGTATCGCCGAGTTAACCTCCCGCTTTCCCGCCCCGTTTGCAGAGGAAAGGGGCAGTGCGGGCGACGGCAGCTCCAGTGTTTCTTCTATCAGGCGCAACGCAGGTGATATTTGAGAAGGTTTTAGCTTGTCAGTTTTATTTGCCACAATAATAAACGGGATTTCCGCCTGTCTAAATAACCCCGCCATTTGTGTATCTAACGCGGTTGGCTTATGCCGCGCATCTGTTACCAACACGCCCATCGTGATATATTCCGGCTTCGAAAAAAAGGTTTCCAATAATGCAGCCCAGCGCAGCTTTTCGGCATGGGACACTTTTGCGTAACCGTAACCGGGCAGGTCGGCGAAATAAAAAGCGTCGTCAATGAGAAAGTAGTTGACATGCGACGTTTTGCCGGGTGTATTGCCCACATGCGCGAGGTTCTTTTTTCCAGTGAGCATATTGATTACAGAACTTTTACCGACGTTTGAGCGCCCGGCAAATACGACGGTTTTCCGCCCGTCACGGATAAACTGGTCTTCTCGCGCCGCCGAAGATACAAACCGCGCCGTCACAGGACAGCTTCCTTCAATACCGTGTCTATGGTGTCGGCCAGTATAAAACGCAGGGCGCTCCGCACAGTGGGGTCGATGTCCTCAAGATTTCGTTCGTTTTCGGCCGGAATGATCACGTTGCGAATCCCGGCGCGGTACGCCGCCATCGTCTTCTCCTTCAGCCCGCCGATCGGTAACACGCGCCCACGAAGCGTAATTTCACCTGTCATCGCTACGTCACGCCGTATCGGCCTGCCGGTTAGGGCGGACAGCATCGCGACCGTCATGGTGACGCCTGCGGACGGACCGTCCTTCGGAATCGCTCCTTCGGGACAGTGGAGGTGAATATCGCGGTTTTTGTAAAAATCTTTATCGATCCCCCACGCGTCGCAGCGTCCGCGGAGGCAAGTGAAGGCGGCCTTGGCGCTCTCTTTCATGATGTCGCCTAAATTCCCCGTCAGTTCGATCTTTCCGCTGCCCTCCGAGACGCCCGCTTCAACCTCCAGCACCTCGCCGCCGACCGGCGTCCACGCGAGACCGCAGACTAAGCCGATCTCCGGCTGCCCTAAATCACGCTCCGGGCGGTATTTCCGCACGCCTAAGAAGTCGGGGAGGTTGGAGGCGTTTAAGTTGATTTTTTCATTATGACCTTCGGCGTATTTTTTTGCCGTCTTGCGGCAAACGGCGGCAATTTGGCGCTCTAAAACGCGCACACCCGCTTCGCGGGTATATCCGGCTATGATGTCGCGCAGACCTCCGACTGAGAACGAAAGCATCTGCTTGGAAACGCCGTGCTTTTTCATCTGTTTTGGGATGAGGTGGCGCTGCGCGATCCGCAGCTTTTCCTCATCGGTATAGCTCGTCAGCTCCAGCACTTCCATCCGGTCCAGCAGCGGACGCGGGATGGTGGCGGTGGTGTTTGCCGTTGTAATAAAGAGAATGTCTGAGAGATCGAACGGAATCTCTAAATAATGATCCCGGAAGGTAACGTTTTGCTCCGGATCCAACACTTCCAGCAATGCGGCCGACGGATCCCCCCTGCTGTCTGCGCCCAGCTTATCCACCTCGTCGAGCAGAATAACGGCGTTGCGGCTGCCCGCCTGACGGACGGCGTTGATGATACGCCCGGGCATCGCCCCGATATATGTCTTGCGATGACCGCGTATGTCGGCCTCGTCCCGCACACCGCCGAGCGACAGGCGGGAGAGCTTGCGTCCCATTGCCCGCGCCATCGAGATGGCGACCGACGTTTTACCAACTCCGGGCGGCCCTACAAGACAAAGAATCTGCCCTTTCAATTCCGGGGCAAGTCTCTTAACGGCTAAGTACTCTAAAATACGTTCCTTGACCTTGTCCAAACCGGCGTGGTCTTTATCGAGGATACGCTTCGCCGCGTGGACGTCAAGACGGTCTTTTGTCTCTTTGCTCCAAGGCAGGGAGAGACAGGTGTCGAGATAGTTCCGGATTACCGCCGATTCATGAGATTCGGAGGGTTGGCGCGACAGACGGAGCGCGTCTTTCCTGAGTTTCTCAGTCGTTTCTTTGGGCAGCTTGAGGGCTTCGATCCGCTCAATATAGGTATCCGATTCATCTTCTCCGCCGTCAGACTCACCCAACTCAATCCGTATCGCTTTCATCTGTTCCCGGAGGTAATAATCCTTCTGGTTTTTCGCCAGACGGTCACGCAGGCGGTCGTGCAGATCGCTTTCGATCGAGAGGATTTCCACCTCATGCGCAAGGATGGCGTACAACTTCTCCAATCGGCTGCTCGGTTTTACCGTTTCAAGGATTAACTGCTTTTCGGTTGGCTTTACGGGGATATGCTGTGTGATATAGTCAGCCAGATACCCAGCGTCTTCAGTAGCTTGAACATTGATGACTACATCGGGAGAAAGGCGCGGTACCAAGGATGCATACTCCTCGAACAGCTCCTTAATCTCACGAATCAGGGCTTCCATTTTACGGGTTAGGGTCTTACCTTCTCTAAGCGGCTCCACCTCGGCGATACTGTACGAATCGTCCTCAACAATATCAATCAGCGCCGCGCGCCGAATCCCTTCCACAAGAACGCGCACATTGTCGCCAGGCAAACGGATTATCTGCCTCAGAACTGAAAGCGTACCGATCTTAAAGAGATCATTTTTACCCGGATCGTTGGTGCGCATATCCTTCTGCGCAACCAAAAACACCGTTTGATCATGGCGCACGGCTTCGTCCAGCGCCCGCACCGACTTGCTGCGCCCAATATCAAAATGAATATACATCTTCGGAAAGACTGTCAGCCCGCGCAGGGCAATCATCGGTAACCGCATCTCCCCTGCCGTTACGACACGTTTTCTTGATCCTTTTGTGGTAAACCCTCCGCGGAAATACGGGTTTGCAGCTCAGGATCGCGTGTCAGAAGAGGTTCAACTTTATCACGGATGGTCTCGCGGGTAACGACAACTTTTTCGATCGACGGATCCATCGGGACGGTATACATAACCTCGGTCATCACCGACTCAATTACGGCTCGCAGCCCCCGCGCGCCAATCCCCCGGTCATAGGCAATATCGGCCACTTCTTGCAAAGCGGCGTCCTCAAATTCCAAGACGACATTATCCATTTCAAAGAGTTTTTTATATTGCTTTACCAGCGCGTTTTTAGGCTCGGTCAGTATAGAGATCAACTCTTCGCGCGTCAATTGACCCAGCGGCGCTATAATGGGCAACCTCCCCACAAGCTCCGGAATAATGCCGTATTTAAGCAGATCATGCGGCGTGACGTCGCGCAGAGTCGCCGTGAGGTCTTTCGTCTTCTTGCTTTCCACTTTTCCGGAAAAACCCATGCTCTGCTTACCTTTACGGTTTTCCACTATATTCTCGATACCGTCAAACGCGCCGCCGCAAATGAAGAGGATATTGGCGGTATTGATTTGCAAAAATTCCTGATGGGGATGCTTTCGCCCACCAGACGGCGGCACATTGGCTACCGTCCCCTCCAAAATTTTCAGCAGAGCCTGCTGCACGCCCTCACCCGATACGTCGCGCGTAATCGAAACGTTCTCGCTCTTCCTTGCGATTTTGTCCAGTTCATCAATATAGATAATCCCATGCTCGGCGCGTTCAATATCATGGTCGGCGGCCTGTATCAGGCGAAGCAGAATGTTTTCCACATCTTCGCCCACATAGCCCGCCTCGGTTAATGTCGTAGCGTCGGCAATGGCAAAGGGTACGTTGAGGATCTTCGCCAGCGTCGCGGCAAAATGCGTCTTTCCGCAGCCGGTTGGCCCCAGCATCAAGATGTTGCTCTTTTGCAACTCTACATCATTTTCGGCGTCGGCACAAAAAATCCGTTTGTAGTGGTTGTATACCGCTACCGCCAGCGCCACTTTGGCGCTTTCCTGCCCGACGACATATTCGTCGAGCATGGCGCGGATCTCATGCGGACGTTTGAGGGTGTCGGCCTGCGCCGTCACATTCGCGTTATTCTCGCTCCCGTCTTCCAGAATGGTAAGGCAGAGCTGCACGCACTCGTTGCAAATGCAAGCGCTCGGCCCGGCAATCAGACGGCGTACCTGATCTTGATGCTTCCCGCAAAAATTGCAACGTACCTGTCTTCGATCGTCCCTTGGCATAGAATGTCCTTTCAGCGGCACGGCGCCGCGCGGTGATATGTTTTATCGTTTGTCAAACACCTTGTCAATGATTCCGTAAGCCAACGCCTCTTCCGGCGACATATAGTGGTCGCGTTCTGTGTCGCGTGCCAACTCCTCGGCGGTACGACCTGTCAGCTCGGCGAGGATACGGTTCATTTTGGCCTTTGTCTTCATAATATGCTCACTGTGTATATGAATGTCTGTCGCCTGCCCGGATAAACCGTGGCCGTGTATTGCCGGCTGATGAATCAATATTTCGGAGTTTGGCAAAGCATAACGCTTTCCCTTCGTGCCCGCCGCCAGCAGAAACGCGCCCATTGAAGCCGCGAGACCTACACAAATGGTGGAGACGTCAGCCTTAATAAAATTCATCGTGTCATAGATGGCGAAACCGGAGGAGATACTGCCGCCGGGTGAGTTGATATAGAAGCTGATTTCCTTATCGGGATCCTGCGCCTCAAGGTAGAGAAGCTGTGCCACCACCAGCGAGGCCGTAACGTCGTTGACCTCCTCGGACAAAAACACGATCCTGTCGTTGAGCAGGCGGGAATAAATGTCATAGGAACGTTCGCCGCGGTTGGTTTGCTCAATGACCATTGGGACAAGGCTCATTTCGATTCCTCCGTTTCTTCCGCCGTTTTGGCGGATTTCTTTTTGGGCGACGCTTTTTTCTTGGGTTTTGCCTCTTCCGCCGGTTCGGATTTCGGTTCGGTTTTTTCCGGCGGTGTATCCAGTTTGATTGCCGAAGACGTAATCAGCTTGGAGGCTTTCAACGCCAGCAGATCATGCGTCAAGGGCTTTTCTGGTATGCTTTCACGAACATCCTCTTCGCTCTTTTGATACAGTTCAGCAAGCCGCGCATATTCGGCGTCTAGCTCCCCTTCTTCCAATTGTAACCCTTCGAGCTGCGCAACTTTGTCGAAAATCAGACTGCATTTGGCGTTTGTCTCGGCCTGGGGACGGAATTGCGCAGTAAACGCTTCCGCGTTCATTCCCGTCATCTGCATATATGTGTTGATGTCCAGCCCTTGGCGGCGTAAACGGAAGGAAAAATCGTTGATGACGTCCTCCAAATACTTCACATAGAACACATCCGGAATATCGCCGACAACGGTAGGAATAATCTGGGCGATCAACGCGCTCTCGAATGCGTTGTCCGATTCGTGTTCCCTTTCGTGCAGTATACGCTCCCGCACCGCGTCTTTATACTCCCGAAGCGTATCGAATTCCGATATATCTTTAGCAAATTCATCGTCGGCCTCCGGAAGCTGCTTTTCCTTTACTTCATGAATCTTGCATTTGAATACAGCCGGTTTACCGGCCAATTCCTTCGCGTGATACTCTTCGGGAAAAACGAGCTCTATATCTGGTTCGTCACCCGCCTTTGTACCGGTCAGTTTTTCCTCAAAACCGGGGATGAAGCGGTTGGAGCCAAGTTCCAATGTTTCCTTCTCGCCCTTGCCGCCCTCAAAAGGGACGCCCTCTAGGAAGCCTTCATAGTCAAAAACTATTGTGTCGCCGGTTTGCGCCGCGCGCTCAACCGTTATAAGGCTGGCGTTGCGCTCGCGCATATGGTCTACCTCGGCGTCAATCTCTTCCTCAGAAACCGCAATGGGCGGCGCGTACGCCGACAAGCCTTTATACTGCCCGATTTCTATTTCGGGATACACATGTACTTTCGCGACAAAGGTATAGCCTTCCGCACCGATCGTCTCAACCTCTACGTCGGGACGCTCGACCGGTTCTATCCCTTCCTGCTCTATCGCCTGATCATAGGCTTCAGGCCACGTGGCATTAACGGCATCCTGATAAAACGCGCCCTCTCCGTACATTTTCTCCACTATCCGGCGGGGCGCTTTCCCCTTTCGGAAACCGGGTATGTTCATTCTTCCAATATTCTTGCGGTATGCCTGTTCACAAGCCTTGGAAAATTCCTCCGCACCGACTTCAATAGTCAGTACCGCCAAGCTCTTCTCTTGTTTTTCTACGCTCTTAACCGTCATTTGTCGCGTCCAATCCTTCCCACTTATCATTCCGAAGTACTATATCACAACAAGAGCGGAAATGCCAGACTTTTTTTATCATGGCAATAACTTCTAAAACTCCGCCGACCCGGTCGTGCGCGGAAACGGCACAACGTCGCGGATGTTCTGCATCCCTGTGACATACATGATCAAGCGTTCAAAGCCGATACCGAATCCGGCATGAGCGGTGGATCCATACTTCCGCAAGTCAAGGTACCACTCGTAGTCCTCCCGTCTTAAACCGCATTCTTCCAAACGCCGAAGTAAAATATCCATTCGCTCTTCGCGCTGACTGCCGCCGATCAGTTCTCCGACCGCCGGGACAAGCAGATCGGTCGCGGCGACTGTCTTATTATCGTCATTGAGCCGCATATAGAAAGCCTTGATTCCCTTGGGGTAATTATAGATAAACACCGGACCGCCGACGACCGTCTCGGTCAAATAACGCTCATATTCGGTCGCGATATCACATCCCCACTTGACCGGAAATGTGAATTGAGCCTGCGCTTTTTCCAGGTGTGCAATCGCATCGGTGTACGTCATGCGGGCAAACTGCGCATTTACCAGAGCGTTCAGGCGTTCCAAGAGTGTATTGTCGATAAATTGATTGAAGAACGCGAGTTCCTCGGCGCAGCGTTCCAAAAGGGTTCCGACGACAAACTTGATCATATCCTCCGCCAACCGCATATCGTCAAAGAGATCGGCAAAAGCAATCTCCGGCTCAATCATCCAGAACTCGGCGGCGTGACGGGGGGTGTTGCTATGCTCGGCGCGGAAGGTCGGCCCAAAGGTATACGTCTTGCCAAAGGTCTGAGCGAAGGTTTCGGCTTCCAATTGCCCGGTGACGGTAAGCCCGGTGTATTTACCGAAAAAGTCTTTGGAAAAATCGGTTTCGCCGGGCAGAAGGGTGGTTACGCGGAACATCTCGCCCGCGCCCTCCCCGTCGCTTGCCGTGATTACGGGCGTATGGGCATAAATAAAACCGCGGTCATGGAAGAAGGTATGAATGGCATACGCCGCTTCGCTTCGAACGCGGAAGACCGCTCCCAGCGTGTTTGTGCGCGGGCGCAGATGTGCGATCGACCGCAGGTATTCAAAACTGTGACGTTTCTTTTGAAGCGGATAATCGGGCGGGCACTCCCCTTCCACGATAAGCTCTGTCAGCTTGATTTCGAAGGGTTGGCGCGCTTCCGGCGTAGGAACGACGACTCCCTTTACCCGAACCGCCGCGCCGACGCCGAGTGATACAGCCTCGCGGAAGTTCGGCAAGGTCTCATCGGCGACCAACTGGGCATTCTTCACTATACTGCCGTCGTTAAGTTCCAGAAAGGCGATGCTTTTCATATCGCGCACGGTACGCAGCCATCCGTTGAGCGAGACAGCGCCGTATTGTTCTGGAGCGCGGAAGATGTCTTTGACCGTGGGCTCGGAAGTATTAAACATAGGACTGCCTCCTTATTTCAACGCATCTAAAACTCGCTTAGTCATCTCTTTCGTTCCGACGGCGCACTCCCCCGTTTCGGCGATGTCGGCGGTGCGGGCACCGCTTTCCAGCGCCGCGCCGACAGCCCTCTCTATAGCGTCGGCGGCCTCCGGTTCGTTAAGGCTGTACCGCAGCAGCATGGCGGCGGAAAGGATCGACGCGAGCGGGTTCGCTTTATTCTTACCCGCGATGTCCGGCGCGCTGCCGTGGATCGGCTCATATAAGCCGGGCTGCCCCTTCTCGCCGAGGCTCGCCGAAGGCATTATGCCGACGGAACCGGCGGCGGCGCCCGCTTCGTCGGACAAAATATCGCCAAACGTATTCTCTGTGACAATTACGTCAAACTGCCCCGGATTCAGAATCAATTGCATCGCGGCGTTATCCACCAGCATATGCTCCAGCGTCACTTCGGGGAATTCTGTTGACATCAGCTCGGCGCGTTCCCTCCAAAGGCGAGAGGTCTCTAGCACATTGGCTTTGTCCACGCTGGTTAATTTTTTACGCCGTGTCAGAGCCGCTACAAACGCAAAGCGCAGAATGCGGTCTATCTCAAGAGCGGTGTATACGCAGGTATCGTAAGCCTCCGACCCTTCCGA
>QMCE01000214.1_pt1 | contig 28311 bp, 16 predicted proteins | sample 1821851 | NCBI WGS metagenome assembly QMCE01 (sample SAMN09453174, study PRJNA476694) | Termite gut metagenome, whole genome shotgun sequencing project. | isolation source: worker | host: Odontotermes sp. | place: South Africa:Pretoria | collected 2016-01-28 | reverse complement strand
AGCTACCAAGCATTGCCATATCACTAGCCGTTGATTGAATTCTGTCACTATACATGGTGTATTTTCCAGATTTAAATTTGTTTGTTTTACCAGATTTTTCAAATTTTTTATCTTTTATAAACATTTCAACATCTGTTAATTCTGCCAAAGTATTAGCCGCACGATTATCAGAATTTATCATCATTTTTTGTAACAAATTTGAAACAGTGCATAAAATATCTGGATTCATGGTCGTTGAATTTATTGGGAATAAATCGTTATTACGATTTTGTTTCATTGTTTTAATTTTATCATCTAATGAAACGTCATCGTGTAAAATAGCCGCAATAATAAACGCCTTGTATGCTGACGCAGGATACATTGGTTCAAAACTATTTTTGCCATATTGCGTAAATTTATTATTGAAATCAACAACATGCCAAGCAATCTTTTTATTAAATATTGGTAATTTATCAATAAATTTCATAAAGACACTTTTTAACTTAATGATGTAGCGAAAGCAGATGGTTGGGGAACCTGGATTCGAACCAAGACTAACGGAGTCAGAGTCCGCTGTTCTACCATTAAACTATTCCCCAATATTGTGGCTGCATTATATACTTCTAATATCTCGTTTGCAAGTGGAATTTAGCGTGACTCTAAATCAACTCGCAGGCGTCTTCAGTCATTCCACTTTCTCCGTCTTCTCCACCGCCGAACTCTCCGTCTTCTGACATCTCTTTCTCGTCATCGCATGTATTCTCGGTCCACTGGGCTGTCAAGGTTATGGTTCCGCTTGTCGCGACAGAGCCAAGGTTTGTAACGCCCGGTATAACCGGAGTTCCACTGCACAAGCCCGCAAGGCCACCCGTACAAACCCAGCCAGAAAACGAGCTGCCCCCTTTGGTGAACGGGTTCGGCGGAGTCATAGTAGGCGACCCAAGCGAGAATTTAGTCGGGAAATATGGCGGCACAGACCCCGTTCCTCCGTTAGAATTATAGACTATTTTTATTTCTACCAACGGGCACGAGGGGTTATATTCGCCGTTATTTTGTATCGGACTGTGGCCCGGAAGACACTCGGTTTTATACTTACAGACACCGTCGACCATCCCAAGAAACTCGCAAACTGCACCGTTCCCAGCCTCGCAGTCGCGGCACTGGACGCACTGGCCGTCCACAAGGAAATAGTCGGGCAAGCAGACTATGGTACAACCGTCAAACTCTGTGTCGGGGTACTGGCGACGCCCAGATACTGATTCTGCGTTTTCTATATTCATTGCCTCGCACGAGTCATAACAGTCGGTTTCTTCATCAGAACCTGGGTCCGAGAATGGGTGGCTCACAGGACAAACTTCGCCCGGGTTATACGTGGTGCCTGTGCACTGGGACGTAATGCCAAAAGTACGGCCTGGTGGGCAATAGCGCCCATTTGGACAAATCGTTGCGGCCCCAGACAAAGCGTTGACTAAATCAAGCCCTGGCGCCCCGAAATGATAACCTGATGGAATTCCACGAGTACAAGTTTCACATTTAAGGTCGGTATATCCCTTGACCGAATTACTTCCGGCGTATGAAACCGAGCCTTCAAGGAATGTGCCACCAAACAGGCTGTTACAGGTGGCTTCCCATGCGCAACCAAACTCGTTGTTGGCGTTGCTTTTCCAGGTTACGTTTGCAAGACTGAGGTTCAGGCCATTTGCGAAGCCTGTTTTAGAGTGCTGTTTACTGCAGCTGGCGCAGGAATCTGCCTCGCAATAACCCACAAGGCGGTCCTTGCTCCATGTGCCGTTCGAACAGTCCTGGACCGTGCCCCCACCCGGCGTGGCTATAAAGGTCTTTTCCGCAACAGACTTTTTACAGTCGCATTCGGAAGACTTTTCGCCTGGGTTATCCGTATAGCCAACGGGGCAGTCAAAGCGATAACCGTTTTCACAATATTCATTATCTCCGCACTTTTCACAAATTGGTGTTGCGGTATCTCGACCGCTTACGTAATAATACCCGGGCAAGCATTCAGACTTAAAGCCGCAAGAGTTGTTTACTATGTCTGCAACACAAGTAGCATTTACCGCGCCTGTACAGGTTGGGCAGGGTTCCCACTGAGCATAAATCGTGCTGTTTTCATAAGGTTCAAGTATTGTGAGTCTTTCGAACTGTTGGCTTGAATTCATACCGTCCGATATTATTTGGGTGCCACCAACTCGTTCCGTAAAATATCCCTTGAATACGTGCCCGGGTCTCAGTGGCCAAGTATTAATCTGTCGACCGCGGCCTCTTACGTTTGTGAAATCCGGGCAGGCCGTACCCTCTATAAATCCTTCTTCGGCCTCAGGTGAAGTGCCCAGTACCCAATACTGTTTCTGTTCTCCGGGTGAGTTAAAGTTTGTCGGCAAACGTTGAAACGGAGCAATTATTTTATTATCTCCGGCCGGATGAGTCCCTCCATTATGGTCAAGCGTTACCCCCCAGCAACCACTCGTACAGGTAAGATAAAAATATCCCCCGGTTTGATGAATACTCATCTGTTGGCCAATATTGTAAACACGGGTTCCGTTCGAAACAAAATACCACTGGTCCAACATGTTGAACACGTATCCTGGCGGTGGGGTAAAAGCCGATTTATCCGGTACAGTGAAGGACTCGCCGAGCCTGACTTTCTTTGGCTCGGTAGAGCCGTCCCACATACCGGGCCCAATTGGAGATTCTGCACAATTTCTGTACTCAACGTCCACCATTCCCGGTTCGCAGGTTGGATTATAGGTACCGCCTCCACTTAAGTTTTCATAGCCTTCTTGACAAGTTGTTGTATATGAACAAACCCCATCTGCGCCGATAGTTCTTACGCAGGTTGTTCCCGGATTGCTTACGCATGCCGGACAGTCTGTCCATAACGCTGTAAGGGTCACATCCCCGCCATACACAACGTTTCCCATAAACGAATTTGCAGATTTGACTTGGTTATTACAATCTCTATTTGCGCCGGCTTCCGTGGTGCTGCAAATCCAGCCCCTGAAAGTACCATTTGGATTAGTAAAAAATGTATTCTGTAATGCTCTTACGGCGTCATCTACATCCGAGCGTGCTTGAAATGTAAAGTTCTGTGGCGGTGGCGGCGTTCCAACGCCACCATTTCCCGGCGCATACGTAATCTTTATCGGATTGGGGTCACAGTACATATCGTATGTTGTGGAATTAAATATGTTTCCGGGGTCATCATAAGACCCACGTGGATAGAACTTTCCACCGTATCCACTTTCACAAAAATCACCACCGTACGCACACTGGTTCAAGGCATCTGTAACCGAACTAGGAAAACAGGCTGTTGAAATATCTGCGCGGGCCGAACATTCATTACAAGGAACACAAAATTTCCTGTTTGCCGATACTTGGTTACTGCCCAGACAACCTTGAACAGTACAAACATTTTCTCCGCCAGCGGTAACTCGCCCAACTACAGTGCTTGAAAGTGGAACATCTTCAACGGTACAGGCTCGATAACATTCTTCGGAACTTGTAGCGGGCTTGAACCCAAACCCCTCATTAACGCCAGAACTTGGAAAATCCTGAGGGCAACCTCTTGCTCGTGGTCCGGCAAAACCCTGACAAGTTTCGATGTTTTCAAAACCAAATTCGCCCCCGGCACACCAAAAACCGTTGCCACAAAACGGAAACGCGTCCGCAATTGTTGTTTTAGTAAAAAGTGTCATATTATTATTTTCTGGGTCATGCCAACGTCCGGGTGGTACCGTAACTTTACAGCTTGCACAATCAAAAGTTGTACCATTATACGAAAGATTTCCCTCTAGTATTGGCCAATTAAAAGCGTCTTTACATGGCAAAGTCCAAGAACAGCCATATTCATTTGTTCCGCCATTACTTGTGAAAACAACGCCTGTGGGGTCAAGCGCGGGCCAGTCAACAAATACATTAAGATTTTTTGCGGGCTGACAAGCCTTGCAAGTACCAGCGTCATCCCATTGACCGATTGGACATTCGGCGGCATAAAGGCTTGAGTTTATAAGAAAAAAGCCAAATAAAAATGCAAAAAAATATCTCATTCCCTTAATCCTTGAACTAAACTTAGCAAGTTTTAATACTCCGTGTCAATGACGATGTTGATTTAGCATGTGCGATGTATGAAGAAGCTCCCCGCCCTTGCGGTGGGATGACGACCATCTGCCGGGTGGCCATGTTTGACGGCAAGCTCCGCCCTAAATCCCCTTCTTTCAGAAGGACGGGAGGCCGTCTGCCGGATATCGAAAGCGCCAAAGCAATTCCCCTTCGCCAGCGAAGGGGTGGCAGGCCGCGGCACTGTCGTTTCCACAAGCTCTAATCTCACGCGGCCTGACGGGGTAGTGCTTGCCAAAGAAATCCTCCCCCCCCTTACAAGTGCAACGTTGATACGGGGGCACTACCCCGTCGGCGGGCGGAACCTTTGGTGCTTGCCGATAGCTCGACGCCGCCCGCCGCCACCCGGCAGACGGCCCTCCGTCCTTCGCCAGCGAAGGGGATTTAGCACACTGCTTTCGGCAGCCGATGATAGGCTTTTGGGTAAAATCGCAAACAAAAAATCCCACATAAACTGTGGGATTTTTTTAGCGCATGTCCAATCAGACTTTACTTGCCAGCACACTTCGCTTTACAATTTTCGTATATTGTAATCAACGCTTTTTTATTGGCTTCAGCGGCTTGAACTGCTTTCGCGTCTTCTGCCGCAAGTTTTGACAGGTCGCGCAAATTCTGCGACGGACGATGGTCTTTATACATACCTGCGTCAATCAATATAAAAGCCGCAACACTATCGCCATTACAATAAGTCGAACCACCCATCTTTGGGTCAAACGAATACTCATAAAGGTCCTCATAAAGATACGCCGGTTTTGTTGCCTTGAGTTCAGGCAGCCGCTTATTAAAAAGGTCATTCCGTCTGCGGTCATAGTCTTCTTTGGCTGCGTTATAGTCGGATTCTTCTTTATCACAATTACAGCTTGGCTTCGGGTCTTCCGGTTTTGTCACAGTTGTATCTTTGGGATTCGTGCCCGTTGTATCCTTGGGTTCGGTTATCGTGGAATCTTTAGGCTCAACAACAATGGTTGTATCCTGGGGATTTTTCTCAATCGGTTCCAATTCTTCCTTTTGGCAAGAAAAGAACACGGGCCAAATAACCAACAAAACCCCGCCCAAACCACGCGCAACTTTACGTGTTAACATATTTCCATAAGTTTTAATTCTAGACATAATATGCCCTCCTTAGTTTATCTTACATACGTAATTTTAAACCACAAAACGTATTTGTCAAGCAAAATCAAAAAAGAAATTATTGAGAAAGTTTTCCTAATGTTTGGTGCTTGAAATAATTGAGCTGGGGCAAGACTGGTGACTATTGACCAGATTTTTCTTGGCGGATTTGTTCCCTAGGAAGTCATACTGCTTAGAAAAAAAATGTTTTTTCATTATGCTCATTAAAGCCAAAGGAAAACATTATGCATAAAATAAATCTTTCTATACTTCTTCTTATGTTTGGGGTGGGGCCGGTTATGGCCGCGGACTTTAGTGTTGCAGAGGGCGAGTCTTTAACGACCGTTGTAAGGGATGCCAATGGCAACACGGATGATGTAAATACTGTAAACATTTCTGGGACTGTTTCTGGGGGTGGCTCGCCGGAAAAAAGCATAAATATTATTGGCTCTGATAGTGCCACCATATCGGGTTCGTTGTCTTTTTCTGGCGGCAAAGGCATGACGACCACTGTATCAGATGTTACGGTTGGGCGTGTTGATAATGGCGACGGTTTCCCGCCCCAAGAAGGTCATACTTTGATACTGAAAAACGTTAACATAAGCAATGCCGCCAGCGCGGCGATTGCAAATGACGGAGCCCTTATTGTTGACGGCGGAGTGTACAGCAACAACAAGAACGGCAGCAATGGCGGTGGTGCGATTATGAACATTACGGTCGACACAACTTATATAAAAGGTGGCGCAAAATTTGAAAACAACTCTACAACCGACAGCGGCGGAGCAATCCAAAATCAATCAACCGGAGCCATGGATATACGCGATTCAAGCTTTACGGGAAACTATGCTTTATACTATGGTGGTGCGGTACGCTGGGGCGGAAATGGAGACATTGTTAATACGGTATTTGAAAATAATTCTGCAAATGTGGGTGGGGCACTTTATACCACCGACAGTTCTGCAACGTTAAACATAACCGGTGGAGAATTCAACGGAAATCACAGCACTGTTACAGATAATGCGGCGACCGGATATGGTGGGGCAATTCGGTCTGTAAGCGCTTTAAATATAACGGATGTTATCTTTGACGGTAATTATGCTCAGTCGGGCGGAGCAATCGAACAATCGGGTCTTATGACGGTCAAAGGTGGAGAATTCAAAAACAATTACGCCCTTGGCTATGGCGGCGGAGCCATTGATTATGAGGGGGCTGGTTTATCCATTGCCGATACAAAATTTACAAACAACCAAGCGCGAGCGACAAGTGGCAACGGCGGTGCAATTTATGCCAGTGGAACTTTTCTTGAAATTGACGGTGATGCAGAATTTAAAAACAACACCGCAGGTGACAGTGGTGGAGCAATTTATACCCAAGCCCAAACAACAATTACCGGCACCAAAGATAATTTCATAGAGTTCGAAAATAATACCGCCACAGCCGGGGAAGGTGGCGCGATAACTTACAGCAATTCCAAGGCGTTAAATCTTTCGTATGCAAGCTTTACCGGAAACAAATCGGGAAGTACTTCATACGGTGGCGGTGCACTTTACGCCGCTGGTACAGGAAACATAATTGATAATGTAAATTTTAGCAGCAACACCGCAACAAATTATGGGGGCGCCCTCTTCCTTTCATCTGCAAAAGACGCCAAGTTAACCAACGTGTTGTTTGACGGTAATACTGCGGCGCTTGGTGGTGCCATTATGGCGTACGAGGCTGCAACAACAGCAATTACAATTGGTGGAAACTCTTCATTTACAAATAACACAGCCCAAGTTGGCGGAGCAATTTTTAATATGGGAATATTGAACCTTGACACCACTCTTGGTGATATAACTTTTGCAGGGAATAAAGCGCTTGGTGGTGGCGCAGACATTTATAACAATGATGACCCGGACGCTTTGCCGACAATAAATATTTTGGGTGACACGGGCACGTTATCCATAGACGGCGGCATAGGAGGCATGGGGTATATCAACAAAAGCGGCGCCAATACTTTTATTATAAAGGCGCTTACAGATAACAGTCAGTACAGTGGTACATTTACTCAGACCGGGGGCGTTACAACGGTCGAAACTGCGCGTTCTATGTTTTCTGGCGGAATTGCGGGCAACCATATTTCGAACAGTACGCTTAATGTGACGGGTTCACTTTATTCTTATGGCGTTACACTGGGCAACAATGGGGCTCTTAATCACTTTGACCGATTGAACAATACTTCTGTCATAGATGATACTAATCTTGCTTTTGACGGAAGTGGAGCAATTGCTACGTTTGGTTCGATTGATACAGAGCGGGCAAATTATATACTTGGAACTAAAATAGACAATGCTATGGCGAACTATGTCACTTTCAATGACTCGAATGTTTTTCTGCGGGTCAATGATTACACAGGTGGCACAAGGTATACTTTTAACGACAGTGACATAAGTCTTTCGGGGCCCAACCAAACGCTGAGAACTGTCACTTTTGACAAGAACTTTGCAGCAACAAATTCTACACTGTCGTTTGATATTTATGCCCAGCCCATAAGTGATGCAGAAACATTTTTATCTGACCAACTTGTTATAAAAAATCCGACCGGTAAAATAGAAATTGGGCTTGGTACTTTGCGAATACTCGGAAAAGAAGACAACGGCCTTACCAATATAACTGTTGATAATGTCTTGACTGGTGCGACATTTAAAGACGGCGCCCAGGTATATATTTCAACCACTGCATACGAATATCTTGTAAAAGCAAATGGTACAGGATTGACCCTTGACGCGATTGAAGCGTCTTCGGCCGAGTCCCTAAACAACATGACAAAGCGTGACGGAAACCGCGCATTTAACTTTTCGTATTTCGAAGAAAGTGAAACGTATGAAATCGCAGACTCGCTTGATACAATGGCAGCCGGCAATTTTGCAGTTACAGGATTTAATGACATTGCAAGCAGTTCAATAATTGAAGCCGGTGGTGACAAGTCAATGTTTGATGTTTTGTACGCGACAAATTTTACTGTTTCAAATCTTACAATCCAGAACGTTTTGAAGACGGGCGAGTCAACGGCCGGGGCTTTAAGAGTTATGAACAAGGACGCGGTTGTAAACATAGATAATGTTATATTCAAAGGGAATAAAACAACTGATTCAGATGACCCCATAGATGAACATGGTGGCGGATATGGCGGCGCAGCTATATGGCAGAGTTCTGGAATTCTTAGTGTTCAAAACAGCCAGTTTAACGGAAATGATTCGGAACGAGGCGGAGCTATTTACATAGAGGGACCGTCAACCACCGAAATAATAAATTCCAAGTTTGTCGGAAATTATGCCCGTGAAAAACACGGCGGAGCCATTGAAGTTCTCGATACTGATTCTATTGTGTTTGATACAGTAAAATTTGATGATAATCATGCGGCTATGTGGGGTGGAGCAATTTCGTTTAACGAAGGCACAGACTCTTACGGAAGTGACAACTTCGCAGATGGAGTAAACTTCTACGGCTATAACGAGTTTACAAATAACACTGCGGCCTATGGTGGGGCGATAAATATCAACATGGTAAACAGTGCCCCGGTAAACTTCCACGGCGACGTTTTGTTTGAGAATAATACAGCCGAAGATACACTTGGGCTTATGGGGGGCGTTGGCATCGGAGGGGCAATTTCATCAAGCCAAAATCATGGCGGGGACAGATTGACATTTAATGGAAACGCTGTATTCCGTAATAACAAATCATTATCGGATGACTCGTCAAGTGCTGCGGGTGGTGCGTTGTACGTGGTGTCCGTTGATACACCTGTATTTATCACTTTCAACGGAGGCCGAACTCTGTTTGAAAACAACCACACGGACGGAGTTGGCGGAGCAATCGGATTCGGCAGCTATTCGGAAACAGAAACGTCGATACTTGCATTTAATATGAAGCCTGGCGCAGACATAAAATTCACGGGAAACACGGATGCCAGCGGAGCCAATGATATATACTTTGACGGCGTAACGTCGCACATGAATATAAACGGCAAAAATGGCAAGATGACTTTGAATGGAGGCATCGCGTCATATCACTACTTTGATGAAGATACTCAAACAGAGGTCGGCACAAACGCAGTAGTCAATATGAACAGTACCGGGGTTCTGGAGTTTGGTGCGGATTCAATAAATAATAATTTTATGGGCACCTTTAACGCAACCGACGGTATAACTAATATCAGAACTGACAGTTGGATAATGGGTGATAACTTTGTGTCAAACGGCGCAACAATGCACTTTTTCAAGTCTAGTTTTGCAGACGGTATGGACTTGTCCAAGGCTGGAAATTTGGATTTGCGTGGCGAACAGTTAAACAGATTAACTGTTAATAATTGGGCGTCGGACGGAAGCGGTAATTTATGGCTTTCTACGGATGGGGTTACTTCGGACGTGCTCGCGATTACGGGCTCTGCCACTGGTGCGACAACTGTAAACATGACGGTCTTGAATGGCGGAGTTGCTTCAAGGGGTGAAGATATACTTGTGGTTGATACGAGTGAGATACCGGAAATTTCTCTTCTCTCGTTTGCTGGTGCGGGAACAAACGACGCTTCGTTCTCGCTTGCAGGTGGCAAAAACTCTATTGACATTGGTGCGTATGAATATGGACTTTTCCAGCAGGAAGATAACAACTGGTATCTTTCGCGCACTGGTAAAGTAAGCAATATGGCAGAAACAATTGGCGGAATACCTGCTTTGCATTTGTCTGTTGTTAAGTCTGGCATGAACGAGCTGCGCAAGCGTTTGGGGGCTCTTCGTAATAACAATCCTAATGATGAACTTGTCGGCGCTTGGGTGCGTGGTTATGGCAAGCATTTGCAGACAGATGACCATGCAGACTCCGAGATGAACCTTTTGGGTATAGAGGGCGGATTTGATTTAATGGCAAATATGCTTAACGGAAAAGTGTACTTTGGTGTCATGGCGGGAATGCTGAACTCTGAAGACGTCGACGTTACGACTTCCCGCGGAGCCGAGGCGTCAGGTTGGGTAAGAACTCCGTCGGTGGGCGCATACCTTACATGGATGCACAGGTCGGACAGTTACAGTAAGTGGTTTGTGGATTTAACGGCTCGCCATTTCTGGGTGCACACGAACATAGAACGAGAAGACGAAGCGAACGGGTACGATGTAAGACGTAACTTTTGGGCGTTTTCTGGTGAAGTTGGTAAGTTGTTCTATGTGGAATCTCCGGAATGGATGAATATTGGAGAAGCACAGCATTCTCACTTGTCGCTTGAACCAAAGTTTGAAGTACGTTACGGACGCGGGCAATCAATGGACTTTGAAACATTTGACGGTACGGCGGGCTATGTTGACACGACCACGGCACTGAGTACAAGATTGTATCTTCAAACAAACTTTTTGCCCAATGGTACAGTATCGACGTGGAAACCGTTTTTGGAGGTCGGTGTGTATAATGAATGGTCCGGGAAAACGGAAATGGAGTTCGCAGATTCAGAGCTTTGCGCGTCAAATACTCGGGGCCTTGGGTTTGAGGCAACACTCGGTACTAATGCAACAATAAGCGAAAGAACATATGCTTACGGCGCGGTGACAGTGGAAGCCGGCAAGGTTTATAATTCCTATATGTTTAACATCGGAATAAGAACAAAGTTCTAGAAAATAGAACTCGTAATCCGTTATTCGTGTAATTACCCGCTGGACTGTGTTTTCCCGCAAGATAATACCACGAGTAACGGATTAAACTTCCTGCCAATATGAACCATGAGGTTTTGTTTTAATTACACTATTGTACTAGTGTACTAGTACAATAGTGTAATTACCCAGTCGTGTTTTTTTGCTTGCTGTGTTTTTCGCTTTTTTGCTATCATTTCAAAGGAATGAAAGGTTTTCTGCTTTTTGTCGCAATTTTATTCGGAACGGCTGCGCACTCCGCCGTGCGCGAGGCCTCTGTTTTGCGCGCTGGGACCGCTTCCCGTGCGGGGACAGAGGCTCGACAAGTTCGGGCGCCGGTACGCGGTGTTGTTTCACGTGCGGCTGCGCCTGTTCCTGTTCGCTCTCGCGCTGCGGCACCTGGGCGGTCCGGTGTTATTTCTGCACGGACAGCAAGCACCCTGCCCGCACGGCAAAGTCGCGCCGCTGTTTCCCAACCACGTAGTGCGGTCACTGCGCGTTCTGCTGCCCTTACCGGAAGCTTGGGCCAAGGTTATGAGGCTTGTCGTGATTCCTATTTTACTTGCATGGACCAGTTCTGCGCAGCCCGGGATGAAACATACCGTCGCTGTGCGTGCTCGTCGCGGCTGGACGAGATTCGTGCCACGGAAAGAGCGCTGAATCAAACCAGCGACCAGCTCCAGGATTTTAAAGATACGAACATAAACGCAATATCAAAAACTGGTGCGGAAGTTAATGCTATGTTTTCCGCAACGGTTGGGGAAAATGCACAGGCAAACGCAAAAGATGAATCAGGCAGTGCTGCGGCGCTTGCGGGAATAAGCGCGGTGCTCAGTGGGACGCGAAATAAAGCGCTGTCTAACGCGGGTCAGCTGGACATAGCTGGTGATATTAACTCTATTTGGGCAACCGCAAACCTTACCGCCGGCGCAGACATCATGACCCTTATGGGTGAAAGGCTTTATAATGCTGTCCACGGCCAGTGCGTAGAGTTTGCGTCTGCAAACTGTCCGTCAAAATCAAGCCTTGATATGGCCGTGTCTGCGTATGGAATGTACATAGAGAATGATTGTCAGACTTTGGCAAGTGCGTTGGGCAAAAATGTAGTCGCTGCCGAGGGTGCAATTCGTCAGACGGAACGAGAAATGAATGTGGCACGGCTTGAGAACTATGATACGCATAATTCTGCAAGCATAAACGAGTGTCTTGTTAAAGTGCGCGGTGATATTACGGGAAACTTGGCCTGTGGGACTGATTTTTCAAGGTGTTTGGACTTAAGCGGTCGCTTTTTAAATGTGACCACGGGCGAACCAATTTATTCCACCGACTTTTTCAAGTTTGAAAAAATGCTGTCGCTTGACGGAGATGTGTTAAGAAACCAAACAAACAAATTCTTGATAGATGAACTTAATCATAAAAAAGAGTTTGCAAAACAGAGCCTTGATACATGTCGTGACGTATCAGAAGAGGTATGGAACGAATTTCTTCGCCAAGCCTTGGCGGAAATATACCAAGCCCAGCAAGCGAAAGTTAGGGAAGTAAAAGACAGTTGCATAGATGTTGTTAATCAGTGCATGGATGAAAAAACTGGCCAGTTGCGAGACTTTTCCGACACCAAGAAACCGCAACAACTTCTCGCCGCTCGGCTGGAGTTGTCCGAGCAAATGTGCCGGGAAAAACTTGATACCTGCAGTAACCTGTTTGGTGGCGGCCCGTCCGGCATGCCCCAGTTGATAGAGTTTGCCACATCGACAACGGACCAAAAAATAGTGAAAGATTGCAAAACGTCGCTTGAAACATACGCGAAAGAAATATGCAGTCCCCGCCCCGGAGACAAGTATAAATATCCGTTTGCGTGTAGAGTTTACAGTCCTGGCGACAGAATTTACGCATCACGCCCAATGTGTAATATAGGTGGCGACGGTATAGAATGGTTGGAAAATGCGTTAAAACCGGTAATGGAAACAATCCCTGGATATTCATGTCCTGCGATAAAACGAAAATATACATCGTGTAATGATAATTTTGTGATGATGTACAATGATAAATATGCGCGAAGTACGCAAGACCTTGAAGAATTGAAGCAGTTTGGGAACCAGTGCGTCAAGTGCCCTTCGCATTATATTTGCAGTGGGTCAGTTATGCGAGATTCCGGAATAATGGACCAAAGCAATGTGTGCAGTACTGATTATACGAACAGTCTTTACCGAAAACTCGTGATGTATGCGATGCAGTCTTGCGCCCGGACCGAGGTCGTGACAACCGGGGTTCTGCCAGTATACGTTCTTGAAGACGTGTCACGAGTCATGGACCAGATAATGATAGACATGACGGCTGCACTAAGCGAGGAATGCGCGCAGCTTGGCGGAGTCTGGGATTCTGTACCAGGTAACAAGGCACAAATGTCATGTGGACCGGAACAGTGGGAATCGGGAATGTCCGGTTGCGTTCGGTGGGGGCCGTTTGATGACCTTGGCAGCAGCCTTGGGTGGGGCCAGTGTCTGGGTAAATAGGGGCAGAGATTGAATTTTTTCACTTTTTCACTTGATGAATATGTGCTATGATAACGATATGAGAAAACTTTTTGCTTTTTTGTTGGTTGTGCTTGGAATGCAAGCCGCCTATTCCGCGGACTCTTGGTGGGACCGCCCGACGGTTTGTAAACTCGATTCCACAAAATGCTATTCTTCCATGGGTGCTGGTTATCTGGACGGAATGTGGGATGCGGATTCGCGTTGCTGGGGCATGAAACTTGTATGCCCGTCGGCTTTGATTGGCGAAAAAATGGGAGATGCAGAACCAATCGGAAAAAAAGCAATTACGGCAGGTTTGGGGTTGAGTTCGGATTTCGACTTTAACTCGCTCAAGGGTGACTGTTTTGGTGTGCGTAAAACTCGGGAAGACGGCACCCTTGCAAGCGTGAATGGAACTTTTGTAAAGGTCTGGTGTCGCGGGGTCCTTGCGAACTCAGATGAAGAAATGCCAAACGGAGAAATTGTCTTTTCGGGGCAACCGAAATGTAAAGAACTGGCTCGTGACGGTTATGTTGCGGTCCGCGCTTCTCGTTGCTATGGAAAACAGTTTGACGCGGGACAGTATTATATAGAATGTGCGGGAAATGATGAGCTGCCCCAGCGTTTGGTACGGCTTGGCGGTGCGCGTGATTTCGTCGTAAGCACAACAAATTATAACCTTGCGTACCCGACGAGCCAAGCCGAGGCAAATAAAATTTTCGACAAAATGAATTCTGTTTCCAAGTCAAGACGTGATAACAAAGCAGAGATATAATGAAAAATATAATCGTAATAATGGGTGGCCCCGGAAGCGGCAAAGGTACTTTGGCTTCCGGATTGCAGGAAATCGGAAAATATACATATATAGAAACTGGGGCGCTGTTTCGCAACCTTGCGGAAAGACCGGACATAGCCAAACTTATTGCAGACGGGAACTTTGTGCCAGATGACCAAGTTTTTGACTTTGTGAAAAACTTGCTGAACAGTGCGCGTGATGATGTGCTGCTTGACGGTTTTCCGCGTACTTTGGCGCAGGCCAAATGGCTTGTGGAAAATTTTGCAGATGTGGCAAAAATAAAAGTACTGTACCTTGATACTCCGGAATGGCTTCTTCGTTCGCGAATAAATAAACGGTTGAACGAAGGTTCTGCTCGTGCGGATGACAAGGATATTACGGTGATAAGTCAACGTCTGGAAAGATTTGTGGACAGAACAGTGCCCGCGATAGAGTTCTTGAAAACAGTGGAAAATATAGAATTTTATGATATAGATACAACCATAGAAACCGCGGCAGTGTTCGCCAGAGCCAAAGAAATAATGGGCTATGCTGAATAGATAAAATAAACAAAAGGAAGAAAAATGGATTATGAAAATCTGAAACTTGAAACTGGACAGAAAACAGAACAAACAATAGAGGTTCTAAAAAAAGAATTTGCTGGGTTGCGTACGGGCCGAGCAAACGTGCACTTGCTTGACGGAGTCCGTGCGGTTGTTTATGGTGCAGAAATGCCAATTGACCAAGTTGCAACGGTGTCGGCACCTGATTCCCAGTCTTTGTCTGTGTCTGTCTGGGACGCGTCAAATGCGTCTGCGGTGGAAAAAGCGATAAGAGATTCTGGATTGGGTTTAAACCCGATGACAGCGGGCGGAGTGATAAGAATAAATATGCCGCCGCTTACGGAAGAGCGCCGTAAAGAGCTTGTAAAAGTATCAGGAAAATATGCGGAAGAAGCAAAAATATCCTTGCGGAATATTAGGCAGGACGCGATGAATAAAATCAAACGAGCAAAAGACGATAAAGAGATTTCCGAAGACGACCAACGCCGCTATGAAGATGACTTGCAGAAAGTGTTCGACCTTAAGGCGAATGAAGTAGACAGCCTTGCGAAACAAAAAGAACAAGACATTTTGACGGTTTAAAATCAGAGCACAGGCGTAGCTTTCGGTCCTTTTAGGGTTATTGTGTATAAAGCTATGTGTCCCTTGTGGGGCTGGTTTTACTGTACTGGGTTCCCCTCCTGTGGAGGGGTGCGGCGAAGCCGCGGGGTGGTTCTTTTACCGGCGTTACCCATAATCCACATAGTTTATATTTTTTCCAGAACGAAAGTATGTGGCTTGCCATAAGACCGAAAAAAGAACCACCCCGGCCTCCGTCCTCCACAGGAGGGGAACCCAGTACAGTAAACCCAGCCTCACAAGGGGCACATAGCTTTGTGCATTTTTTCGCTTTACCTGCCCTGGTGTTTTTTGATACAATACGTCAGAGAATGAAGAAAATTATTTCACTTTTTGTTTTTCTGTTTTTACCGCTTGGCTCGTTCGCGGTCGATTTCCCAATGGGCCACCAGCCTTTTTCCAACTATGGTCTTATTCAAAATGTCCAGTCTTATTCAAGTAATCCTTTTTATGACCCAAACAGACCTTATAACCAAAGACCCCCTGTTCCGGTCTATGCCCAAGGTACGGATTTAACCGCTGGGGAATGTCGGGCTGTTTTGGATGGACTTGTGGCCGGTCAGTGTGCAATGAAAAATAATTGTGCGGGTGTAAGGGTTTCTGATATTCGTCCCGCAATAATGCTTGCGCTGACGAGTATGTCGGGCGCTAATTACGCTGCATGTGCGGGGTATCTTGACGGGGCGTTTGAAGACTATGTTGCCAAAAATACGGGCTCGTTGCAGAATGCTGGCTTTCCAACGGCAATTGTTCCTGGAAATAATATTAAAGAAGAGCTAAAAAAAAATGAAAAATCACCCACTTTACCAACCGTAAGTAGCCGGGCAAAAGAGCTTGAGGCTCTCCAAGCACAAAATGCAGCGGATAATACACTGAGAGCGACGCAAATGCCAAGAACATACGCAGATTTGAGTTTTGCCGAGCGTATGGAGCTTGAACGTCAAGACTATTCCCAATACGCCCCAGTTTATGAACAAGTTTGTGACTCTGATGGCAAAAATTGTCATACTGCCTGCGTAAGAAATTGCACGTATCAAGCACTTAATATAGAGTCAGATGAAACTTTTGCAGCGCGAGAATTATTAAAAAAAAAAGACGGGGGCAAGACTAGCCCAGAAGACCCGTGTGTTGAAAAATTAAAAGATTTAGCCTCTGCGGAAGAAACTTTGCAAAGATTAAAAGACTGCAGGGCAAGAAGTATCCCCATAGAGCAATGTTATTTGACTGCGGATGAAAATATTCCAGGTGTTTTGAATAATCCAAGTATGGGAACAGGTGGGCTGGTTGCGTCTTCTCTTCTTGCTGGGGCTGGTGTTGGTTGGTCGATATTTACGGCGCTGAAGAATGCGAAAGCCACTGCCGCTGGCGCAACTCCGATTGCGCCAACTGCGGCCGTTGCGGCAACTCCTGGGACACCGGCTACGCCAGGTACTCCGGCAATACCAGCGGTGCCAGGACGAAATACGACACCAGTAACTAATGTCAGAACCGTTGGCGGCGTTACGACTGGGGTCGTGAATGGCCGACCTGTTACTTGGCATACGAGCGGTATTAATAATGCGGACGGAAGTGGTACTGGGTGGCGATATAATGACACAAGGGGAATTGCAAGTCAGTCAGGAATTACCGGCGTCCCGAATCCTGGAACCCCGGGGGTGCCTGCCGTTCCAGGGACGCCTGGTACACCCGGTACACCTGGGAGTCCTGCGTCGACAAATATTCAACAAACATGGCGTGGGGCCCGAGAGGTTCAAGGGGCGAATGCTAGTTTACGTGCCGGTCAAGTTGGTAATGCAACAATGGGGGGGGCTGGGGTAGCCGCACAAGTTGGCGGAGGTCTTATGGCGGTCGGCGGAGCAATTGGTGTTGCTCAGTCTGCAAGTGGTAATGAAGAACACGGCTGGGGTCATGTGTTGTCTGGTACATTGAGCGGTACCGCCACTGCGGCAGGCCTCGGAATGGCCTTTAATGTTATTCCTGTGTATGGTCAAGTGGCGTATGGCATAACGGTTGCATCTGGGGCTGTTGTTGGTGCGGCGGTTGCGGGCAGCCAATTATTTTCTGAAACAGACTGCATGCGAGAACCAGGTACAAATACCTTCACTTGCTGTCATACACAATACAATAAAGGTCAGCGTTGGGTTGACATTGGTGGTAATATGCTTTGCGAATTTCCGGGGGTAAGAACTTGCCTTCAAGGGGGCACTGAAGAACAAACTTCATGGTGGACCGGTGGAGCGTTTAAAGATGACGCGTTTGATATGGAGTGTAAGGTTTTATATTGTGATGGTTGGGAAGCGCCAGAAGCGGGGGCAAAAATAATTCCTCGGCCTGGAATGATAACGGATTGGGATAAAAAAACAGAATTGAGTGGTGAACCGAAATCTCCCGAAGAACAGGTCTTGTTTCACAGTGGGAAGTTATGCTGGATGTGGGAATGCGAGAGTGGGACTCGGGTTGGCGGAAGATGTGTGCAAGACGGGTCATTACCCCAGTCTGGTTCTTTGGACGAGCTTATAAGACAGCTCGAGGCAGAAATACAAGCCGTAAGAAAACAGTGTCCAAAGTAAGTTCTGTAAGATTTTTCTTGAAATTCTAGTCATCAATATTGTATAACGCTGTTGGTATAAAAAAGGAAAGAAGTATGGTCGATGTTATGATTTCGGGGGATTCCGGGAAACTCCACGCGGTTTATCACAAATCCGCGAATCCGGCTGCACCGATTGCGGTGGTTCTTGCGGGAAATCCCAGGGACAAGTTCCACATGAACGACCGGGTCAATTATGCTATGTTTCGCGCTTTTATGGACATTGGTTTTTCTGTTGTGCGTTTTGATTATCGTGGGGTTGGGGATTCTATGGGGCATATTGGCTCTACGGCTGACAATATGCAGGACATTGCTTCTGTTATCGACTGGATTCAAAATCAGAACGAAGATTCTTACAAACTTTGGCTCGCTGGGAACCAGCTTGGCGCTTGGTATGTTCTCCAGGCGATGATGCGGCGCCCGGAAGTGAGTGGGTTTGCTTTGGTATCGCCAGAGCCGTCGCTTAGTGATTTCTCGTTTTTGTCGCCTCGGCCGAATAGAGGCCTGTTAATTCAAGGAGCGGTGGATACTGAAGATGCTTTGAGTTTTACTCCGCACTTGACCCAAATATTGAAGAAACAAGCGTTGATTGATTTGGAAACGATTCGAATCAAGGGCGCAGACGCCAAGTTTTCAAATACGGCAGACTTGAAGCAAATGTATAATGATTTGAAAGCCTATGTTGGCCGTGAAGACGACGATAATAAGCTTTTATAGACTAAATCCTTTTTTTTTTAAGAATACGGCGGCCGTAGTTGTTCTGAAATAATGGGATTTAAACTGTATTTTTTCTGTTGAATGTTTGTTTGTTTTAATATAAAATCAGGTTCGGTCTGGGTTTTCGCAACGACGCGTCTGACAAACGAAGAGTGTTTTCCCCGACAAAAAAAAGTTACAAATCAAGGTGGCACCGCGCGGTGAAATCCTGCGCCCTTGAAAATTATTATTAACAGGTGCCGCATTAATCATAAAATTTTTTCGGCGAAACTTTAAAAGGTATAATAATGACTGTGTCTTTGAGTTCAAAATATCGTACGCATACTTGCGGAGAGCTTGATGCCTCTCGCGTTGGCGACAACGTAATATTGTCCGGTTGGGTTCATCGCAAGCGTGACCATGGTGAATTACTGTTTATTGACTTGCGTGATAACTATGGAATTACCCAGATTGTAATTGACGGAAATATTGCCGGTCTGGAAAAAATTCACCCCGAATCCGTTATAACTGTCCAGGGAACGGTTGTTGCGCGCGATTCGTCCGCGGTAAACGACAAGATAACAACCGGGGCCATAGAGGTAAAGGTAAACAGCTGGAAAATTTTGACCGAGGCAAATGTACTGCCTTTCCAAGTTTTCGGTGACGAAGAAGCTAATGAAGAACTTCGCCTTAGATACAGATATCTTGACCTTCGCCGAGACGGGTTGCATAAAAATATTTTGTTCAGAAACAAGGTCATGAAATTTTTGCGTGACAGTATGTGGGAAATGGGTTTTTCGGAATTCCAGACTCCAGTTCTTGGGGCGACAAGTCCAGAGGGAGCACGTGATTTTATCGTACCAAGTCGGTATCATCATGGGATGTTCTATGCCCTGCCCCAGGCTCCGCAACAGTGGAAACAGATGCTGCAAATTGCTGGCTTTGACCGATATTTTCAGATTGCGCCTTGCTTTCGTGACGAAGACCTTCGTGCGGACCGTTTGCTGGAGTTTTACCAGCTTGATATGGAAATGTCTTTTGTAGAATTGCGGGACATTCAAGCGATTGGTAATATTCTTATTCCTGGCTTGATTAACCAATTTGTGCCCGAGGCAAAATTATCACCAGATATTCCACATATTTCTTATGATGAATCCATGCTGAAATACGGAAGTGACAAGCCTGACCTTCGCAATCCTATATTAATAAGCGATGTTACGGATGTTTTTCGTGGTTCGGATTTTGGCATTTTCGCAAGCGCAGTGGAAAACGGAGCAACTGTTCGTGCAATTCCTGCCCCAAACAGTGCGGACAAACCACGGTCATTTTTTGATAAACTGGGCGAATTTGCAACGAAAGAACTTGGGCTTGGCGGTCTGGCATACCTTGTGTTTGGTGAAGAGGCCAAGGGACCGGTTGCAAAAAAATTAGACTCCGCAAGACTTGAAAAGCTGAAAGAGCTTTCCGGCGACAATTCGTCATTATTCTTTGTTTGTGATATGGAGGAGGCCGCAGCCAAAGCCGCGGGTAAATTACGAACCAAGCTTGGCGAAGATTTGGAACTTATTGATAAAAACGAATTCCGTCTTTGTTGGGTTGAAGATTTTCCGTTTTTTGAAGCAGATGAAGAATCTGCCACCGGGTTGGCATTTACACACAATCCGTTCAGCTTTCCAATTGCAACCCTTCAAGAATTATCAAGCAAAAATCCGCTTGAAATCAAAGCGGCTCAGTTCGACATGGTTCTAAACGGAAGCGAGATTTGTTCGGGAGGCCTTAGAAACTATGATAAAGACGTGATGCTTAAATGCTTTGAAATAACGGGCTATACCGAAGAAATAGTAAAGGATAAGTTCGGAGGCTTGTACACTGCGTTCCAGTACGGCGCCCCCCCGCACGGAGGTTGCGCATTTGGTCTGGACAGATTGATTCAGATTATGAGTAACGCAGAAAATTTGCGAGAAGTGGTGGCCTTTCCAACAAATCAACGAGGTCAAGACTTGATGATGGGCAGTCCGTCCCACGCGACCGAACAACAGTTGCGTGACGTTCATATAAGCGTCCGTAAAAAAGGATAAAAAAGTGTCCTAGGGGCGGGTTTATCCCGCCCTTTTCAAAAGATTTTTTTCCCGGGGTAATATTATAAAAAATATGTTATAATAGCTCTATGTTTGGATTTTTTGATAAAACGTTCACAGAAATTTTAAATCTTTACGGGCATTTCGCCATAGAGTTAATTTGCGCTTTTCTGATAGTGATGTTCTTTATCAAAGTGTTTGCCATGAACTATCAGTTAAAGCAAATGACCGCGCTAGACCTTATTATAAATTTTATATTGGGGGCAATTCTTGGTGGCTTTATAACGAACCCAACTTTGACTACGCTGGATTTTGTTGTCGCGATGAGCTTTTTCATAGTACTTGTTTATGTTGTTATATTGATTTCCAAGAAAACTGAATGGGGACGTCGTTTGCTTGTAGGAAAGCCAAAGGTAATTATCGAGAACGGAAAACTTGATGACGAACTTGTGGACCGCCTTAACCTTAATGCCCAGAAAATAGCAATTGCGTTGCGACAACAGAAAATATATTCGTTGTCCCAGGTAAAAATGGCAAGGATAGAGCCAGGTGGAGAACTTACAGTAATAAAAAAAGGCACTCAGAATTATTTTATAATAATCATAGATAATGGCACCGTTGATTGGGGAGCCCTTGAAGAAATCGGAAAATCAAAAAAATGGCTTAAAGACCAGCTTGTAAGACAAAAAATAAAAAGCCCAACTGAAGTGTTCATAGCCCAGTGGCATAATAACCGCTTGTATGTTATTCGCAAGTCGTGACACCCCTCCCTCCACGTTTCGCTCGGAAAAACGACATTCGTCTGCCGGGTGGCAGGGCGCGGCACTATGGTTTCCGCAAGTTCCAAGCTTACGCGGCCTGACGGGGTAGTGGTCTGTAAAGTGAACATTACCGTTTTTTCACTACCCCGTCGGCGGGCAGAACCTTTGGTGCTTGCCGTTGGCTCGGCGCAGCCCGCCGCCACCCCTTCTCGGAGAGAAGGGGTATTAGACCGAGCTTGCCGTCACGCAAGGCCACCCGGCAGACGGATGTCGTTTTTCTGAAAGAATGAGAAATAGATTTGTTTATGTTTTAAAAATAATGGTCGGAGTGACAGGAATCGAACCTACGACCTCTGCGACCCGAACGCAGCGCTCTACCAGGCTGAGCTACACTCCGATATAACAATTCACACGAAAGCCTGTGTCCCACGCAGCACAAAGTGTGAAACAGGATTGGTGAACTTGTGGCTTTCCACACGAAGCTTTAGCGAAGTGTGGTGGAGCTGATGGGACTCAAACCCACGACCTCTACGATGCGAACGTAGCGCTCTATCAACTGAGCTACAACCCCAAGCTGATGAATTATAATATTTCCCTGTTACAAATCAAGAACAAAATTGGCAATTGTCGGGCAGATGGCGCAAATATAAATTTTAGACAAATTTCGTTCAGAATTTTGTCATTCCCGCCGAAGACCCCACTGGGTCCGCGGTGATGACAAAAAATTGTAAAACAATTTTTTGTAAAAGCGTCATATTTCAAAGTTGCGTCGTCTGCCTGACAATTACCACAAAATATGTTATACCAACAAACTCTGTATTGCCATGTCCCCAAGGCGAATTCCCATTGCGGCGGTCATTGGCGCATAAGACGGTAATACTTTTGCTGTGTTGCGTGCTTCTGCAATGTCTTGCGCGACTTCTTCATCCGAATAGACACAATTTATTTTTTTTATATCAACGCCGTTGGCTTTCAAACCGTGACGAACGGCTCGAGCAAGTGGACAACCTTTCGTTTCCGAGATTGTGCCCGCTTTTATTTTTGATAAATCGCGCCTCATCGCCGCCCCCATTGAAGACACTATGTTTATACCATTCCTTACGCAGTGCGAAATCAATGCAACCTTGGCCCTGACGTCATCTATGGCGTCAATGACTGTTAACTGCGATGAGTCCAGGCCGGAATTTATAAACTCATCAATATTTTCAGGGGTCAGTTTTTTATCATACGACACAACATTACAATCTGGGTTTATGTCTTTGATTCTTGCGGACATAATATCGATTTTCTTTTTTCCAATGGTGGAACCAAGCGCAACAATTTGTCTGTTTATATTTGTTTCTTCTACTGTATCAAAATCTATAAGAGTAATATTTCCAACGCCACACCGGGCAATCATTTCTGTTGCAAAACCGCCGACCGCGCCAACCCCGCAAACTATTACGCACGAGTTTTTTATTGTTTCAATCGCAGCGTCGCCCAACAAAAGTTGTGTTCGTAAAAATGACATTTTCCAGTCCTTACAAATATCGTTTCAAATATTTACCTGTGACGCTGTTTGGATTTTTCGCAACTTCCTCTGGCGTGCCAAACGCGACAACATTTCCGCCCGAATCTCCTCCGCCGGGACCAAGGTCTATGACCCAGTCTGCTGTTTTTATTACTTCCAAATTATGTTCTATGACGACAACAGTATTTCCTTGGTTAACCAACTCTTGCAGGACGGAAAGCAACATTTTTATATCCTCAAAATGGAGTCCCGTTGTGGGTTCGTCCAATATATAAAGCGTTTGACCAGTACTGCGGGCTGCAAGTTCTTTTGATAATTTTATACGCTGGGCCTCTCCCCCAGAAAGCTCAAGGCTACTTTGCCCGAGTTTTATATAATCAAGCCCTACTCGTTTCAAAAGCTCTAACTTTTTCTTTATTTTTGGCATATTGATAAAGAATCTATATGCTTCTTCAACCGTCATGTTCAACACATCTGCGATAGACTTACCCTTGTACTTTACCTGGAGTGTTTCTTCATTATATCGCTGGCCATGGCACTTATCGCACTCTACATAAACGTCCGCAAGAAAGTTCATCTCTATCTTGATTGCTCCGTCACCACCACAGGCTTCACACCGGCCACCTTTCATATTAAACGAGAATCTTCCGGGGCCATATCCACGAGTTTTCGCTTCGGGAAGTTCTGCAAAAAAGTCACGAATATCTGTAAATACCCCGGTATATGTCGCGGGGTTACTGCGCGGAGTTCTTCCGATTGGAGATTGGTCAATATCTACAACTTTGTCAATGTTTTCCATACCTGTAATATTGTCATGGGCCCCAGATTCCAGTTTTGAATTGTACAGGGTACGCATAAGTGATGGATACAAAGTATCAAGTAAAAGTGTAGACTTGCCAGACCCTGAAATTCCGGTCAGTGCAACAAACTTTCCAAGTGGAATTTCAACATCTAGATTTTTCAAATTGTTTTCGCGGGCTCCGTGAATTTTTATAGAGGCTCCGTTTCCCGTGCGGCGTTTTTTTGGAACTTCGATTTTTTTCTTGCCGGACAGATACTCCCCGGTCAACGAGTTCTTGTTTTTTATAACTTGGTCCGGTGTTCCGGCTGCAACAATGTTTCCGCCATGCTCGCCCGCGTTACGCCCAATGTCTACAAGATAGTCCGCCATACGCATTGCGTCTTCATCGTGTTCAACAACAATGACAGTGTTGTCTTTATCGCGCAGCATTTTTAGCGTATCAAGCAGTTTATCATTGTCGGACTGGTGAAGACCTATGGATGGTTCATCAAGAACGTAGAGCACGCCAGAGAGTCCCGAACCTATTTGTGACGCAAGCCGTATACGCTGGGCCTCGCCCCCCGACAGAGTCCCGGCTTTGCGGTTAAGAGTAAGGTACCCCAAGCCCACATTTTGCAAAAATTCTAACCGGGAAACAATTTCTTTAAGTATCACACGCGCAATGTCGTTTTCTTTTCCGGTCAGATGATTTGGCAAATCGCGAAACCATTCAAGCGCTTTATTTACGGAAAGTGCCGTTGCGTCGGCTATGTCATAACCATTTATTTTGACGCTTAATGCTTGTATATTAAGACGCTTACCATGACATTCTGGGCATGGTTTTTCAGTAAGGTATTTACCAAGCTCGTCACGAACATAATTAGACTCTGACTCGCGCCAGCGTCGCTGGATGTTTGGGATAACCCCCTCGAAAGGTTTATCGTATTCAAATCCATTCCAGTTTACGTGAATTTCTTCATCACCACTGCCATACAAAATTAAATCTTTTTGTTCTTTTGTAAGGCTGTGCCACGGTTTTGATAATGGAATTTTATACTGTTTTGCGATTGCTTCAAGTAAGTGGTCGTATTGAGTCAGCATGCCGCCACGTGACCATGGGGCAATTGCTCCGTCACGAATGGATTTCGACGGGTCGGGAATAACAAGGTCCGGCGACATAATCATTTGCACACCAAGGCCGTCACAAGCGCCACAAGCCCCAATCGGGGCGTTAAACGAGAACAACCGAGGCTCTATCTTTGGCACAGTAAAGCCAGAAACAGGGCAAGCATAATTTTGAGAATAAAGAATATCTTCGTTGGTGTCAAGGCGGCGCACAAGAACGCTTCCAGGGACGAGCTTTAAAGAGGACTCGAACGAAGAATAGAGCTTTGACTTGAATTCTTCATCTGAACTCTCCGCCAGTACCATTCTGTCCACAATCACGAAAATATTGTGTTTTTTATTTTTATCTAATGCTGGTGCGCTGTGTAAGTCATAGACTTCACCGTCTATCAAAGCGCGCTGATAACCCTGTTTAATTAAAAACGCAATTTCTTTTTTGTATTCTCCCTTGCGGTCGCGCACAAGCGGAGCCATTACATAAATCCTGGTTCCTGCCGGCAAGCGCATTGTCCATTCAACCATTTCGGATATAGTCTGCGATTGTATCGGCAGGCCTGTGACCGGGGAATGAGGCACCCCTATTCTTGCCCAAAGCAGGCGAAAATAGTCATAAATTTCTGTGACTGTACCAACAGTAGAGCGTGGATTTTTACTTGTTGTTTTCTGTTCAATTGATATGGCAGGAGACAAGCCTTCAATGAAGTCTACATCTGGTTTTTTCTGCATATCAAGAAACTGTCTGGCATAACTGCTGAGAGATTCCACATATCTGCGTTGTCCTTCTGCATAGATAGTATTAAAAGCCAGCGACGATTTTCCTGACCCGGAAACGCCGGTAAAGACCACCAATTTGTTTTTTGGTATGTCAAGGTCAATATTTTTAAGGTTGTTTTCGCGAGCTCCGCGGATTTTTATAGTATTCATGAGTTTTATTATAGTTCAATTTAACTGAAAAACAAGTGGGGGCCAGTTCACCTTCCCAGAGGGGGCGGCGCTAATCGCTGTACTCTTACTCGTACCGTAATGCGTCAATTGGGTTCAGCTTTGCCGCCTTGCGGGCAGGCATGACTCCGCTTGCGATTCCCACTACTCCGGCAACCCCAATAGACAAAAATACAGACCATATATTTAACGGTACCGCCATACTCATAACCTTGGGCAAAAGAGTTTGCGAAAGGACTATCCCAAGCACAAGTCCAACCATTGAACCCATAAATGAAATCAACACGGATTCAGACAAAAACTGTATTGTTATATGACTTTCCCGGGCACCTATGGCTTTGCGAATGCCTATCTCGCGCGTGCGTTCAGCCACGCTTACCAGCATCATGTTCATAATTCCAATTGAGCCGACCAAAAGAGAAACCGAGGCTATGGCCATAAGCAACATTTTTAAAAATCCAGTGACAGTATTCATCGTTTCCATGACTTGTTTCATGTCTGTTATTTGAAAGTCATCCCGCACATCTTCACGCAGTTTGTGGCGTTCGCGCAACATCATTGTAATCTGTTCCACAACAAGGGTATTATCGGCTCCTTCTCGCAACCTCAGAATCAACTGGGGCACCGAGTTCGGAAATCTTGTACTGCTTATTCTCTTCTGGAGAGTCGTAATTGGCACAAATATCATATCGTCAGAGTTACTCATACCCGCCCCGCCCTGCTCTTTGGTCATTCCTATTACCACAAGGGGAACTCCGTTAAGGCGAATTACCTGGCCAATGGGGTCAGGCCCAAGGTCAAGCTCTTTGGCTACGGTTGGGCCGACTACTACATGAGTACTTGCATTTCGCACTGCGGACCGTTCAAAGAAAGTTCCTTTCTCCAGCTCTATATTCTGGATATGTTGGTACTCGGGGTAAGATGCAACCATTGACGTACCCCAGTTTTTATTTCCAAAAACAACCTGGGCCCCCATGCTGCGAACAGGGGTCACGAACTCTATCTCGGGCAACATCTGCAAAGCGTCCGCGTCCATTATCGTCAAAGTATTTGCGCCAGACATAGTACGAACCCCCGCGGTTTGGGAAGCCCCCGCACGAATCATTATTGTATTGGTCCCAAGCGCCGCAAATTGGCCCGTTATTTGTTTTTGTACTGCGTCACCAACAGACATCATGATTACCACGGCCATAACGCCGATGATTATCCCCAGTATAGTCAAAAAGCTTCGAACTTTGTTGCCGCTGATTGATAACCAGGACTCTTTAAAAATATCGTTGAAAGACATTATGCACCCACCTTTAGTATCCGGGTCTTTGGGTCGCCCATATTCAGGTATTTAAGTCCAAGTTCTTCAACATAATCTGCTGAATAGTTTTGTATTAATTTTATGTGATTCTGCAATACATCAAGCTCTGCCTGATTCGTTACAAGCTGTTCCTGTTCATGTCGCAAACGCCATGTGTTCATCACGAATTTTTGGATACTCACAGTGCCAAAAAACATTCGCACGAACATAAACAAAGCAATTAATGCAAGTGCGATTCCTATCTTTCCGCGGTTTCCTCCGCGCCATGCCGCACCAAGGAAGTTAAATAAATTTTTGATTTTTTCTTTCATGTCGGTTATTATATCACAAATGTTAAGACCAAATCAAATTTTTGCTGCACCGCTCGCTGGCATTACAGACAAGCCATATCGACGCATATTGCGCAAGTGTGCGCCAGACGTATGTCTTGTTACCGAAATGATTTCTTGCCACTCTATCGTTGCGGAACATAAAAACTGTAAACGGAATTTTGACCGATATGATGATGAAGGACTTATTGGGGCCCAAATTTTCGGTGCAGACCCAACTCTTATGGCCCAGGCCGCAAAAATCCTTGAAGACCAGGGCGCGAAATGGATAGATATAAATATGGGCTGCCCGGTGCCCAAGGTGGCACAAAGGGCGGGCTCTGGCGCATTTTTAATGCGGGACCATAAACTTGCCGGACTTATAACCGAACGCGTTGTAAAAAGTGTGAAAATTCCTGTTTCTGTAAAAACTAGACTTGGGTGGGATGAAGCGCACTTTGACAGTGCCAATCTTGTAAGAATCGTTGGCGAAAGTGGCGCAACATGGGCAACTGTGCATGGAAGAACAAGGTCCCAAGGCTATACTGGGAATGCGTGCTGGGAAAAAATTGCCCAGATAAAAGAACAAAGTAAAATACCAATAGTCTTTAATGGGGATATAAAGGGTATTGAAGATTTGTCGACGCTAGAGAAGATGGGGGCCGACGGAGTAATGATAGGTCGTGCAATATTGGGCAACCCGTGGCTGCTTGGGGTTCTTTCCGGGACTGGGGAAAGCCGAGAAAATGAATTGATATTGGAACATCTGGACCTGACGCTGGAATACTATGGCGAAAAAGCTGGTGTCCCGTTGTTTCGGAAACACGCAGCTTGGTATACTTCCGGAATGCCGAACGGTGCTTCGTTCAGA
>QMCE01000298.1_pt1 | contig 28368 bp, 28 predicted proteins | sample 1821851 | NCBI WGS metagenome assembly QMCE01 (sample SAMN09453174, study PRJNA476694) | Termite gut metagenome, whole genome shotgun sequencing project. | isolation source: worker | host: Odontotermes sp. | place: South Africa:Pretoria | collected 2016-01-28 | reverse complement strand
AGGGCGGCGTTTTCTGCCACCCGGCAGACGGCCTCCGTCCTTTGCTGCCTTTAGCCCCGGCGAAGGCCAGGGGAAGGGGATTTAGCAAGTGCTTGCCGTTGCAAGGACAGGGGTAGCCTTATCCCACAAGCGAGGATTTCGGATAACGAATCCCAAAAAATCCTACTTTTTTACCTCTTGCCGGCTTCCAATATCGGCAAACCCGCCTCGGTCGGGATGTAATAAACATTACTGTCTTTATCCGCCAGCGAATTTACGTAAAGGTAACGAAGATAGGTTTCATTATTTTTCAAGGAATCTCCGATGATTCTATTGGCCTCTGCAACTCCGCGAGCACGAATAATTTCCGCCTCGGCCAGTGACTTCGCGCTTTCACGCTGAGCCTCGGCTTCCGCAATTGCTATTTTTCGGTTGTACTCTGCCTTGGATAGTTCTGCCTTGCCGTCAAGACCTTTCTGCCACACATTATACTGTGGACATCCGTACATCAACACCAATATAGCAAGTAATGCCGATATAATAAACCAACGTGTTTGTTTCGGTGTTTTGGGCAAAATTGCACTTTCAAGAACATTTGTTTTTTTCATTTTTTCTCCTTTGTTAATTAATTGACAGGTTGGACGGATAGAACGTAAGGACTATCTCGCGCCATTCTTCAAATCTTTCGGGCGGAAGCATTCTGAACGGCTGGCATACGCTTAATGCACTTCGTACAGTTTCCAGCACATAGCCAAAGATTTCATCGGTTTCAGCCCTCTTGGAATCTTCAAACCAGACTTCACGGACCATTCCATTTTCGTTCATCGTCAAATGCGCAACAGCCCTTATGTCTTCAAGGCCTGGCCTCGTTTTATCTATCGCCCAGCAGCGGGTAAGTGCGACCCTCAGCGCGTCTACGACTGAAACCGTCATTGTGCGGTTAAGGTTTTCTCGGTTAACCCTTACCACTGTTCTTGCTTTGGGCACATCAGACTCTGTGTCCTTTTTCTCGGGCGAGACCATGCTTGGCGTTTCTATCTCTTTCGCAGGTTTGTCCCCCTGCTCTGCCAATGGTTCTGATTTTTTTTCTTCTCTTTTTGGGGCGGGTGGAAAAGGCTCTACCTTTGTATTATAAAGGCTGGTTTCTTTATCTATCTTTACTTGCGATAAATCAAGCTCCATAATCTGGACTCGGTCCGACATCACGATTCTTTCTTGGGTCTGGACCGCAAAATGAACGCCAGTAACAAGCACTGCGACCAATGCCAGGTGGCCCGCGACCGCTATCAGAATATTCTCTAACGAAAATGTGCTTTGACATTGGTTCATTATTTTTCTTTAAACCGACGGTTGCTAACAAGCCCTTTAATTCCACCGTTGCGTACAAAGTTTGCCGCACTACTCACACCTTTGCCTATCATACTGGGCACCGCAACAATCAACCAAATCGCGCCGACAGGTATAAGCACCAGTGTAAAGTACAGCGTAGAAAAATCACGTTCTTTCATCTTATTAATTCTCCAATTTTGTGCGAAGCCCAACACGTTGGAAGCCCGCATCTTTCAAAGCCCCCATAATCGCCATAACTGCGCCATAGTTCGCATTTTTATCACCGTTTAACATAATACTAAGCTTTGGATTTTCGCCGCGCATGGCAACCGCCTTTACGACAACCTGGTCCCGCGTCATTTGCGTTTCACCAAGGTAATAGCGTCCTGTGGGGTCCACCCCAATTTGCAAAGCATGGTCGTCGCCCGCAATAACAGTGTGCCCGGCGGAAGGTAAATCAAGGTCAATTCCCGTTGTAAGCATTGGTGCAGTTACAACGAACACCGCCAATAGAACAGTCATGACGTCGATAAACGGAGTCATTATTATCAAAGAGTTTGAATCAACAGTTTTTCTTCGTCTTGTCATTATTTAATTTCCTTGACGGCAGAGTCTAATTTATTATACAAATCGTCTGATTTTTTGCTGAACATTTGATAGAATACAGCGGCCGGAATTGCGACAATCAGCCCAAGAGCAGTTTCCCCCAGTGCGACCGCAAGCCCCGGCGCAACCACGGCCAAAGAAGTAGAGCCTGTTGCACCAATTGCGGCAAAGAGTTCCATAATTCCCCAAACTGTACCGAACAGCCCGACGAACGGAGCAACCGCCGACGCCATAGACAAGAACCAAAGATTTTTGTCAAACGGAGCGATTAATTTATCCACAACTGTTTCCCTGTTATCATCCTTGGATATTTTCAAAGGGCGAGCTTTTTGGGCTTTCCACAAACGAAACTTTCCAATAATTATTGCCCAACAAGTAATACTTGCCGCCACAAGAACAATGGAAGTTACGAACACCACCGGGTCACTTGGCGAGAATATGTGAAGAAAAGAAAATTGGTTTTGCATTATTTACTCCGATTTTTACACCCCGAGGATAACAAATCTCAAAAAATTAGTCAATAGCGTAATCCGTGATTTGAAGACTTCACTTTTGACTTTTACTACCCCCCGGGGTTCTTCGTACCGACCCGGCAGACGGCCTCTGTCCCGCCACAAGGGCGGGGGTTACCAGTCACGAATTGCGTTATTACCAATGCACTCGGTGGAATGTTGTGGGTGTAAAACACGACTCGCCAGAAGAGGTTTTCCATCCACCCGTTGATATATCAAGTGCGCACTTTTCACTTGGGTTTTTCCAGTAAAAATTATGCAACAAACTTTCATTAATATCGGCATATCTGCCGGTCGCTTCGTCTATAAGCCCAACCGTTCCGTTGCAGTTTATATCTGCACCTATTCCGCCAACTGTTCCAAAGCACACAATATACGGTTTACTCAGCCCATTCATCGGAGTATTGAGAGCAGCAATGAACGTGGCAGAGTTTACTCCCGTCGGCGCACATATTTTCATAGGGCTCTTTAACTGGATTTCGGCTTCATAATATCCATTGTCAAGCGCAACTGTCAAAACGTTTTGTTCACAGCAATTTCCAAACTCATCCTTTTTCGCAACAGGGCAGCAGTTCGTAAAGCCGTCATATATTTCAACTCGCTCAAGACCCGGGTCATCCGTCGGACATATCCTCATCGCGCTGTCAAAGTTATTCATATCGCCGCACACCGGGCTTGTGAGAGAGCCTATATTAGCCTTGCCCACAGGACAGCTTGAATCAACGCAGGCATTGTTCAAATCTGCAGTTCCTGTATTTGTTGCGAACCATGACAACAAAGTTTCCGATTTCCCCACCACGCTTTTTATATGGTTTGGTTGAACTATCTCGTCCTTGCCATAGGGCATGGGTTTGAACTCGCAATTTCCCCAAATCCGTTCACTTATGCGGCACGCAGCACAAGAAACATTATCTGTACAATCTTCGCAAAGGTTATAGACGTTGCCTTGGGACGAACCATAAAGTTCATCATAAAAATTACCCGTTTTTGGATTCTTTCCACGGTTCTCGAATATTCCAAGCAGTGCGTCATCGCCAGCTTCAAGCACACATTTTTCAACCTCTGCCCAGCAGGCTGTTCTGTTTATAATGGACTTGCGATTAATACTCGTAAGCGGATTTTCACAAAGCCCAAAGTTACCCGTTATGTTGGAACACTTTTGCACTATACAGTTCTTACCAACTTCAAAACATGTGGATAATATTTTATCAAATGTTATATCTGTCTGAATGCCGGTCATACCTCCAACCCAGTCCATATCTCCGTCTGGCGGAGTAAGCAATGCCGAGCATGCGGTCTTCAGGCTGGCGCACATTTCATTGGCAGTTTTATTTGCAAGGACACCAAACACAGACAAAGCACGTGCGTCAAAACCAGCGATAGAGTCTGACGCGTCTGTAACGCACTCTGCGGTCAACGTAGTACAGCTTTGGCGAATCTCTTCAAGCTTTTTTCCCTGGCCAAGTTTTATTTGTGCAAGTGCGTCTTCAATAAAATCTTTCCAAACAATTTCAGAAGCGTCGCGACAATTTTTCATTGCGGGCTCAAGATATTTTTTCTTGCCCTCTAAAAATTTTACAAAGATATCATTCCCCGGAACACTGGCCCAAGTTTGGCTGCCCTGGGGCCTTGTTATAAGGTTATCAAGTCCGGCAAGGTCTATGGTGATAAATGCAGCCCCATTCGAAGGGTCTATGTATCGACCAGTATTGTCAAGGCAACCCGAGAGGTCTGGGCCACAGACCGCGGGGCTGGCCAGTTCGTCCAACATTTTTTTCTTACAAGTCGTTAAGACGAGACATATCAAGCAGGGCCCCGCCCTCTCGAGCTTTCTCTATGGCCTGCTCTTGCTTGGTTTCAAAGGCTCGTGCCACAGTATTACAGTCTTGTTCTATTGACATCAGATATGCGCTTTCGGCAATATCAATTGATTCAACGTCGCAAACTTCCGCGGCCATTTCCTTACATACTGGCAACGCCGCATTATAAAGCGCGGCGCCCTCCTTGGCCGCGACCGAGCCCCCAAAACCAGAGTCTATATTATCAAAAGCATCTTCTATATTAAGGCTCAATGATATGGCATCAAGATTCCGTGTCTGGGAATTATCAGTACCTGTTTTTAACTTCGCTGAAATCTGGTCAAGCAATTTTTGTGATGCGGATTTATCCTCGGCCGCAAAAGCAAGCTCTCCTTCGGTCGCTTTGTTCAAAGCCGCGGCATCTTCGGCCTCCATATTAACCGTAAGAAGACGCTGGTTAAAGTCAAGCATTGCGTCCTCTACGCGGCTCATCTGGGACGAAAAGCTTTCAAGCTCTTTCGACCGAGCACTGCACGCGCAGCGCTTTAACTGGGCGCTCTTATTTGCACAGAACTCATCCATGCACTGCTGGAATACTTCACGGCAGGCCTTATAGTTTCCACCAACCGCAGTAACAGCAGTTGCGGCCCTTGCACGATTTGCAGCTCGTGCAGTTTGAATGCTAGTGTTTCTCGTTTGCACGGGTACGGACCTAGTGCCGGATTGGGGAACAGCGACTGAACTTCGTGCAGCTACACGCGGAGCAGCAGTGCTTCGCGGCAAAACTGCTGCCGCACGCGAGGCCGCAGTTCTTGGCAAGACAGTGGCAGAAGCTGGCAAAGTAACACGAACCGGAGCCCCCCGGGCGCTGCGCCCAGTGATAGTAATGGGAGATTCGGCGCGAACGGTTCCACGTGCTGGTGCAGGGGTTGTTACCGCGGGAGCATTTCTGGCCGAGCCCACCCGCACTGCGGCACGCACAGAGTCCATGGCGTCATCAGCACGCGCACCAATGCACGTAAAAATGGCGATAAAAATCAGGAGTAACTTCATCTCTAAACTAATTCTAGCAAATTTTATAAAAACGCCGCAAGTGAAAATACACAATCCGTGGGTCAAATTCCCAATTTATGGGAAAGACTGCCCGCGCCCCCCAGCCCTTGCAGCGGGGGTGGGTGGGTTAATAAAAGTCAAATATGCAAATAGTATTGTATGTTTTGATATTTACCCCCCCGGCAGCTACGTTGGCGACCCGGCAGACGGCCTCCGTCCTGCCGCAAGGGCGGGGGTTGTACGCACGGGAGGTCTTTCCCTACAAGCGGGGGCTCGACTCGCGATTAACAGATTACGAAAAAGGCGGGTTACCCCGCCTTTTTTTATTTATGCTTTCTTCGCCAACTGTTTCCAAATTACTGCACCCAAGGCTGCACCCGCAATCGGCGCAACGATGAATATCCACAACTGGCCCAGCGCCAATGGTTCTGCAGAGAATATCGCCTGGGATATACTGCGTGCCGGATTCACCGAAGTATTTGTTACAGGTATGCTTACAAGGTGTATCGTTGTCAAAGCCAAACCTATGGCCGCACCCGCAAATCCTGCCGCTGCTTCTTTAGCGGTGGTGCCAAGGATGACAAGCAAGAATACTGCGGTCATTACTATTTCACACAACAAAGCGCTCCATATAGTAAAGGTCCCCATTGTTGTATTCGCTGCAAAGCCACCAACCATAAGACCTCCTGTCTTCACAATGAAGAAAAGGATAAGGGCCGCAACGACTGCGCCAAGCACTTGTGCGGCACAATACTTTGCAACGTTTTTCCACTCAAAACGCCCCGCAATGGCAAGTCCAATACTGACCGCCGGGTTGAAATGCCCGCCAGAAATTGGGCCAACGGCATAGGCCATAACCATAACGGCAAGTCCAAATGCCAAAGCAATGCCGGCAACCCCGATGTAACCACCGGCAAGAATTGCGGCGCCACATCCGAACAAAACCAGCACGAAAGTACCGAGAAATTCGGCCAAAAGTTTTTTCATATCACACTCCTTGATTTCAAAACGCAAGAATTTTATCACACTATTTTTTTTATCGCAAGCATAAATAAGTAATGATTTTAATCCTTGACGTCCGTTTCTGTTTCTAGTAAAATTGTCCTATGACTAGCAAACAAGGTCTAGTTCTCGTAACCAAAAGGAATGAGAGATGAAAAAAATCGTATTGACTTCAATACTTTCAATTTTCGCAGTCGGAACCGTTATGGCGGAAACCGTAACTTCGGTCGGCGGAAATGTTATTAACAACAACCCATTGTATCGTCCGGCAGAAGGCCACTTTTACAGTGTAACTTCGCTTGGCACATCTGTTGGCGACAGCAGCGATACAGATTTTCGTGGCTGGGGCATTGGCGAAGAATTCGGTTATGGAATATCCGATAAATTGGCTGTGTTCGGAACATTGGGTGCAAGCGCAGTATTTCCGGATGAAGGAAACAGCGTTGTTGGATTGAACAGCTTTGCATTGGGTGCAAGCTATCGCGCGATTGACGCAGGCAACTGGAAAGCAGACATCTATGGAACTGTTGCCCAGGAATATGCTGCGTTGAACACTGCTGTATCTTTCTCGGACGCAGAAGTTGCTGCCTATGATTGGACAATTGGCGGAAAAATGGGCTATGTTGCGAACGACTGGACATTGGCTGGAATCGTTGAATACACATATAACAAAGACGACTTTGACGGATTTGATTCAGATATGGGTATTTGGACATTTGGTTTGGCAGGTCAGTATATCTTCAACAATGATTGGAACATCACAGCTGGTGTAAACTATAACTTGGCTATGCAGGGTGATGACGAGTTCGGTATTTGGATGAACAATCATCGCTGGAATGCAGACCTCGGTATCAATTACAACATTGCTGAAAATATGTTCATCGGTGCATACGTCACAACTGGCTGGGAAAAAATTACCGCTGGAAACGATGATATAGATGTAACAGTAATGGACTGGGAACAAGACGAAGCTTATGGTCTTGGTTTGAAGTTCGGAATTGATTTTTAAGAAAGAAAAAGTCCCGCTTGCGCGGGACTTTTTTTTTTATAGTTTTCGGTTTAAGTCCCTCGGGGCGAATTAGGGCCAGTGGGTAAGTATTTCGGGACGTTCCAATTCCCACACTCTGTATCACAATGTATCAACCAGTGCCAAATGGGATAGTCTCGCCGTAGCAAAGCGCAGGCGGATTGCCATGTAGTTGCCATAGGATTTTGGCTCACAATAGAATTATGAACAATTAAAGTTGTCCTTTATAAAGGACAAACCCCAGGGCTAACACCATTGTCGGCTGGGCCATCCGAAGTTTTAACGAAGGGTGTTTTTGTGTTTTATGCGAAACCATTTTTTAGTGTACAGTGTATAAAGTTATGCACCCCTTGTGAGGTAAGACGCAAATCTAAATCCACTTCTTCGAGAAGGACGGAGGGCTGTCTGCCGGGGCCCGTATCATAGTTGCGCTTGTACGGGGTGACTCTTTGTTAACCACTACCCCGCCAGGCTGCGAGAGATTAAAGCTTGCGGGGTCGTTAATGCCGCGGCCTGCCTCCCCTTCGCCAGCGAAGGGGAATTACTTGGGCACTTTCGACACCCATATCCCTTAGCGTATTAATACGATAATACGTTTGGACCTGCACAAGCATTAAACGAAGCGCTCTTCAATCCTTGTTTGACTTTTTGTTTTTTATATGTAAAAATCCCTTTCCCCACCAAAACAAAGGTTAAATTATGGCAAACGTGTATGCTGGTATTGATTTTGGGACTACGAATACCGCCGCGGCCATAGTTCAAGACGGGATGGCTCCGCGTGTTATTTCAATTGAAAATGAGGACTCGACTACCCCAAGCGCCATATTTTTCGAGGAAAAATCAGGACTGATATTTTTCGGGCGCCTCGCCATGAAAAAGTACATGGAAGGGGAACCCGGACGACTCATGCGTTCTTTGAAACGAGTTCTTGGAACAAGTCTTATGAGAACAAGCATGATTATAAATGGCAAAATTGCTTCGTTCCAAGAGATAATTTGTGAATTTTTGAAAAATGTAAAATCTAAATTGGATTTGGCTGCCGGACGAAACATAGATTGTGTCGTTATGGGGCGTCCCGTACATTTCCGCGACAATGACACACTTGGTGATGAAAATGCAGAGCGCGAATTGGAACAAATCGCAAAAAAAGCGGGCTTTAAAAAGGTTCTTTTCCAATTCGAACCAATCGCAGCGGCATTAGCCCATGAACGCAAGATTCAAGACGAAGTACTTGCCGCAGTCGTTGACATAGGCGGTGGTACAAGTGACTTTTCTATAATACGTTTGGGTGGAAAACTTGCGCAGAAATCATGCCGAAAAGACGACATTCTTGCAAATACGGGCATCCGCATTGGCGGGAATGATTTCGATAAACAGCTTTCTGTAAAAACTTTTATGCCCCTGTTTGGCAAAGACGAAACGTATAATGCAGGCACAGTATCCCAGCCAAAAATATTACCTATGCCGAACACATACTTTTTCGATTTATCGGAATGGAGCCAAGTTAATTCTCTTTATACGTATAAAAATATAAATATGGTAAATAAATATCTTCAGTGGTCTGGCAACAATGAAAAAGTCGGCAGACTTGCCGAAGTCATAGAATACCAGTTAGGTCATAAAGTTTTGGCAACCGTAGAGGATACAAAAATAGCCCTTACAGATAATAACTTTGTTGACACCGCGTTGAATTTTTTATCAAGTTCAAAAACGGTTGTAAAAGCAAATCGGCTCGATTTTGAAGATTCTATTTCGGGTCAAGTTTCAAAAATATTAGCCTCAGTAAACGATTGCGTGAAAATGTCCGGCACAAAACCAAATGAAGTACAACTTATAATACTTACCGGCGGGTCTACTGAAATTCCGTATGTGCGGGATACTTTGTGCAAGGTATTTCCAAATGCCAAGCTGTCTGCAAAAGAAAAATTGTCGAGTGTTGGGCTTGGACTTGCCTTTGACGCCGCAAAAAGATTTGTCCAGTGAATACATAATCCCAAGCCATCACTTGTGGGAAAGACTTTTCGTGCACAACTACTATTCACTAAAGACTATTATTCCTAGGATTAGACACTTGACGTTTGGGGGGAAATTCGCTATAACTCTATGGATAAAAAAGGAAAGTCTTTATGCTCAAAAAAGTAATCAGTAAAATTCTTGGCTCTGCCAATGACCGCATGGTTAAATCCTATGAAAAAAATGTTTCTTTGATTAATGATTTGGAACCCCGCTATCACGCAATGAGTGATGATGAGCTTCGCAACGTCACGGTCGACTTGCGTGAGAAACTCGCGGCCGGCGCCAAAGAGGCTGACATAATGCCAGAGGCTTTTGCCGCAGTGCGCGAAGCTTCCATTCGCGTAACCGGTATGCGACACTTTAACGTGCAAATGGTCGGGGGCATGGTGCTGAGCAGTGGTCAAATCGCAGAAATGCGAACCGGTGAAGGAAAAACTCTTGTGGCGACTCTTGCCCTTTACCTCAAGGCACTTCATGGAAAAGGGGCTCACCTTGTTACCGTAAACGATTACTTGGCAAAGCGTGATGCGGAATGGATGGGACAAATTTACAGATTCCTTGGGATGAGCATCGGAATTATACAACACGATATGTCAGATGAAGACAGACGCGCTGCTTATGCTTGCGATATAACTTATGTAACTAATTCAGAACTCGGGTTTGATTATCTGCGCGACAACATGAAGTTTACTAAAGAGCAACAAGTTCTTCGCCCGTTTTTCTATTGCATAGTTGACGAAGTTGACTCTATCTTGATTGACGAAGCACGCACTCCGCTTATAATCTCGGGCCCAGCAGAAGACTCTGTTGGTCTTTATGACGCGGTCGACGCAGTTGTTAATAAACTTAGCGCGGCAGACTTTGCGAAAAACGAAAAAGACCGCCACGTGACACTTACTGATATCGGGGTAGACAATGCCACTAAACTTTTGGCAGATGCAGGTTTGCTTGTTGGAACTAATCTCTATGACTCGGAAAATGCCGCGCTTGTTATGCATATCCAGCAAGCCCTTATGGCACACCACTTGTATCAACTTAATGTGAACTATGTCGTGCGCGGGGGCGAGATTCTTATCGTGGACGAGTTTACCGGCCGTGTGATGACTGGGCGCCGCTTTGGAAAAGGTCTTCACCAGGCGATAGAAGCCAAAGAACACGTGAAAGTACAGCCGGAAAATCAGACAGTGTCATCTATTTCGTATCAGAACTTGTTCAGGCTGTACCCTACCCTTTCTGGTATGACGGGAACCGCGATGACAGAGGCGGCAGAATTTGAAGAAATATATCATCTTCGTGTTGTAACAATACCAACGAACCGCCCTGTTGCAAGAATAGACCACCACGACGAAATCTATCGCAACAAAGAAGAAAAATATAATGCGATAATAAAGCAGATTCGCGAGTGTTTGGAGCGCAAGCAACCGGTACTTGTCGGAACGGTCTCGATTGAGAAGTCGGAAGAGCTTGCGTCGTTTGTTGAAAAGGAGCTTAAGATAAAGCCTGCGGTCCTTAACGCGAAACAGCACGAGTCCGAGGCAAGAATAATCATGCAGGCAGGTGCCCCCGGCGCACTGACAATCGCGACGAATATGGCAGGTCGCGGAACAGATATAAAACTTGGCGGAAATGCCGAGGAATTAATTGCAGAGCTTGACCAAGATGCGGCAGATTTCGAGAAAAAGAAAAAAGAAATTTATGAAAAAATAGAAACCGATAAAAAAACAGTTCTCGACGCAGGCGGCCTTTATGTAATCGGCACCGAACGTCACGAATCACGTCGCATAGACAACCAGCTTCGTGGTCGCAGCGGACGTCAAGGGGACCCGGGGGATTCAAAGTTTTTCCTTGCACTTGACGATGACCTTATGCGAATCTTTGGCGCGGCAAGACTTGACGGAATGCTCAAAACTCTTGGACTTAAGACTGGCGAGGCTATAACCCACCCATGGATAACAAAGGCTTTGGAAAAGGCTCAGAAACGGGTAGAGGCGCGTTATTTCGAGGCCCGAAAAGAACTTCTCAAATACGACAACGTCATGAACGAACAACGCAGCGTTATCTATTCTCATCGTGACTTTTTGATGACAAGCGACAACCTTGAAACGTTTATGCAGGAACTTTTGGAAGACTGCATAGAAATATTGTGCGAGCGCACTATGCCGGAAAAATCTCATCCGGCGGACTGGAACATAACCGGCATACACGACACTATGTTGCGAGTCTTTGGACTTGACATCACGGATATAGAAAAGTGGAAAACGGACGAAGGAATTACCGAGCAAAAAGCATTCGAAACCTTGCTGCGCCTTGGGAAGGACCGTTACGAGTTTCAGCGCAAGCGCTATGGCGACGAGATGATGAAAATGGCCGAGCGGCAAATGACCCTTAACGCGCTTGATTCCGTTTGGAAAAAACACTTGCAGCAAATGGACTATCTGCAAACTGCGATTGGACTTCGCGGCTATGCCCAGAAAAATCCACTTTATGAATACAAGCGAGAGGCCTTTGATTTATTCCACAACACGCTTAATAATTTCAAAATCATGGCGCTGTCGTATATATGCAGAATGGAACTGAATATGAACGACTTGGAAAAGAATAAAAAAGCCCAGGAAGCACATGATGCGGGCCTTAATGCGGCAGATAACAAGCGTAATGCGCCGTGTTCGTGTGGGTCTGGCCTTAAGTATAAACACTGTTGCGGCAAGCTCTCTTAAAAGCCTAGTGGTGACCCGTTGTCATTAGTCTACGCTTGTGGGGCGAGCTTGCTCGCACGCACCTCCTGCCCCCTCGCGGGGCGGGAGCCGTGTTCGGGTAGTCTTTCCCCACAAGTGAGGGCCCAGGCTCACGATTAACTATTCGCTAATTTTTTTATTGAAACAATTTTTGTAATTGGATATTATTCCCAACATGATTTCTTTAACTTCTCTTATGTTTTCCGGAATGTCCGCAACCCCAATCGACATCCAAGTTCAAATGAGTGGCCTTGCAAAACAAGACTTCAAAATTATCGGACTCGCTGACCGCGCCGTCAAAGAATCTGTCGAACGAATTCGCAACGTTCTTTCTGCCCTTAACGTTTCTTTGCCACCGAAGTTAATTACCGTAAATCTTGCACCAAGTGATATTGAAAAAACCGGAAGCCATTTTGACTTGCCTATATTGTGTGGAATTTTGTGCGCAATGAATTTGTTGCCAACAGAAGAATTGTCAAAGTATGTTATTCTTGGCGAAATCGGACTTAACGGAGCAATCCAGAAAACGACAGGCATTCTTCCCGCAAGTGTTTGGGCAAATGAAAATGAAATGGGTATAATTTGCCCAGGCGCCCAAGGCAGTGAAGCACGTTGGGCCGGGCATACTAACATAGTTGCCGGCAATCACATTCTTGATATAATAAATCATTTCAAGGGAATTCAAATTTTACCAATACCAAGACAGCTGGTGGCAAAACAAAATACAGACGACGTTCGCGATATGTCCGAAGTTCATGGTCAAGCCGCGGCTAAACGGGCCCTTGAAATATCGGCCGCGGGCGGTCATGCAATGCTTATGATTGGACCGCCGGGGTCTGGAAAAACTATGCTTGCATCTCGGTTGCCTGGGATTCTGCCAGAGATGACCCCTGCCGAGATTTTATATTCTTCAATGATATATTCTATTGCGGGCCAGCTTAATTCCCAGTCACTTGTGTCGACGCGCCCGTTTCGCGCAGTTCATCATACGGCAAGCGCTGCGGCACTTGCGGGTGGTGGAGCCGACGCAAAGCCGGGGGAAATATCACTGAGTCATAACGGAGTTTTATTTCTTGATGAGCTGCCAGAGTTTCAAAGGACTACACTAGAGATTCTGCGCCAGCCCATGGAAAGCGGACTCATAACAATATCACGCGCCAAGAAAACCGCAACATATCCGGCCCGATTTCAACTTATTGCTGCAATGAATCCGTGTCCTTGTGGTCACCTTGGAAATGTGAAAATGTCATGCAGCAAGGCTCCGCGTTGTGCCGAGGCTTACCAAAATAAAATAAGCGGTCCTCTTCTTGACCGAATAGATTTGCACGTCGAGGTTGACCCCGTAAATCCTTGGGATATGAAGAATACCGCATTGGGCGAAACAAGCGCAACTATTCGGGAACGCGTTGCCTCCGCACGCGAAAAACAAATAAAACGCCAAGGAAAAATAAATGCTCACCTTGACGGTAAAGACCTTGATGCCGCAACAAATTTATCTGAACCTTTGGTGCAGTTCTTGAATGACGCGGCCGAGAAAATGGGCCTCTCCGCACGTGGCTATAATCGAGTGAAACGAGTTGCACGAACAATTGCAGACTTACGCGAAAGCGATGAGATAGAGCTTTCCGACTTGGCCGAGGCCTTGTCATATCGTCCTATAAACCGCGGCAAGTATTTTGTGTAAAGTTATTGCGCCCTCCCCATCCCTCTGGGACATCCCTCCGTGGGAGGGCACACAAAAGGAATCAACATGAAACGTTTTATCCTGATTTTTACACTTGTATTTCTTGTGACGCTTGTTATAGTTGCCACGATAAACAAAGGAAAGAATATGCCTGGAAATTTTAACATTAACGCTTTGGATAATGCTGTGGAAAACGTTACGGCGGCCGTAAGTAATGCGCGGGCCGATACCGAAAAACTTGTCGCCATAACGAACAAAACTTATATGAACTTTGTTCGCCCACTTATGGATATTGATGCAAAGTTAGACAAAACAGCTAAACCGATTTATCACTTGGATTCTGTGAATCATTCCGACGAAACAGAAAAAATCATGGCTGATATTTTACCAATACTTTCTGACTATGATTCCGATATGGCTCGGCATCGCGGTATATACCAAGGATTCTTGGATGTTAAAGAAAAAGAATTTAAAAATTTAACCGCCCCTCAACAAAAACTTGTCAATGACGTAATTCGCAACTTTAAAATTTCCGGTATCGACTTGCCGCAAGAAAAACAGGCACGTCTGAAAGAAATCGAATCCACACTTTCCAAACTTTCCAACGACTTTTCAAACAACATTATCGCGGCTAATTCTGCTTTCAAGTTAAAGGTCACTGATGAAAAATTGCTTGGAGAAATGTCACAATCTGACAAAGATGCAAACAAGGTTGGGGACGCATGGGAATTCACTCTACTTGCCCCGTCTTATACACCATTTATGACTTATGTCACGGACAGAAATTTGCGAAAAGAAATGTATATGGCAAATATTTCCAAAGCGCCAGAAAACGAAAATATTATACCGGAAATTTTAAAGCTTCGTGAAGAACGCGCAAATATTTTGGGATACGAAAATCATGCAAAACTGGCCTTTGAAAACCGCGCCGCGCCCGCCCCAGAAACAGTTGTGACATTTCTGGAAAAATTGGCCAGGGTTGCCAAGCCATTCGCAATGAAAGATTTGGCAAAAATCAATAAGATAGCACAAGAAGATAAAGTTAATGATTTGCATCGTTGGGACGTTCCTTACTATAGCGAAAAGCTTAAAAAAGCCGAGTATGATTTAGATGAGAACGAGGTAAAAAAATACTTTGAGTTGAATGAAACAATAAAGCGTTCTCTGGAACTTTTTAGTGATATGTTTGATATAGAATTCAGAGAAAGAAAAGTACAAATTTGGGATGATGCAGCAAAGTATTTTGATGTTGTGAAAGACGGAAAAGTTTCCGGCGGAATTTATATAGATTTATCTACACGTAAAACAAAAAGCTCTGGCGCATGGGCAAATGATTTTGATGTTCATTATATTGATTCTGATGACAAAAAACATTTGCCGGTCGCAACCATAAATGCAAATTTTGCAAATGGAAATCCAGCATTGTTAACATTGCAAGAAGTAAGCACCTTGTTTCACGAAATGGGTCATGCGTTACATGTTTTGCTCAGCACTACGACCGAACGTAACCAGTCAGGATTTAATGTAGATTGGGACGTTGTGGAACTTCCGTCACAGTTCTTGGAATCCTTTCATTCCGAAAAGAATGTCTTGAAGCGCATTTCACATCACATTGAAAACGGCGAAGAAATGCCGGATGAATTGATAGAAAAAATTAACAAAGCGAAAAATTTTCAAGCCGGGATGTCCCTTGTTCGCCAAGTAGAGCTTGGACTCTTTGACCTTGGGATTCACACAAAGCATGACCTTGATAAAAACGATGTGCAAAAAACACTTGATGAAGTACGTAAAAAAATAGCCTTTATGCCGTATTTGCTGACAGACAAGTTCCAAAATACATTTTCGCACATATTTGCAGGCGGCTATTCCGCGGGCTATTATTCGTATTTGTGGGCAGAAAGCCTTTCTGCGGACGCGTTCATAGTATCAGACAAAGACGCATTTTCCCCCATGATAAAAAAATTCCGTGACGTGATTCTTGCGAACGGCGACACAAGACCAATGGGCGATTTGTATCGAGAGTTTGCTGGACGCGACCCAAAACCCGAAAGCCTTCTTGAAATCTATGGACTTAAATAGAGGTTACTAGTTCGGAGTTATCGGGAAGTCTTTCCCGATAACTCCGAACTAGTAACCTCTAATTTTTAATCACTGCTGTTTTGATAAGGCCTATGTCTTCTTTAAGCGAGTCAATTTTAAGTTGAAGTTGTCCTATTCCGGTTTCAAGAAGCGTCGCACGATTTTCAAGAGAGGTAGTTCTTGAGTCCAGTCTTTCTATATCGGACAGAGAAGAGTCTTGTCTGGCCGCCCACCAAATGACTCCGCCGATAAAAACAATCAAGAACCACCCGTTTCGAAGAAACTCCAAAGTTCCAATGTTTTGATTTTTCATTCCAAATTCCTTGTTTAAAATTCGCCCAAGATTACAACACCAGAGCAATTGATACGCAATATCATCATATTAATATATTACCATAGTAATATATTAATATGATGATATTAGCACTTTACTAATTTTCTTTATTTGTTGCGCTTCCTTGTTTTCCGCGAGCCAGCATACGTTCTATTTGGTGAACTAATGCTCGTTGAGCTTCCAGTGAACGAAGCTCTGCCTCGGTAGCGTTCGGCCCAAGAAATCGCCCTATGGTAATCGCTCGCAAGTGTTCCAGAACTTTTTCCCCATGCGGACTATTAAATGTTTTTACATAATTCTTTTCCATGTTTATTTCCTTTTTTCCCCAACGTCGCGCTCTTTTTATTATATAGGCATACTTTCGCTCAGCTGCACGATTGGCGCAAGGTATTTTAACTCCGCGTCCGAGTGCAATGATATTTTCTCTATAAGTCCCCGGCGCGACAATATTTGCAGTCCACGTTCAACCATCGGTTTTATGAACTCGCTCAACAATCGCCCATACGTCGCCCCAAGTATTCTCATCATATCTGCATTTCTCGCAACTATTTCCGTCGCAGTCATTTCTTTTTCACTCAGCAAGCCCAGTCGGTCTGCTAAAAGCGCATGACGAATTCTCTCGCGAAGGTCCCCAAGTATTATTTGCGACACGTCAAAATCTGCGCCAGAACTCAGCGGAGTCAAGCCAGACGAACCAACCGCCTTGGGTATTATTGCACCTGGTGTAAGGTTTATATTACTCAGGTTAATTACTCCGTCATCGTCCGCCTGCCATATCCCAGATACCGCTATGGTCGCATTCTTCAAGACAAGCTCGACTACTTTATTTGCTGTTTTTATATCAGGCAGCGCTCGCATTACCGGGCTGCGTCCGTACATTTCTCCGCTTACCAGGGACCAACGGAATATTATATATGGGTTGGTTTCAAAGTGTCCCGTGGCGACTACGTTATTTTCAATATCTCCGCCAACGTCAAGCCATGCTGTAAAATCATATCCATTTTGGCTGGCAATTGTTGCCTGGACAAGTTTAATTTGAGTTTCCGGATTGTTTTTTGCAGCCTCTACGAGGTTTGACGGAGGAGTCCATGTCGGGTATTTTTCCACCGCCTCTTGTACAGTCATACTTGTACTGTGATACACAGCTCCTTTTGTTATTGCAATATCCTGCATAGGTATTGCGGTAAACGAAAAAGCACTTTCACTTCCAATTGAATTCTCGGCCATGAACAAGCAGGCTGTTCCAAGAATTACCAGGTCCAGATAGCACTGGTGAATCGTTGTATAAAAGTCCGAGTCGTTAAGATGAGCACGCAACATCATTGTTGCTATTTCTGCGTTCGGAGAAAGCTCTGACTCTCGCACAAGGTTTATCCAAAGCGATTCAGGCGGAGTCAACAGCGAGTACATGGATGCCGCAAGATTTTCCGCGGCATCTCCCGCGGTCGCGTCAAACAGAGTCGCAGCTTCATCATCTGCACGCGGCATAGTATAACGCTGTGCAGACTTCCACCTTTCAAGCCATATACTGCGCTCGTTAATTGCATTTTTATAAAGTTGTAAAAGTTTCATTTTTTATTATTCCTTTTTTGTTGATTTTTTTGTTGCCGGGCATATAATCTTAATGAGAGAGCAAAACAAAAGAGTTAGATATGTCCATTACATTGCAATCCCAAATTCGCGCCAATATTCGCCCTTATGTCGCAAAGTATCATGAACGCTATACCACCAAAGGTTTTACCTGGGGACCGGAGTTTTTATCAAAATTATTTCGTGATTTTAAATTATCAATCAGTTATAACAGCGTCGAAAAAATTCCAGTATTTTATAACCGACCAAATTGTTGGAACATTCGTGTTGCAATTGGTAATGGAGTCCAAAGTTTGTTGCGAGACATTCCTTTGAACGACCTTCAATACTATTCGAAAGAATTCGCACAAAAAGACGCTAATTATGACATTATTTCAAGGGAAGCACTGGTTATATATAACGCTATCCCAGAGCAATTGCTTGACGTTCTTATATATCTTGCCGGGAACGACAAAATGGCTTCACAAAGTCCCAAAGAGCGCATTATTGACGAGATAAAACAACTCAAAATCACGAATAACATTGTTCCGATACAGACAAACATGGGCAAGAGGTTTAGATAACATACCCCTTATACAACAAACTCTGTCTTTGCGTTCATCGGGCGAAAGTACTGCCCAGATGGACGCAACGGAGTTGGTTGCATTCTGAGCCCTCCGGCAACGGCGTCGAGCCCGTCATCGTGCCCCATATTTCCAACCGGAGTCCAAGCAAGCATTTCTAGAAGCAACGGCGTACTTCTTGTTCGCACGTGCGAAAAGAGTCGCCCAGTGCTTAACAATGGTTCCAGAGAGTCAAGTATTCTTACTTCTTTTCTTTGGTGATTTATTATTTTTTTCACGACCGCGCTCTGTCCTTTTTTTTGTGCCGTCTCGCGCATGATTTCAGGAAGCGCATTTCCCATTCCATTGACTTCTATACCAATTACTTTTACGTTATGAAGCTTCATAAAATCCAGCACTTTTTCGCACTGGGACGCAAGCGGATGAAGGTCATTATCTTCCGTCCGAAGATACACAACGTCGTGGATAAATGCGCTTTTGTTTTTATCGTCGCGATAAAGCATTACACAAACACTGTTGTCTGCCCCACTGCGACCGCCCGAAGGGTCCCAGTAACAGGCATAGCCTGTGATGATGTGAGAATTTATTTTTGCAACCCGAGCATCAAATTCTGCGTCGTAAAAATGTAAAGCACCAGGGTCCAGCCTTGCCTTTGTTTCATCCATAAACTGAAGCATCATCTGGGCCGAGAAGTGACGCTCTCCGACAGTGTTGCGAAGTTCGTCTATTTTCTCTATTGGAAACAACTGGGGCCACTCGGGCTTACCGGCCTCGTCAACTATGGGCAACCGAAGCAAACGATAGTTCTGTAAAAATGGTTTTTCGTTATACATTTTTATACTTTGTTTTTTGTTGTCTGCTATATGAAAAAGCATGGTACCCGAACGCGGCTCCTGCCCCCAAAGTTGCACACTGCGGATTACGTTTTTTTCCTTGAATCAAAAATTTTTTCTTGTATCCTCTGTGCATGGATTTTTCACCAAAAACTTTGCCAAATAATCTTGAAGCAGAACAGGCCGTTCTCGCCGCCGTGCTTATGAACAATCGCGTACTTGAACGTATCGGCGAATTCATTCGCGCAGAACATTTTACTCATCCCGCCCACAAAGAAATATTTAAATTGGCCGAACGCCAGTTCTCCGCCGGAATTCCTTTTGACGTCATCACTGCAAAAAACTATCTGACCCAACAAGGAACGCTTGAATCAGTCGGGGGCATTGACTATTTGACAGAACTTGCAGGCGCAGGCGCTGGGGTCGTAAATATTGAAAGCTATGCTCGGATAGTCTATGAAAACGCTTTGCGTCGCGACCTTATCGGAATTGGACAAGGCATAACAGAAGACGCTTTTGTTGAAGACCTTGATAAACCAGTAGAGCGCCAGATTGAAATGGCAGAACAGAAATTGTTCGAGCTTTCGGTTTCTGGCACATCCGAAAAAGGTACCGAATCCATGGGCAGCGCACTTAAAAAAGCACTTGAAGAAGCCCAAATTGCGTACCAAGCAGATGGAAAACTGTCGGGACTTACAACGGGATTGCGCGACCTTGACAAGTCAATAAGCGGACTTCATCACTCGGACCTTATTATTATTGCCGGACGTCCGGCAATGGGAAAAACCACAATTGCGATGAATATTGCATTTAATGCGGCTAATGCAATATTGTCTGGCCGCGCACATAAAAACTATAAGGGTGCCGTGGTGTTTTTCAGCCTTGAAATGTCAGCATCCCAGTTGGCGGCAAGGGTTTTGTCTTCCCAGGCCAAGATTAACAGCAGCTCTATGAGAAACGGCTCTATCACGGATGAAGAGTTTCTAAAGCTGTCACAGTACTCGGATGCTTTGGCAAGTGTCCCGCTGTACTTTGACGACAGTCCAGGTATGAGCGTCCCGATGATGAGAACAAGGGCACGTCGCCTTGCACGCAAAGCAGGCGGGATTGCTTTGATAGTCATTGACTATCTCCAGCTTATGACTTCACCAGGCGGGCGAAAAAGCGACAATCGCGTGCAAGAGTTATCAGAAATAACCCGCGGATTGAAAATGCTTGCAAAAGAACTGGACGTGCCAGTGATTGCTCTGTCCCAGTTATCACGAGCCGTTGAATCGCGCGATGATAAACGCCCAATGCTTTCTGACCTTCGCGAATCTGGGTCTATTGAACAAGACGCCGACCTTGTAATGTTCACATACCGCGAAGAGTATTATCTTCAAGGTCGCGACCCAGCTGAGTCTACCGGTGACCATTCTGAAAAATTCACCACTAGCAAAGCGGAAAACTGGCGCTCTCGATTGGAAGCCGCGCGTGGCAAAGCAGAGATTATCATCGGCAAAAACCGCCATGGCCGCCCAGAAACAGTAAAAACGAGGTTCTTTGGAGACTTTAGCCTTTTTGACGATTTGGACGAAGGCTTTAACCCCGCAGACGATAATAAATTCAACTCTGCCCCGCCACCACAGCAAGCCCCAAATGCCCCAAACATTGACGACATCCCAGACATTGATTTGTAAGTGTATAGTTTTACTATATTTTTGTGCTTGCCATTTTGAATTAAATGAGTTAACATTTTTGTCAAGCAAATCAAAGGGGTAAAACATGGCACTTGAAGAAATCATATTCCCAAGCAACTTACGCGATATTCGTCTTAAAAATGGTATGAAAATGACCGAACTCGCAAAACGCGCAGGTCTGTCACTCTCCGCCATGTCCAAAATAGAAAAAGGTGTGCGTCGCCTTAATCAAAAACAACTCCTTACCCTTTGTAATATATTGAACTGTAAATTGTCAGATGTGTTTATTAAAGAGTCTGACGAGGTTGCAAATCGTTGGAAGTCTGAAATGCAACGCCGCACAGCTAATAACGAAAATGGCGGGCTCAAGATTTTTGGAAGTGGCCTGCGACACATTCGCGTCCTTTCTGGAAAAACTATTGCCAAGGCCGCGAAAGATGCCAAGATGACTCTTTCTGTGTATCACAAAATCGAAATTGGCCAACGGGAAGTTTACACTGATGAAATTGAACCGTTGGCGACATCTTATGGATATACTCCGACAAAACTCTTTGACGCGATTGCAGAGTTCTATAAAGATGGAACTTTGACCAGCGCTATATCCAAAGCAGACAAAAAAGTGGCCGAGGTCTTGGTGCCTGATTCCCCCACAGCTGGACTTGAGCAATCAGAAAACCTTTACGGAGCCAAACTGTACGATAACGCACGCAAATCACTTATTCCAGTATTTGGTAAAGCCGGAAGTAAAAGTATTGTGTTTAAAAAATCTGATGCCCAAATGATTGCCGCCCCTGCAACTTTGGCGGGAAATAAAAATATATATGCCCTTGTTCCGAACACCAAGCGCCTTGGCGGGGTTTTACCAGAAAAGTCTTATATCTTTGCAGATACGAGCAAGACAGCCGCGGTTGGCGACCTTGTGGTAATAGTTGGCGGAGATTTTTCAAAGCTTGCGCCCAGCGAGTCCGTAACGGCCCAAGTCGCGGTGCTGCGTGCTGACGGAGATAAATATTATGGTCAGCTTTGGGCCCCGGATGAAAAAGTAGCAATAAAGAACATCAAGACTCTTCATAAAGTTGTCTTGATTTCTATCGGCTAGCAGGCTTGATGTCAAAGGAGAGAGAGATGTCATCAACCACAAATTTTTATCGCAGCTCTAGCATCATCGCACACCGGCTCGTTAATTTATATCGCCAACAGCACGCTATTTTTGGGGGCTGGGCAACCGTTAATCCTGTATTTATAAAGGAAGCCACCGACGACGTCATTGCAGAATTGCACAAACTTCCGACTGGTCCACGTCTTGCGAAGCACATAGAGAATTTGCGCAGCGGGAAAACCCCAATGGATTCCATAGAAAACGAATTATTACCATACGGTGGGCTGATGGCCCAGGGGGTTGCCAAAATTTCACTGTCTGAAACAGAACTTGAAGAACTTCGTGAAGTCCTTGCAGACTTTGAACCAGAGGCAGAATTTCTTGAAAAGATACAAAATCTTGGCCCCGTGAAAAAGTTCGGCGAAGAATGGCTTGTTGGCGTTCGTACAGCGGTTGCGCAAGATAAGGAACTTAGCGAGAAATGGGAACTTGTAACCAAGACCGCGCGCGCGTTCGAGTTCTGGAAAGTAGCGAATGATATAACCCAAGCCCCACTTTCTGAACGTATTCGTGCCCAAGTACAAGCGGACTTGCCCGAGTATGAAACGTATCTCCCGATGTTTGGCGAACCTGGCGAAGCGCTTTTGGCAAAACTGAGAACGTTTCTCAGCAGCGTTTAGTCCCCCCTATTCCACCCTGTAAATCGAGTCGCTTGTATGCGGGGTCCCGATATAAATCATGGTGCCGTTTGGTGCAAGGATAAAATCAAGCTCCCTTAACCTTTCACGAAGATTTTTTCTTTTCCGTGCCGTGTTGCTTGTGTTTGGAACTTCCACGTCATCGCAAATAACAAGGTCGGCCCGCATGCCTGTAATGTTTCCATGTATACCTTGGCATATTACGGAAGGCTCGCGAGTTCCAATGGGACGCTCTATGGTAATTTTATGTGCTCCCCATTCTTTCTTGGCACTTGGCAGCATTTCACAGCAAGCCGGATGATTTTCCAATATGTGTTTTATGTGCGAAACCATTCTTGAGGCAAGAGATGTTTCCGCAGATAAAATTAAAATTCTGCTTTCTGGTTTTGTGTATAAAACCCAAGCTGCGAAAATTCCCACGACCGAAGACTTGCCGGAATGACGAAAAGCAAGAAGAAGCCCCCTCCTTGGATGTTCGCGCCAAACACCGACCAGAAAATCCAATATTTTTTTATGATGCTTTGGAGTCTTAAAATTCAGTAAATCATTCCATTGCCGTAAAAATTCAAAGCAATCCATAATCGTCACAACTTTCGCTGGGCACAGCCAAGCTTCCATAATCGTTAATCATTCGTGGCATACAATTAGTTAAAACACAAAGAAGATTTTTGTATATTCCCAGAACTGTTCCACCGGACATTTTGTCCCGGATAAAAGCGTCAGACTGTTTTATGTTATCAAAAACATTTCTCCATTGCGCTAAATCTATTTCCACGCCTTTTAAATCTTTGAACGCTTCAAGTAAAAAATTAAAATCGACGTTAAGATTTTCTGGTGTAATTTTTGCGGTCGGCTGATAGTCTATTGGCCTTGATAAAGAAATTTGCCTGAATATATCAACCTTTGCATTCGACGGCGGAGGCGTCAGGAACAGGACACTTCCCCCGTCAAGATTTTCGTTACAAGATACAGAGTAACAACAGTCATCCATAATCTTGTCATTAACAGCAACACGAACGTCGCCAGGTTGGAAGAAAGGGAATTCAAAAAAAAATTCAAAAATTACCCCGTCACCAATGTAAGAGTTTTTGTACATAATTTACTCCGTAAGTTTACCCCATATCAGGAATTTTATCTAAAAAAAACTTGATAAGATTCGTCTTTTGAGGTTTCTTTAGTTTCGATATTTTTTCGATGTTAATTCTTTTTTTATCGCTAAAAGGCTGTTCGGTTTCTTCACGAAGACGTTTAAGAACGGCTTCATCACTAAGACTTTTTCCACTCATGCCACTTGCCCCCATTCCGGCGCGTTGCGTGGCAAGAATTTTCTTTACCAGATTGGCTTTTGCTTTTTCATCACTCTCTATTTGCGCAAGAATTTTCTGACGCTCGTTTTCATATTCGCGTTTTGCGTTACGTTCATCTTTATTTCCAGTTATTATTTTTGTTACATCATCTACAAGCTGTCCCATTTTATTTCCTTTTTTTTGTATGTTTTAAATCAAATACCAGCCGTCTATTGTGACGGAAAGTACCGTGGCTGGCATTGGCTCGGTTCCGCCAAGTTCCCACAAAGGCTCCATTACTTCCCCGGTTACCCCAAGAAAGTTAACAGACACATCACCAGAAAAACCAACTTCAATTTTTTCATTCGGGACAAGCGCTCTTTGCCCGCATATCGAAATTGACCGAGTTTCCTTTAATCTGACAGTTAGTTTTTTTATTCGAATTTTCTTGGGCGCGTGTTTTCCACTTATCAAAGGCAAACCCATTGCAGAAAAAGAAAAATCAAACTCGCCCGAGTCTTTAAACTCGGTTTCGGAAAACTTTTCTATGAATGTTCCACTCGGGCGCGATACGCTCACAAATGTTTCTCCGTTTAAAACCGCCACCGATTTAAACTCTCCGTTGGTTTTATACGTGCCCCAGGCATTAATTCCAGTTGTCGCGTTCTTGTGAAGAACCGATATTTCTCCATTTGCCATAACCATAAACAACTGGCCCGTTAAATCATTAAAGGCCAAATCTGTGGGAAACTTTACAAGATGTTTACTCAACGCGCAAAGGTCCACCGCTTTATAGTTTTCTCCGATTTCATCAAGCGCTATTTCACGCACCGATTCCCCACGAGCAATGAATATAGTATTTCCATCGCACTTCTGGGGCTGTAAATATCTGTCACCAACACTTCCAATACTTGTGTGCTGGCGAATGTTCACAGACGCCGGGATGAGTGGCTTGTTTGATATAGCCCATTCTCCGGCTGTTGTAAGAATCTGTAAATCATTACTTGAAACAATTGTGCAAATCTGTTGGCGCTTTTCTGAAAGCAAAGTCAAAAATATTGCCTCGTCATCAAGCCCAGTGCCGGGATTAAAGTTATAGTGGTTGCCGACCCTTGACATCCAAACCCCCGCGGGCCAATCGCGACTTCCGCCAAAGACAAGCCTGTTTTGATGAAAAGTTATGCTGCGCGGCCATCCGCGACGAGTCCCAAACGCGGCCTCGCGCCAGTCAGAAATCGCATAACCCGGAAGACTGTACGTTCCATTTGTCGCGGCCACAACCACTGTTGGACTGACATAACTGTACACTGTCCATTGCTTGCCAAGAAAGAAGAGGCGCCCGTTTGCATTCTCTGGTTTCCAAAATGCAGAGCTTGCGGTAACAGTTGCAAAGTTATTACCGTTTGGATGAGTCGTTATCGTAAGTCTTATTCCTTCAGAATCATCAAATTTCATGAATGGAATATTTGAACTCATATCGTCATTGGACGAAAAATTAAAATCTGATAAGAAAAACATCGAATCCGTTTTTTTCAAGACTTGTGGCCGATAGTCCGGGTGAACAAAAATCATTGTACCAAAGCGCTGGGCATATTGTATGTTCTGCAAGTCATCCGCGGCCCACGGCACGGGAAGAGCCTGTAAAAACTCGTCCCCCGAATAAATCTTTAATCGCCCCCCAGAAACAGATAATAAGTAATTCTCGGTTTCGCTTACAGAAAAAGGGATAAGGGTCGCGTTATCATCAGCATCTGCAATACGTGCAAGACCTTTTCGCCTTGCAATTCCTCCGCCTGGAAGAACGTCCATGTTTTCAAGTTTCGAAAGACCACCCGCCATTTCACGTGCAAAAAATTCTTGGGACACTTCGCCGTTCGCGAACGAATTCTGAGTATGAAGAAATTTTCCCATTTTAAAACCTCGCGCTTAGTAACGAAAAGTCCGTTATGTTGTTATCTGCGGCCATGGTGCTGTCTATGAAGCGCGCAGTCCGCAATTCTGTATCGTAAAGCGCCGCAAGCATTCTGAAAATATTTTGGTCCCCAAGCAAAGGTATACAGAACTCCATGGCAAGCTTGGTCGCCGCAAGCGCTGTAAAGTACGCAGGATATTCTTCCACTGGCACCCGTGCAACGGCAGTTATATCCATTATCTCTTTCGCGGACTTTATACGATTTCCGATTATTTCCGCGTCACAGTTAATGATTCGCAAAACATCTACGGGAATGATAAAATCTCCATCTATGGTCTTGGGCAACGAGTATTTTTTTTGTGCAAAGCGCCAAGGATGCTGGGCAATAAGCGAATCCATCACCGGGTCAAACAAAGTTCTTGCCAGACCGGCCCCCGCAGAGTTGTCATTAAATGACTGAATGGACTGTTCACCGATTTTCAGCAAAGCCATACTGCATAAATCAATTCTGGTAAGCATTATTTATTCCTTTGTAATCAACGCGCCAACTGTCACATTCTGGGGCGTAACATTTATTTTTTTTATCGCAGTATTGTCCAAAGCATTGATGATAACTATGTCGCCAACGTTCATAAGAGTTTTTATACTGTTAAAGTATCCGGTCGCACTTATCGTCGCAAGACTTTCTCGGGCCGAATAATGCCACAAAGTAAAACCATTCGCATAAGCAATCACTGACAAATTTTTATTTTGAAACGCCATTTTTTCACCTTTTTTATAATACGGGGCGGATATTATCCGCCCCCTGTTGACTATTCCTCGACCAATGCTTCACCGCACTTTATGCGCACGATTCCAGCAGCATCAATAAGAACAGAACCTTGACTCATGCTGTTGCAGACAAAGTGAGCCGCACGTTCTCCATTCCAAGAAATGTCCGACTTTACTTCCTGACCGCAGGCATGACCAATAGCTGACGAATGGTATATAAAGCAGTCACGATTGCCTTCTGTTTCTGGCAATCCGTTATGCAGGACCCAGATAAGACCCAACCATTTTTTTGTTTCGAAGCCCGACACAAGCGGAGTATCCCCGACGTAATCGGAAGAAACAAATTCTTCCATTGATAAAAGCTCGTTCCACTGACGCACGCCAACAACTGCGAAACGGCGTCCGTCATCGGGTACATCATTTGCATTAAGCTGTTCTACTGCTGACAAGATAAGTTTTTTCGTAAGACCAGTAGAATAATCACCGACTTCATTTGTTGCGTTATCCAAGGCACCTATGATAAGTTCGTCTGTTTTGCGACCAAGAGCATAGGCTCCGGCGGATGCAACCACACGTCGCTCGTCTATGTTTGTCTTTATTTCGTCCAGGGCATCAACCCAGTCACCTGCGTAATAGTCTTGCAAAATACATTCCACTGGTTCGTGGTCAATATTCATGACCGATACCAAGCCATGACGCGATTTAGTAGTCGCTGTACCCTTGCCTATTTTCTGAAACGTGGTTGAAAGACCAACTACGTTTGATTTGCTGCGAACAGTGCTGCGCAACTTGGTGCCCATTTGTTGATAAGCCAAATGAACTTCCGCTTCGAATTGTTTCACAAAGCTTTGATTAATTGATTCAGACATAAAAATATCCTTTTTGTTTTGTTAAAAAAAACGAGCACTGTGAGTGCCCGGTAAAATTCATCACAAAGGTTGTGCAAGAATGCGCCCAAGCGATAAATATTGCAGGTCCATTGCGGATTTTCTGCGAATCTTAATTATCGGGAACCAGACCCCAGTTGTGGACCAACTCAAATCTCCGCATACCCAATCTGCGTTCCATGTCCTTGAAATAAAAAGTGGACGCAACTGCATCCACTTTTTATTTCAAAATAATTTTAATTATTTCTTTTTTGCAACCGGTTTCTTTGCAACTGTTTTTTTCGCAGCTGGTTTAGCAACCGCTTTTTTTGCCACAGGCTTTTTTGCCGCAGGTTTCGCAGCAGGCTTCTTTGCAACAACTGCTTTCTTTACGGCCGGTTTAACAACTGCTTTTTTCGCAACCGGTTTTTTTGCGGCTGGTTTAGCAACAGGTTTCTTTGCAACAACCGCTTTTTTTACCGCTGGCTTAGCAACTGCTTTTTTAACAGCAGGCTTTTTCTCTCTGTTATCCCGCTCAAACTTCACATATCTCAGATTTTGCTTGATGTGCGGGTCGGCACGGAAGCAAAGTTTGGCGACACGAACACGATGCGGCGTACAATCTTTGACTTCGGCATAACCCGCGCTGGTAGCAGACAAACGGAAGACTCCCAAATCGTCGAGCTTGACACTGAAACCTGCGTGCAGATAAGTTTCCATCACCTCTACCAGCCCAATAAGCGTTGCGCGAATGTCGCCCGCCGAGAGCGAACTGCGAGACGCAAGTTCCTCCGCTATTTCCCGCGTACCAATCAATCCCGACCACGCAGACACGGCATAATACAGCGCTTTATCATTTATACCGTTGCGTTTTTGTTTTACTCTGTACTTCATTTCACTTTTATCTGTATAAATT
>QMCE01000211.1_pt1 | contig 28518 bp, 34 predicted proteins | sample 1821851 | NCBI WGS metagenome assembly QMCE01 (sample SAMN09453174, study PRJNA476694) | Termite gut metagenome, whole genome shotgun sequencing project. | isolation source: worker | host: Odontotermes sp. | place: South Africa:Pretoria | collected 2016-01-28 | reverse complement strand
GTTCGAAAATGCGTTCGAATCTATTTCGAGGGAACAAAAATTCCCACCACTATATATAGTGATGGGAACTATTCTTGTTCATATTATTTGTCAATTTTGACATGATTGTTGAATCATGTTTGTGATAATTGCCAGTATGACTATATCGTTCGGATGTGTATTTTTTCGGGCGGATTACCATCCGCCCCTACTGGCTTTTGTCCTTAACTAACCACTAAGTGGGTCGCTGCGCTCACTCTCAATTATTTACTGTCAACTGCCCTTATCTTTGGCTTGATTTTATGCTCTGTCTTGTTCTGCGAAGCTCGGAAAGATTCTCTGAAAGAGATTCATCGGTGCGGCGCATTACATCGTCAACATAGTCATTTGCGGCCTTGCTCATCTCTCTCGCCTTGACGGTTGCCTGCTTCAAAAGGTCGTTCGCCTTTATCTGCGCCTGACGCACCACCTCATCCTGATTGACAAGCTGCTGCTGCTTCTCCTCTGCAAGCCTTACGATGGTTTCTGCTTCACGGTTAGCCTCGGCGATTATCTGCGCCCTGTCGGCAACAATTGCCTTTGCCTGCTGAACCTCCGCAGGGACCTCTTCCTTGATGTCGTCAAGAATAGCCCTGATTTCTTCGCTGTCAATGAAAACCTTTCCATGTGACATAGGAAGACGCCAGCCCTTTTCCAAAACGTCATACATCTCCTCAATGAGGTCATCTATATTGCTTTGATTCATTGTGGGGTTGATACTCATGCTTTTTTACCTCCGCTTAACCTTTCAATTATTCTGTCTGCGATGCATTCGGGAACAAAGTGTGATATGTCTCCTCCGAACCCCGCAACCTGTTTAACCATGCTTGAGCTAAGAAACATGTTTTCTGCGCTTGTGGCAAGAAAAAGAGTTTCGAGCTCGGGGTTCAGTTTCTTGTTTGTTAATGCCATCTGAAATTCATATTCAAAGTCTGTCATCGCACGAAGCCCCTTGATTATCGCCGTTGCGCCTTTTTCCTTGGCATAATCGGCAAGAAGACCTTCGACGGTGTCAATCTCAACACTCATCCCGGCGTGCTCGGTTGCAAGGCGCATAAGCTCCTTGCGCTCTTCAACATTGAAGCTGAAGTGCTTTTCCGGATTAACCGCTATAGCGACAATCAACTTATCAAAGATTTTAACCGCACGTGAAATGATGTCCAGATGTCCTATCGTGACCGGGTCAAAGCTGCCCGGGCAGACCGCAATTCTCATTTTATCGTTCCGTTTCCGTAAAAGATTTATGCTCATAGCTTGTAAGCATTATTTTGCCGTACTTATATGATTTCCTTTTTACAAAATCTCCGGCTGATTCCGGGACTTCCTGATTCATCGGGTGCTCGCAGACGATTATGCCGCCCTCGTTCATTACGGGCGCAGTGAGCGTCAATGCTTTGTCAAGCAAGCCTGCGTCATAGGGCGGGTCAATGAAGGCAGTGTCGAATCTGTCAGCCGTATGCCTCAGATAAGAAGCAAAATCAGTCGGCATAATCTTTGCGGAATTCTGTGCCTTTGTCGCTGTGACATTTGCCTCTATAACCGAAATCGAGCGCCTGTTGGAATCTACAAAAACGGCAGATTTTGCGCCTCTGCTCAAAGCCTCTAAGCCTATCTGACCCGAGCCGGCGAATAAATCAAGAAAGCTTCTTCCCTCTACCCTGAACTGCAGAATATTGAAAAGCGCTTCCTTAACTCTGTCAGACGTCGGCCTCACATCGTCTCCGCTAAGTGTTGCGAGCTTTTTCCCTCTCATGCTTCCGGTGATAATTCGCATTTCTGTCCTCCGTAAAGGTTAGATTCAGCGCATTAATTACGCCGGACACAACTATAACATTATAAATACATGCTATTATCCCATTTTCACGCAAAAATGTCAACTGTTTGCTTCCTCATGAAAAAACGAGAAAACCCTCTCGGCGGCGGGCTTATTCATTCCCGGGGCTTTTGCAAGCTCTTCAACCGTGGCCTCTCCGATTGCTTTCACCGTCTTGAAATGCTTCATAAGCTTCTGCGCCCTTGCCTCGCCGATGCCCTCAATAGAGGTGAGCGTTGAAGAAATCGTATTCTTCTTGCGCTGCTGGCGATGATAACCGATGGCAAAGCGGTGAACCTCATCCTGAATTTTCGATATGAGCGTGAACGCACTGCGTGTTGAATTAATTGCAATCTCTCCGCCGGAGACGGCAATCGCACGTGTGCGGTGCCTGTCGTCCTTAACCATACCAAAGACAGGAACGCCAAGGCCGAGGTCATCTATTATCGGCTTGACGGCTGCGACATGACCCTTGCCGCCGTCGAGGAGGATTAAATCCGGCAGGCGTGCAAAGCCCTCTTTCTCTTCTGTGCCGTCCTCCTGTTTCAGCTTATACTCGGCAAAGCGGCGGGTGATGACTTCACGCATTGAGCCGTAGTCGTCCTGCCCCTCTACGGTTTTGATTTTGAATTTCCTGTAAGCGGATTTCAGCGGGCGGCCGTTTTCGAAAACCACCATGCCCGCTACATTCTCGCCGCCTGCAAGGTTTGATATATCGTAGGCTTCGATATATTCGGGGGATTTCTCCATACCCAGAAGCCGCTTCAGCTCATCAAGTGCGGAAGCCTCTCTGCCGCTGTTTCCCATGTGGCTTGCCAGATTTTCCGCAGCATTGCTGCGGCACATCTCAACAAGCTGCTTTTGCTCGCCCTTTTGCGGGATATTAATCTTGACGCTTTTCTCACGCTTATCGCTGAGCATCTGCTCTACAAGCTCCATATCAGCAACCTCGCCGTCTGTTATGATGACCGGCGGGATTCTGTCACGGATTGCATAGTACTGCCGAATGAAGCCGGAGCGGCTTTCACTGTCGCTTTCAACCTCTTCTGTGATGAAGCTTTCCCTGTCGGTAAGCTTTCCGCCTGTGAAGCGAAACACCTCAAACGCAGTGTGCTTGTTGCTCTGTGCAAGGGCGATGACATCCTGCTCCTTCACCTTGCTTGCAACCACCTTCTGCCTTTCCTTCAGGCGGTTGATGGAATTGATTCTGTCACGTATTCTTGCCGCAGTTTCAAAATCGAGGCGTTCGGCGGAAGCCTCCATCTTTTTAGTCAGCTCACGCACGGAGCTGGAGGAATCTCCCTTGATGAAGTCCATGGCTTCATTGAAAGCCTCCATGTATTCCTCATGGCTCATTCTTCCCCTGCACGGCGCAGAGCATTGCTTTATGTAATAATTCAGGCAGGGTCTGCCTTTTTTGAAATCCCTCGGGAACACACGATTACACGAGGGCAGGCGAAAAATTTTGCGGGCGGATTCTATCGTCTGGCGCACCGACCACGAGCTCAGAAACGGACCGATATACTTTGCGCCGTCATTCTCTATTATCTTCGTTTCGCTGACTCTTGGCCACTCCTCTTTTGTGACTTTAATATATGAATAGCCCTTATCATCCTTGAGAAGAATATTATACTTCGGCTGATTTTGCTTTATCAGGCTGCTCTCCAAGACGAGGGCTTCGAATTCACTGTCTGTGACAATGTATTCAAAATGGTCAACATTGGAAACCATTCTGCGCACTTTTTCTTCATGATTTTTGTCAGAGCCGAAATAAGAGCTCACACGGTTTTTCAGCGCCTTTGCCTTCCCGATGTAAATGATTTCGTTCTGCTTATCACGCATGATATATACACCCGGGCTGAGAGGCAAATTCATCGCTTTCGTCCGCAGCTTTTTTATCTGTTCTTCACTTTTTCGGGGGTCTAACATATTGCCTCCTTTCATGGCAGTTGAGAGTGGATATTTGATAGTGAGCGAAGCGACGCACGAAGTGGATAGTTATAGCGGTGCTTCGCACAATTATAAAACACCCGTCACTCGCTTTTGCTCGTGCCACCCTCTTTACAAAAGAGGGCTTAAAGACAGTTTTTCTCGCACTTTGTCCTTAACTGTCAACTATCAACTGTACTTATGTGTGGGCGGGCATGGAAACCCGCCCCTACAGGGCATCGCCAGTTGGAGGATGATTTTCAAAACACCCGTCACTCGCTTTTGCTCGTGCCACCCTCTTTACAAAAGAGGGCTTAAAGACAGTTTTTCTCGCACTTTGTCCTTAACTGTCAACTCTCCACTCTGTACTATCAACTGTACTTCTCGCCGCTGTTTTCCTCATTCAGCGTACCTTCGAGTTCTATCATGAGAAATCTGGACAGCTCTTTGACAACAGGTCTGTGCCTCATGCCTTTCGGGACAATGATAAGCTCACCCGCATTGACTTCTGTCAGACCTTCGTCTGTCTCAAGCTGAAAGCTGCCCTCAACCACATAGAAAAGCTCATCCGAGCTTTCGTGGACATGAAAATCCAGCGTACGGTTTTCAACATTTACAACGCTCAGCACATGCCCGTTGAGCTTTCCTATTTTATCATATACATACAGCTCGTCAATCGAATAAGCCGCATTTTTAAGATTTATCTTTTTAAGCATTTTTTCTCCTCCTAACTATACAAAACATCTCAAAATACAAAAAGAACACGCAGGCAAGCCTGAGTGTTCTGTCTGCGCTGATTATTACTCTGAAAAGCCGGATTCAACGAGCTCTATAAGGCTTGTCACTGCTTCGTTCTCATCGGGACCGTCAGCAATTATGCGGATTACCGCACCGCCGACTATACCGAGCGAAAGCACACCGAGAAGGCTTTTGGCGTTAACTCTTCTCTCTTCTTTCTCAACCCAGATTGAAGACTTAAACTCATTTGCCTTTTGAATGAAAAATGTTGCCGGACGTGCATGAAGCCCTACCTGATTCTTTACCGAAACTTCCTGTGAATACATAACTCCACTCTCCTGATTTTAATAAGGAAGCCAGATTTGCTCCCTTTTGCATACAATTTCACTGACTGTTTACTAATTATAGCACACATGGGTTAGCCGTCAATAAAATCTGTCGAATTTTGGATTGATGAACAAGTTAGCATATGGCTCACGCTGTTCCTTTGTCTAATTTACCTATGTTGTTGAAAAGAATGTATGCTTTGTGACAACATACTATATATTGTGTAGCTGTCAGTTATCAACTGTACTACTGTGCTGGCGATTGATAATCGCCCCTACGTCCGTTTTCCTATGTCGGGCGATTGGTAATCGCCCCTACGGGCACTTGCCCTTTGTCCTTAACTATCAACTCTCAACTATTTACTATCAACTGCACTTCTCAGAGCGCCGAGGTCGTCACTCCCTACAGACAATGCATTGGAATTGTGTCCTTAATGCTCTTCACTATTCACTCTCAACTACTCACTATCAACTGTACTTCTCGGAGCGCCGGGGTCGTCACTCCCTACAGACAATGCATTGGAATTGTGTCCTTAATGCCCTTCACTATTCACTCTCAACTATTTACTATCAACTGCACTTCTCGGAGTGCCGGGGTCGTCGCTCCCTACAGACAATGCATTGGAATTGTGTCCTTAATGCCCTTAACTATTCACTCTCAACTACTCACTATCAACTGCTCTTAATAGGTCCGGGCGCACAGTTTTTGTGATTTCAAGGCTCTTTTCATGCCGCCATTTTTGGATATTTTCATGATGCCCGCTCATCAAAACCTCGGGCACGGCTCTTTCACGCCAGAGAGATGGCTTGGTATATTGAGGATATTCAAGCAAGCCATTGAAGTGGCTTTCATCGGTGAATGATTCCTCCTCGGAAAGAACACCCTTTATCATGCGGCAGACAACGTCCGAGAGAATCATTGCCGGCAGCTCTCCGCCCGTGAGGACGAAATCTCCTATTGAGATTTCCTCTGCATGATACTCCTCCAGAAGGCGCTCATCGATGCCCTCGTAATGCCCGCACAGGACAATCAGATTTTCAAGCTCTGCCAGCTCTTTCGCCTTGTTTTGATTCAGAACCCTGCCTCTCGGAGACATATAGATTACATGCGGCTTTGACGCTGTGTGTTCCGAGATTGCATCAATGCAGTTGGCAAACGGCTCTGCCATCAGAAGCATCCCCTGCCCGCCGCCGAAGATGGTATCATCCACCTTCTTATGTGATGCGGCGGAGAAATCTCTGAGCTGATGAGTGCAAAGCTGGACTATTCCCTTTTTTCTCGCTCTTGCAAGAATGCTTTCATCAAGTGTAGCCGTGAACATATCGGGAAAGAGGGTTATGATGTCAATTCTCATCGGTTTCACCTTCCTCGTCAAATATACCGGGGATTGGCAGCACTTCCATGAAGCCCCCGTCAATGTCAGTATGCTTTATCATCTCTGCAACTGCGGGGAAGAGATACTTTTTCTCGCCATCGGTTATCTCATAAACGTCATTTGCGCCGGTGGGGATGACATCTGTCAGCTTCCCGTAGATTTCACCTGTTTTACCGTCTTTGACCGTAAGGCCGAGAATATCCTGAATGAAGAATTTTCCTTTTGCAAGCTTGATGTCATCCCTGTTGAGATAAATGATTCTGCCCCGAAGAAGGTCGGCCTTCTCGGGGGAATCGATACCGTCAACCATCATGAGAAGCACTTTTTTATGTATGCGGCGGCTCTCTATTTTAATTTCGGTTCTGCCCTCGTCAAAATAGAGATGTGCGATATTTTTCAGTGTTTCGGGGGAATCGCTCCACACCTCAGCCTTCATTTCACCCTTTATGCCGTGTGTTCCGACGATTCTTCCCGTTTCAAGGTATTGCTTACGTTCGGGCATATTAAAAATCCTCTTATCAGATAGATTTGGAATCAAAATGATTTTTCAGTGCATCTTGCAGCAGACCCGAAAAATTCAGGTTTTCTTCTTCTCCACGATATTTTAATCCCTTTGGTATTGTCACATTCATGCGCACAAGAGACATGTCGTTTAATCGCCTGTAGCGGTCGAAGTCAATATCCACCCATGTTACTGTCTCATTCGCTTTATGCGGCGGCTCTTCTACGGACGGCTCAGCAATCTGCCGCCCCTCGTCCTCTTCACTAATCCCAACTATCCCTATCGCATCACGTGCCATAAAAATAGCCTCTGCCATATCAAAGCCCTGCGTATTGATTTCCATATCAGGTACATATACGGAATATCCTGACTTTTTCCCTATTTTTACCGGTGTCAGAATTATCGGATATACCTTTATCATCTTTTACCCCCTAACTACTCAGCTCAGCTTCCGACGTTTGATTATTGCTTTGGCCATCATTTCATTTATCTCTCCGTGCCTTGGTACTGCTTCGATGGCCGTGCCGTTTGTATATACTGTGTGGTTTCCGCCTTCTCTGAGCTTTTGCCAGCCGTTCTTTTCAAGCATCTTTACAAGGTCTTTTCGTTTCATATTCTACACCTATATTATACGCACTGCAATGCGCATTGTCAAATCATACTATTTCTGTAAATTAAAAAAGGGCATATGCCCTTTTTTAATCAGTCTATTTCGACCATCACTCTTTGATTGTTCCTTGTGGCGGCTGCTCTCATAACAACTCTGATTGCCTTGGCGATTCTGCCCTGCTTGCCGATTACCCTGCCCATATCCGGCTCGGCGACATGAAGATGGAAAACGATGACGCCTTCCTCGCCCTCTTCGCTTGTAACCGTAACAGAATCCGGGTCTTCAACGAGCCCCTTTGCGATAGAAATAAGTAGCTGTTTCATTCTCAAATATCCTTTCTCAATTATGATGAATGCGCTTTTACGCATGACCTGACTATGCTGTTATTCGATTACGCCGTGCTTTTTGAAAAGTGCCTTTACAGTGTCTGTGGGCTGTGCGCCGTTTCCAATCCACTTCCTTGCCTTTTCGGGGTCAACCTTGACAACGCTCGGCTCTTCCATCGGATTGTAATATCCGATTTCCTCGATGAAGCGTCCGTCTCTCGGTGAGCGTGAATCCGCTACCACTATACGGTAGAAAGGTGCTTTTTTTGCTCCCATTCTGCGAAGTCTGATTTTTACTGCCATGTTTTTTCCTCCGTTGAATAAAAATGTTTGTTTATAATATCACCATAGAATGGTTAATATACTGTGATTTGTCTTATGTCATTAATTGTAAATTGTTCATTCTCAACTGTCCTTATGCCCTACATTCCGAATTGAGATAAATCTATATTCGGCATGCCTCTTCTCCTGTTGCCCTTACCCATAAGCTGTTTCATCATTTTCTGCATTTGCTTATATTGATTAATCAGCTTGTTCACATCTTCGACCTGCATTCCGCAGCCTGCGGCGATTCTTTTTCTGCGTGACGCATTGAGAATTTCGGGCTTTGTTCTCTCTTTCAGCGTCATTGACTGTATTATCGCAATTTGCCTGTCCATCATTCTGTCGTCAATGTCGGCATCGTCAATATTTTTGTTCATGCCGGGAAGCTTTGAAAGAATACCCTTCAGCGGCCCCATTTTTCTGACCTGATTGAACTGGTCAAGCATATCGTTCAGGTCGAACTTATTGCTCATCATTCTTTCGGCGGCCTTCTGCGCTTCTTTTTCGTCAAGGCGCATTTCCGCCTCTTCAATCAAGGTGAGCACATCGCCCATGCCGAGGATTCTGCTTGCCATTCTGTCAGGGTGGAAAACCTCGAAATCGTCTATCTTCTCACCTGTGCCTGCAAACTTTATCGGCTTGCCTGTGACGGCCTTGACCGAAAGCGCTGCGCCGCCGCGGGTGTCGCCGTCCAGCTTTGTAAGGATTACACCTGTTATATTCAGAAGCTCGTCAAAGGTTTTTGCAACATTTACAGCTTCCTGGCCCGTCATGGAATCAACGACAAGGAGAATGTCTGACGGATTAACCGCTTCGTTTATTCTTTTCAGCTCATCCATCAGCTCTTCGTCTATCTGGAGACGCCCTGCTGTATCAATTATGACATAGTCGTTGCCGTAATCCCGTGCGTGCTTAATTGCCTCCTGTGCGGTGACGACAGGGTCTTGCGTGCCTTTTTCAAACACCGGCACACTCGCCTGCTCACCCACAATTTGCAGCTGCTTTATGGCAGCCGGGCGGTATATATCGCCCGCCACCAATAGTGGCCTGTGTCCTTGAGATTTCAAAAGCTTGCTGAGCTTTGCGGCGAATGTAGTTTTGCCTGCCCCCTGCAAGCCGCACATCATTATAACTGCGGGGGGGTGTGCCGGGGAATTGAGTCTTTCCTCGCTGCCGCCCATAAGGCTTGTGAGCTCTTCGTTGACTATCTTTATGACCATCTGCGCAGGGGTAAGGCTTTCCATAACCTCTGAGCCGATGGCTCTCTCTGTAATTCTTGCGGTAAAATCTTTGGCTACCTTATAGTTGACATCTGCTTCAAGAAGAGCGAGGCGAACCTCTCTCATGGCATCCTTTACATCTGCTTCATTTAGCTTTCCCTTGCTTCTCAGCTTCTTAAACGAGTTTGCCAGCTTGTCGGCAAGTCCTTCAAACGCCATGGTTTCTTCCTTTCAATAAAATTTTAGTTGAGCTTATTCTTCCAGCGCAAGCTCCTGTGCGCATTCGACTATCTCTGCGACATTCGAATTGATGTCGGGGTTATTGACGCCCCTCGAATTAATCTCCTGAATGAGAAGTGCGCAGTCACAGATTTTCGCAAGCCCGTCCTTGACGTTTTTGAAGCGCTTCGCAAGCCCGAGCTGCTCTTCCATTTCGAGAAGCTGCTGCTCCGCTCGCTTTATTGCGTCACGTACGCCCTGCCTTGTGATGCCTTTCTCCGTGGCGATTTCGGCAAGCGAAAGGTCTTCGTTATAATACGCTTCAATAACTTCACGCTGCTTATCCGTGAGCATGTCGCCGTAGAAATCGAGGAGAAAAGTGATTCTCAAATCCTTCGCCAAAACGCCACCTCCCTGAATTCATCTGTAAAGTTTTTTTCTTTACAGCATATGAATTATACAATATGACGGTTTGCTTTGTCAACATAATTTCGAAAAGAAATTTGCATAAACACCATAAACTGCGGTGTTCATGCAAAACTCTTCTAAATATGGATACTTTTTTGCCTTAATCTGCAAGCTTCATCTCATTCCTTCGCATCTATCATAATCTCCTTGAAATCTGCGGCGACGCTTGTGTTTGCAAGCTTGATGTCATTAATCAACTCATCCACGTCTGTTTCTTCGGTTGCCCAGCTTGTGCAGAAACGTATGCAGGTGTGCTTTTCGTCGATAATCACCCATGGCGAATAGATGTATTTTTCAGCGAGCTTCTCGATTACATCGTTGCGCATAATGGGGAATTGCTGATTCGTCGGCGATTCTGCCAGAAGCTTCAAGCCCGCATCTTTACATGCATCGGCAATTTTGTATGCAAGCGAATTTGCCCGCTTTGCTATATCAAAGTAAAGATTGTCAGTGAAAAGCGCCTTGAACTGAACGCCGAGCAATCTGCCCTTTGCAAGCATTCCGCCTCTTTGCTTGATTATATATCGGAAATCCTCTTTCAAATCATCGTTTGAAATGACAATTGCCTCGCCCATCAGTGCGCCCACCTTTGTTCCGCCGATATAGAAAACATCGCAGAGGTCGCACATATCCGAAAGCGTCACATCATTGCCCCTCGCCGTGAGACCGTAGCCGAGCCTTGCGCCGTCGGCAAAAAGAATCAGCCCCCATTCATCGCATACTCTGCGTAAATCCGTCAGCTCCTGCTTTGAATAAAGCGCACCGTTCTCGGTCGGAAATGAAATATACACCATTTTCGGCTTGGCGATGTGCTCAAAAGCGGCGTCTTCGGCATGAAGCCTGCATGCTTCTTCAACCTGACGCCAATTGATTTTCCCTGCCGCACCGCCGTCAAGTGCGATAATCTTGTGTCCCGTCGCTTCAACTGCACCCGTCTCATGTACATTTATATGCCCTGTTGCGGCAGAAAGAACCGCATGATGCGCACGCAAAGCATGACTTATCACCATGAGATTCGCCTGTGTTCCGCCGACAACAAAGTGCACGTCGATATTCTCTCGGTTGCAGGCGGCTTTTATCAGCTCACGAGCCTCGGCGCAGATGTCATCCTCGCCGTAACCCACATGCTGCTGCATATTGGTTTCATTCATGAGCTCCATCACCTTGGGATGTGCGCCTTCGTTATAATCGCAGTTGAAAAGTTTCATGTGCTTCTCCCTTAATTTTCGGTTCATCATTGTTTGTATGGTTAATAAAACACCCGTCCCATCACAAGCTGCACATGTGATGGGCCACCCTCTTTAGAAAAGAGGGTAATACCTACTGATAGTTCGTCTTTGTTTCTTGCCTTTGCCCTTAACTATTCACTGCGTGCGTCACTTCACTCACTATCAATTATTTACTGTCAACTGCCCTTATCGGGCGGATTGCCATCCGCCCCTACACAGTGTCCTGCCCTTAATGCCCTCTATGTCCTTAATTGTCAACTATCAACTACTCACTATCTACTGTACTTCTGCGGTCGGGCATGGAAACCCGACCCTACAAGGCGATGCACGTTGGGCAATGTCAGTTGAGCAAGCCTACTTTGCGGGCGATTGATAATCGCCCCTACTATTAACTATCAATTATTTACTGTCAACTGCCCTTCTCGGTTTCCGGCATGAGCTCTGTCGCCATTGTGTCGAGCATTTCGCTGAATTTCTCAATATCCTCTGCGGGAAAGCGCACTCTCATGCGGCTCATGACCTTATCCACATACGCATCGGAGATATTGCTGTAAACATAGAATTTATCCGTAACACGCAGAATGAATTCACGCCTGTCCTGCTCAGAGCGTACCTTCGTTACATATCCTTTTCTTATAAGGCTTTGTACCTTGTAGGCGGCATTTGCCTGTGAAATCTTGACGAAGCGTGCAAATTCGTTTATCGTCGGCTCTTCAAGTGAGTTTATCACCTCAATGCAGAAGGTTTCAACCGCCGAAAGGCTCGCTTCTCTCGTCTCAAAGCGGCTGAATATGCTTTGGTAAAAGTTGAGCTTGAACTTATTATAAACTGTTCTGAAGCCCAGCTCAAGAGATTTTGTTCCGGTCATCTCATTCCTCCGCATCCTTGATGATGAATGTGAACTCAGCCTTGCAGGCAAGCTCGCCCTCAACCTTTGCTACGGCTTCTCCCACGCCGACCGGGCCCCTCCTCTTTGTGAGGCGGCATTCCATTTCCAGCACATCGCCGGGCACGACCTGACGGCGGAATTTGACCTCCTTAAACCCGCCGAAAAGCACAAGCTTGCCTTTGTTCTCAGGCTCTGTAAGGATAGCCACTGCGCCCGTCTGGGCAAGGGCTTCTACTATGAGAACCCCGGGCATCACACTTTTTTCGGGGAAATGCCCTAAAAACTGCATTTCATTTGCCGAGACGCATTTTACTCCCTTCGCCCAGCTGCCCGCTTCTCCGTCAACAATTTTGTCCACCAGAAGAAAAGGGTATCTGTGCGGGATTATCTCTCTTATCTCATCATTTGAAAATTTAAGCATATTTTCTCCTTCAAACTGCATTTAGTCCTCATACCGTGAAATGACAATTGAAGCATTGTGCCCGCCGAAGCCGAGCGAATTCGACAGCGCATGCTTTATTTCCATCTCTCTGCCGGTGTTCGGGATAATGTCAAGGTCGCAGGCAGGGTCTTTCTCTTTATATCCTATCGTGGGCGGTGCGAAGCCTTCCTTCACCGCCATGACGCATGCAATCGCCTCTACCGCACCTGCGGCACCTAACAAATGCCCTGTCATCGATTTTGTCGAGCTCATTGCCGCCTTATAGGCATGCTCGCCGAGCGCTGTTTTCACAGCCGCAGTTTCACCCGCATCATTGAGCGGCGTGGAGGTGCCGTGAGCGTTTATATAGTCAATGTCCTGCGGCGTAATGCCCGCATCCTCAATGGCAAGAGACATCGCCCTCGCGCCCCCCTCTCCGGTCGGCTCCGGTGCAGTTATATGATAAGCGTCACAGGTCACGCCGTAGCCCGTGAGCTCTGCATATATTTTTGCTCCTCTTTTTTTTGCATGCCCGAGCTCTTCAAGCATCAGGATTCCCGCACCCTCGCCCATGACGAAGCCGCTTCTCTCTTTGTCGAACGGGATAGAGGCACGGGCAGGGTCATTTGTTTCACACAGTGCTTTCATAGATGTGAACCCGCCGAGTGCCAGCGGTGTGATACAGCTTTCAGCGCCGCCCGCCATCATCACATCGGCATAGCCGTGGCGAATCATGCGCATGGCGTCGCCGAGGGCGTTGTTCCCGCCCGCACAAGCCGTAACCGTTGACGAGCATTGTGCCTTGAAGCCCGCCTTTATCGCAATTCTCCCCGCAGCCATATTTATAATTGTCATTGGGATGTAAAAGGGTGATATTCTGTCAAAACCCTTTTCCAAGCCCTTACTGTACTCTCTTTCAGTGGTCGGAAGCCCGCCTATCCCCGCCGAGACAAGCACGCCGCAGCGGTACATGTCGGCATTTTCCGGCGTTATGCCGCTGTCTTTCAGACATTCGTCCGCAGCTATCAGGCCCAATGCGGTGAATCTGTCCATCTTCCGCAGCTCACCTGCTTTGATGTAATCCTCAAGGTTTATTTCCACCTCTGCGGCTATTTTCACCTTGTTTGTTTCGGGCTCAAACGTTTTGATGAAATCAACCCCGCATTTGCCTGTTCTGAGTCCGTTCCGGAAATCTGCAACATTATTTCCAATGGGTGTAACAGCACCCATTCCCGTTATTACCACTCTTCTGTTCATCTATACTTTTCCTCCAAAAATTACATTGCCATTCCGCCGTCAACGCAGATGACCTGTCCCGTGATATATGCCGCTTCTTCAGAAGCTAAGAATGCCACAGTGTTTGCAACATCCTGCGGGCTGCCGAGCCTGGCAAGGGGTATGGCGTTCATCATATTTGCCTTTATCTCCTCCGGCAGAGAAGCCGTCATTTCTGTTTCGATAAAACCCGGGGCGATAGCATTCACGGTTATCCCTCTTCTGCCGAATTCCTTTGCGGCGGTTTTTGTAAGACCGATTATCCCCGCCTTGCTGGCGGCATAGTTTGCTTGCCCGATGTTTCCCATGATTCCGATGACGCTTGAAATACTGATGATTCTGCCGGATTTTTGGCGGGTCATGATTCTTCCTGCAAGCTTGGTGCAGTTGAAGGTACCCTTGAGGTTCACGTTTATCACGGCGTCAAAATCCTCGGGGCTCATTTTTGCTATCAGCATATCCCTTGTTATTCCCGCATTGTTCACGAGGATATCAATTGCTTCAAATTCCTCTTTCGCAACTGCGAACAGCTTTTCGCAGTCTTCGAATTTCGAGACATCTCCCTCAATGGCAACGCATTTAACGCCGAGGCTTTCGCATATTTCAACTGTCTCTTTCACTTCGTCCGGCGGGCCGATATAATTTGCGACAATGTTCGCGCCCTGTGCCGCAAGCGTCTGTGCTATCACCCTGCCAATGCCCCGGCTTGCACCTGTTATAACCGCTGTTTTTCCTTTAATGCTCATCTGTTTTCTCCTTTATGTGAGTTCGGCAATTACATTTTTGAAATCCTCTGCCGTTTCTATTGAAAAGACTTTTATATCCGGGCATGCTTTCTTTACAAAGCCCGAAAGCACCTTGCCCGGACCGATTTCGACAGCCGTGTCAACGCCCAAAGACCGGAGCTTTTCTATGCTCTTCCCGAACAAAACGGGTGACTGCACCTGGCGCACAAGTAAATCTGCGATGCTTTCGTTCGGCTGAAGAATATCAGCAGTTGTGTTAAAAACCACCGGATTCTTCATTTCTCCGAAACTCACGCTCGCTAACTTCACCTTTAGCTGTTCTCCCGCCGCTTTCATCAGCGTCGTATGAAAGGGCCCGCTCACATTCAGGGGCAGAACCCGCTTTGCGCCGGCTTCTTTTAATTGCTCTGCGGCTTTGTCTGCCGCTTTGCTTTCTCCGCCGATGACCACTTGCCCGGGACAGTTAAAATTCGCCGCATATACGCCACCAATTTTGCTTACCACTTCAAGCACCTTTTCATCAGAAAGCCCGAGAACGGCGTACATTTTGCTGTTTATCCCCGCCGTTGCCTCCTGCATTGCCCTGCCTCTGAAAGCGAGCAAATCAAGAAGAGTGTCTTCATCGAAAACGCCGGCAGAATACAGCGCATTGTATTCTCCGAGCGAAAGCCCGGCGGAGTAATCAGGCGTTATGCCGTTCTCCTTCAGGAGCTTTGTCACGGCGGCTGCAAACGCTGCCATGCACGGCTGAGTGTTGGAGGTAAGCGATAGTTCTTCAATCGGGCCTTCAAAGCAGAGCTTTTTCATGTCAACACCTGAAACAGTTTTCTCAAAGATTTCCCTTGTCTGCGGGAATTCCTCATAGAAATCCTGTCCCATTCCCACCTTCTGGCTGCCTTGCCCGGCATATAAAAACGCAATCTTCATAGCTTCTCCGTATCAGAATTTAATATTTGCATTCAGATCATTGAACGCCGCTTCGCAATCTGTCATCAGCTTTTTGAGGATGTATGCAACAGGTTTTTTCTCTGTCACAAGCCCCGCAACCTGCCCAGCCATCAGTGAGCCGCTTGAGGTATCTCCGTCATAAACAGCCTTGCGCAGGCTGCCGAGCGTGAATTCTTCGAGCTCTTCCCTGCCGGCGCCCTCTTTTTCACGCTTAATATATTCACGTGACATTTTGTTCTTGATGATGCGTACGGGCACGCCGCTTATCCTGCCTGTCACTGTGGTATCGGTATCTTTTGCAGCTATTATCGCATCCTTGTAGTTTTCGTGAATGGGGCATTCGTCCGACGGCAAAAGCACCGTGCCTACCTGCACACCGCATGCGCCGAGTGCAAATGCCGCAAGAAGCTGTCTGCCTGTTGCGATTCCGCCCGCCGCCACAACCGGAATATCCACCGCATCTATCACCTGCGGTGTGAGCGCCATCGTAGTGAGCTCGCCGATATGTCCGCCCGCCTCTGTGCCCTCAACTATAACGGCGTCTGCACCCGCCTTTTCCATGCGCTTCGCTATCCCGACGCTCGGAATCACGGGCAGAACCTTGATGCCTGCCTCTTTCCATGCGGGAATATATTTCCCCGGGTTCCCCGCACCTGTCGTGATGATTTTCACGCCTTCATCAATTACCATTTGTGCGATTTCATCAGCCTGCGGATGCATCAGCATGATATTGAAGCCGAAGGGCTTGTCTGTCATCTCTTTTGTTCTGCGAACGGCCTCTCTGAGGTCATCACAGCTGAAGCCGCCCGAAGATATTTGCCCCAGCCCGCCCGCATTAGAAACAGCCGAGGCAAACTCTGCCGTGCCTATGTTCGCCATGCCGCCCTGAATTATCGGATATTCAATGCCTAAAATTTCACGCAAATCCATATTTTTCTCCTTATTTACCATGTAAGATATACTGCGCCGTATGTCAGCCCGCCGCCGAAGCCTGCTATCACTATCTTGTCTCCGGCTTTGAGCTTGTTTTCTCTGTTCATTTCGTCAAGCAGAATCGGGATGCTCGCCGCTGAGGTGTTGCCTGTTTTTGAGATATTCATGGGGAATTTGTCAAGCGGGGCATTAAGCTTCCTTGCGGCTGACGTTATTATTCTCTCATTCGCCTGATGAAGAATGAAATAATCTATCTCGTCAGCTTTCACATTTGCCTTATCCAGAACATCAATTATGCACTTCGCCGAGCATTCCACAGCAAAGCGAAACACCTCGCTGCCCGCCATTGTGAGGAAGCTTGCGCCCTCGCTTTTTCTCTCTGCAAACGGGTTATCACTTATTATCGGAGAGTGGCTTGCAAGCGATTCACTGTCTCCCCTTGCACCCGTCGAGAAGAAGAAATCTCTGTTCTCTTCAAGCTTCACTACGGCGGCACCGGCGCCGTCTCCGAAGAGAATGCAGGTTGCCCTGTCTGTGAAATCAAGGATACGTGAGATAATCTCCGAGCCGATGATAAGTGCTATGCCCCCTGTTGCATGCAGAAGTGCCTGCGCCGTGATAAGCGAATATACAAAGCCGCTGCACGCCGCATTGAGGTCAAAGGCGAGCACGTTTTCCGGGAGCCCTAAATCACGCTGAATCAGGCATGACATCGACGGCGTGAAATTATCAGCTGTGAGCGTGGCGAAAATCACAAGCTTTATCTCGCTTTTGTCTATGCCTGCGCTCTTAATTGCCTCATTTGCTGCGGCACCCGCCATTGAAAGGTTTGTTTCACCGTCGGCAAAATGCCGTGAGCCTATCCCCGTGCGGCTTCTTATCCACTCGTCGTTCGTGTCTATTTTCCCGGCAAGCATATCGTTTGTCACTGAGGTAGGCGGCAGGAAGCTCCCCGTTCCCAGAACCCTGATTCCTTTTCCCATCATCTTCTCCTATATTCTCCCGATTTTCCGGAATTTCTCATATCTTTCATTCACAAGCTGCTCCGTATCCTTTTCCATGAGAACACGCAGCTCTTCCGCAATTGTCTCACGCAGAGCGGCGAGAACCGCCTGTACATCGTTTTCCGCACCACCGTCAGGCTCGGGAACAATCTGGTCTGCGATGCCGAATTCGTATAAATCCTGCGCAGTGAGCTTCATAACCTCGCATGCCTCGTCGCTGCGCTTGGCGTCTTTCCAAAGGATTGTCGCAAAGCCCTCGGGAGAGAGAATCGAATACACCGCATTTTCGAGCATGATGATTCTGTCTGCCACGCCAAGTGCAAGCGCACCGCCGGAGCCGCCCTCTCCGGTGATAACCGCTATTACGGGAACCCTTAAATTGCTCAAAGTGTAAAGGCAATTCGCGATTGCTTCGCCCTGCCCTCTCTCTTCGGCTTCCTTGCCCGGATATGCGCCGGGGGTATCTATAAACGTGATGACCGGGCGGCGGAATTTCTCCGCCTGAAGCACCGCACGCCTGAATTTACGGTATCCGTCCGGGTTCGGCATGCCGAATCGCACCGCAACATTTTCTTCCAAATCCTTGCCCTTTACATGCCCCGCAACCGTGACGGGAATCCCTTCAAACAGAGCCAACCCGCAGGATATGGCAGGGTCGTCTCCGCTTAGCCTGTCACCGTGAATTTCAAAAAAGCTTTCGAAGAGATTATCTCTGTAGAATTTGAAATTCGGGCGCTGCGGGCTTCTGGCAATCAGCACACGCTCTCTCGGCGTGATGCTCTTTTCTTTGGGTTGGAATAGTCCGAGGGGTAAAATAGGTTTCATCTTCTCGCCCCTCCTTTTCTGTGAAGCTTCAGCAGATGTGCCAGTGTATCTCGCATTTGCCCTCTTGGAACAACGGCATCGACAAACCCGTGTTCAAGCTGAAATTCCGAAAGCTGAAAGCCCTCGGGCAGCTTTTCGCCTATCGTCTGCTCTATCACCCGCGGCCCGGCAAAGCCGATGAGGGCCTTCGGCTCAGCAAGAATAATATCACCCAGTGAGGCAAAGCTTGCCGTCACGCCGCCTGTCGTGGGGTGTGACAGGACAGAGATGAAAAGCCCCCCGTTATCTGAATGCCTTTTAACTGCCGCACTGGTTTTCGCCATCTGCATGAGCGAAAAAATGCCTTCCTGCATTCTTGCACCGCCGCTGGAAGAAAAAATGATAAGCGGCAGCTTTGCCTCTGCTGCATACTCAGCCGCAAGTGTTATTTTCTCTCCGACTGCCGTCCCCATGCTGCCCATGAGAAAGCGTGTATCGAGAATTGCCGTAACCGCACGGTATCCGCCGATTTTCCCTTTCACGGAAATGCAGGCGTCCTCCATACCGGTTTTGGATTTCAAATCGGCAAGCTTGCTTTTATACCCGGGAAAGTTGATAGGGTTTTGCGCTTCAACTTCGGTAAAGAGCGCTTCATATTTGCCGTCGTCATAAATGTCTTCAAGCCTTTTGTCAAACGGCATGGGGAAATAATGCCCGCAATGCTCGCAAATATACATGCTTTGCCGCATGCTGTCATTATTGATTTTCGAGCCGCAGCCGGGGCATTCGGTATCCTCTGTTTTCGGTTTTCTTGAGGTTGCGTCACGGAAAGCCTTTAATAAATCAAGCTTTTTCCTGCGGCTTTCGAATATTTCGCTCTCTCTTATTTTGCTTTGATTGTTATCCATAAATCACCTACAGCGTTCTGTCTTTTTCAAGCGGGCGGAGTAATTCTTCTAATTTATCCTCAATGAACGAGGTATTATACTTAGCTTTTATAAAATCAGGGTTGTAAAGAATCATATAAAGCAAGCCCAGATTTGTTTTGACCCCCTGCGCAATGAATTCTTCAAGCACCCTTCTCATGCGCAGCACGGCTTCGTTTCTTGTCGAGCCGTGCACGATGATTTTCGCAATCATAGAATCGTAAAACGGGCTTATCGTACAGCCGGAATAAAGCGCCGTATCCACCCTGACGTCAAACCCGCCGGGGATGTGGAGATAGCTGATTTTTCCCGGGCAGGGCATGAAGTTATTCTCAGGGTCTTCCGCTATCAGGCGGCACTCAATAGCGTGCCCGTTCATATGAACATCTTCCTGCGCATATTTCAGCTTCATGCCCGAAGCAATCCTGAGCTGCTCACGTACTATGTCTATCCCAGTTACCATTTCCGTGACAGGATGCTCCACCTGGATGCGGGTGTTCATCTCTATGAAATAGAAGCTTCCGTCCTGAGAGAGGACAAATTCCACCGTACCCGCATTTGTGTATCCAGCCACCTTGGCGGCGTTCACTGCCGCCTCACCCATCTTTTTGCGCTGCTCTTCATTTATCGCCTTTGAGGGGGATTCTTCAATGAGTTTCTGATTCCTGCGCTGAATCGAGCATTCTCTCTCCCCGAGATGGATTACATTCCCGAATTCATCGGCTAAAATCTGCACCTCGATATGGCGCGGGTTTACTATGAGCTTTTCAATGTATACGTCGTCGTCTGAAAAATTGGCAAGCGCTTCAGCCTTTGCCGTCTCATATGCCTCTTTGATTTCATCGGCACTGTGCGCAAGCCTCATGCCCTTTCCGCCGCCGCCGCTTGAAGCCTTGATAAGCACGGGATAGCCGAGCTTTGCGGCTATCTCCGCCGCTTTTTCGGCTGTTTCCACAATGCCGTCTGAACCGGGCACGACCGGCACGTTATATTTTTGCATAAGCTCACGTGCCGCACTCTTGTTTCCGAGCTGCTCAATCACCTCTGCCTCGGGCCCGATGAATTTCAGCCCGCATTCCTTTACCTTTCGGGCAAATTCAGGGTTTTCCGAAAGAAATCCGAAGCCGGGATGAATAGAATCGCAGCCTGTTTTTATCGCCGCCGTGAGAACGCTTTCCATGTTCAGATAGCTTTCCGACGCACGTGCGGGACCGATACATATGGCCTCGGTCGCCAGAATTGTGAAGAGCGCACCTCTGTCCTCTTCGGAATATACGGCGACAGTATCAATGTTCATCTCTCTGCATGCCCTTATTATACGCACGGCGATTTCGCCTCTGTTTGCAATTAAAACCTTCTTCAGCATGGCTTCTCCTATGCTTTCTTTATATAGACAACTTCCTGGTCATATTCGGCAAGCTGTCCGTTATCAAAATGTATCGCCGTGACCTCGCCGTCACAGGGCGCTTTGATTTCGCTGAACATCTTCATCGCTTCAATCAGGCACAGCACGTCGCCGGCCTTGACCTTGCTGCCCACTTTCACAAAGGGGTCGTCATTCTCTGATTTCGCACGGTAAAGTGTGCCCACAAGCGGAGCTTTCACTATCTCTATGCCCTCCAAGCTCTCTGTTGCTTCAACGGCAGGAACAGCCGGCACAGACACCGGGGCGGCTTGAATCGCCTGTGCCTGTGTTATGACAGCTCTCTCCTTTTTCAGAGAGATTCTCATACCGCTTTCCTCAACTTCCAATGAGGTAAGCGAAGATTTCTCGAGGGCCTCCATCAATTCCTTTATGATGTTAATATCCATTTTGTCTCCTAAAATGCTTTCAGAAATACTTAAAAAATTTTAAGTATATTTTACCATTCAGTTTGAAAATGCGCAAGGTTTATTTATCTTACGATTTCAGCGTCTGTTTCACTTGTAAATTCATTGACAGCATCGCAAGAATATATTATAATAATTAATTACTATAAGCTTATAATGCAGAGGAATAAATGGCAAAACAGCTGAATGTAAAGCGGCTTCGTATGGGGGTATGGCTTTATATTCGGTCAAATTTGCGTGCATAAAATTTTCGTTTGAAGGGGGCATTCTGTGATTAAGCTCAACGACATCAGCAAGACCTTCAAGGTGGCAAAGCGAAATGCAGGCTTCAAAGAAGCCGCAAAAGCACTTTTCAAAAGAGAGTATGCATATATCGAGGCTCTTAAAAACGTCAGCTTTGAGATAAATGACGGCGAGATGATTGGCTATATAGGACCCAACGGCGCAGGCAAGAGCAGCTCGATAAAGATAATGAGCGGCATTCTTACACCGGACAGCGGCGAATGCAGAATAAACGGGCTTGTGCCGTGGAAGGACAGAAAAGAGCATTCAAGGCAAATCGGCGTGGTATTCGGGCAGAGAAGTCAGCTTTGGTGGGATGTGCCTATAATCGATTCATTTGAATTGATACGGGATATTTACAAGGTGGAAGAAGCCGAGTATAAGAGAAACCTCGATGAGCTCACAGAGCTTCTTGATTTGGCAGAGATAGTCCGCACGCCTGCACGGCAGCTGAGCCTTGGGCAGAGAATGCGCTGTGAAATCGCCGCTTCTCTGCTGCACAGCCCGAAGGTGCTTTTTCTGGACGAACCGACTATCGGGCTTGACGCCGTTTCAAAGATAGCTGTGAGGGATTTCATTAAGAAAATCAACCGGGAAAGCGGCACCACCGTAATACTTACAACGCATGACATGAACGACATTGAGGCGCTGACAGAGCGGATTTTACTCATCGGCAAGGGGCAGATTTTGCTGGACGGCTCGCTCGACGAGTTGAAAAAAACAAATTCACCCTATAAAACGCTGACGCTTGATTACACAGCCGGAAGCTTTGCCGAAACGGCGGGAATCTCCGTGCTTGAGAAATATGACGGCAGAACTGTATTCAGGATTGACACGAGCATAATCAGTGTTTCAGAGGCTATAACTCTGCTTTCGGCGCATGCAGAAATAAAGGATGTGTCTGTCGAAGGAAATTCCATCGACGATGTGGTGGTTTCGCTATATAAAGAGTTTGAGATATGAGAACAAAACATGGGGCTCTATGTAGGGGCAGGTTTCCATGCCTGCCCGCACAGAAGTGTAACTGAGAAAGGAGCAATATGAAAAAATATTTATCTTTCTTCAGAATTCGTTTCATCGCAGGGCTGCAATATCGTGCGGCGGCTATCGGTGGGTTGGCCACGCAGTTTGCGTGGGGCTTTATGTATCTGCTGATGTTTCAGGCGTTCTACCGCTCTGACCCCTCCTCTATCCCGATGCCTTATGAGCAGCTTGCTTCATACATATGGCTTCAGCAGGCGTTTTTGGTGCTTTTCATGACATATGCCTATGACAGAGAGCTCATTGAAAGCATCAAGCAGGGCGGAATAGCATATGAGATGGTGCGCCCCGCAGACCTTTATTTCATGTGGCTGACAAAGGATTTAGCCAAGCGGACGGCAGGGGCGTTCCTGCGCTGCTCGCCGATTCTCATTGTCGCAGCGCTTTTACCCGCACCGTTCGGCATGAACCTGCCGGCCTCTCCTATGGCCTTTATAATGTTTTTGCTCACGCTGATTCTCGGCACTCTATGCTCCGCCTCATTCGTAATTTTGCAATACATTACGGTTTTTTATACGATGTCAGACGGGGGCATACGCTCGATTAGCATTGCGCTGTCAGAGCTGCTCGTGGGCGGCCTCGTGCCGCTGACCTTCTTCCCCGACGGAATCAGGCAGGTGGTTGAGCTTTTGCCCTTCGCATCAATGCAGAATGTGCCGCTGCGTGTGTATTCCGGGAACTTGGCCGGGCATGAGATGGTTTTCGCCGCACTTTTACAGGTTTTCTGGTGCACTGTGATGATTGGCGGCGGGTATCTGCTTATGGGGCATGCGAAGAAACGAGTTGTCGTTCAAGGAGGCTGATATGAGACTATACAGGAAATATTTCTCGATGCACCTCAAGGGGCAGATGGAGTATAAGGCAAGCTTTGTCATGACGCTTTTCGGGCAATTCTTCGTGGCGTTTTCTGTAGTGGCGGCGATGTACATCATCTTTGAGCGCTTTCATCTGGTGGACGGCTTTTCGTTCGAAGATGCGCTGATTTGCTTCGCCGTTGTGTGCATGGGGCATGCCTTTTGCGAGGCGTTCGTCAGGGGCTTCGACCTCTTCCCGCAGATGATAAGCAACGGCGAGTTTGACAGGATTCTCGTGCGTCCGAGAGGCATAATCTTCCAGGTGCTGGCGACAAAGATGGACTTCACGCGGCTTGGCAAGCTGATTCAAAGCGTCGTGGTGCTTGCTTATGCAATTCCGAACAGCGGCATTGACTGGACGCCTGATAAAATCCTGACACTTATCTTTATGACATTATCCTCCTGCGTGATTTTTTCGGGAGTTTTCATTCTCTACGGCGCCGTGAGCTTCTTCACCATTGAGGGTATTGAATTCATGAATATCCTCGTCTACGGCGCAAGACAGTTCGGGCAGTATCCTTATTCCATTTATGGCAGGGGGATTTTGATGTTCCTCACGGCTATCGTGCCGCTTGCGCTGTGCCAGTATTGGCCTTTTCTCTATCTCAGCGGACGGGAGACCTCGCCGGGGTTCATTTTCCTGCCGCTTTTAGGCTGCCTGTTCGTATTTCCTTGCTATGCAGTGTGGCGAATCGGTGTTCGCCATTATAAATCGACGGGTTCTTAGGAGGAAAACATGAAGCCTGAAATCAAAATGAAGGGTACGCTTCTTCCGCTGTTCTTAGTCGGAATGGCATCAAGCCTTATTTTTACTATCCTGTTTGCCGCTCTGTTCAGATTGCATGATGAAAAAATCTGGCTTATGCTTGAATATATCTGCGGCTTGATTCTATATCACTTTTTCATGCGCTTTTTTCTCGGCTCCTTCCTGAGCATTGCAGTTAAAGGACCTCTTGATTACAGTGGCAAATGGTTCAGAGAAAAGGCATTTGAAAAACAACTGTACAGAAAAATAGGCGTAAAAAAATGGAAGGCAAGGATGCCAACCTTTGACGCCGCCTTGTTTTCCGTAAAAAACAGCTCGCCTGAGATTCTGATTCAACAGGTATGCCATGCAGAGGTGGTGCATGTGACAACCTTCTTTTTCTGTTATCTTTCTGTTCTGCTCAGTTTGTTTGCTGAAGACCGGGCAATGTTCCTGGTCATATCAATAACTATTGCTATTCTTTCAAGCCTGCTGGAGCTGCTTCTGATTATCGTTCAGCGATACAACCGCCCAAGGCTGATTCGATTGATGGAGAAGCACAGATAACAAAAACACTCATCACAAATTATATATGTGATGAGTGTTTTTGTTATCATTTATACTTTTACGGATTTCCCTGATTCTTTTTCTTATTTCCGAGATGGCGTATCACCATCAATGCCACAAATGCCGCAAACGAAACAAGCATTATGATTATTGCAATCGTGATGTTTCCGCCGCTGTCGTCGCCCGTTGCGGCACTGCTCGCCTTAGGGGTTGAGGTGGCTTTTGCGCCCGACGAGGGCTTAGGCGTAGGTGTGGGGCTCGGTGTAGGCGTAGGACTCGGCGTGGGTGTGATAAACGTGTTTACCTTTTCGATGGTGGTGGTGATGTATTCACCCGATGCATTTTTCTTTACTTCAAATCTCGTTGCCGCCGCATCGTGCTTATAGCCCTCCGGTGCGGTTTTTTCTGTCAGCTTATATGTTCCTGCATCAAGCCCGGTGATAATCATCTTGCCTATCGGGCTTGTGGATAGATCGTCATATATGACGTTATTCGATTCGTCTGTCAGCTTAAAGGTTGCATCCTCAAGCGGCTCCTTGTCCTCATCTACCTTCGTTACCAAAACGCTCACTTTTTTCTGTGCGTCCGTTGATGAAACCGTGCCGAGTTGTGCTGTATATGCACCGGGATACGATGCCGGCACCGAGAAATAAATCGGGGTTGAATCAAGTGCCTGGCTCGGCGCTTTTTCTGTCTCTACCAGCATATAGTCGCCGGGGCCTATGCGGTTGCCGCCGTTGTTGAGCAGCCCGCCGTTTGCTGTGGTGAGGTTTTCTATAAACGGAGAAGCCTCTCCCAAATCATATAATGAGTAAACTGCGCCCTCTACCCCGCCGCCGTTTGAATTGGCCTTTTTAAGCCTTAGGTCAGCCGTATAGGTTGTGAAGATAACCGGAACCTCCGGCACTTCTCCCGTTGCATTCTCCGCAATTGAAAACGGAGCCGGTGCCGAATTGCGGATATACCCCGTGGGGGCAGATTTTTCAACAAGCTGGTAATTTCCCAGCGGGAGACCCGTGATGGAAAAAACACCTGTTTCCGAGGTTAAATTATCATATCCCGCAACCACAGCCCCTGCGGCGGTTTGAAGCTGGAAAACAGGCGTAGGTGAATTAGCCGTTGTGCCGCTGTCAAAGAGAATATCTGTGTTCGGCGAATTCGGAATGCCCCTGTTGCTGACAAAATTAACCGCCGTCTTTTTATTCTGGAAGAGCACATTCTGCCCATTGTTTATTGCCATCGGGGTTCTTTGCAGAACCGCCCCGGTTCTGCCGTATCCGGCAGGCACGACTGTTTCCCAGAAAGAATAGGTTATGCCCGTTCCCGTAATGCTGTTCGCAAAAGTTGCAACACCTGCAGTATCTGTTGTAACAGGCTTGCCGATTGGGTTCCTATTTGGGTCATAGAGCTGGAATGTTGCGCCGGGCAAAAGCACCGACGCAGTGGCACTGTCTGTGAGCGTAACCGTGAATGTTGAGGCGTTGCCCCTGAATGTATTGGGTGTTGTGCCCGGGGTGACAGTCAAGTTTGCCGGGGCTGAGTCTGTATATGTGCCCGCTGAGGTTTTAAGCGTGGCAGAGCTTTCTGCATTGGCATTGCCTATCGGCTCAGTGCTGTAAATACCTGCCATATATGTGATGACAACCTCGCCCGTTATCACCTTTTTGAAGGTGACCGTCAACGTCCAGTCGCCCGTTGTTGAATCCTGCGCATAGCCGATTGTGTAATCTGTGCCTGATGCAAGTACTGTACCTGACTCTGTCACGGCATAATTCGCCGTGTCATGCAGAAGAGCTGTCTGCTGCAGCGTTGCGTCAGATTCAGGCACAGCCGTTACCACAGCATTGGTGAGCGTGCCGTTCGGCGTGACAGTTATTTTCCATGCCGGCTTGTCCGTGTCTATCAGCGCACCCTCAATATGAATTGTCGGGTCTGTCACGGGTGCTGCGGCAGCCGGAATAAGCAGCGCCGCAATGACAAGCAAAGACAGGATAAATGCCATTGCCGCCTTAAGATATTTTATATTTACTGTTTTCGTTGTACTCATAATATTCACCTTCACATTAGTCAGAATTCTATCCGCTAACTATATATAGTATTTTACAGCAAAACAGAGATTATGTAAATAGCCGAAATGTGAATGTTCGCTGAATCTTTATCATTTTTCATCGGTTTCTTCGGGAATTTCCCTTGCCAGAATCATCATTCTGCCGTCTTCCTCGGAATACTCACATGTGGAAAGCGAGATAAGTTTTTCACCGTAGCGCGGCTCAATGCCCGTTTCATATAGCGAAGCCTCTCGCACCATATCAACAAACTGGTTGAATTCCTTGGCATTCTGCGCCTCTACCATGCCGTAATAATTCGGCTCGTCGAAATCCCATATATTGACATTCGTGAGCAGCACGGCAAAGATTTCATACTCCCCTATTTCATCTATCGTGTTGAATTCGATTTTCTTGTGGTCACGGTAAAAATACGGGTCTTCATATGAGAGAATCGGGGCGAACATGGTCTTATCACTCATGTTGTGCCCATAGATTATAATATTATCCGAGCGTGGTGAGACGGTGCAGGCGGCATCTATGAACGGTGTGCCCGCCTGGCTTTGCTCTTTGCTGAAATCTCTGCGCAGATAGAATTCGGGGTCTTCCTTTGTCTGCATCACGGGATAGTCAATGGTGGTGCCGTCTATTTTTATCCAGCCAACCATATCGGGGTTCTCCTCATGCAGCTTTTGATAAGACAGAAGGCGTTCGTCAGGGCCTCTGTTCTCATCACCTGCTTCAGATGAGTTGTTCTCATGTGATGAGCTCACCCCAACCGTGGAGGCAAGGTTTTCGAATTCTGTTTTGCTCTTATTTGACATGTAAAGATAATCTGCCGCATATAATGCCGCCGCAAGAAAAATGATTATGCATAGAATGACAAGTGCACGAAAAAGGTATTTGTTCATATGATTTCCCCGAAAATGCTTGGATTTATTATGTTTAAGTATAGCATAGATGAGCATAAAAATCCAAATTGTTCACAGAAACTTAACTTTTATTCTTCTGAGCCTGCTATTATTTGATTATGAGTTAAGCAAATTCACTTCTATTAAGGAGGAGTATTATGAGCGAGATGAAAATCACCATTATGAAGAACGGGCCATATCATGTAGAGGGCGGCATAACACCGCGCCTACAGGGTATTGTCTTTGTCCTTTGCCCTTAACTGTCCATTATCCACTATACACTATACACTATCAACTGCCCTTCTCGGAGTGCCGAGGTCGTCACTCCCTACATAATTTCCCTATGCCCTCTTTTGTAAAGAGGGTGGCACGAACAGAGTGAGTGACGGGTGTTTTACCCTTGTCCTTTGCCCTTAACTGTCAATTATCAACTATACACTATCAACTGTACTCCTGTGCGGGCGGCATAACACCGCCCCTACTTGCAAAATGCTTTTTCATATATTATACTTTTAAGGTATTTTTACTTTGGAGGATTCAATGAAAAAAACACCTTTTGTAACGCTAAAAAAAGTGAAAGAAATTGTAAAGACGTGTCCGACGCCGTTTCACATATATGATGAGAAAGGGATTCGTGAGAATGCCCGAAAGCTCCGAAAGGCTTTTTCGTGGAATGAAGGCTTCAAGGAATATTTTGCAGTTAAGGCGACGCCGACGCCGAAAATCCTTGAGATTCTCGGTGAAGAGGGTTGCGGACTTGATTGCTCGAGCCTGACGGAATTAATGCTTGCCGAGAGATGCGGCTTCTCCGGCAGAGACATTATGTTCTCTTCGAATGTCACACCGGCAGAGGAATTTATGATGGCCGATGAGCTTGGCGGGATTATCAACCTTGACGACATTTCGCATATAGATTTTTTAGAGAAAACACTCGGAAAAATCCCCGAAACCATATCATGCAGGTATAATCCCGGCAATGATTTTGATGTGAGCAGTGAGATAATGGACAACCCGGCAGAGGCAAAATACGGCTTCACCAAAGCTCAGATGAAAGAGGGGTTTCTCAAGTTAAAGGAAAAGGGTGTCAGGGAATTCGGCATTCATTCTTTTCTGGCAAGCAACTCGCTTGCAGATGAGTATTATCCCTCTCTGGCAAAAGCCCTCTTTGAGACAGTCGTATGGCTGAAGAATGAAACCGG
>QMCE01000706.1_pt1 | contig 28589 bp, 27 predicted proteins | sample 1821851 | NCBI WGS metagenome assembly QMCE01 (sample SAMN09453174, study PRJNA476694) | Termite gut metagenome, whole genome shotgun sequencing project. | isolation source: worker | host: Odontotermes sp. | place: South Africa:Pretoria | collected 2016-01-28 | reverse complement strand
ATCAAAATATCCCTCCACGCGTGCGCGGACGTCCGAATCCAGCGCGCGCATGTGGTAGAACTGCTCGTCAATCGACGCAAAGAACTCCTCCCGCGATACGTCCTTACGCAAAAATATCTCTTTTACAAAGTTCCCCGCGAAGAAGTCGCCGCAATGCCCCGTGACGAATACGCCGTCCGCAGGGATCAAGCCCCAAAATCGCGGAATTGCCCCGTCCTGGCCGCCTCGCGCCAGCGCTTGCGCGTATACGGGATGAAATGCCATTGCAGCCCCTTTTCGCGGGCGTAGCCCTCGGCAAAGCGCGCGTCCGCGCAGCCCTTTCTGCCGTACGTATAGCAGACGATATTTGTATACCCCCGCGAAAGCAGCAGCTCCGCGACCATGCGCGAATCCGCGCCGCCGGACAGCGACAGTATGGCCGTGCGCCCGGAAAGCGCCTGAACAAGCCTGTCCCCTACCCCGTCATATGTTTGCGCGAACGCCTCGCGCATTTCGGTTTCATCCGCAAACGGCCCCACATTGCAGTGGCGATTCGCAATCGCCCGCGACCCCAAAAACGACCCCAAATTGTAGGGCGCGACGCCCCCGGCGCGCCGTGATTCCGGGGCGTTGTGCGGTTGTTGCGGACGGCCAAAGGCCGCCCCTACAGGATTAACGCAATCCCTCGCGCACGCTTCATAAAAAACGCGCGAAATCTCGCCATTTTCGCCGTCAAAGCGCACGGCCTCCCCCGCCTGTATCTGAAATATCCCGTTGAAAAGCGTATGATGCCCCGAAACGAACAGCTCCGCCGCCTCGAACTCCTTCACGCTCGTCTCGTCAAACGTGACGCTGCCGAGCGCCTCGCGCAGCAGCCGCGCCTGATCGCTCACGAGCAATTCTCCGTCCTGCACGGCGTAGAACAGCGGCAGCGCCCGGGCGTGGTCGGTGCCCAGCCAGGTATTCCCGCCGTCCTCGAAAACTGCGCTGAACAGGCCGTTGAGCTGGTTCAGCGCCTCCGGGAAGGTTTGCGAGCCGCAGGGGACTGCGGCCCCTACATCAGTTTCGGGCGTTGTAGGGAATGTCCCCAGCGTCCCTCCGTCTAACAACGTTAAAAGAACCTGCGCCGCGGCTTCATCGGCATAGCATTCGCCCGCAAAAAAGAAATACCCCCTAAACCGTAGGTTTCCTATGCTAACCCACGGATAGGCTCTTTTTTCGGTAAAAAATTGCATCCGAACCTCATATCGTCGTTGTAGGGCGCGACGCCCCCGGCGCGCCGTGACCCCAAAATCCCGTCCCAAACTGTAGGGGCAGACCTTGTGTCTGCCCTGTGACCCGAAAAACTGTAGGGTCGATTCACGAATCGACCGTGCGGGCTGGAGTCGTCCCTTTGGGGTCAACCACCCCGCCGCCGTAAAGGCGATACTAATTCCTAATTCCTAGTTCCTAATTCCTACCAAAACACCCCGTCATCCGCTCCGTAGAAAAATCCAGCGTATCCAGCGCGACGGGCCTCCCCTCCAGCTGCGACTGATACGCGCCCAGCACGACGCTCATGGCCTTCGCGCCCTCCTCGCCGCTGACGAGGGGCGCGTTGCCCGTTTCAACCGCACGGATATAGTCGGCATATAGGGGCGTATGGCCGCTGCCGTAGACGTTTACGGGATCGGCCCCGCTCATGGCGGCGACCTCCGCGTCCTGCGGGGCGGGCGTCTCGAACTGCCAGGTCTGGATCTTGTTCACGGCGATGCCGCCGATGACGACCGTGCCCTTTTCGCCGAATACCGAGAGCGTCTCCTCCAAATTCTTCGGATATACGCACGCCGTCCCCTCGATAATGCCGATCGCGCCGCCTTTGAAGCGCACGAGCGCCGCGCCGAAATCCTCGGCCTCGATGGGGCGGATTGCTCTTCGCGTCATCGCGGAAATGCTTTCCGCCTCGCCCCCCAGCGTCCACTGCAGGAGGTCGATGTCGTGTATGCACTGGTTCATCAGCGTGCCGCCGTCCTGCGCCCACGTGCCGCGCCAGGGCGCTTGTTGGTAGTACGCGGGATTGCGGCTCCAGAGTATGCGCGCCGTCGCGTTTATGATTTTGCCGAAGCGCCCGGCCTCCAGCGCGCGGCGCAGCTGCTGTATCGCGGGGTTGAAGCGATTCTGGTGGCATACGCCCAGCGTTAGCCGCTTCGCCTTCGCTGTTTCGCATATCTCGTTCGCATGGGCCGTACTAAGCGCGATGGGCTTTTCAATCAGGACGTGCAGCCCCGCGTTCAGCGCCTCCATAGCTAAAGCGTGATGAAAGCCGCTCTCCGTCGCTATAGCGGCGCAAGCCGCATTGGCGGCGCCACCCGCATTGGCGGCGCCACCCGCCCCCGCTTGGGCGATAGCCTCCGAGCTGTCCGTAAATACGGCGGGGCGGCGGCCCGTCAGCTCAAAATACTTCTCCGCCGCGGCCTCCGCCAGCTCGCGCTTGGGGTCGCATACGGCGGTGAGCTCCGCGTTCGCCCTGTTATCCGCGAGCGCCTTGACGTGGTTCGGCGAGATCCTGCCGCAGCCCAACAATAAAAACTTTAGCATATGTCGTTCCTTTTTTGATTTTGCGCTTATTATATCATATAATTCGTGTATAATGGTTGCGGTAAAGTGTGGAGAGGAGTGACGCGGTGTACAGGCCCATAAAGCGCGCGCTGGGGTTTTGCTTATCCCTGCTGGCTATTCTCGTGCTCTCGCCCGTGCTGCTGGTTCTCTGGGCCTTAGTCCGGCTCACGTCAAGCGGCCCCGCCGTCTTCAAGCAAAAGCGCGTGGGCGTCAACGCCTCCTTCTTCACGATCTATAAATTCCGCACGATGCGCACAGACGCGCCGAAGGACGTCCCGACGCACATGCTCAGCGACCCCGGCGCGATGATCACGCCCGTGGGCAAATTCCTGCGCAAAACGAGCCTGGACGAGCTGCCCCAGCTCTTCAATATATTGAAGGGCGATATGGCGATAGTCGGCCCGCGCCCCGCGCTCTGGAACCAGGACGATCTGGTCGCGGAGCGCGAAAGGTACGGCGCGAACGCGATTTTACCCGGGCTTACGGGCCTCGCGCAGGTCATGGGGCGCGATGAGCTGCCCATACCCGTAAAGGCCGAATACGACGGCGAGTACGTGAAGAAGATGAGCTTATTTTTTGATATAAGGATCATCTGCCTGACGGTGAAAAGCGTCTTTACGTCCAGCGGCGTGCGCGAAGGCGGGCCGGGCGCCGATTAATGCAGAAATCATGTAGGGGCGGCCTTTGGCCGTCCGTGATAACACAGCGATAAGGTCGGAAAATGCTGCGGCCGGCCGAAGGCCGCCCCTACAGCTGATCATCCGATGAGGAGGATATGCCATTAAAATTCTAATCACGGGGAATAATGGCTACGTTGCTAAAAATCTGGCGCGCTGCTTTGCCGAAGCCGGGCACAGCGCCGAGCTAATGGACGTGCGCACGGACGCGTGGATGGAGCGCGAATTCTGGGGCGTGGACGCGATAATCCACTGCGCCGCGCTCGTGCATTCCGCCGGAAAGAGCGCGTCCGAGAGCGATTGGATGCGCGTAAACGCGCGGCTGCCCGAGGTTTTGGCGAAGAAGGCGAAGGCAGAGGGCGTAAAAGCCTTCGTATTCATGTCCACGCTCGCCGTCTACGGCTTCGAAACGGGCCACATCACGCCGGACACCTACCCCCCCATGCCAAAGACGCCCTACGGCAGGAGCAAGCTGGAGGCGGAGCGGCGCATATCCGGGCTGTGGGACAAGCGCTTCGCCGTGCTCATTCTGCGCTGCCCGATGATCTACGGCAAGGACTGCCCCGGCAACTACCGCGCGCTCAGGCGCATCGCGCTGCTCATCCGCCGCGCGCCGAAAATCGAGAACGCCCGCAGCCTGCTCTTCATCGGGAACCTGTGCCGCTATATCGAAGCGTATCTGGACGCTGGCGCGGGGGGAATGCGCGTCCCGCAGGACCCCGAATTCGTGAATACGTCCGAGATGATGCGCGAAATCCTGCTGGCCAACGGCCGCGCGGTGAAGGACTCTGCGTTCTGGGGCTTCGTCTTCAAGGCGCTCTCGTTCCTCCCCGCGGCAAAAAAGGCGTTCGGCAGCCTGACGGCGGACATGGCGCTTTCGGAATGCCCCGGCGCGGAATTGCTGGGGCTGGAACAGGCCGTCGAATTGACGGAAAAATGACCCCAAAACCCGCCGGGTTTTCAGGTTGTTCTCTGGGGTCTGAAACACCCGCCGGCTGTGGCCGGCACCCTCTTTAAAAAAGAGGGTAAGGATCGCTTGAAACGGGCGTTTGTTTAAGAGACCACCAAAACCCCAACCCTCTTTTCTAAAGAGGGTGCCCCCGCAGGGGCGGGTGTTTCTGACCCCAGAGCACGACCTAAAATCAACGTTGGTTTGGGGCCGGGGTTTCGCGTCACGGGCGATTCGTGAATCGCCCCTACAATTTGGGGCTAAATTTGGGGTCACGGCGCGCCGGGGGCGTCGCGCCCTACAACAACCACGGAGGACCAACACCTTGCGCAAGCGCGTCTTACCCATCCTCTCCAGCGCGAAATACGCCCTCGCGGACGCGGCGGCGCTCAACGCCGCGTATATCGCGACCTGCCTTTTATACGCCTACCTGTTCAGGGTGGCCGCGCCCGCGTTCGACGTCTATTTAATGTCGTGGGTCGGCATAACCATCGGCTGCGCCGTGCTCTTTACGGCGGTCGGCGTATACCGCGACATGTGGTCGTATATCACGCTCATGAACCTCATACGGCTGGCCGCGGCGTGCGTCGCGGCGGCGTTCTGGGCATACTGCTTCATGCGCATCGTGGCGGGCTACTGGCTCTCCCCCATCATCCCCGTAAACGCCTTCTACCTGTTCCTGACGTTCGCCGTCGGGTACCGCGCGCTCCCCCCCATAATAAAAAACCTGCGCCTGCGCCGCTTCATGCGCCTGCGCGCGGATCGCACGCCGCTGCTGATCGTCGGCGCGGGCGAGGCGGCCTCCGTGCTCATACACGATATCCAGAACCGGGGCGCGGACAGCCAATACCAGATCATCGGCCTTATCGACGACGACGCCCAAAAGCTTCAGCACACGCTGCGCGGCGTGTCGGTGCTCGGCGCGGTCTCGGATATCCCCGCGCTGGTCAAAAAGCACGCCATCGGGGAGATAATCGTAGCCATCCCGTCGGCGACGACGCAGCAGCGCAAGCAGATAATAGCCGCGTGCTCGGCAACGGGCTGCAAGGTGCGCTCGATGGCCAGCGTAACGCGCATCAGCGAGGCGACGGTCGCGACCCTGCACGATCTGGACATAACCGACCTCTTGGGCCGGCCGGAGGTGAAGCTGGACGAGGTGCGCATCTCGGGCTATCTGACGGATTCCGTCGTACTCGTAACGGGGGGCGGCGGCTCCATAGGCTCGGAGCTCTGCCGCCAAATCATGCGCTTCGACCCGCGCAAGCTCGTCGTATTCGACTTCTACGAAAACAACGCCTACGACCTTTTACAGCGCCTGCGCGTGCAATTTAGGGAAAAGAGCGAGCGCGTGGAGATACGCATAGGCAATATTCAGGATATGGACAGGCTGAGCGCCGTGTTCCGGGAGTTCAAGCCGGACGTCATCTTCCACGCCGCCGCGTATAAGCACGTCCCGCTCATGGAGGAATGCCCGGAGCTGGCAATCGCGAACAACGTCTTCGGGACGTACAACGCCGCGCAGTGCGCGCTGGACTTTGGCGCGCGGCGCTTCGTGCTCGTCTCGACGGACAAGGCCGTCAACCCCACGAACGTCATGGGCGCGTCCAAGCGCATGGCGGAGCTGATCGTGCAGTCCATGAACGGCAAGGGGACGGAGTTCGTCGCCGTGCGCTTCGGGAACGTCCTCGGCTCCAACGGCTCGGTAGTGCCCATCTTCCGGCGTCAAATCGAGATGGGCGGGCCGATAACCGTAACGCATCCCGATATCATCCGCTACTTCATGACCATCCCGGAGGCCGCGCAGCTGGTTTTGGAAGCCGGGGCGATGGCAAAGGGCGGCGAAACCTTCGTTTTGGACATGGGCGAGCCTATCAAGATTTTGGACCTCGCGAACGCCATGATCGACATCGCGGGGATGACGGGCGAGGTCGAGATCGTATTCACCGGGCTGCGCCCCGGCGAAAAGCTCTATGAGGAGCTGCTCATATCCGGCGAGGGCGCGCAAAAGACCGAAAACGCCAAGATCTATATCGGCAAGGCCGACGCGATAAGCGAGCAGCAGCGCCGCGTGCTGCTGACGGCGCTCCAGCGCTGCCTCGCCCGCAAAGAGGACGTGCGCAAATTGATCAAGCGCATCCTTCCGGAATACGTAAACGGGAATTTGTAGGGCGCGACGACCCGGCGCGCCGTGACCCTAAAATAATTATTTTTATTGTTACCCCGTTCTCCCTGCTGCGCAGGGAGAACGGGGTATTCTGTTTTTTAATTGCCCGCATCATACAAATTCGCCAGCTCATAGTCCGCCGGCGCGCGATCATATACGCGGCAGCGCGCTCGTACTCTCGATCGCCTCGGCGCTAAGCGGGTCGCCGAGTACATAAAACACGAAGCGCTGCGTCGTCAGCCGCGACGCGCCGGGCGTGCAGAATTGCACCGCGCCTTCCACCCTGCCAACGGCCTGCAGCTCGGTCGTACCCAGGTCGTAGACGATAGCGCCCTCCTGAGCGCGCGCCCTGCCGCGCACGAGCATCCCGTCCGGCTTCTCAAAGATGACGTGTATATTTTCCGCCGCGCCATAGTCGATCTCTGCGTTCCCCGAAAACACCGAGATCAAAAAGCGGTAAGCGCGCCTGTCGTTCTGCGTCGGCCAAAACGAAAGCGGTACCGGCGCCCGCCCCCGCTCCGGCGCGGCCTCCAGGCTGAATTTGACAGTTTGCAGCATAAATTTTCCCCTTTCCCGCGCAAACTCCTAAAGGTTTTTATTTGTTTTATGATATCTCTGTTAACTCGATTTGTCAATATACTATTCTCTTATTAAGAGATATTGCGAAGCGCCTTTCTCTGCGGAACGATTATTTATCCCCGCTATCCCGGCGCAGCCGGGATAGCGGGGATATGGTTTTTTTATATTGCTAAGGGGCTTCGCCCCTTAGCAATCCCCGGTTTTTCGTATATTCCCGCGTATTTCCTATATTTTCGTACATTTTCGTGTAGGGGCGAACTGTGTTCGCCCGTGACCTCATCGCCCATGACCCAAAATCATAACCTCAAAACCGTAGGGGCAGACCTTGTGTCTGCCCTATGACCCCCTCGCCGTGCCCCGAAAATCGCCCCAACGCGACCCCAAACGCGCCCCGCTCGCAGGCGCAAATTCCCCTCCCGTGGAGGGGTGGCGCGCCTCTGGCGCGCCGGGGTGGTTGACCCAAAAGAAAACCCCCATATGACCCCAACCTGTAGGGGACGGCCTCCCAGACGTCCCGGCGCTGTGCAACCGCCGTTATTATGTTGATGTGCATCATTAACGTTGCTTATTGATATATAGATTATGACATAACTATTGATAAGCCCTTGCATCAAAAAAGCCGCGCCTCTTTCCGGCGCGGTCGTTTCGCTTCAAAACCGATCATTTATGATAGCGCCGCCAGCCCCCTATAGACCTCCAGCAATATCCGCTCCTGCGTCCTCCAATTGTATTTTTCCAGCACAGCCCCGCGCCCGTTTTGGCCCATCGCCTCGGCTTCAACCGGGTTGTCCAGCAGATATGAAACCGCGCGGGCGATGGCGTCAACGTCGTGCGGGTTTACGCACAGCCCGCAATTCTCCTCCTCGATAATCTCCCGCCACAGCTCAAAATCCGTGCATACGACGGGCACGCCTTCGAGCATATACTCAAACAGCTTCGTATTGCCCAGCGTGCCCTTGCGCCCGTTCGCGTTCTTGACGTAATCCAGCAGCGCCAGCGCAACCGCGCCGCTCCGTATAAACGCCGGCACGTCCGTATGCGGGATCTTGCCCGCATAGTCCACGCGCTCCCAGCCCGGAAGCGCCCGAAGCCTGGCCATATACTCCCCGCTCCCCTGCCCCGCCAGCGCGTAGCGCGCGTTCGCGGCTTCCAGCGCGCTTATGATATTTTCGTGCATCCACTGCGGCACTATCCCCCCCGCGTAGCACACGACGCGCGCGCGGCTGCACGGCGGCAGCTCTCCGTCTTCGCGCACAATGGGATAATTAGTAATCATATAGGTATTGTGGTTGATGCGCTTCAGCCGCTCCAACTGCGCGGAATTTACGCAGATGACGGCGTCGAGCCTTGCGCAGACGCGTTTCTGGGTAAACGCGGCGTACGCGGCCATGATCCTGCGCAGCGGCGGGAAAATCCAGGCCTTCTCAGTAATAGAGGCGACGTAGTCCTCGTGGCTGTCGAATATGACGCGCTTGCCGAGGCGCTTTAGCTTCAGCGCATATGGCAGCAGCTCCGGGTCGTGAAGATGATAGATATCGGCGTCTGCCGCGAGCGCGGTCTTATAGACCTTGCGCGCAAAGAACAACATGCGCTTAACGCGCGAGGCCGGCTTTTCGCCCGCGCCGATTACGCGCACGCCGCTCTGCTCGAAGCTCTCCCCCGGCGCGGCCAGGTACGTCTCATATCCCGCGCGCGAAAGCGAAACGCACATCTTATGGAATATGCGCGCGTCAAGGGCCGGATGGACACTGGTGACGTGGCAGACCTTCATTTAAGCATACCGTTGTTTCTTTATCGTTTTTCCGGCTGCGCCGGAAAAACGATATTATTTTTTTAATTGCGAAGGGGCTTTGCCCCTTCGCAATTATTGATTTTGCGCGGCGCGCGCGGCATTCATCTGTAGGGAACGGTTCTAAACCGTTCCGTGACCCACGCCCCGCAACCCGAACGCCGCGACCCCAACATTGTAGGGGTAGACCTTGTGTCTGCCCGATGATCCCAAAACCCGACCCCAAACGCCGCGCACGTCGCCTGCGGGCGGGCAAACACCCGCCCCTGCGGGGGCACCCTCTTTAGAAAGAGGGTTGGGGTTTTGGCGGTCTCTTAACCGAACGCCCGTTTCAAGCGATCCTTACCCTCTTTTGTAAAGAGGGTGCCGGCCGCAGCCGGCGGGTGTTTATGACCCAAAAGGGCCGACCCAGACATGACCCCATATTGTAGGGCAGAGGCTATATTTTTTCAATATTCCCCGCGCTTATCCCCTTCATCGCGTTCTTCGTATCAAACACGGGCACGCCCGCCGCCGCGACCATCTTATAATCCACGTTGTCGTGCGCGGTGGTGATTACGGCGATGTCGTAGCCGCGAATAACGTCCTGATTCAGCGCCGGAAGGCCCTCGCGCTTCATGCCCTTGTAGTCGTATTTCGGGACGTACGGGTCGTAGTAATCGACGATAGTCCCCTGCTCCTCCAGCAGCTTGATGACCTCCAGCGACGGGCTTTCGCGGTAATCGTCGATGTTCTGCTTGTACGCCACGCCCAGCACCAGCGCCTTGGAGCCGTTGAGCGGCTTCTGCTCCCGGTTCAATATGCGCCCGATGCGCTCGATGCAGTATTCCGGCATACGGTCGTTTATCATGGCCGCCGATTCGATCATGGACGTATGGAAGCCGTATTCGCGCGCCTTCCACGACAGATAGTACGGGTCGAGCGGGATGCAGTGCCCGCCGAGGCCCGGGCCGGGGTAGAAGGGCTGAAAGCCGTAGGGCTTGGTCTTCGCGGCCTCGATGACCTCCCATATGTCTATGCCCATCTTGTCGCAGAGAATGGCCAGCTCGTTGATGAGCCCTATGTTTATATTGCGGTAGGTGTTTTCCAGGATCTTCTCCATCTCGGCCACCGCCGGGCAGGAGGCCTCGAAGACGTCGCCCTCCAAGACCGTGCGGTACATGTGCGCGATGACGGTCAGCGCGTCCTTCCCCACCGCGCCCACGACCTTAGGCGTATTCTTGGTCTTGTAGATCACGTTGCCTGGGTCTACGCGCTCGGGCGAGAAGCCGAGATAGAAGCCCTCGCCGCACTTCAGCCCGGAGCCCTCTTCGAGAATCGGCTTTATCAGCTCCTCCGTCGTGCCCGGGTACGTCGTCGATTCGAGCACAACCATGTCGCCCTTCTTCAAATACGGCGCGATGGATTTCGCGCTATCGCGCACGTAGCTGATATCCGGCTGCTGATGCGCGTCCAGCGGCGTTGGGACGCATATCGCGATGAAGTCTACGTCCCGCACGAACGAGAAGTCCGACGTCGCGCGCAGCATCCCCGAGTTGACCAATTCGATTAAATCCGCGCCCGCGACATCGCCTATGTAGTTTTCGCCGCGGTTTACGGCGTCCACCTTCTTCTGCTGCACGTCGAAGCCGATGGTCTTAAACCCCGCCTTCGCCTTTTCCACCGCCAGCGGCAGCCCCACGTAGCCCAGGCCGATAACGCCCACCACGATGGAGCGATCGTCTATGCGCCTAATCAGTTCGTCCTTCACGCGTCCGTCTCCTCGCTTACGATTCCGTTCGTCTTAATATATTTTTTGCCGCACGCGGAGCACGCGGCTTTTTCGCCCTTGAATTCCAGCTTTTCGCCGCCGCACGCGCACATGTAGCCGCGAAGCTTCGCCGGATTGCCGTATACGAGCGCGTAGTCCGGCACGTCCTTCGTAACGACCGAGCCCGCGCCGATAAACGCGTGTTTGCCTATCGTATGCCCGCAGACGATGGTCGCGTTCGCGCCGATGGACGCGCCGTATTTGACGAGCGTCTGACGATACTCGTGCTTGCGCTCGATGGCGCTGCGCGGGTTGAATACGTTCGTGAACACGCAGGACGGGCCGAGGAACGCGTAGTCCTCGCAGATAACGCCCGTGTATACCGAAACGTTGTTCTGAATCTTCACGCCGCGCCCGAGCTTTACCCCCGGCAGCACGACGACGTTCTGCCCGATATGGCAGCCCTCCCCTATCTCGCAGTCCTGCATGATATGCGAGAAATGCCATATCTTCGTGCCCGCGCCGATCGTGCAGGGCTGGTCGATATAGCTGGATTCGTGTACGAAATAGTCGGTCAAAATATCATCCTCGTTTCGGTATTGCTTTTGATTGCGAAAGGGCTTCGCCCTTTCGCAATCATGACATTCATCTGTAGGAACGGTTCCAAACCGTTCCATGACCAAATTTCTAATCCTGTAGGGCGGGGGCTCTGCTCCCGCCGTGACCCCAAACGCCTCCGCCGTGACCCCAAATGCTTACCGCCGTGATATAAACCGCGTTTTTTCCGGCAGGAGCAGAGCCCCTGCCCTACATTTTGGGGTCTTTGCGGGCGGGTCGCGCGGCGGGGTGGTTCCCGCCCGCAGGCGATACTAATTCCTAATTCCTAGTTCCTAATTCCTATTTGGCCCCCAGCACCGCCTCAATCACAGCCGCCTGGTCCTCCTCCGTCAGATACGGGGACATGGGCAGCGAGAACGTGCGCGCGCAGTAGCCGTTCGCCGCGGCGAATTCTTCGCCGTATTGGTCAACGCCCTTGAACACCTCCAGCGTGTGCTGGGGGTACGGGTAGTATATCATATTGGGAATGGCCTTCTCGTTCAGGCGCGCCATGATCGCGTCGCGCCGCGCCGTGCTTTCGGCTAAAACCGCGTACTGCGCCCAAGCGCTGCGCGCGCCGTCCGCGACCTTTTGTAATTGGAACTTCCCGGCGAACGCGGCGGCGTAGCGGGCCGCGACCCTCTGGCGCTCGTCCATCTCGTACGCCTTCAGCGCCTTGAGCTTAACTTGAAGCACCGCCGCTTGCAGCGTATCCAGGCGCGAATTCAGCCCGATGCGCACGTTCTCATACTTGCTCGCGCCCTTGCCGTGTACGCGCAATGAGCGGCAAATATCCGCGATATTCGCGTCGTTGGTCATGACCGCGCCGCCGTCGCCGTAGCAGCCTAGCGGCTTCGCGGGGAAGAACGAGGTCGTAGCGCTGTGGCCAAAAGCGCCGCATTTTTGGCCGTTCAGCTCCGCGCCGAAGCTCTGCGCCGCGTCCTGTATGAGTATAAGGCCGTATTTATCGGCGATTTCGGCGATGGCGGCGTAATCGGCGGGATTACCCAGAAAGTCTACCGCTACGATAGCCTTTGCCCTGTACTTGCCTTCGGACTTAACGGCCTCGATCTGGCGAACGAGGCTTTCGGGCGAGAGATTGAAGCTCTCCGCGCCGATATCGCAGAACACGGGCTTTGCGCCGAGCATGACGGCGGGCTCCACGCTGGATATGAACGTCACGTCCGGGCAGAAAACCGCGTCCCCCGCGCCCACGCCGTACGCCATATAAAGTAATTGCAGCGCGTCGGTGCCGTTCGCGCAGGATATTACGTGCTCAACGCCAGTATACGCGGCGATTTCGCGTTCCAGCTCCGCAACCTGCCGCCCCATGATGAACTGCCCTTCCTCCACGGCGGTTTGCAGCGCCGCGTCCATTTCCGGCTTCAATGCGCGGTATTGCGCTTTCAGGTCGATGAATTCCATTGGTTTACGCTCCCTGTTTGTATTTACGTTTCGTTGTAGGGGCCGTTCTTTGGGGTCAGAAACACCCGGGCCTAAACCCCGATATCAGCCCCGTTATCTTCCCGGCGGCATGGCCGTCGCCGAAGGCGTCGGATTTTTGCGAAAAATCGGGCGTTACGGCCAGCTTGCGCAGTATCTCGGCCTTGTCCGGCGCGCAGAGCTGGTTCATGTTCCCGCCGTGCGTCTCGGGCCATAGCACCTTGCCCAGCATCGTCACGCAGGGGACGCCGTAAAACCACGCCTCGCGCTGAAGCCCGCCGGAATCGGTTATAACCTTCTTCGCGTGCTTTATAAGCCAGAGCGACGCCAGATACCCGACCGGCTCGGTAAATATCGTATTTTTCAGCCCCAGCGCTTGCGAAAGCCGCGCGGCGCGCTCCCTGTTGCGCGGATGTACGGGGTATATCGCGGGCGCGTCCAGCTCCTCCATTGCGAGCAGAATCTCCGTGAGCTTGTCGTCGCCCGTGTTCTCCTGCCGGTGGCAGGTGAGTAGGTAATACGCATCCGGGGCCCAATCGGGCCTTTGGAGCCTGTCGCCGTAATAGAGCAGCGCGTCGTACATCAAATCGCCCGTATTGTGTACGCCCTCGGTGATGCCCTCGCGCGCGAGCGCCTTGACCGCCGTCTCCGTACAGCAGCACAGCAGCGCGCTTATGCGGTCCACCATGACCCGGTTCGCCTCCTCGGGCTGGAGCAGCGTACCGATGCGCATACCCGCCTCCACGTGGCATATGGGAATTTGCAGCTTAACGGCGGCCAGCGCCCCGGCGAGCGTGGAGTTCGTATCGCCGTAGACGAGCGCCATATCCGGCCTCTCGTTCATCAGCGTCTCTTCCAGCGCGATGAGCATCTCCCCCGTCATCCGCCCGTGCGAGGCGCCGGAAACGCCCAGGTTATGGTGCGGGCGCGGAATGGATAATTCTTCAAAGAAGATATCCGACATATTGCGGTCGTAGTGCTGGCCCGTATGGACGATTATCTCCTCGTGGCTCCGGCCCAGCACGCGCGATAGCGCCGCGGCCTTGATAAATTGCGGCCTCGCGCCGACTATGGTGCAAATTTTCATAGAATTTCCTTAATAATACCCTCCAATTTATCCGTCAGCGCCTTGTAGTCGTAATCCGCGGCGGCGGCGCGCGCGCGCGCGCACATCGCGGCGTATTCGCCCTCCGGCAGCGCGGCCAGGGCTTCTATCCCCTCCGCGATAGCCCCGGGGGCCTGGGATTTAATGCTCAGGCCGCAGGCGTACCGCTCGATTATATCATACTCGGGGATCAAGTCGTTCAAAACGGGCTTGCCCGCCGCGAGGTAGTCGAAGAGCTTGTTGGCGCTCAGGCCGTAGCGCATGACGCCGCTCGTGTTCATGTGCATGAGGCTTATATCCCCCTGCGCGAGCACGGAGGGCACATAGCGCCGCTCCAAGCGCCCCTTGTAGACGATATTCGTCAGCTTTTTCTCCTCGATAAGCGCCTGAACGCGCGGGGCGCTCTCGCCGCCGCCGAAGAGCAGCAGCTTTATATTGCTTTTGCCGCGCTTTTGCAGTATCTCCGCCGCCTCCACGAGCTTTTCAACGCCGTTTACATGCCGCATGGAGCCGATATAGACGGCCTTGAACGCGCTTTTATCCGTTAAATCCGCGTCTTCGTAGCTGTTTGCCGCCAGATTCGCGCCGAATTCGTCCAAATCGACGCCGTTATTGATGTGCGTGGCCTTGTTTTTATCTATATCGCTCCAGCCCTTGTCGTCAAAATAGACGCTGCCGCCCTCCATCGTGAAGATAATGCGCTCCGCCTTCGCGTACATCCAGCGCTCCAGCTTGTACATAAGGCGCACAAAGAGGCTTTTTGCGCTCTTTACGCCGTGTACGACGATGGATTCCGGCCAAAAATCGCGCACCTCGAATATACACGGGATTTTATATTTCCGCGCGATTAAGAGGCCCCCCAGCGCGCCGAACAGATCGGGCGAGGACGCGTAAATCGCGTCCGGCTTGCCGTCCTTTCGCATGAATTCCCTGCACACGCCGCGCAGCCGCAGCGGGAATTCCAGCATATTCCATATGCGCGCAAACCCGTTGCCGGCATAGTCGCCCGTGCGCACGAAGGTGTATATTACGCCGTCCAGCGCGGTCTCTTTATAGCGCTCTTTGCCCGAAATCATGTTTTTTTCGGCGTTATGCACGGCGCTGGCCGTAAAAATCTTCACCTTCCAGCCCCTTTTTGCCAGATTGCGCGAAAAATAGCAATGGCGGCTAAGCCCGCCCATTGAGGGGGGGATGGCGTTGTGGTTTATTATCCAGAGGGTCGGGTTTCCATCTTGCGGCGGCATTCTTAATTCCATGCTCCTATGTTATTTTGGGCCGCGGCGCGCCCTACGGGTTGGGGGCGCGGAACGGTTTAGAACCGTTCCCTACAGTTTTGGGTCGGGCGATTCCTTCAAATACCTGTACAGCGTCGCGGAGCTGATGCCCGTCATGCCCGATATCTCTTTAATGGAATATTCGCGCGAGCGGTAGAGCTTCAGCGCCGTTTCGACGTCCTTTGCCTTCTTGCGGGGCCGTCCGCCCTTGCGCCCCCGGGCGCGCGCCGCCGCCAGGCCCTCGCGCGTGCGCTGCGCGATCAGATCGCGCTCGAATTCGGCCATCGCGGAAAAGAGCGTTAGCATGAGCTTGCCCTGGGGCGTGCCCGTGTCGAAATCTTCCTTTATGGAGATCAGCGCGACGCCCTTGTCCGTAAAATAGCGGATAAGCGTCAGCAGGTCCGTAAGGCTGCGCCCCAGGCGGCTCCAGGACTCCACGACGAGCGTATCGCCCGCGCGCGCCTTGTCCATAAGGCGCGTCAGCTCCGGCCTGTCCGATTTCGTGCCGGAGAGCTTCTCCGTCAGTATCTCGTCGCACGCGTAAGCAGCCAGAGCGTCCGTTTGCCGCTCCAGCTGCTGTTCCTTCGTCGATACGCGGGCGTAGCCGAAAATCATGGGGATATTGTATCACAAACGTATGGTATTGAAAAGATACGCGCTTATCGTCATAAATAGCCTTATCTAAGCCCGCGTCTAAACCCGCATCTATTTGACTTTGCTTGTTTAAAGCGGCGCGCCATGCTAAACTATATTAGGATATAACCATAAAGGCGGTGAAGATAATGGGATACGAAACAAAAGTAATTCTCAGAATGCTGTATGAGGCCGCTTCCCGATGCGAGACCTTGGAGGAGGCGCTGGCGGTAATCGCTTCAGCGGCAAACGTTGAGGAGGTCATCGTCGAACCAAGGAAAGAGGCGGAAAGCAAATAGAGCGAGCGGCCGCGCAGGCCGCTTTTTTTATGCGTTTCTCCTCTTGTTATTGCCCCTCCCCCGCCCTTTCATATATACTAAGCGTGTGTATATGGCGTCCGCCGCGCAGGACGCGCAATACGCGCACCGCACATATTACGCACTAAATACATATTATACACAATAAGCACACGATACACAGGAGGTACACGCATCATGCGCACCATATCGCTCGTAAACCAAAAGGGCGGCGTCGGCAAGACGACCTGCACGATCAACATCGGCTCGGCGCTGGCGCGCATGGGCAAGCGCGTGCTGCTGATCGACCTCGACCCGCAGAGCTCCATGACGATCGCGCTCGGCGCGAAAGGGGCCTCCCCCACCGTCTACGACGTGCTGCGCGGCAATTGCTCCGTATCGGACGCGCTGCTGGTGCACGGCAAGTACGTATTGCTGCCGAGCTCCATCGATCTATCGGCGGCGGAGCAGGAACTTGCGCCGGTCGCGGGGCGCGAATGCGTGCTGCGCGAGGCGCTGGAGGCCGATCTTGGGCCGATTTCCTGTGATAATGTCAATGGCTCGACCCCGAAGACTGACAGCAGCTACGATTTCTTATTGATCGACTGCCCGCCGTCGCTGTCGCTGCTGACGCTGAACGCGCTGGTCGCGGCGGACGAGGTCTTCATCGCGCTGCAAACGGAATACCTTGCGCTGGAGGGCATGACGCAGCTGCTGGCGACTATTGATCTGGTAAAAAAGCGGCTCAACGCGAATCTGAGCGTTTCCGGCATCATCGCGACGCAGTACGACGCGCGCAAGGGGCTGCACAACGAGGTCGTTTCGACGATCACGGAGGCGTTCCCGGATAAATTGTTCAAGACGTTTATAAGGAGCAATATCGCGCTTGCGGAGGCGACGAGCTACGGGCTGGATATCTTCGAGTACAGGCCGAAGTGCAACGGCGCGATCGATTTCGCGGCGCTGGCGAAGGAGATTGAGGGGCAGGGGTAAATAATAAACGCAACGCCGTGGTTTATGGGCATACTATAGGGGCGGATGCGCAGGATTTTGGATCACGGACGCCATATATGGCGTCCCTACAGGTGTTTGGGCAGATCCATAGCGCCATGCAGGACGCGGTGCAGCACAATCGTTTTGCTCACTTCATCGATATGATAAAAGAGCCTGTAGCCATATACAAGCCCTGCCGACCTGAAATACGGATCGTCATAAAATACCTGATACATTTCAGGATTATGCTTGATGTTCTCTATTTTTTTATTGTAATCGGCAAAATAGTTATCGGCGGCGGACGGGTTTATAGCGTACAGGCTCGCGTCGGCCTCAAAGGCGCTCTTGTCGAAAGAGCGGAGTCTTTTAATTTTGTATGCCATCGCGGCGCGCCTCTCTTTTTTTCTCCCATTCGCGCAGAAAATCCTCATGATCCTCTAATACCGTATTGGGATTAAGCGCTTCTTCTTTGGATTCAGCCAGCTCGCGCAAAATATTCGCGCGCTGCTTTGCGGCCTCGCCCGCCTCGATTGTAAATGGAATAGCCCCCCTCGCAACCGTTTGGGTGACAAATAGCTGTAAAGCCGTGGAGATATTGAGCCCCATGCTCTCGTAGATAATTTCCGCCTGTCTTTTAAGCGTTTCGTCCAGCCTGAAGGTAACGTTTCTTGTAGCCATAGTAGCCCTCCTTTGCCTTGCATTGTAATTGTATTGCCTTGCGCTGTCAATCCAAATAATTCAACTTAGCCACTAAAGCCATATTTCTGGCGAGCGCTGAAATAATCGTTGAAATAATACTTGAATATAGCGTATTTTGTTGGCGCAAACGCCGAAAATATGCTATACTTATGTTGTGCGCAATGCACACGAAGTACATGATGTTGTCGAAGGAGCGCGGCTTATGGCGAAAAAGATGGGTACTAATCCGCTGTCCGGGTTAAACGGGCTTATCCGCAGCACGCAGGAGGCGACGGCCGACGCTGCGCCGCTCGCACAGAGCGCGCACGCAGTACAAAGCGCGCCACCCGCACAGGACGCGCAGCACACACAAGCAGCACAAAACGCACAGCATACACAGGCGCCACCAGAAACACCGAGCGCACACGATGCTCAAATTACACAAGCTGCACCTTCACTACATAGCGCACATAAAGCGCAAGAGACACATGTTACACAAGATGTACCTGAGCCACAATACGCGCATAGCGCACAAAAAACACAAGGGCGCAAGGGACACAAGCTGCCGCGCATCAACATGGCGTTTTCCAACGAGCATCTGCAGTATCTGCACGCGATAGCGGGCTTTGAGCGCATGAGCGCGACGCAGTATGTAAACAATCTGATAAAGGCGGACATGAAAAAGCGCGAAGACCTATATGAACGGCTTAACGCGATGAGAGGGGAGGGGGGATAAGATGGCAACCCCTGCCGACATGCTGAATCAGAATCAAGGATACACGGCGGCCGACTATGCCTCCTGGACGGGCGAGCGCTGGGAGCTTATAGACGGCGCGGCGTACGATATGTCGCCCGCGCCCAGCTGGGGGCATCAGGAGCTCGTAGGCGAGCTGTTCGGACTTATGCGCAATTTTTTACGCGGTAAGCCCTGCAAGCCGATGATCTCGCCGCTGGACATAAAATTCGACGACAAGACCGTCGTGCAGCCGGATATAACCGTATGGTGCCCTTCGGAGGACGCGCCAGAAGCCGCGAACGAAGCCGCGCCGGCCTCCCAGGAGGCGCAGGACGGCTTGACGCCCGCGTCCGGCAAGGGCGCGCTGCGGCTTACGGTGGCGGCGGAGGTACTCTCGCCGTCGGACCCCAAGCGCGACCTCATAAAAAAACTGCGGCTCTACTACTGGATAATCGATCCCGAGGATAAGCTCATCATCCGCCACGCGCTTACGGACGGGCGCTACAGCGCGGAATATTTCGAGGAAGGCGCGTTTACGAGCGAAGCTCTCGGAGGCTTCTCCTTTGCACTAAAAGATTTTTTTGAACGGGTGGAATGATGCCAAACGTTAAACAGGACATAAGACCGATAAGCGGGGAAGAGGCGGGGCGCGAGATACTGCGCGACCTCGCGATTTGGGCTGAAAACATCAAGAACGGCGTGCCGTCAAGCAAGGGGCGCAAATCGCAGCAGGAGCAGTCGGACATGCTGTATGGCCTGCAATCGGACGCGGACGTCATCGTATACAACGACTACCGCGCGGCGCAGGAATATCTGCATACAAAGTGGTCGGCCGCGGTCACGGTCAACAGCGAGGCCAAGATAGCGTGGCTTACGTATATGCGCGAAATAGACATGCTCACGCTCGCGGTAACGCACGACGATCCTATACTCGCGGATTTTAAGCCGGAGGAATATATGCGCTGGCAGTCGCTAGAAACGCTGCACGGCGAATTTTCCTACGCCGCCAAGCAGAGCATGGGGCACAGGACGCTCATCGGCGTCGCGGCGGAGGCGCTGGAGGTGCCCTCGCTTACGGCGCTGGAAAATCCCCTGTACATCAGCCGTTTCCACGAAACGCGGGAACGCACGTACGACCTGATGCACAGGCTCAGCAAGAGCGAATTGAAAGGCGCGCCCGAGCTGCTGAAGCTCATCGAGAGCCTCGAGGAGCTGGAGCTGTATCCGCCGGTGTCTCAGGATATCATGCGCCGCGCCAAGGCGCAGATGCATCAAAAGAAGTCGCTGATTGAGCGCATCATGCGCGCAAACGACCTGCTACTGTACGGGAGAATTCTATGAAGCAGCGCCAGGACGCCCCGGAAACCGAGCTGAACGCGTCAGAAGCGGGCGAGGAAGCCTTGCGCGGCATAGCCGATTTTACGATAGCGCCGGAGGTGCCGCGCGAATACTATATCATCGCGCAGTCCCGCTCCTCCAACGCGCTCGCCCGTAAGCTGACCCGGCGCGCGGGGGACGATCAGCTGAGCATGTTCGGCGAGGCCGAGTTTTCCGACGAAAGCTTCAAGCTCTCCATATCCCACTATCGCGAGCTAAAAAACGGCATAAGCGTCTCCGCGCTGAAGCTTTTGGACATTTTAGTTATAAAGGCGACGAACGCGTTTTTAAGCGATCCGCTCGTTAAGCTGACGCTGAAGGAATTCATGAGTATGCGCGGCCTGAAGGACGAAAAGGAGGCGCGCAAGCAGATAAAGCGCGACATGGAGGCGCTGGACCGCGTAAAGTTCGAATACAAGGGCGTCGGCGCGAACAAGAATTCCTGGATGAAGGTATCATTATCCGGCGGCTACTACGGCATAGTAAACAGCGTGCTGCACTACCGCTTCAACGAGGAGTTCTTCACGTCGCTGCGCATACACGATACGAAGTACCTCTACATGCACATACCGACGGAAGCCTTTAAGCTGCCGGACAACCATCATCCCTACGCGTACTACCTGGCTCGCAGGCTGGCCGAGCACAAGCGCATGAACGCGGGTAAGTCCAACGAGGACATAATCGCCGTAAAGACGCTGCTCGAAGCGTGCGTAAATATGCCGAAGTACGAGGATTTAGGCGAAGCGAAGCAGGTAGGAACGCGCATAAGGGGCCCGTTTGAGCGTGACATGGACGCGCTAGGTGGCACTATAAAGTGGCACTATGCCGGAGAGAACCCCGAAACATGGGAGGCGTTTATAAACGCGACGGTTCAGATCGAGTGGCACCTATACCCAAACGCGGACAACGCGAATTTATTAAAATAGTCGCCATTGTAGGTCACGGCGCGCCCTACAAATTCCTAATTCCTAATTCCTAACAACTACGAGGGGGGGTAGCTCATAGGCGATAGAGGGGGCAGCGGATAGGTAAAAGGGGGGCAGCTCATAGGTAAAGAGGGGGCAGCTCATAGGTTACTTTTTATTTCTTCACACGGCGCGGGCGTTTTTTACGCTTCTTTTTCTCTAAATATATCTAATAATACTTAACGCAATTTCACTTCTCCACGGTTAAAATTACGCATGTTGTATAATGTTCCCTATAAAAGAAAATTTATGGGGAAGGGGAGGATATCGTTGTATGAGCGCGCCGCCGCGCCCAGCGGTCAAAATTCTCCTTTAAAGGGCAAAAATTACCCCGCATCCGTCAAGGAGTACCTTATATCGCGCGGACTGCCTTTGGACAAGCATTTCCGCTGTCTTTCGCCCGAGCACGCCGACGCGCATCCCTCGATGTCCTACGACGCGCGCCGCGATAAGGTTCACTGCTTTTCCTGCGGCGTAACCTACGACCTCGTCGATCTGCTCGTGCTCGGCGGCGCGCCGAAGAATTTGGCCGTGCTCGCCAAGCGCGGCAACGGCGCGAAGCTCAAAGAAATTCCTTTTAAAGGGCATTATTGGCTTTCGCGCGGGTTTACCAATGAAACTATCTCGCGCTTCGGCTTATACGAAGAAAAGTTTTGCGCCGTGATTCCCTTCGGCGGCGGCTATAACCTAAAACGCGGCAAAGAGCGCAAATGCTATTATAATCCCAAAGGTTTACCGACGCGATTATACGATCCTGAAAACGCTGAAGGGCTGGTTGTAGTTGTTGAGGGCGCGATAGACGCCATCTCCGTCTTGCAAGCCGCCGCGAAGCATATCGAACCGCGAATTTTTGCAATTGGCCTCAATTCAGTCTCCAATGCCGCGCTGCTGGCGCTACATCCCGCGCGCAATGATTCCGTCTATTGCCTCGCCCTCGACAACGACGCTCAGGGCCGCGAAGCCCAAGCCAAGCTCGCGGCGCTCCTGAAAGCCCGCGGTATACGCTGCTTTATTGAAAGCGGCTTATACGGAACCCATAAGGACGCGAACGAGGCGCTTTGCGCTGATTCCGCGGCGTTTGCCGAAGCTTTGGCGCGTTTGAGAGCGCGCTATTTGCGCGAGTACGCCAGTCAAATCAACGCACACGCTGTACAAGAAGCGTCATACATGCATGATGCGCCAAAGATACAAGACGTATATAGTACACACGACGTTCACGACACACAACCATCACATGATACACAACATGAACAACAATTTCCCCTGCGCTCAAACGCCGATTTTCTGGACGGGCTGTTTCAAAGCGGGGTAGGGGAGGCGCTGAAAACCGGCATTCCGGCGCTGGACGCCATAACCGGCGGCTTGCCGAACGGCCTGACGGTGCTCGGCGCTTTAAGCGCCGCGGGGAAGACGACGCTGTGCTTACAAATCGCCGACAATATCGCGAAGCGGGGGAGGGACGTGCTTTTTTTCACTTTGGAGATGTCCCGGCGCGACTTAACGCTCAAATCGCTCTCGCGAGAGACGGCCCAAGCGATGGCTAGCAGCGGCCTTACCGCCGTGCCCGTCAACGAGATCGCTCAAAATAAAAACTCCAAGAGCGTACAGGCGGCATTGGAATCGTATTCAAAATACGCGGGGCGCGTTTTCATGATCGAGCCGCCGGCCGCGCCGACGCCCGGGTTTATCGAACGCGCCGTGCACGCGCACATCGATGCGACGCAAAGCGTCCCGTTTGTCGTAATAGATTACCTGCAGCTGCTAAAGCCGGACGAAAATTCCACGCGCGCGCCGTTGTCGGACAAGCAGGTCTTGGATAAAACCGTCGCGGCGCTGAAGCGTCTATGCCGGGAATGCGGCGTCGCTGTGCTGGCGATATCCAGCCTGAACCGCCAGGCCTACAACGCCCCGGAAATAGCGATGGACGCCTTTAAGGAATCCGGCGCCATCGAATATTCCGGCGATTTGCTTTTAGGGCTGAAGCTAAACGGCAGCGCCGCCGCCGTCTCCGTCGTCAAGAACCGCTACGGCCCGGCGGGGGCGGGGAGGAGCGCGAAATTGATATTTCATGCCGCGTATGGATGTTTTGAGTAGGTATTTGTAGGGGCGGGTTTCCATGCCCGCCCGCGAATGATCGATGTCCGTGGTACGTGAATGTATTTTTTTGGGTCGCGGGCGAACATAGTTCGCCCCTACATTATTAGGTCGGGATTTTTGGGTCGCGGGCGATTGCGAATCGCCCCTACATCCTATCCCTGTGCTTTGCCATACACGTTTCAATAAACGCCAAATTATCCTTCGTCCAGGCAACCGTCTTCTCCAAGCCCTCGCGAATGCCCGTCTTCGCCTCGAAGCCGAGTTCAGACTTAGATTTATCCGTCGAGCCGAAGCGCTTGCCCGAGCGGTCCCACGCGCGCTTGCCGGGATCGGTGATGGGCGTTTTGTTTCCGGCAATCTCGTTTATAAGCTCGGCCAGCTCCTTTATGGACGTCTCTTTGCCGCTGGCGATGTTGTATACGCCTCCCGGCGTACCCTTCAGCGCGCAGGCGATCAGCCCCGCGACGATATCGTCCACGTAGATGAAGTCCCGCGTCGCGACGCCGCCGTTTTCCACCGTCAGCGCCATGCTCTTAATCGCCTGATAGATGAACGTCGGCGTGACGTTGCGCCAAACCGTCGCGGGCGTCCCGCGCCAGCGCCCCGCGCCCAGCACCTCGCCCGGGCCGTAGACGTTCTGGAACCGCGCCTTGACGACGGGCAGCTCATACGCTTTAAAGTAGTAATTCGAGTAGAACTCGCCGAATATCTTGGACATCTGATACGGGCTGTCGAGGTATAAGGATACGGGCGCGTCCTCGTCCGTCGCGTGCGCGGTGTCGAATGTCTTCTCCGCGACGGTGCAGCCCGCCGAAGAATACACGACTTTCTTCAGCCGCTTGAAGCCCTTTATGCGTTCGTAGAATTTTAGCGTCGTGAACGTGTTGTTGTCGTGGTCGGCAATCGGGTCGGCCATCGAGCTTTGGTTGCCGTGATACGTCGCGAGCTGGAACGCGTAGTCCAGATCGTCCGAAAGCCGCGCGAGTATCGCGTCGTCCGTGACGGAGCCTTCGTAAAACGTTACGCGCGAATCCTCCGGCAGGTTCTCCTTTTCCGCCGACAACAGATTGTCGATGACGACGACCTCGCGCGCGTTTTGCCGCAGCAGCTCCTTGACTAGATTCGCGCCGACGAATCCCGCGCCGCCGACTACGCAGATTTTTTGGTCTGTAAAGCTCATAAATACCTCATTAAAATGCCATTATTTTTTAATTGCGAAGGGGCGCAGCCCCTTCGCAATTACTGCTATTATTTGTAGGGCGGGGGCTCTGCTCCCGCCGTGACCCCAAACGCCTCCCGCCGCGACTTTCACCGCGATTTCTCCGGCAGGAGTAGAACCCCTGCCCTACAATTTGGGGTTGTTCTTTTTTGGTCACGGGCGATTCATGAATCGCCCCTACAGGCTTAGAATATCTATTTGTCAGCCTGTTTCAAATGCGTATACGTCTGCTCGATGCCGAATTCCTTATACCAGTCTATCGCAGCCTTAACGCCAGCCTCCAGCGGCGTGGATATACGCCAGTCAAAGTCCTTCTCCGTCTTCGACGGGTCGAGCAATATGGTATACACGTCGTCGGGCAGGCGATCGCGCACCTCGACGGGCTCGCTAAGCGTGATGCCGAGCGCCTTGATAGTCGCGTCAAACAGCTCCTTTATGGAATAGTCCGCGCCGGAGGATATGTGGTACGGCCCCTTCGTCCCCATGCCGTCCACGGCCTTGACCGCCGCGTCCACGAGATCCTGCACGTAGATGAAGTCCCGCCGCGTGTCCATGCAGAAGCACTTCTTGCCGTTCGTCAGCCTGTGATAGAAGGTCGGCAGCGGGCCGCTGATATTGCGGGGGCCGTAGGCGTTCGCGAGGCGGAAGGAGATATAGTCCAGCCCGCTGAGCATGATATACGCTTCGCCCGAGGTCTTGCTTATGGCGTAGCTCGAACCCTCGAGTTTGATTGGGTGGCTTAGGGTAATGGGCTGCTCCTCGGGCACCAGCCCATAGCCCAGCGCGGTCTGGAAGTAGATGACGCGCTTTACGCCCGCGCGCTTTGAGGATTTGACGACGTTTGCCGTGCCGAGCACGTTCGTGCGCGCGTCCTCCTCCCAGTTCTCCGGGTCCTTATAGGACGCCGCCGCGTGGATGACGACCTCCGGCGCAAACTCGGAAATCAGCTTCTCGACGAGCTCCGTATCCGCGATCGTGCCCTCCACGACGGTAAGATTAGCCTGCGGCGCGAGGTTGTCCCGCCGCCCCGTGGCGTAGTTGTCGATAACCATGACGGTATCTCCGCGATTAAGCAGCCTGTCCGCGATATGCGAGCCGACGAATCCGGCTCCGCCTGTGATGAAGATTTTCAAGCTCTGCCTCCTGTGATCTTTTATATTTCCCTCCCGCGGCGGGGTGGTTCCCGCCCGCGGGCGGCGGAACGGTTTAGAACCGTTCCCTACTAATTCCTAATTCCTAGTTCCTAGTAACTACATAGCAGGCGTCCACGCCCGCGACCACTCCATTATAGAGCGGAAGCCCCCGTTCGTCAAATGTGAGGCTGTAGAGGAACTCGCGGGATTCGCGGTTTAGCCGCTGGTTCTCCAGGGCCTCATAACGCGAGGGCAGCAGCTTCATCTCGTGCGCGCTGATGGCAACGCCGCTCAAAGTGCATTTCAGCCCGCCGATGCTCTCGACGTACTCTATGTATTCGCTTGGCGAAAAGCATTCGACAAACGGGCATTCCGTTCCGTCCGTAAGCCGCGCGAAAGCGTCGCGCTTGCTGAGATCCACAAAGGCGTTTTCGAGAATCTGCTTCGTATAGCAGGTATACAGGTGCATATACAGCGAATCGTAGTTGTAAATCATAAGCTGCGCGTAGCCGTCCGGCTTTAAAATGCGCCGGAATTCCGATAGAATCTGCCTGTGCTCACGGACGCACATCAAGACGCCGGAACAATGTATAATGTCGAATGAATTGTCCCCAAACGGCAATAGCGGATTTCCTTCTTCAATTTGAACAAATTCCACCTTATCGCCGCCCTCGTGCAGCGCGACGCGCGCGCGGGCTTCTTCCAGCGATGAGGGCGAAACGTCCGCGCCTACGAGCCGGAGCGGGGGCTCCTTGGCATACATTAAAAACCCCGCCAGATCGTGCCCGGGACCGCAGCCGTAATCCAGAACGGCCTTGCCTCCCGCGCCGTCCACGGGCATATAATCCAAATAGCCTATATATTGTTTGGAGCGCCAAAGGAAACAATCCTCGGATTCTTCGGCGGTTGTGAACTGCTGGTGATGCGTTACGTTGTGCTCCGTCCAATATTCAGTTACAGATTTTACCAGAGGGGGGGGTCCTCGGGGACTACGGCGGGCTGGGAGTCTTCTTCCGGCGGCTTCGCAGGGAAGAGCGCGCGTACCGCCCGCTTAACGGGCCTGGGCGTGATGCGTTTGAGCGTTTGCAGCATGGTGAAATGCCTCCTGATAATTGATCTGGTATCAAACGTGGCCGAACGACCTCGCCCGCGTGCGATTCGTGAATCGCCCCTGCTAATTTCTATTTTCTAAAAACTATTATAGAGGGGCGCGCCGGCCATCTTAGCCGGAGCCTTTTTTCTGCCGCAGCAAATTATACAGCGGCGTGCATTTGCGCAGCGCGGACGCCAAAAACATCTTGATCCGCACGCGCGCGGGCGGGGGAGGGAGCGGGGGCTCGGTCCAGGATTCCCCCTTGCCGAGCTGAAAGATTATGCTGGGCGGGCTGTATACCCCGGCGTCGCGTATCGCGCCGTCGATAAATTCAACGTATCGCTGGTATGAATACCTCCCGGAAGCGATGATATCCTCATACGCGCGCTCCGTCAGCGCCGTAATATATTCGTCGTCCATGACTTTTTCAAGGACTTCGTCGATGTTGCTGTAGTCCTTTTTCAGCTCGATGTAGTGAACCTCCGGCTTCAGGATGCCCGAGTATTCGCCCGTATACATGACCAGCGCCGTCTTGTGCGAAATCGCCTCGAACATTTTCGGCGAGAGGATATTGACCTCGATCTTGCCCTCTTCGTCCTTTAAAAAGGCGTCGAACGCCTCCTGGAACGTTAAATCGGGCTTGAGCTTTAAAGCCTCTTTGACGGCCGCCCGCAGATATCCGTAGTCGTCGAACATATTTGAGGCGCTCTCAGAAGCGAGCGTCGCCCGCGCGCCTGATATAAACGCATCCCACTCCGCGCCGTAAATCCGCTTTTCCTCCGTCCATTCTATATCGCATGGGAGGCCCTTTTCCTCGCATATCCTGCGCATATCCTTGCCGATCATCAGCTTTTCATAGCCGCGGACGCCATAATAATACGGCAGCGCCCGCCCTCTGTAGCAGAATACGTTTTTGCGCTCCCCGAGCGGCACGAAATCGCGGCGGTCCGTCATCTCCCTGGTGACGTAGCCCGTAAGCGCGGTATGAAACCTGACGCCCGGAAACCGCTCGGGGGGATAGGCCTTAAACAGGTTGTCCCCCGGAACAATCGAGAAAACCTCGTGAACGCCCAGTTCCTCGATGCGCTTGCGCGTTTTTTCAGTGTAATCATAGTCGTCCTGAATCATCAATACCTTGTAGCCGCCGTAGCGTTTGAGCGCTTCAATGTATTGCCGCGACAGCGATTCGGGGTAGCACTGCCGCACGGAAAAATGGATGATAACGGCGTCATAGGCGTTCAGATCGTATGTAAAGCCGTGATAGATATTATCGTATATGTAACCTTCGCTCGCGTCCGCAAATGAGTAATTATTGCCCGAATGCCCGTGAAACGCCTCGGCGTAATCCCTAAGCGCGTTTGTGAACATCGAGGCCCTGTCGCACAGCATCAGAATATCCAGCTTGCTTTTTTTTGGAGCTTCGCCGGCTATGCTGTCCAGATGCCCGCCGAGTTCGTCCAGCGCCTTTTGCACGGGGGACTGTCCCGGCATCTCAGGCGGGGCGGGGCGGGTCATATATTTGGGATAGCGCGCCTCGTCGTAGTATTGCTCCAGCCAGGGGACGAACAGGCGTTCATTCTTGTAGCCCGTGGCGTGGAAATGCTCCTCCGCGAGCGCGTTGTCGCCATATACCGCCAGGTCCGAGCAGAGCAGCATCTTATGAAAAAGGCGCTTGTCATTGCTGGAAACCGTTTCTTTTAGAGCCAGCACTTTGAGAGGGGCAAAGCGCTTCATATAAAAATTGAAAAAGCGCCAATTATCCAGATATAGCGCCGGCCTTAAACAGCGCTTTGAGAGGATAGCCTCGTTGATCAGGCCGGACTGAACGGGGCCGTATTGATTATAAACGTGCAGCAATTCGATATGGGGGTCTTCCGCCGCCGCGAATTCGAACGCCTCCCGCTCCAAATCGGGGAGCACCTTAAAGACGCGAACCCGCTCCGCGAAGAAACGTATGGCGTCGAATAAAAAGCCCGTGGGCATCGATTCCGATACCGGGCTTTGCAATATCAAAACGCAGTCGCAAGCCTGATGCCATGCAGGCGTATGGGATTCGGGCGTAGTTTTTTCCGGTGTTTGCGGCTCTTGCACTGCGTACTATCTCCTATGCCAATTACTAATTCCCGCCCGCAGGCGACGGGCGATTCGTGAATCGCCCCTACTAATTCCTAATTCCTAGTTCCTAGTAACTACATAGCAGGCGTCCACGCCCGCGACCACTCCATTATAGAGCGGAAGGTCGCGTTCGTCAAACGTCAGGCTGTAGAGGAATTTGCGGGATTCGGGGCTTAGCCGCTCGTCCAGCAGCGCGTCGAAGCGCAGCGGCAGCAGCTTCATCTCGGAGGCGCTGATCGCCGCGCCTTTGAACTCGCATTTAAGCCCGCCCACGCTCTCCACGAACGCTATATATTCCTCCGGCGTATAGATATCCGCAATCGGGCAGCCGGGGGCGTCGGATATCTTCG